>OBAG01001921.1_pt1 | contig 11705 bp, 7 predicted proteins | sample 1517701 | NCBI WGS metagenome assembly OBAG01 (sample SAMN04571702, study PRJEB22368) | human gut metagenome | biome: human gut; material: stool | host: Homo sapiens | place: Luxembourg | collected 2012-09-07 | reverse complement strand
GCTTAAGTATGAAGGCAGCAGACTTGTGGAAAAACAGGTCACAACGTCGACAACGAAGTATTCATCCTCCAGTCGCGGCGTCTGATGACCAACGTGGTCAAGCAGCTCAACCTGACGGTCAACTATTCGGTGAGCGACGGGCTCCGCCGGCGCGACCTCTACGGCCAGGCCCCGATCGACGTGAAGTTCATCAACGACAACGACAACCAGTCGCTCGCAATGGAGATCACGCCGATCGACGACGACAAAATCCGGTTGAGCGAATTCAAAGACCAGTTCGTCACCAAGCACGAGAGCCGCAGCGTCATCACGGCGGCTTACGGTGACACGATCCCGACTCCCGTGGGTCAGGTCGTGGTGCAGAAGTCGCTCTACATGGCCCCCGACTACATCGGGGTTCCGATCCGCGTGACCAAGAGTTCGCTGGGACGGACCACTAACGCCTACCGCGCAGCCGTGAAAAGCGACGTGGCCAACAAGCAGGCTTCGGTGGTGACCATCTCGATGAACAACACCGTCCCCCGGCGCGCCGAAGACGTGATCAACACGCTGATCGAGGCCTACAACGAAGACGCCATCGAGGACAAGCGCCGCGTGTCGGTCGCCACGGGCAAGTTCATCAAGGCCCGTCTGGACGTTATCGGACGCGAGCTGGGCGACGTGGACCGCAATATCGAGGACATCAAGAAGGACAACCGGATGGTGGACATCACCTCGGAGGCCGCGCGCAGCGTGTCGGAAAGTTCGCGCTACAAGACGGAAGGTCTTTCGCTCGAAAACCAGATCAACGTGGCGGAGTACATTCGCACCTACCTGAACGACCCGAAAAACGTCGGTGAACTGATTCCGGCGATGGCGGCCGCGGGAACCAACACGGCCATCGCCAAGCAAATCGAAGATTACAACTCGGCGATCCTGCGCCGCGAGAAACTGCTGGAGAACAGTTCGGAGCGCAGCCCCGTCATTCAGGACCTCGACAACCTGCTGGCCGCCGTGCGGCGTTCGATCATCTCGTCGCTCGACTCCAACATCTCGACGCTCGAAATCCAGCGCGACGCCATGCGCAAGGAGGAGACGCAGGCCAACATCCGCATCTCGACCATGCCTTCGCAGGAGAAGATCATCCTGGGCATCACGCGCCAGCAGAAGATCAAGGAAGAACTGTTCCTCTACCTGCTGAACAAGCAGGAGGAGAACCAGCTCAACTACGCCGTGGCAGAGAGCAACTCGCGGTCGATCGACTACGCCTACGGCAGCAACGCTCCCGTATCGCCCCGACCGATGATGATTCTGGGCATCGCCCTGATCGTGGGTCTGGCCATTCCCTTCGGCCTGCTCTACCTGATCGGCATGCTCGACACGACCATCCGCGGTCGCAAGGACATCGAGGACAATGTCAACGCCCCGTTCCTGGGCGACATCCCCTACCACGAGGGCGGCGGCAAGGCCGGGATCGTGGTGCGCGAAACGGGCCGCGACGCCCTGTCGGAGGCTTTCCGCATTCTGCGCTCGAACATGACGTTTATGAGCGTCTCGGCCGGAACCGACATCCGCACCATTCTCTTCACCTCGTCGGACCCGCACGCAGGCAAGACCTTCGTGGCGACGAACCTGGCCATGACCCTCGCCATGGCCGGCAAGCGCGTGCTGCTGATCGACCTCGACCTGCGCCGCCATGCCCTGTCGTCCCAGCTGGGCCACAGCAACAGCAAAACCGGCATCACGAGCTATCTCGCAGGAACGGTCTCCGATGTGGAGAGCATGATCCAGAACTCCGGATTCCACCAGAATCTCGACGTGATTTACGCAGGAGTGCAGCCGCCCAACCCGGCGGAGATGCTCCTTTCGGACAAACTCGACAAGCTCATCGCCGAAATGCGCGGCAGATACGATTATGTCTTCCTCGACAGTACGCCCGCCATGTCGGTGGCCGACGCAATTATCACCGACCGGCTTGCGGACCTCTGTATATACATCGTACGCGAGGGTGTGCTCGACCGGCGCCAGCTGCCCGACATCGAGCGGCTCTACCGCGAGAAGAAGCTCCACAACATGTGCATCGTTCTAAACAGCACCCGCGCCCGCCGTCACGGATATGGATACGGGTATGGCTACGGCTACGGTTATGGATACGGCTACGGAGACGATTACAAGGAAGTAAGCTACCGCAAACGCATCAAGCACTTCTTCCGGTCGCTGGCACATAAAGTAAAACGGTAACGATGGCCATTCACGACGCAACAATAGCCATCGACTTCGACGGTACGGTCGTAACGCATGCCTACCCGGAGATCGGTGAGGATGCGGGAGCGGCGCCCGTGCTGAAAGAGCTGACGGACAACGGTTGCCGACTGATCCTCTACTCGATGCGGCATGGAAAACTGCTGGACCGCGCGGTGGAATGGTTCCGCGTCCGGGGCATTCCGCTCTACGCCGTGAACGAAAATCCGTCGCAGAAGCGCTGGACCTCGTCGCCGAAGATTCATGCAGACCTTTACATCGACGACTGCAATCTGGGCTGTCCGCTGCGGTTCGTCGACGGAGAGAAACATCCCGTGGCCGATTGGGCCAAGATCCGCGAGCAGCTCGTCCGGGAAGGTTTTCTGGACTGACGCGCAGAAAGTCGGGGGGGGGGCTGACGAAGGCCCAAACCGGATAATAAAAAAGCGAGACTTTGGAAAGTCTCGCTTTTTTTGCAGGCGGGCTGGAGCGGCAGAGCGGCAGAGCGGCGGGCAGAAGTATACAGGCGGTGGCAAAAACAGGCAGAGGTAGGCCTATAATGACAGAGACAATAGGAGCTGGCAAGTTCCGGGCATCGCGAAGAACGGGACGGATGGGTAGTACTCGAGTACTACCCATTCGTTTCCCGAGAGGAGAAAATGGGTGTAAATATTAAATATTCAGCGATTTAATCTTTGCACAGGGTTTCTTCTTCGAGGGATTCCAAGCATAATAAGGTAATTCCAGACGAGGTTACGGTTTCCAGATCGTTACCTCGTCTGTTTTGCTGTATTTTGCATAAAATATTCGTTTGCAATTTCTTGCATCGCGCTTCATCTTGACAGACAACTCTGAGGAAATTAGTTTTAACCCCCAAATTTCATCGGAATATGCGCAGTACATTCAAGGTTCTGTTCTACCTCAAAAAGGACAAACACAAAGTTCAGCCGGTTGTTCCCGTCATGGGCCGTATTACCGTCAACGGTACGATCGCCCAGTTCAGCGCCAAACTTAGCGTTCCTCCCCATCTGTGGGAGGTGAAGGGCGGTCGCGCCAAAGGCAAAAGCCTCGAAGCCGACCGTATCAACCGCTATCTGGATAATATTCGTATCCAGATCGGAAAGCATTACCAGTCTATCTGCGACCGTGACGGATATGTTTCCGCCGATAAGGTGAAGAACGCCTATCTGGGTTTCAGTAAAAGGTATAAACTGTTACTGGAGTTATGCGATGAATTCTGCAAAGAGTACAAGAACCGTATAGATGTGGACCGTACTATCCATTCCTTATTCCGTTATCAAACGCTACGACGCGATTTGAGTCTTTTCATCTGTCAGGACTATAAAGTCAAGGATATACCCCTTGTGGAACTGGATCAGTCTTTTGCAGAGAAGTTTGCCGCCTATCTGAAACATGTCAGGGGCCTTGCCGACACGACGATCAGCGTTGAGATCAAATCACTGAAGCATATCGTCAAGAAAGCGTTTAACGACGGGCAAATGGAGAAGAATCCGTTTGCCTATTACTACTACTTTGCCGACCAGCCGGAAATTGAATATCTCACCGAAGAAGAAATCAATAAACTAATTATCGGCAAAGTCAAGCAGCAGCGTCAGGATCGGACACGGGATATGTTTCTGTTCTGTTGTTTTACGGGCCTGTCCTATGCCGATCTGGCCAAACTGAGTTATGAGGAGTTGAAACAAACTCCGAACGGAGCATGGTGGATTAGCAGTATCCGTCAGAAAACGAAAGTACCGTTTACGGTAAAACTACTTCCGGTTGCGAAAGCTATTCTTGAAAAGTATCGTATTCCTGCCAACCGATTCAACCGGCTCTTTCCCGAGAATCCGGGAAAGGTTTTTCCGGTAGCTTCATTGAAATCCTCGGATGTCTGCCTGAAACATATCGCCAGACAATGCGGAATTACCAAGAATCTGAAATTCCATATGGCGAGACATACCTTTGCAACGACGGTCTCCTTGATGAACGGCATTCCGCTGGAAACAGTGTCAAAAATGTTGGGACACAAATATACGACCACGACTCAGATTTATGCCAAGGTGACAAACCAAATGATAGATAATGCGATAAGCCGAATAGAGGACCAAATTGGCGAACGGTTCCAATATCCAACTCTGAAAGAAGAGAGCGACGGCTAATCCGAAAGACATCGGCGGAAAAGGCGACATTCTGCGGTTCGGATGCCAGTCGCTTCGCTACGTCCATATCAGAAACCCAAAGTAATCGCTTATCGCATTGTCTGTTTAAAATAGTCGTCTGTTGTTCTTCTTCTCGTGGAGATAATTCAACTCGTCGCTGTAAATTCCGATTACAAAGCGCAGCATATTGTCGACCAAAGCTGTAAGCCTTGTATTCTCATTCCCAATAAGTGGAGGATTGCCGATACTTTGTACTTGGTTGCCGCACTGATATAGATCGCCGAACGGTTACGGTAGTCCGCCGGGGCAAAGAACGTGCGTTCGAAATCCGGCAGCGGAATCTTTTTGCGACGGAATCCGGCCAGCTCCTTTACGTCACTCGTTTGGGTATTGGCGTCTGTCCTTTCAGCAGTCGGAGCCGATGCTCCGGATACCGTTTCCGATGTGTTTTCCTCGGGAGCGTCCGTATTTTCCGCTTCCGGTTCGGGAATCCGGCGGATGACTTTCGAATCCAAAGGGGCCTGTCCGGCGATCATCTGACGCATCAATTCTTCGTCGACTTCGATACGGGGACGCTTCGATGGTTTTGTTGCGAGGTTGTCGGTTTCTTTTAATGAATCCATGGTACAATGTTTTTAAGATTGAACGTTCGCTTTATGCTTGTAAAGCGTGTGTGTCTGGTTTTATGGTTTAAACCATTCAAAATACCATTTTCTGCTTCACGCAGTTTATATCGGAATAATGAACGGAACAAGAAAACCTACCTTTCATGATGCAGGATACCACCGACTGAAATACCTCGGTTTTGATGTCCGGCCACGATCGCTCCAGTCCGCACCTAGAGCTTGTTTTGGCGCCCGGACGGTTGTAATATTGCAACCGGGAAAGACCCGTCCTCGAAAGCCGTAGCGGAGGTTTTTCAAAGTTTTCACAAAAAATTTCCGCCGCGGATTTTTGTTATCGCCAGATAACAGCGAGCTGTACCTTTGTATGCCGAAAAACTTTTCGGCATACGAAAGGTGCTCGCTCTGCGAGGCCGGGATCGCTCCCGAGTCGAACGCCTTTTTAACCGATGTCATGAATACCGACCGAAAACTGACAAACGGGATTATTTTATCTGCTGAACTGAATCAGAGATTGACTGCTTGAATATTCCGATTAATGCATGTCTTCCAAAAAATCCAATATTTCCCGGCGAATCTGCCGGAATCTGGACACTGACGTGTCGTACCGGTTGAAATCGAATATGATCGCATTGACGAAAGCCTGTGCACGGATCGAATCCCGGGCCTCAACCATTTTCAGCAGGTCGTAGTCACGGATGCCGTCACGCATGGCTGCCAGCCGAATCGACGGGTAGAGCTTACGGTAACCGGGGTAGACGATATGCGAGTCGCCGCCGGGCCAGTCATTGGCGGGGGCGGAAACGTCTCCGAAAGGATCGCCGTTCGCTCCCCATGCGTTGAAGCCCCAGTGAAGGTATCCCGGAGAGTCGTATTTGTAGTTTATCCAATGCAGCAGGCGTGTCTTGATGAGCGGCAGTGTTACGTAACGGTTTGCGAAATTCCCCCGGGGATACATGCAGGTGTAGAACCAGCAACTATGTCCGGCTGGCATTGTTCGATAGATTTCCCATACGAATTCGTCGAGTTGTGGCACGAGGATGTCGATCAGCGCCGGGTCGTAGGACGAAGAACGGTAAGCTTCGATGATTCGGATGTCGGGGGCAGCCTGTTTTACCTGGCGGGCCAATCCTTCCCAGGAGGTCTTATTTTCGTTGAGCGGTTCGTCGGCAATGTGTTGTGTGTAGATGTCGAGCCAACTGCGGCCGCTTCCGTCATCGATCATTCTGGAACGCAAATGCTCCTGCAGAGCCGGAAAATACGCTGCGATGTATCGTTGCACGCGCGGGTCGTCATGGGGCAGACGTTGATAAACATAGGAGCCCTTGCCGTCGGGGACCGGTACGTTGGCCCAGAAAGGATCGGTCCACCCGTTGCGGGACCGCTTGGCGAAATGGTTGGCCTCGATCAGCCGTACGTCGGCGTGTCGGAGCAGGAATTCGATCGTTTTGTCCATCCGTGAGAAATCGAACGTCAGCCCTTTGCCGTCGGCTGTCGGAACCGGCGTTCCCGTTTCGTAGAGCAACCAGACGTTCTGACCATAGGCCGAGGCGGTTTCGACGAGCTGCCGCATACATTCCCAATAGGCCGGTGAATCGTCCTCCACGGATTCGTTGCCGTTCATGAAAGAGAATTTATCGGGGAAATACCAGTTGGTAACCAATAACGACTGTTCGGGAAGCGTGACCGGATAAACTTGTATGGTGAATTGTCGGTCGGCAACGATCCGCTTTCCGTTCTTTAGCCCGGAAATGCGTACCGATCCTTCGTAAAGCCCCGCTTCGGCATCGGCCGGAATCGGAATGTCCAACCAGAGCAAAGCTGTCCCGCCTGCAGCGATAGATACGGTGGTGTCGGTCAGAATGGGATCGGGATATTCTCCGGACGGTGATTGCAGGGCATCGGGGGCCGCCGGCACGTAGGCGTGGGAAGCCTGTACGTTCCGGACCCAGCCCAGAACGGCTTTGTCGAGCGAAGCTCCCTGCTCTGTTTTAAGACTCCGAAGGACAGGAGTCATTGCCGCGACGGAGTCGTCAGCGGAGATAACGAATTGCAGAACGGCGTTCTCGCCGCGGGCCACGCGGACGGTATCGTCCCCGGCAGGAGGGCAAACGATTCCGGGAAGAACATTGGTCAAAGGATCGATGACGCGGATCGTGAGTCCGCTTTCACTACAGGCTACCGGTAGCAGCAGGAGTGCAGGGCAAAGAGTCCGGATCGTCCGGTTGACGAGAAGTCGGAGCGGGGAAATGTTCATTTCGGGTTCGGTTTGAATTCTTAATTGCATTGCGGGAAAACAGTAAGCCGGAGTTCCGTGCATCCGTAGGGAATCAGTTCGAGGTATTCGATACGGTCGGATACGGCGCGGGCTATCCCTTCGGCCGGAAGGCGCGGCGTGTAGCGTCCTTTTTCCAATTCCCAGTCGATCGGTTTGACGGGAACCGAGATTTTCACGGGCGTATGTTCCGGATCGAACGGATAGCTTCCTGCGGCTGCGGGTTTTGTCCGAATGACCTTCAGGGGTATGACCGGATCGGAGCAAAGGGCATAGTTCCAGGGTCCGGCAGGCTCGATGCTCCAGCATTCGAATTCGGGGTTGCCGGGAACTTTGCCGTTCATATTCGCATAGACCGTCCGGTCGGCTGTTTTCCGCTGGGGAACAGGATAGGAGAAGAGCAGAGGTCCGCGCTGCACGTAGATTCCCTGTCCGGGAACGGTGTTCATGACGGGTTGCATGCCGAGACACAACCGAATCCGGTCGCCGTTCTTGAATTTGCGCCGGAGAGTCACGAACGTGCCGGCGGGACATGCGTCTCGCCATAGTTTGCCGTTGACATATATTTTGGCATCCCTGCACCATGCGGGAATGCGTAGCAGAAACGGGATATCCGTCCTCTCTTTCAGACCGAAGGAGAACTCGATCTCCCCGTCGAACGGATAGGAGGTCCGCTGTGCGATGTGGCACTGTCGGCCGTTCGGCAGGTCGAACGTTGCAGCCGAAGGGCCGTAGAGCGCGGCGGCAATAGAGCCGTCTTTCCCGCGTAGCCACATATGTGCGACGTAATTGGGCATGAAACGGTGAACGTTTCCGGCGCAGCACTCCGTTTCATGCGTCGGCCGGAAAGCCATCCAGGTCGAACCGTGGAAGAATTCGTTGTGATTTGAACGCCCCGTTGCGATTACCTGATTGACGGACGAGAAATACTGCAACGATCGGAAGTCCTTGGTAACGGCTCCCGGTCCGGCATTGAAGACCGCTTTTTCTATTTTGTCAGCCCACCGGACTTCGCCCGTGGTCAGGAGAAATTGCTCCAGTGTCCAGGTGTAGTGCTCTTCCGATCTGGTTTCGTGACTGTTGATGACGTCCCCGTTTCCGACGAGCGCTTCCGCACTGGCAGGAACGCCGTCGGGGAGCATGTGGTCGCGGGTGAGCTTGCGTTCGGCGTTGAGTGCAAGGTCCAGGTAATATCGTTTGCCCGTATAGGCATAGAGCAGCATCGGGAGTTTCAGTTCTTCCATGCAGGTGACGCCATGCATGACGAACCGTTCGTCGCCGGCCGCGACTGCGGGCGTCAGGTCCCCGAATTTTCCGCCATTGTAGGCTCTCTCGCAAATATCCAGCAACTTCGCATTGCCGGTTTTGCCGTAAGTCCACAACATTCCCTCGATGCTGACGATGTTGCGCCATTTCTCGACCTGCTCCTGCGTAAAGTTCATGTAGTGCCTTTCCAAGGCTGCGGGGATCGCCGGATCGCCCGTGCGCTCGTAATAGGCTTGCAGCACCCGGAAGTAGACACACATGGGCCACATCGACTCAATCGCTTTGTTGCCCAAAACACCTGTGGACGATGCGTTGGCCAGCGTGTAGCGAATCCCCTCCTCGGCTTTGGCGATCATCTCCCGATCACCGAGCAGGTAACCCAGGCGGAGCAGACCGTCGGTGTAATAGGCTGTCTGCTCGTAGCGCCACCAGTCGCTTCCGTAGGTTTCGGTGTTACGTCCGATCTCACCCGCCCAAAGGCAGGAGTCGTACGGATAGGACATCGCCTCGGGATGTCCCGTAAGTCCCGTTTGTTGGCGGTGGAGGAATTCCTCGATCCAGCCCTGCGGCTCTATGCAGCCGATCATGCCGCCCTGAAACTGGGCATAAGGGGCCTGGGCGTTCGTCGCGGTACCGACGAGGCAAAGTGCAATAATTGAAAACAGCTTCTTCATGCGATTTCTTGACTATTTGTATTTTTCGACTCTTGCATCCCGGATGACACCTTTCCAGTCGAGCCCGAAAGCGAAATCATATGTATTTCCTTCCGAGTCCGTATAACAAACCATATCTCTCGGAACGTCTTCATGCTGCTGTTCCACGGTTTTCATGTCTGCGGGCAATTGCATCGGCAGAAGTGCCGACGGTTCCCGCCGGCCGGAGATAATATCCAGCACGGCCTGACGCTGTACCCCGAAAGCAAGCAGTATGGCATCGGCCGAAGGTTCGAATTCGGCCGGAACGAACGGTCTGGTCGTGGAAACGACAGCCACGACGGGCTTGTCTCCCATCTGCCGTTTCGTTCCGAGTACCCGTTTCAACTCTTCCCGGTTGGAACTCCGGACGGTTTTCCCGCGGTAACTCCGGTCGATGGACGGTTCTTTCGGGTCCCCGCCGGCAATACTCTCGGGGCGTGCGTGGCGGGCCGTGTAGTCGCCGTATTGCAGGCTGATCGGGACATAACCGTTGCCGCCCTTTTCCCGATCGGCCGCATCGTATCCGCAGCCTCCGTCGGGTTCGTCGATAAAAACGATCGCGAAGTCGGCATTTTCGGGGCTTTCTGCCAATTCGTAATATTGTTTGACCAAAGAGGTGTCTACAGGTAGGCGGGATTGTCCGCATTCGGGCAGATATACGCTCCGGCGGGTCGATGCGGGCAGGGTTCCCGCCCGGTTTTTCAGCAGGACGACCGACCGGAGCTGCGCTTCGTAACCGGCTTGCATAAATTCCGGATTCCCGACCGTCGCTTCCGTCCGGTCCGGGTCTACATAGGGATTTTCGAACAGACCGGTCCGAAAAATATTGAGCAGCAACCTTATGGCGGAACGTTCGAACCGCTCCCGGGCAGATTTTTCGCCGAATTCGGCGGTCCACATTCGGTAGGCTTCCAGCACGGGACCTTTGTCGTTGTTGCCGCCGAACTGGTCTACTCCGGCTTTGAGCGCTTCGTAATGCCGCTGCGGGATGCTCAATGCCTCCACTCCCCAGCATTTGCCGTCAGCCTCCTCGATGCTGGAATAGTCGTGCGTGATGCCCCAATCCGTGCAGACGACGCCGTTGTATCCGTATCTGTTCCGCAGCAGATCGGTGACGATATATTTGCTAAAACCGTTGCCGACCTTTTTTCCCGAGGGGTCCACCCCGTGGGAAACCGTATAATAGGGCATGACGGCTGCGGCCTTTCGTGTCTTGCCGTTGAGGCGGAAAGCTCCTTCCACAAAGGGCCGGATGTGTTGCTCGAAATTTCCGCCGGGGTAAACAGTGTATTTCCCGAAGCTGAAATGGGCATCCCGTCCGCCTTCTTCCGGGCCGCCGCCCGGCCAATGTTTGACCATGGCATTGACGCTTTCATACCCCCAGCCGTCCGCAATCTCGGCAGCTCCGACGGAGGTCTGGAATCCGTCGATATAGGCCCGCGCCATATCGGTGTCCAGATCGGGGTCTTCGCCGAAGGTACCGTAGAACCGGTTCCACCGGGGTTCGGTCGCCAGATCGATCTGCGGCGACAGCGCTGTGGCGATACCCAAGGCGCGGTATTCGGCGGATGCGATCCGTCCGAACTTTTCGACCAGTTCGGGGTCGAACGTAGCGGCCAGCCCGAGCGGACTGGGCCACAACGAAATCTTTCCTCCTGACCCTGCGTTGTATTCGGCCCAGGCTCGGGTTTCATTCCGGGGATCGGAACTGATATTGACCGGAATGCCTTGTCCGAGGCCTTCGACGAAGGCCTGCATGTTGTTGTTCCATTCGGCTGCAATGCGGGGACTTTCAACCCGGACGACGAGCACGGCCCGGAGATTGTCGTCCCGGAGGAACTTCCGCTGTTTGTCCGAAACAGCCGAGTGGGGAAGTCCGCTTTCCCGGAGTGAGGTCCCGTTGTAGGTCGAGGACCAGTAACCTACCGAATCCGTCGGGACGGCCTGATGGGAACTGTATAACATCAATCCGGCAATCTCTTCGACGGAGAGTCGCTTTGCAAGGTCTTCCGCCCGTTCTTCCGGGGTGTACCGCCAATCTTCGTAGCAGTCGAGAATCCCGTTTCGGTTCAGGTCTTTGAAAGCGTATCCGTCGGAATATAAGATACGGACGCCGGATCCGGGGAAATAGCCCAGAGTCTGTCCTCCGTCTTGCCGAATCAGACAGTAGGTGTCATGCGGCTCGACCGTCCATTTTCGGCCGCAGGCACAGAGTATCGGCAACATAAACGCCAAAGATACTATTCGACGTACAAGATCTGTTTTTGTTGTCATATCGTTATCAGGGTCGGTTCGTTCTTTAGGGGACTTGGGAAAGCAGTTACAAAAGAATGAATTTTTATCGGCCGCGGGGTTGAATATTTTCCGGAAAGATTCTTTCCCGTATACGGATACCTTAATTGAAATAAAGGGTACTTCTATAAATTAAATCCCTGATTATAAGTTGCATAAGCGGATAAAATGC
>OBAG01001920.1_pt1 | contig 11712 bp, 9 predicted proteins | sample 1517701 | NCBI WGS metagenome assembly OBAG01 (sample SAMN04571702, study PRJEB22368) | human gut metagenome | biome: human gut; material: stool | host: Homo sapiens | place: Luxembourg | collected 2012-09-07 | reverse complement strand
TCGAGCCATTCTTCCGTGTGGATAAATCCAGAAGCCGGGAGCTGGGTGGCGTAGGACTCGGACTTGCTCTTGTCCGTGAAATCGTTAGAGTACATGATGGCAGTATTTGTATTAAATCAGGCAAGACCGGGGGAACGATTTTCGAGGTGACTTTTGCGCAGCATTCAATGTAGCGTTTCATTTTACACATTTGTCAACGCTATTAAAACAGATTTCTTGTATCCCGCAATATATGAAACAGCCGCTTGACAGTCCGGCTTTCTGACTTGAGAAATAGATTTTTAACGGCAAAAATATAATAATTTAGATTAAAATATACTGATGTTTTTGCCGATAATGTGGTATACTATATAATAGATTAACAAGGTTATTTAATATAATTTATGGCGGAGGATAATAGATGCGATATCTTTCAGTTGCTGAAATAGCAAAAAAATGGAATATGTCAGAGCGCAGTGTTAGAAATTACTGTGCTAAGGGGCGTGTGAACGGTGCATTTCTTACAGGTAAGACATGGAACCTTCCTGAAAACGCAGAGAAACCGGAGCGCATTAACAAAAGAAAAGAAGAACCGATTACGCTGTTGGATATTCTGAAAGAGCAAAAGGCAAGTAAATATTCCGGTGGAATATACCATAAGACACAGATTGATTTGACATACAACTCCAACCATATGGAAGGAAGCCGTCTGACACATGATCAAACCAGATATATCTTTGAAACCAATACTATTGGCGTAGAAAAAGAAGTGCTGAATGTGGATGATGTGATTGAAACGGCAAATCACTTTCGTTGTATCGACATGATTATTGATCATGCAAAAGCAGCTTTGACGGAGAAATTCATCAAAGAACTTCACTTGATTTTGAAGAATGGCACCAGCGATTCCAGAAAAGATTGGTTTGCTGTTGGTGATTATAAGAAACTTCCGAATGAAGTCGGTGGCATGGATACAGCCCTTCCGGAAGAAGTTGCCGATAAAATGAAGGCATTGCTGGCGGAATACAATGCCAAAGAAGAAAAGAATTTTGAGGATATTCTGGACTTTCATGTGAAGTTTGAACGGATTCATCCGTTCCAGGACGGAAACGGTCGTGTGGGCAGATTGACTATGTTTAAAGAGTGTCTAAAATACAATATTGTTCCGTTTATCATTGAGGATAATTTGAAAATGTTTTATTATCGTGGATTGAAGGAATGGGACAACGAAAAAGGATATCTGACAGATACCTGCCTGACCGCGCAGGACAAGTATAAGGCGTATTTGGATTATTTTAGGATTAAGTATTAATAAATGCTTTTAAAGAATGCTTATATGGATTTTGAAAAAATTGAATATTCACAAAAAATCTGGCTGAAGGATACAGGATGAGGAACATTTTGCAACTATGGCACAAGTTTTATTTTCATCGAAATCCTATATTGCTTCGGTGTCATATGATAATGTTCTTTGAAGCACTTATAAAAATGTGTTGTATTCGTAAAATGCAGTTCATCCATAATTTCAGATATAGAAGCGGTCGTTTCAAGCAGGAGAGCAGCCGCTCTTTTCATACAGAAAGTCTGACTGTAATCGAATAGGCATGAATTTGTATATTTCTTAACTATAGAGTTTAAATAATTTCCACTGTAATTTAATAATTGTTCAAGCTCAGAACGTGTAATGCGTCCATTGGTGTCCTCTAAAATGTGACTTATGTGTGTGAATAGAAGAAAATCATTGTCTGCTTCTACATGGACGGGCGTGAAATGAAAGTGTTCTGGATTGGACAGATAATCAAACAATTCTAAAAGCATTCCTTTGATGACATAAGTAGAACCAAGCTTTGGATACATAATGGCACGAAGTATATTGTCAGTTATGGCGTGGAGAGTATGGTGCCAGTCTTTGTTGTTTAGTGATGGCATAAAATCAAGATATTCCTTTGTGTCAGGATTATCGAGATTATCTGAAAGAAATCTAAGAATAGGGTTATGGCCGGGTCTTTCTATATCCGGAAAATAAACTTTTGGTTCATCTTCTGAAAGCTGTTGGACTAGCTCTTTTGACATTCCGATAAACAAAAGAGTTGCATCGGAAGAAAAAATTTCTTTGTGTACTATATTGTGGTTCATAAGACAACAGCTTCCACTGTGGAACACAAAATCAGTCTTTTCAATCAGCTGATGGATTTCGCCATCCAATACAATAAGAAGCTCGTAAAAATCATGAATATGTGGAGGCCTCATATTAAAATGATTGATTTCCTTTTCTGTTTTAAAGCTGTAAAATGTATTTTCACGTGGTGAAGTCATCAAAAAATTCAGATATTTGTCATCGTTTGCTCTATTACATGTTTCGAGTGTGAACTGTATTGGTGTAAGTATTTTGATGTATGAATTGATTGTACTGTTTATATTATCCTGCTCTATGATGTTTTTGACAGTATATGATGAGGTCATAATGGTATATTTTTCTCCTTATCCACGAATATGATAAAAACTAACTGATATTTTATCACATATGTTATAGAATTGTAAGCAATAATTTATTAAAGTAACAGTATACAAAACATAAGCGTTTATGAAAAATACAATACAAACTATTATTGTTAACAGGAAAAAGGAGGTTGCATTTATTATGCAGGAAACGGAAAAGAAATACCTGAAATGGTATCAGAAGATAGCGTATGGAGCAGGAGACCTGGCTTCAAATACCAGCTATGGACTTGTATCAAGCTTTGTCCTTTTATATTTATCTGATACAATGGGGCTTAACACAGGAATTATTGGAACTTTAATGCTGGTATCGAAATTTCTTGATGGAATTTCAGATGTGATATTTGGAAATTTAATCGATCGCACTAAGTCAAAGCTTGGAAAGGCAAGACCATGGATGCTGTATGCACAGATAGGCGTATCACTTTGTCTGGTGCTGTTGTTTTCAATTCCGGGTGGAATGAGTGAAACTGCACAATATGCGTATTTCTTCGCATTTTATACAGCACTCAATGCTATCTTTTATACGGCAAACGGAATAGCATATTCAGCATTATCAGCCCTTATTACCAGAAACAAGAATGAAAGGGTTCAGTTGGGATCAATACGTTTCATGTTTGCAGTTGTTACAAATATTGTAATGGGCTTTGCAGTAACAGGTGCAGTTGATGCCTTTGGCGGTGGAGCTGCAGGATGGCGTATGGTTGCTGTTATATGTGGTGTAATCGGACTTGTTGTCAACACAATAAGCTGCCTGTGTGTTAAGGAGTTACCGGAAGAAGGTAGTGCTAGTGCAGCAGTTGAGGATACACAAAAACCGAAGGATGACAAAATAGGTTTTGTTGAGTCTTTGAAGTTACTTATGAGTAACAAATACTATATTTTAATTGTTGCAATTTATATTGTTTATTATTTCATGAGTAATCTTACAACAGGTTCAGCTATTTATTTTATGAAACATGTACTTGGAAATGGTTCATTACTTGGACTGTTCTCAATGATGAAGATGTTCCCTGTAATAATTGCACTTATTTTTACTCCGATTCTTGTAAAGAAGACCGGAAGCATGCAAAAGGTTAATTTCTGGGGATATGTAATCAGTGATATCTTAGGAATATTTCTAATTATTTTTGCGATGCAGAAGAATTTACCAATGATGTTACTTTTTATGTTCCTTAAAGGAACATTTGCCGGAACAATGTCGGGAACATTAAATGCCCTGATTGCTGAAATCAGCGGATATACCTATCGTACGAAAGGAGTACATATTGATGGAATGATGTTTAGCTGTTCATCACTTGGAGTAAAAGTTGGTGGTGGAATTGGTACTGCGGCTGTAGGCTGGCTATTGCATGCAGCAGGATATGCCGGAAAAGCTGCAACTCAGACCGCAGCAGCTACAAATATGATTTTCAGTATGTATATCACAATCCCTGTAATTCTTGGCGTCGTAATTACTATTCTTCTTGGTTTAATGAAGGTGGAAAAGGAAAATAAGAGAATTGACATGGAAAGAGCAGAAAAAGCAGACTAACAGATTGAAAGAGGAATGAAGTATGCAGTGTCAGAAATTTAATGAGGACTGGACATTTGAAAAAGCTGATCAGGCTGACAGATTAAAAGCCTTTTACGGGAACAGTGATGCAGTTGCTGTTACACTCCCTCACGATGCAATGATTCGTGAAAAAAGAGATAAGGACTGTCCTTCCGGAGCACAGAGTGGCTTTTATCCCGGAGGTGTGTATACATACGAAAAAGCTTTTATGGCTCAAAATGAGTGGAAAACGCAGGATGTATTTCTGGAATTTGAGGGAATTTATGGAATTGCAAGAGTCTGGATAAATGGAGCTCTAGCGGCAGTGAATCGTAATGGATATATGGGGTTTTCGGTTGACTTACAACCATGGATAAGCTATGAGCATGAGAATATTATAAGAATAGATGTCGATAACAGTAAACAGCCTAACAGCAGATGGTATTCAGGCTCAGGAATTTACAGAGATGTCAATCTGTGGACAGGAAAAGGTGTATATATTTCACATGATAAGCTGCGTATTACGACATTGTCAGTGAATGATGACATGGCGGTTTTAGAGGTGTGTGCACAGTTGAAAAACATTATTGGACATGGATTAGAGGCAGAATGTCTGATTGAAATAAAAAAAGATGGACAGAAAGCTGCATCGAATACACAGAGAGTAGTATTTCATTCAGAGCAAATGCAGACAGTGCGTGTACAAATACCGATTGAACAACCAAAGAAATGGAGTCCGGCACAGCCGGCGTTATATGAGTGTCATATAACGACAAGGTTTGATGATGAAATATGTGATGAAGCAGTTTCTAATTTTGGAATCCGAGTATTGGCGCTTGATCCTGTACATGGATTGCAGATAAATGGTGAGACAGTTAAGCTTCGAGGAACCTGTATACATCATGATAATGGCGTGATAGGTGCTGAGACATTTAAGGAGGCAGAATGGTACCGTTGCAAGAGATTGAAGGAAGCGGGCTTTAATGCAATAAGAAGTGCACATCACCCAATGAGCAGAGCAATGCTTGATGCGTGTGATCATATTGGAATGTTGGTTATGGATGAGCTGACGGATATGTGGGACAAGGAAAAAAATACATATGATTTCTCTGATATTTTTGAAGATGAATATAATCAGTGGATTAATCATATGGTTGAAAAAGACTATAATCATCCATCAGTTGTTATTTATTCAGTTGGAAATGAGATACAGGAAGCTGGAACTAAGCAGGGAGCCTGGATAAACAGAATACTATGCAATAAATTCCATGAGCTCGATAATACCAGATATACAACGAATGCATTGAATGGATTAAACTGTGCAGGCAGGCGGCTCAGCGTTATTATGAGGGATGTTGCAGAAAAATTTGGAATGGATTCACATGGAAGTGGAAGCGGTGGAGGAAGCAATGCATTAAACAGTTTTATGAGTCTGATGTCGGGCGAAAAAGGAGAGGTTTTTGCAAAGCATCCGCTTGTTTCAGAAGCACTTGAAGAATGTTCGCAAAGCTGTGATATAACAGGACTCAACTATTTAAGCGGAAGATATGAGCTGGAGCATGAACTGCATCCTGCAAAAACGGTTCTCGGTACTGAAACATATCCGGCTGACATAGAAAATCTCTGGAAGCTTGTTGAAGCTTATCCACACGTGATTGGAGACTTTACATGGACAGGATACGACTATATAGGTGAAGCTGGGGTGGGAATATTTCATTATGATGGAAATGCCAATTTCACAAGCATCTATCCTGAGAGACTGGGATATATCGGAGATATTGATTTGATTGGAAATCGAAGACCAATCAGCTATTTCAGGGAAATAGTGTATGGTCTGACAGATAAACCATATATTGCGGTCGAGAGACTTGAACACGCAGGGCAGACAGCATGTAAAACAGCATGGATGTTTAAGGATAACATCAGCAGCTGGACATGGAAGGGCTTTGAAGGGACAACGGCAAATGTGGATGTTTATTCATCAGGTGATGAAGTAGAGCTTTTTCTGAATGATAAATCGCTTGGAAGAAAACCGGCAGGAATAGCAAATCATTTTACAGCATCTTATGAAGTGCCATATGAACCGGGAACTTTAAAGGCAGTTGCATATCAGAAAAATAGGAAACTAGGTGAATATGAGCTTTCTACAGCAAAATCCGTAACAAAGCTAAAAGTGTGTCGCGTAACTGAGAATGAGAGAAATATAGCATATATCAAGTTATGGCTTGTAGACGATAATGGTATAATTAATTTACAGGAAGCTGAAAAAAGACTGCTTCATGCCAGTGTTGCAGGAAATGGTGTGCTGGAAGGATTTGGTACAGCTAATCCTTCTAGTGAGGAAGACTATTTTTCTGATTCAGTAACAACATTTGATGGAAGTGCTCTGGCAGCAGTTCGATGGAAGGATGTCAAATCGAAGGAGCCGGCTGTTCTTAAAGTATGGACGGATGATGGTTGTCAGGTGATGATAAATATAGAAAATAATTAAATATTAATGGTGTATGTTATACTTAGTGAGTATGGCATACACCATTTTTATTGAAGTCAAATAAATGTATCAGGGCTTCCTAAAAAAGTTATTGACAAAATAAAATGAACGGTGTATATTTTCAACGTGAACATTGTTCATTTAATGAAATAGCTAAATGACATTACATTGAAGAGGAGTGAATTCGTGAACCATCTTGCAACCTCAAAAGACGACATATTAGCTGCAAGCAGAGAGCTAATCAAAGATAACGGATGGACTGCTGTAAGCATACGTGCTGTTGCATCCCGATGTTCTGTTTCGGCCGGGACAATCTACAATTACTATGAATCCAAGTCAGATCTGCTTGGGGATACAATTGAGAGTATTTGGCGTGAAATCTTTTTTCACACTGAAGATGAGCAGGACTTTAAAGATGTTGCGGCCTGTGTCTCATGGATTTATAAAAGACTGGAATATGGAAATGAGCAATTTCCGGGCTTCTTTTCTTTGCATTCGTTTGGATTTATGAAGGATGAAAAAACGGATGGAAAGAAGAAAATGCTGCAGACCTGGGAGCATATTCTTAATGGATTGTGTGATGTATTAAAGAATGATCCTAAGATTCGTTCAGATGTATTTGATGAAAAATTCACGGAAAAACAGTTTGCGGATATATTATTTTCTTTAATATTAGTATCAATGATTCGTCAGGATTATAATCCATCTTCAATACTGATGTTGATTAATAAAACATTATATTAAAATTCTCCCACATTTGAGTGTGGGAAAATTTTTAAAACAAAATGAACGTTGTTCACCTACGCGTTTAAAGATGTATCTAAGAAAGGATTTTTATTATGCAGGCAATTGTAGAAACTTTATTTGATACCGTATATTTGTTTTCGGTAATCACAATCGGAATTTTAATGATTCGCAAAAGCAAAGGAAACCGTCAGTTTACCATGTTTGGAATTATGGCAGTTCTTTTAGGAAGCGGAGATGCATTCCATCTGGTTCCTCGTGCAATAGCGCTTTGTACAACCGGTCTTGAGAACTTTACCGTACAGTTGGGGTTAGGCAAGTGGATTACCTCTATCACCATGACTATTTTTTATGTCGTACTCTATCATATATGGCGTGAGCGTTATCAGATTAAAGGCTATAAAGCAACTACAGCAGCTGTTTATGGTCTTTCGGGATTAAGAATTGCTCTGTGTATGATGCCTCAGAATGCCTGGCTCAGTGCAGATGCTCCGCTTTCATGGGGAATCTACCGAAATATTCCGTTTGCACTGATGGGATTAATTATCATAGTTTTATTCTATAAAAGTGCAAAAGAAAATAACGATAGCTCTTTTCGTTGGATGTGGCTGACAATCGTCCTGAGCTTTGCATTCTATATTCCGGTTGTACTGCTGGCTGATGTAATTCCGATGATCGGCATGCTGATGATTCCAAAAACCTGTGCATATGTTTGGACAGTATTAATTGGCTACAAGGCAATGAAAAAAGACTTAGCCATTTTTTAGTAGTTTTATTGTAACACAGAACAAAGATTCGCGTTGCGAGGGCAGACTTTGGCACTCGCAACATGCTAAGCTAGAGCCATCATAAGAGAGAAGCAAAAGAAAATGCCTTTCTTATGATGGCTCATTTTATGAGATAGAAGCTGACAGGGAGAAGAGGAGAGCCGATGAGTGCAGGCAGACTGTATGACAAAATCACAGACAAGGTAAATGATAAAGTTTGAGAAAACCTATGGCATTGCGATTGTTAAAGAGATGTAAATGGTGGTATAATTATGACATGGATTCAAAAAGAAATGGAGAGCTTTCTGTTATAAAGAACGTTAAACTCGACAGAAGAGTAAAAGTGACAAATCACATTGAAGTAGGAAGTGAAAATATGCAGTTAGGATGGATAGATTTTTCAAAAGAAGATCGGCAGAAGGCATTAGATGTGATCAACCTTCTGAGTGAACAGGGAGCAGTCGATGAACTTGGAATCGGCATTATTCGTGATGCTTTTGCCAACTATTTCTTTCCTGGAACATCTACCATCCAGACCAGAGCAAAGTACTTCCTTATTGTTCCATATGTGTTAAGAGAAGCTGTTGATGGCAGGTATGGAAAGGATGCAAATAGAGTTTTAAGGGCTATAGATTCTGCTGAAAAAGATTGTGGCATCAGATTGTTAGAAGCAGATCCCAAGGCAGAAGGTGTTATTGGAACCCGTGTATTGCCAAAGGGCTGGGTAGCAAGAAGACCATCAGATATCTATTGGAACGGAATTCGTACCTTTGGAATATTCTGTGATTATGGTCTGTCTATACCGGAGTATGTTTCATTGGCGGTAAAGCTAAAAGAACAGAAGTCCGTCAGCCGGTTGGGAAACAGGAATGATGATGCAGAGGAAAATGATAAGGATGATTCGGATGCAGGAGATATTGGCAATATTAGATTCTGGAATCTTCCGATTTATCATGATGATTGGAGAGACAACCTTACAATAGAGCTGACGCAGGAGGAAGCTTTCTATCTGGATAAGCAGATTCAGAAGTCAACGAAAAGGTCTCTTTTGGAATATGTGTTGAAAAATCGTATTGATTTGAATGAATATGATGATTTTGCTTCTTTAACGGCTGAACTATCGGAAAAAGTAAGTGAAAAGCTGGCATATATGATGAAGCTTGCCTGCGATTTTAATAATCTGGTGTACATGGCAAGAGTAAGATACAATGTCATGCTTTCGGAAGGCGAGAATACATACGCAAATGATGAATGGAGCAGGTTACTTCTTGATATCAGGCATAATGCAACAGTCAATCTGGATGCTGTGTTTGAAGAATTGCAGTTGATCAATCCAAGGGCAAAGAGCTTTCTGTGTGGGATACAAGCTGCATTTATGGCATTAGATATTGATATGGCTGATGAACTGATTCGTAAGAGGGAACGAAGCCTGAAAGGAACAGCCAGAGCAAAGCTAAGCAGAACAAAGGAATTTGATCATTCAAAATGGGTAGGCGGTGGAATGCTTGATTATAGATTCTTAAATGCCAGAAGAATTGTGAATGACATCTATGCCGGGGAGGTGAGTGCTGATGTTTAGACCGGATTCAAACCGAGATAGAACGGATTACAGCGGTATTTTGATGCCTCCGGACGGATATAGATTGGACAGAGCAGTAGGCACTACATATTCACTTGACCTGGAAGCACTCACAGCTGTGGCGATATGCCTTGGATTATCTGAAGAAACAGATAGTAAGCTTATGCAAAATCCAATTGGTATGCTGAATGCATTGCAGAAGGTGTCAGATAAAATCGTGCTGTTTTGTGAAGCAGGACAGATTAAAGTACCAACAAAAACGACTGCACTGTCTATTTTATTAGAGAAAATGGTAGTAGAGGTTGCACTGCCAAAAGATAGACAGCTTGGTCGATATCCGTCATTTCATCCGAAAACATGGATGTTAGCATATGTAAACGCTGATGGAGATAAAAAATATCGTTTTGTGGTAATGAGCAGTAATCTGACTTTTGACAGGAGCTGGGATATCAGCTTCGCAATGGATAGCAGTAAAAATGTCAGACAGAAGAAAAAGACTCAACCTATCTGTGATTTTCTGGATTATCTTGTAACGAATGTGCATAATACCAGCAATAATGCCGGGAAGAAAAGAAATTTGATTCGTGGATTATGTACAGACATTAAGGATATATCCTTTTCACTTGATAGTAAAATATTTGGCGAGAATTTTGAAGTGCTTCCGCTTGGCATTGGAAAAAGTGCTTACCGGATGCAGGATGATATTCTATTCTGCAAGGAAAGAGGAAATGCTAATTCAACATTTAACGAGCTTGTAGTGATGTCTCCATTTTTATCAGAAAGTGTGGTTGCTGATTTTAACCTTACAGACAGGGCGTTGTCAGACTGTAAGAGAACACTTGTTACCAGACGTTCCGAGCTTGGAAAACTTAAAGCATCAGATGTAAATAATTTTACCATCTATGCATTAAAGGATGAGATTATAGATGGTGAGGATGAAATCTCAGATGAGCTTACGGATAAAAAGAAACAGGATATTCATGCAAAAATTTATCTGAGAAGGAAATATTCAGATGTTGACCTGTATCTTGGTTCCATGAATGCTTCCTATTCTGCAATTAATAAAAATGTTGAAATGATGCTGTGGCTTGGTACAAAGAATATGTATCTGAATGGGGATAAATTCTTAGAGGATATATTCTGTGGACCGGTAGGAGATGCAAAGAATCCATTTGAGCAGGTTACAGTAGCGGATGCTGTTTTGGAAACAGAAAATGACAATAGAAATCTGCTGGAGCAGAAAATCAAGGAATTGTGCCGTGTGAAAAGGCAGGCTGTAATTCAAGAGGATAATGAGAATGCTGGAAAGTACAAGATAGAGGTTGAGTTTAGCGATATTGAATCTGATAGTGAGGTTACAGTATCACCATTTAATTCAAAGCAGGAGCAGACATTGTCAGAACATATAGAGTTTTCAGAACTTGAGATATTGCAGTTATCTGAGTTCTATGAGATTACGGCAAAATCAGGTGATGATACAATCCGCAGAATTATTATGATCCCTACAAGCGGTTTCCCGGATGACAGAGAAAGTGCTGCAGTAAACAGCGTAGTAAAAGACAGGGCATCATTTGTGGAATATATTGCTTTTGTACTTGGCGATGATTATGTAGCATCTATGCTAGAAGGAAAGCAGATGGGAGAATCCGGCTTTTTTGCCAATTCGAGTGATGCAATGCCGGCACTCTATGAAAAGATGTTAAAAACATCTGTAGAAGAACCGGAAAGAATAAAAGACATTGGATATGTGCTTAAGATGGTTACAGATAAGGATATTATACCGGATGAGTTCCGTGAACTGTATGAGACTTTTTGTAATACTTTGAAAATCAGAAGATAACGAGGTGATGTTATGTCACAATTTAATATAGATGAAATTGAAAAGCGTACCCTCTCTGGTCTGAAGGATTTTCAAAGAGCGACTGTTGAGAGAGTGGATTATCTGTTTCGTCATAATCAGAATCGTGTGCTTGTAGCAGATGAAGTGGGTATGGGAAAAACTCTTATTGCTAGAGGAGCAATTGTAAAGACAGCAAGGCTTAGAATAGAAGAGAAAGATGAGCTGGGCATGCGGACGAAAAGTTGGACTGTGTAATGCTTGATATATTATGAGGTACAC
>OBAG01001909.1_pt1 | contig 11771 bp, 16 predicted proteins | sample 1517701 | NCBI WGS metagenome assembly OBAG01 (sample SAMN04571702, study PRJEB22368) | human gut metagenome | biome: human gut; material: stool | host: Homo sapiens | place: Luxembourg | collected 2012-09-07 | reverse complement strand
ACATATATAGCTTTTCTATCATGTTTTACTCTGCTTTTTTATTATAAACTATTTTTGAAATTTTTCAAATAGGTTTCAATAAAACCGTCCAAATCCCCATCCATCACTGCTTCAACATTTCCTGCTTCATAACCTGTGCGATGGTCTTTTACCATTTTATACGGATGGAAAACGTAAGAACGGATTTGTGAACCAAAGTTTATATCAACATTTTCACCTTTTAGTTCTGCAAGCTTTTTCTCATGTTCTGCCTGACGGATTGCAAGAAGTTTTGAGGCAAGAATTTGCATGGCATTTTCTTTATTTTGCAATTGTGAGCGCTCCTGCTGGCATTTAACAACAATTCCGGTAGGTTTATGCAAAATTCTCACAGCAGTTTCAACTTTGTTAACATTCTGCCCGCCGGCTCCGCCTGAACGCATAGTATCTATTTCCAAATCCTCCGGAGGGATTGTTATTGTCTTTTCAAAATCAGCTATAATCGGTGAAACCTCCAGCGATGCAAAACTTGTCTGGCGTTTTCCGTTTGCATTGAAAGGTGAAATACGGACGAGCCTGTGAACACCCTTTTCAGCCTTTGCATAACCAAAAGCATATTTGCCGGTAATCTTTATTGTAGCAGACTTGATGCCTGCCTCATCCCCGTCAAGCTTATCAAGCAAATCAACATGCCAGCCTCTGCTCTCAGCCCAGCGCATGTACATACGAAGAAGCATACTTGCCCAATCCTGGGCATCAGTTCCACCGGCTCCTGCATTAATTGTCAAAATTGCATCTGCTTCATCGTACTCCCCGCTCAGCATAAGTTTAATTTCAAATTTATCAAGTTCTTTTGAAACTTTTTTCAAAGTTTCAAAACTTTCAGATTAAAGAAAATATTTCATTTCTTGACCGTTGGAGTTCTGCATCATCAATAGCAGAACTCCAACGGTCAAGAAATGAAATATTTTCTTTAATCTCTTTTATCTCTGTTCCAAGCTTTGAAACTTTGTTTTGGTCTGACCAGACATCCGGCGCTTGCATTTCAGCTTCCAGAGCCGAGAGTTTTCTGCCTAACCCGGCATAGTCAAAGACACTCCTTTATACTGTCAACACGAGGTTTCAAAGCATTCATCAATTGTTTTAGTTCTGTTTCCATATATCAATTATATTACAAAAATTCTAATCAACAATCTTTATTCTTCCGTCATCAACCATATCGACAGGATCACTTGTATTTCGTATTTTATATTCAATACACTCATTTAAATCAAAATCATACCTTTCAGTTGCCTGATCGATTTTATTAAGCATAGTTAAATCATCATTACCTGAAGAATAATAATCATTTATTGCAACTGAATACATTTTATCTTTACGCGGATTTGCAACATCAATCTCTTCTTCAGTACCATCTTTTCTTATGTATTTTAAGTTATAAATCTGACCATTTCTTGAGATAGTATATTTCAGACCGGAAACATACATTATGCCTGGTTTGTTATTACGGTTTACAAATGATTTTGCTCCGAATTTTAAAGCGTCAACCAGTTCTTTTTCACTATAGTTGATTTTCAAAATTTTATTTTTAAATGGAGAAATCTCTTCTATCGTTCTGGTATCGATTTTGCCTTTTTCCACATATCCGCGGATATTTGCCGCTCCGACTATTGCAATGTCTGCACCTGTACGTTCTTTTATTGCATCAAGTCCGTAATATGCAAGAGGGCTCGGTTCAATTAAATCATTAGTCAAAAGCGGCGGCGCAGTCCTAATTACACCAACAACTTCCGGCTTACCAAGGATTTTTTCAAACATATATCTGGCAGGAACATTTCTTGTGAATTTTCTTGTTGTGGCAACATTATTCTGGACTTTCTTAATAATTCCTTTATCGTCAAATTCAAGATTTAATACACCAAAATTCTTTCCATCACGTCCGGCTTGTGTTATTACGACAGGTTCTCCGCTTTTTGAATACAAAAGATTTTCACCTTCCTTAATTCCTTCGATTAAATTATGCGAATGACCGCCAAGTATAACATCTAATCCGTCAGTTTCGCGTGCAATCTTTCTATCATAACCGTAGCCGCTGTGTGAAAGCAGAATAATCTTATTAATCCCTTGTGATTTTAGTTTATTAATCTCTATTTGAATATCGTCAATAGTTTCTTCGATACTTACAGGGTCTATCTGCTGGTCTTGCAACACTTTTCCATACTTAACCCTTGATAACAGATCTGTTGGAAGGACACCTATAATTCCGTATTTGTGCCCGTTATGCTCTTCTATAATTGATTTCTCCACTTTTTGTGAGAGCGGGTTTTTATTATTCACAGGTTTAAGATTACATGCCAGCAATTTAAAACTAATGTTCTGCATTATATCTTTAAAAAGAGAAGACTTCATATCACACTCATGGTTCCCGACAGCAGAAGCTGTAACTCCAATGAGTTTTAAAAAGTTTAGTGCTACCTGATTAACTTTAGGATTTTCCCCTAACAAAATATCGCCTGATGAAAGTTTTAATTTATCAACTTTATCAGACGATATATATTGGTCAAATTCGTTGGATGCTGTAACTGTACGCTCCATATTCATTGCTTTTCCATGATAATCATTAACGTAAAATATACTTGTTTTAACATTTAATGATTGATTAGACTTATCCGGCGGCAATTTTTGTTTCTGCCTTCTGTATTTATCCAGTAAGTTTGTCGATTGTGATACATTCACAGCATTAATCATCTCTACGGATCCCTTTACATAAATATCCGTAAAAGTTTATTTTTGCTATTAAACAAACAAATATTTACATATCTTAACTATTCAAACTTCATTGTCTGAACTTCCCAGTGTTTTGAAAGTTCATCAATAAGCTCCTGACCATCATCTTTTAAATCCAGAAGAACAATTCCTCTATTCAAACAAACGTCCTGTTCGGAATGGTGCAGTCCTATTCTTGTTCTGATAGAACATCCGTATTTTGTAAGGATTTGCTGGAACTCTGCCGAGCATTCCGCTCTGTTTGTTAAATTAACCCCGATAATTGTTGTCATATGAATTCTCCTTTCTTTTCCCATTCACCCTAAAACAAATTATTCTTAAGTAAAAAAAAATAACACCCGCTACGGGGTATTATTTTCTTTTTCATAATTGGAGTTATTTTCTCCTTTTTCCAGACCTATTCAATATCAAGGTCTTCAGTGGCTTGAAGCTGTTTTTTCTTTAAATTGTGCATTACTGCATCAACAAGAAGTTCATAGGATTTCATGTTCTCGATATTCGGGAACTCTTCCTTGAGTTGTTCTCTGACCATTGCTTCCAGCCTGCGTTCGTCAGAATTTGTTTGTATATCCTCAACTCCGCTAATCATTTTTATGTATTCAGGCGAAGATTTATCAATGTTCTGTTTTTCAAACATTAACCATCTTAATCTCGGGCTGATTTCATTTTTCAGCTTTCTTACAATCTTTAGATTTCTAAATCGGTTTAACATAAGAACCTCTACCTTTGATTAGTTGAATTGAAATTCACTACCTTATTGTACTATTTTAAAGTAACCTGAAAAAAATAATTTACTCTTTTTGAATGATTATTTACAATTCTTTATAAATCAGCATAAAGCCGGTTATAACTTGCTAAAATCAGTCAAAACTTCATATTTTTTCTTTAGTAATGTTAATAAAGCCAGCCTGTTTTCTTTAACTTTTTCGTCATTATCCATGACAAGAACTTCATCAAAGAATTTTTCAACAGCCGGATTAATCGAAATTAACTGTTCAAGATATGCCGCGTAATCTGCGTTTTCGTCTACAGATTGAATTTCTCTGTAGAGCATGCCTTCAGACGCCTCTTTGAACAAGTCTTTGTTCACCTGTGATTTTGAATTTTCTTTCAAAATTCTGATGACCCTGTTTGCACTTTCAAGAAGAGCCTGATTATCAAGTGTTTGGACAACTTTTACGCGAGCAATATAATCTGCCAGATCTTCCATTGGATTTTTATTAGAAGCGCATGCCTCGAGGACATTTTTACTGTATTTATCACTCAGTAAGATTATTAACCTTTGAACGAAAAATTCGTTAATTTCAGCAAGACATTTATCTGGTGCAATTCTTGCTACATTTTTCTTAACCGTATCTGCAATTTTTTGAAGCGCATTTTTTTCTGAAGAAGTTTCAATTGATACCGGTAAAAGAAGCAGATCTTTCTGTATCAAATTGCTAAGGTTAATTTTTAAATCATTATTCAAAACAGTTCTGATTATTCCGAGCGCAGCACGTCTTACACCCAGAGGATCAGATGAGCCTGTAGGTTTTTTACCGTCTGCAAACACCGCACAAATCGTATCAAGTTTATCGGCAATCCCGACAACCTGACCTTCAATACCTTTTGCGGTTTCACTCTCAGCATTTAGCGGGAAGTAGTGTTCTTTTATCCCTTCTACAACTCTTGCATCTTCCGAACCGATATATCCCTGAAGCTCGGTAAACTCAAATACAAGCTGTGTAACCAAGTCAGCTTTACAAAGGAGTGCCGTTCTTTCAATATCTTTTGAAGGAACATTCAGCTCTTTTGCTATATCTTTTGAAAGAGTAATTAATCTTTGTGTTTTATCATAAACAGAGCCCATGCCTTTTTGGAAAGTTACGCCTTTTAAATCTTCAACGTAATCAGCAAGAGGTTTTTTAGTATCTTCATTAAAGAAGAATACAGCGTCATCAAGACGAGCTTTAATAACTCTTACATTACCGGCTTTGATATTAGCAAACTCATCGCCGATATAGTTTGTCATTGTAATAAATTTATTTATCAGCTTTCCATCTTTATATAAAGCAAAATATCTCTGGTGAACTGCCATTACGGTAACAACCAGTTCTTCCGGAAGCTTAAGGTATTCTTCGGAAAATTCACATGCTGCAGGAACCGGATATTCTGTAATAAATGTTACTTCATCAAGCAAATCATCTGTATAATAAGGTTCAGCGCCAAGCTTTGCAGCTTCTGCCTTAGCTTTATCAACAATAATTTGTTTACGTTCATTTTGGTCTACAATTACACAGCAATTACGCATAATTTCAACGTAATCATCAGGGTGCCCGATAATAACATTCTGCTGGGCAAACCGGTGTCCGCGCGAAACATTTGAAGATTCTTTATCAATAATTTTCACTTTTACTTCTTCTTTATCAAGAAGGGACACTATCCATTTTATCGGACGGGAGAATTTCTGATCATTATACCCCCATCTCATAAAATGTGAGCCCTGGAGTTTTGAGAATATTACCGGAACATTTTCCTGTAAAAGTTCAACGATTGATTTTCCTTTAATAACAATCTTTGCATGCACGTAATCGTTTTCAACATACAGATCTTCCGGAGCCAGCCCGTTTTTTCTGGCAAAACCTTCACCGGCTCTGGTAAGATTTCCGTTTTCATCATATGCAACTTTCGCAATAGGACCTTTGACAATTTTTGTTTCATCAGAGGTCTGAGTTTCCAGCCCGCTGATAATTACAGCCAGACGCCGCGGAGTTGCATAAACGTCAACCTTTTCATATCCGACTTTATTATCTTTTAAAAATCCTTCAAATCCGTTTTTTAACTGTTCTATAGCCTGTGGAATAAATCTGTAAGGAAGTTCCTCTGTTCCTATTTCCAATAAATATTTACTCATTTCTCACCTTCTATAATTATTATAAATGTAAGAAAATTATAGATAAAGCAAGAAATATTGTAAAGCTTATATTACTTTTTATAATTTTTTAAACTCTATTTCGTATCCCAAAAGCTCGCAAATTTGAACCATCTCATTATATTTAAGAGTTCCGTTTATCAATTTTGCAGAAAGCGACTGCTGATATACTTTTTTATCTTCGGTTGATAACATTCTCGCCAGTTTACTCAGCGAAACTTTATTTTTCATCAATAAAATTTTTACGACTTCTCGGGCACTTTTAGCTTCCATTCTTTAATTATAAAAGTAATATGCCAAAAAACCTTATCTTTAGTGATTATAAATTTGACAATTTTTGTATTTACAATATAATTCATGTTATTACAATATAAATAATGTAATTTTTGTAAAGAAAGGTTAAATTATGAAAAAATATCTACATGCTTTCACTCTTGCAGAAGTCTTAATTACTCTTGGAATTATAGGTGTTGTTGCTGCATTTACATTGCCTGCTCTTATTCAGAAAAACAACAACAAGGTAGTAGAAACAAGATTAATGAAATTCTATTCCACAATAAATCAGGCTGTAAGGCTTGCCGAAGTTGATTACGGTGATAAAAAATACTGGTATGCAGATTTAACCGGAGCAGAAATTGACAAAGACGGAAAACCCGTACCCGGAAGTTCTGAAACAGAAAAATGGTTTAATAAATATTTTGCACCCTATATAAAAATAATTAAAACAGAGTTATTATCAGACGGAAGCCTTATAGTATATTTCCCTGACGGAAGTGCTCTAAAAGCCTTAGGACACACTACAAGAGATTGGTATTTCTACCCCGGGAAAGCTCAAAAATGTATTGATAACGGCAATAAACTAGGAACTTGTGTATTCGCATTTAATTTTTATCCGACCGGTCCAGACAATGAAACTGAGGAGTGGAAATGGGGTTATCACGTTAATAGGGGTTTTGAGCCTTGGAAATTCCGTTGGGACGGGACAAGAGAACATCTTGAAGATTTATGCTACACAAATAAAATGGAAGGAAGCGTTAGTGGCAGAAATTACTGCACAGCTCTTATACAGCTAAATAACTGGAAAATTCCCGATGATTATCCTTATAAGGTTAGTTATTAATCTTGATTATATTTCTTACTTTGTGTATAATATTTACATAAGTTAGTAAGGAGAGATAAACAAATGGGATATAAAATTTTATCAAAGAAAGAAATTTGTCCAAATCAATTTGAAATAACAATTGACGCGCCTTATGTTGTAAGAAACGCACAAGCCGGTCAGTTTATTATTTTTAGAGCTGATGAAAACGGAGAAAGAGTGCCTCTGACAATAGCAGATGTAAACAAAGAAACAGGAGCTTTAACTTTGGTATTTATGGCAGTAGGTTACTCAACTAAAAAACTTGCTGCACTCGGCGTAGGTGATGAAATTGCAGACATCGTTGGACCTTTAGGAAAACCAACTCATATCAAAAAATACGGAACAGTTGTTTGTCTTGCCGGCGGCTACGGTGCTGCACCTTGCTATTTAATCGCCAAAGCTTTTAAAGAAGCCGGCAACAAAGTTTACATGATTATGGGTGCAAGAAATAAAGACCTTATCTTCTGGGCTGATAAAATGAAAGATGCCTGCACAGAATTATTTATAACAACTGATGATGGTTCTATGGGAGAAAAAGGATTTGTAACCCAGGTTATGGAAAGATTAATGAATCAGGAAAAAATTGATTACGCAATTGCTGTAGGACCTATGCCTATGATGAGAGCAGTTGCAAATCTTACAAGAGATAAAGGAATATACACTGAAGCAAGCATGAACCCTATTATGGTTGACGGAACAGGAATGTGCGGTGCTTGCAGAGTTACTGTTGGCGGCGAAGTTAAGTTTGCCTGTGTTGACGGACCTGATTTTGATGCTCACAAAATCGATTTTGATGAAGTTATCAACAGAACAAAAATTTATAAAGATCAGGAAAGAAAACGCGATGAAAATTGTAACTTGTTAAAACAAGCTGGAGCTAAAGCATAATTAAAAAATTAGGAGAATTGAAGAAATGGCTGAAAAGAAAAATGATATTCCGTTTTGCCCGCTAATGAGTGCAGGCTGTGATATAGATAAGGTTTGCACACAGGAAAGATGCGCCTGGTATGTTCCTAATATAAAAAAATGCGCATTGTACATCATTGCTTATGATGCCCTGTTGGATGCGAATACCAGACAAGTGCCAAAGAAACGCATATAATTTATAATAGTTAATATTATAAGCTTGAGAGAATTTTATATGAAAATTGTATTGTGCATAAAACAGGTTCCTGACACCTCTGATATAAAATGGACAGAAAATAATACTATCCAACGAGAAGGTCTGGAAAGCATTATAAATCCGTATGATGTTTATGCAATTGAAGCTGCACTAAAGTTAAAAAGGTCTTACGATAATATAAAAATAACGGCTCTTACAATGGGGCCGTTTCAGGCTGCGGATATGCTGAAAAAAACTTTAGCTACAGGTGTTGATGAGGGTATATTACTTTCTGACAGAAAGTTCGCTGCTGCAGATACATACGCAACAGGTAAGACAATAGGTACAGCAATAAAAGAAAAACTGTCTGATTTTGATTTAATAATATGCGGACAGTTTGCTATTGACGGTGATACAGCACAAACCGGTCCAAGTATTGCTAACACATTAAGTATTCCACAGGTAACTTTTGTGCAGGAAATTCTTTCATATGACGACGGGACCATTACGGTACGAAGAGAACTCGATGACGGAACAGAAATTATCAGGGTTAAACTTCCTGCATTAATATGTGTTTTAAAAGATTATTTTGAACCAACCAGAGCAAAAATTAACGGTATAAAAAAAGCTATAAATGCTGAAATTAAAACATACGGTTTTGAAGACTTAGGGCTAAGCGCAGAAGAAGTAGGGCTGAAAGGTTCTCCAACTTACGTCAGCAAAGCTTTCCGCCCGGCTCCGAAAGAAACTGCATGTGAATTTTGTAATACTAGTGAAGAGCTTTCTAAAAAAATTCACAGCTGCTTAGGAGGTCAAAATGACTAAGCAAATTCTTATATACGCAGAAGTTACCAGAGAAAATTATATCCATACAGTATTTTTTGAACTTGCTAATAAGGCGCAGGAACTGGCTGCAAAACTTGATAATGCAGAAGTTAATGCTTTATTGATTTCAAAAAAAGGACTTGCGGATGAATACAAAGAAGCATTTGTTAACAGCGGGATAGATAAAATATACTCTATTGAAGATGACAGGTTTGAAATCTACAGTACAGATTATTTTGCAACAGCAGCAGTTGAAACAATAAAGGAAATTCAGCCGGAAATACTATTAATAGGTGCTACAAATCAGGGAAGAGATCTGGCACCAAGAATATCAACAGCTCTTCATACAGGCTTGACGGCTGACTGTACCGGGCTGGATATTAATGACAAAGGACAACTCGCAGCCACCCGTCCGACATTTGGCGGTCAACTGATGGCAACTATTCTCTGTAAAAATTTGCCGCAGATGGCAACTGTACGTCCCAAAGTGTTTAAACCTGCTGAGAAAAATAATGTTAAACAAACTGAAATTATACACAAATCAGTAAATCTTGATAGTATTCCAAAAAGCATTGAAATAGTTGAATTTCATAAAAAATTAACAGACAGCCTGAACGAATTGGATAGTGCCGAAATCATTGTTGCCGGTGGAAGAGGAATGAAAAATGAAGAAGGTTTCAGGCTTTTGAGAGAATTTGCGGATAAAATAGGTGCTGCAGTAGGCGCAAGCAGAGTTGCAGTTGAAATGGGGCTGGCTTCTCATGAAATGCAAATAGGACAAACCGGAAAAACTGTCACTCCAAAATTGTATATTGCCTGTGGCATATCCGGCGCAATACAGCACACAATCGGCATGAAAAATTCAAATAAGATTATTGCTGTTAATACTGATGCAAATGCGCCTATATTTGACATAGCGGATTATGGTATGGTTGGGGATGCTTTCGAAATTCTGCCTGAATTAATAAAATATAATTTTAAAACTGATATGTAGCAAAAATTTTTTTATTTGGTTCTTTATACCCACAGTAAGGAGAAACTTAATGAAAATTATAGAACATCCTGCAACCACGGCTATTAAAGAAAAAAAACAACAAGAACTTTTTACTCATCTCGAGAATTGCGAGTCTGGAAACGTTAGAGTGTTTGAAAATGTTGAACGTGGCGAAAATCAGGCGTTTGACGCATTTATGGACAAAGCTGATTCTCTGCCTTTTTCACACAAAACACTTGAAAAAGAAGCCAAACTTTTCAATAAAGAATTAATGAAAAATGAAAAACTCATATTTTTATCACAGAAACTCAATAAAATACCTTCTACAGCGGAAGAAATAAAAGAGTATAAAGCAATCTGCAAAAAACTTCTTGCACTTGCAAAAAAATGCGGTGCTGTAAACTTGCACGAAACAATGAAAGTTTCATTTGACTTAATGTTTGAAAATGCTAAAAATGCAGGCAAACTAAATATAAAAATCTAAATAATAAAACGGCTACCTCCACTCTTGATATTTATAAAAAATGGTTTATAATAAGAATAAAAGAATGGAGGTATAACGTGAAAACACAAGATATGACAGGCACTCAGAGATGGGGGGGGGGGCTGCCTGAGGCAGGACACTACCCTGGAACGGATTTTTAAAAAACACTTTGCACGATTATTTATTAAGCGCACGACTTATTTCTGGTCGTTTTCCATTAGGAACGCTTTTAAGATTAGTAATACAGCGAACGGATTTACTTTAGCAGAGGTATTAATAACACTCGGGATTATAGGAATTGTAGCAGCAATGACTATCCCAAACATAGTAGGGAATTATAAAAAGAAAGTTATTGAAACACGCCTACAACGATTTTACTCTGTTGCGAATAATGCACTCCTTGCATCTCAAGCAGAAAATGAATCTTGGGATTTTTGGTATTTTGAAACTAACTCTACAGTACAAAATACCGAAGAGTGGTATAACATATACCTGGCAAAATATTGGAAAACCGTCAAGACAAAAACAATCAAAGACGGATTTGTAGCCGCCTACTTTCCAGATGGGAGCTTATGTGTTGTGAAATCAGGAATAGATTATTTCTATTACCCTGATGCTAAAAAATTTAATGAAGCTACCTTTGCAACACAGAATGAAGCGTTATGGCAAAGATATTTTTGTATTTGGGTTCAGACCACAGCTCAAAGATAATAAACAAAGTTACAGGAAAGGTATTCAGCCTTACTTAGCATCAAAAAGTGCTACAGATGAAGATGGAAATCTTACTTGGCTTGGTGGGTATGATTATACATTAGAAGAACTATACAATGACCCTGCATACGGCTGTAAAGAAGGAAGCCCTGGAGGAGCAGCCTACTGTACCCAGGTAATATTCCAGAATGGGTGGAAAATACCTGAAGATTACCCGTTCAAATTTTAGTTCAAAATCTATCAATATCTTTAACCAGAACTTCAAGTTTTACATTTAAAGCCTGCGCTATACGAAAAAGAGTAAATATAGTGGGGGATTTTTCTGCGCGCTCAATACAGCCTATAAAATTTCTTGCAGAATCTATTTTAAATGCAAGCTCCTCTTGAGATATTCCAAGCTGCATTCTTAATGAACGAATATTAGCACCAAGCTTCAATAACAACTCTTTTTTCAAAAATTCCGGTTGACTCATACCACCTATTGTGGTACATTAATTACAAGATAACTACCACCTATAGGTGTCATGGAGGTTTAAATGAAAAATTATGGGTTTACTCTTGCAGAAGTATTGATAACTCTGGGTATAATCGGGGTAGTAGCTGCCCTAACTCTGCCGGCACTAGTACAAAATAACCGTAATCGTGAAATGCAGACAAGGTTAAAGAGAGGTTATTCAGTTTTGTCGCAGGCTCTTGATATGTATCAGGCAGAAAACGGGGAAAGGATAACACCGCAAACTAAAATAGGATGGGACTTAAAACCGGTACTGATGAAATATCTAAAAACAGTTAAAGACTGCGGATACGGCTCATTAGACGATGACGCCTGCATACCTA
>OBAG01001899.1_pt1 | contig 11800 bp, 8 predicted proteins | sample 1517701 | NCBI WGS metagenome assembly OBAG01 (sample SAMN04571702, study PRJEB22368) | human gut metagenome | biome: human gut; material: stool | host: Homo sapiens | place: Luxembourg | collected 2012-09-07 | reverse complement strand
TTTGGCTTGGCATCTGCCGCACCTCGCTCGTCGTATCGGCACTTAGAATTATGCGATATTGCCCTATATTCCTGATGGCAGCAATAAGCACAGACACGGAATAGAACAAATAGAAAACCAGCCGCCGGCTTCAGGGATTTTCCCCTGCCCGGCGGCTGGTTTTGGTTTATTTTGCTTTATCCTGCCCGGATAAATATCAGCGGGTCAGCCCGCCTTTGCCGATAAACAGCAGGCGATCAGGCGATGACAAAGTGGTAGATCAGCGACACAGCAATGATGAGCGCACAGACCACTGCGGTGATGGGCGGTGCCCAATGGATGATACGCTCGGCCATTACATCGTCCTCGCTCTCCTCGTCATCGTCCGCATAACGGCCACGGCGGGGTTCTTCGTCATCGTCGCTTTCCTCTTCCTCATCATCGAACATGCGGGTATGCTCGTCCTCTTCATCCTCTTCATCGGCAAACAGATGGCCTTTGGGGACATAGCGGCGCACGCGGTCCATTTCGGCGTTGGTTGCTTCGTCGTCCTCGTCCTCTTCTTCCGGTTCCTGGGCCGGGGCGGGCGGGGTGAACTGCGCGGTGGGCTCCTGGCTGATGGCTGCCTGAGCCGCGGCGGCGGTGGCAGCGGCCTGGGCTTCCTGGGCTGCCTGGGCTGCTGCGGGGTCAACGCCATTGGCCACGGCGTTGATTTCGCGCTGCTGCTGTTCGGCGGCCTGCCGGGCTTCCTCCAGGATGCGGGTCAGGGTTGCCTTGATGTAAGCGCGGTCGCCGCCGCACTCGCTGCAGACGGAAGCAGCTTCCTCGTTGGGGTGGAACGCGCCGCAGGCGCAGAACCAGCCGTTTTCGGTATCCTGCGGGACGCAGGTCAGCATCTTATTGTTGGTGCGGGTCTGAAGTGTGCGGGCAATAGAGCCAGGCAGCACACGGGGGGCCTGCAGGCGGACACGCTTATAATTACGCAGATCCACGCCGCGGCCGTTCAGGAAAGCACGGTCCTGCTCAATTTCCACGCTGGAAACCGGCGTATCGCTGACAAACACAGCGTCATCGGCACCAAACAGTTCGCCGGGCTGCACATTGAGCTGCTCATAATAGAAATCATCCTCGCACAGGATCTGGCCAGAAGCATCTTTGCACTTGAAGTGGATGATAAAGCCGGTCAGCGGTTCTGTGCCAACATTCTTAAAGGTCAGGCAGACCGCAACTTCACCCGTGACATCCCCTTTCAGCAGCTCAACACGGACAAACTGGACCGGGCTGCCGGCAGTGTAATAATTGGCACGGGATTGCGCCATCAGGGAAAAATTTTGATCCATTGTGTTTCACCTTGCCTCAATTTTCATCAGACGGTTCGGAGGGCTGTTCCGGCGCGGCGGGCTGCTCTGCCGATGCAGGGGCTGCGGCAGGCGCGGGGGTGTCCAGCCCAAAGGGTGCCAGGTTTTCGCCTTTCATCAGGGCGTCAAACTCTTCGCCGCTGATCTTTTCGCGTTCCATCAGCACACCGGCCACACGGTGCAGCTCAGTCATGTGCTCGGTCAAAATGCGGCGAGCCGTCTCGTAAGATTCATCCATGATATCACGGATCTCATTATCAATTTCGGACGCCGTATTTTCGGAATAGCCCTTGCCCTGGCCAAAGTCTCGGCCAAGGAAGGTTTCGCCAGGGTCGGTGCCATAAACCACCGGACCCATGCGCTCCGAGAAGCCATAGCGGGTCACCATGGCGCGGGCGGTATCCGTGGCACGCTGCAGGTCGTTGGAAGCACCGGTGGAGATATCATCCAGCACCAGCTGCTCCGCCACACGGCCGCCCAACAGGCAGACAATGTTCTCGTTCATGGCGGTCTTGGTCACATAGCTGGGGTCTTTTTCCGGCAGATACATGGTAAAGCCGCCTGCCGAACCACGCGGGATAATGCTGATCTGGTGCACGGGATCATGCGTTTTGCAGAAATAGCCGGTAATGGCATGGCCGGCCTCGTGGTAAGAGGTCAGGCGCTTTTCGGCATCGGTCACAACGCGGCTCTTCTTTTCGGGGCCAGCCACAACCTTGATGGAAGCTTCCTCGATTTCGGGTTCGGTGATGGCCTTTTTGCCCTTGCGCGCAGCCAGCAGGGCGGCTTCGTTGACAAGGTTTTCCAGGTCGGCACCGGAGAAGCCCGCGGTGGACTTGGCGATGGTTTTCAGGCTGACATCGGGGCCAAGGGGCTTGTTCTTGGTGTGAACGCGCAGAATCTCCTCGCGGCCCTTCACATCCGGCAGACCAACATAAACCTGACGGTCAAAACGGCCGGGACGCAGCAGCGCCTTATCCAGAATATCGGCACGGTTGGTGGCAGCCATCACGATAACGCCATCGTTGGCGTCAAAGCCGTCCATCTCAACCAGCAGCTGGTTCAGGGTCTGCTCGCGCTCGTCATGCCCGCCGCCAAGGCCGGCACCACGCTGACGGCCCACGGCATCAATCTCATCAATAAAGATGATGGAGGGCATTGTCTTTTTGGCTTTTTCAAACAGATCGCGCACACGGGATGCGCCGACGCCGACATACATTTCCACAAAGTCGGAACCGGAGATGGCATAGAACGGAACGCCGGCCTCGCCTGCACAGGCACGGGCCAGCAGCGTTTTGCCGGTGCCCGGAGGGCCGACAAGCAGAACGCCGTGGGGAATGCGCGCCCCCAGGGAGTTGAACTTTTCCGGTGCTTTCAGGAACTGAACCACTTCCTGGAGTTCAGCCTTTTCTTCATCCGCACCGGCAACATCGGCAAAGGTTGCCTTGCGCTGGCCTTCCTGCTGGTCCTTGACCTTGGCACGGCCAACATTCATCAGGCCGCCGCCACCGGCACCGCCGCGGTACATGGACATGAAGAGCAGCACCACGCTGCCGATCATAAAGGCGTACAGGATGATCTCAAACCAGGGCACGTTGGTCTTAACGGCGACCATATCGTACTGCATGGGCGCATCCGGGTTGGCTGCATTATACTGGTCGATATAATCCTTGAGGTAGAATTGCAGGAAATAAGAAGGATATGGCAGCTTGTAGGTAATGACCGCTGCCCCGCCGTTCTTGGGGGCGTAAGCATCGGTGCCATCGCCGTAAATTTCTGCAAGCAGGCCGTTGGATGTTTCGCTGGACGTGCCGGATTCCGGCAGCGGATGTTCACCTTCTTTCACGCTCATCTCGATAACGCCGGTGTTCAGGTCCAGGTTAAAGTAGGTGACCTGATTGGATTCAAAGTACCCCATGGCTTCGGACAACATCATGGTGCTCTTGCTGGAGGCAAACAGGCTGGAATAGCTGGAGATCATCACGAGTGCTGCTACCATCAGGACAGCGGCAATGATAATGCCGCTGAAACGCGGTTTGTGCTGCAAAAAATCAACTCCCTGTCAAAATCCGCCAAAACGGCGGGCGATTGGTTCTTCTGCCAAGACAGAATTTTATTTGGAATATACTTCCGGTTTTAACACGCCGACATACGGCAGGTTGCGGTACTTTTCGTCATAGTCAAGGCCATAGCCCACGACAAATTCATCGGGCACTTCAAAACCGCAGTAGTCCGGCTCAATATCCACCTTGCGGCGGCTGGGCTTGCTGAGGATGGTGCACAGGCGCACGCTGTTGGGGCGGCGCAATTTCAGCATGGGCACCAAGTGAGACAACGTGACGCCAGTATCCAGAATATCCTCCACGATCAGAACATCCTTGCCGGAAAGGTCCTGATCCAGGTCCTTGACGATCTTGACAAGGCCCGTAGAAGTGGTGTTGGCACCGCCATAGCTGGAAACCACCATAAAGTCAATGCTGCAGGGTTCCGTGATGGCGCGCATCAAATCGGCCATGAACACCACGGAGCCTTTCAGGATAGACACCAGCAACAAATCTTTGCCCACGTAATCGCGGCTGATCTGTGCCCCCAATTCAGCCACCTTGGCCTGCAGCTGCTCTTCCGAAATCAAAACCTTGGCGATATCATTGTTCATATCATGCATGATCTGTTCCTCCAATATTATGATCTTGTTCCTGCTCCGGGGCCGCAGGCTGGCGGCTTTGCCGAATCAACAGGATCTGCTTTGTCTCATCATCCGGGGACAAACCGTCCGCAAAGCCTGCCCCCCACAGCCAAAGCACCTGGCTGCCGCAGGCCAGCAGCGGCATCAGCGTCCGTTCAGCCACAGGAACTTTTGCCTCATTCAGATATTTTTTGAGCGTTTTGCCAACGTGACGTCCCGCCGGGCGGAACGTATCGCCGGGTTGGCGGGTCCTCACAAAAATATTCTTATTTATTTTAGCATAATCTGCACAATAGGTGTAGTCTTTTTTCAAAAATGATGGATTTTTCAAAAAAACTTCATAATTTAGTTGTTGAATCTCCAGCTCATAGCCCCCTGGCAGGCAGTAAACACCGGTTTTTAGCAGCTGGTGCGGCGCGGGAATGGCTTCCGGCTGCATTTTTAGCACTGAGCGGCAGTACAAAATGCCGTTTGCCGCGGTCCAGCAGGCATCCGGCGTCAGCTGTACCGCACCGCTGCCCTGCCGAACAATGGCCGCAAGAGCCTGCACATATTTTTCTTCAGGGTCACGCGCGCGGGCTGCCAGCATGCGCAGGGCAGCAGCCAGCACCGGGGCATCCGCCGCGGCAAGAATCGGGATGCTGTACCCGCCCCCGCAGGCAGCCTGCGCCAGCAGTTTTTCGGCCAGATTTTCCAGCCAGGTGTTCAGCTCCTGCAGCTGGTTGCACAGCCGCCCCACGGCCCGCTCTGCCGCCGGATTGATGGTTTGCAGCGCCGGAACAGCATAATGGCGGATACGGTTGCGGGCATAGGCATCGCTGAAATTGCTTTCGTCCTGAACATAGTGTTGCCCAAGGGCGGCGCAGTATGCCGTGGTATCGCTCCTTGTCAGGCACAAAAATGGACGGCGGTACACGCCCCGTACCGCCGGAATACCCGCCATGCCGTGCAGGCCGGTACCGCGCGCCATGCGGAACAACACCGTTTCCGCCTGGTCAGATAACGTATGCGCTGTGGCAATGCAGGCATGCTGCTGTGCGGCCAGCGCATCAAACCAGGTATAGCGCAGGCTGCGCGCCCAGTTCTCGCTGGGGTTTGGGGGAATCTGCACCCCGCTGGCAGCGGCATCGTACAAAAAGAACGGCACATGATGCGTGCGGCAGAACTCCGCCACAAAGCGGGCATCCGCATGGGCAGCTTCGCCCCGGATTCCGTGGTCCACATGGGCCGCCATGACGGTGATGCCAAGTTCCGCTTTGCAGCGCAGCAGAAAACAGAGCAGCGCCATCGAATCCGCCCCGCCGGAGCAGGCAACGATGACACGGTCCCCCAACCGAAACAAACCCTGCCGGCGGCAATAGGCCAGCAAGGTTTGTTCCATCGTGTTTACTGGGTTTTGCAATGAATTGTCTGCGTCAGTACTGTTCATGGATCTCGTCCAGATTGCTGAACCGGGTATGGGCGCCATCCCAGCCAAGGCGGACCACACTGGTTTCGCCATGGCGGTTTTTGGCCACGATACATTCGGCTTCGTTTTCGTTCGCCTGTTCGGTTTCGCCGTTCTGGGAATTGTAATAGGCAGCGCGGTACAGGAAGAGCACCACGTCCGCATCCTGTTCGATAGAGCCGGAATCACGCAGGTCTGAAAGCTGGGGGCGGTGGTCCGAGCGCCCCGCTGTTTTTTCGGCAGCACGGGAAAGCTGGGACAGCGCAATGACAGGAACGTTCAGTTCCTTGGCCATAATTTTCAGGTTCCGGGTGATATCGCTGATTTCCTGCACGCGGCTTTCGGTGCGCTTGGCGGACTGCATCAACTGCAAATAGTCGATGATGACCAGACCGATCTTATCCCGTTTGGGGTCCTGGTTGATCTGGCGGATTTTTGCCTTGATTTCCGGCACCGAAATACCGGAGGAATCATCCATGTAAATGGGAACGTTATACAACAGTGACGTTGCATTGGCAAAGTCGTTCCAGTCGGAGTTGTTCAGGCGGCCGGTGCGGAATGCCTGGCTGTCAATGCCTGCGGTGCTGGAAAGGATGCGGTCGGTCAGCTGTTCGCAGGTCATTTCCAAGCTAAAAATGACGGTCGGTATCTTTTGCAGGCGGGCCACATTGGTAGCAATGTTCAGCGCAAAACTGGTTTTGCCCATACCGGGGCGGGCCGCCAGAATAATCAGGTCCGAACGGCCAAGGCCGGTCAGGATATTATCCAGATAGTTGAAGCCTGTGGGGATACCGGCAAATTTATCGCGGTCCGCACCGGACAGCTTTTGCATGGTATCAATAACTTCCAGGATAGACTCCTGAATGGTTTTAACGCCGGAGCGGTCCTGGCCGTTGCGGATATCGTACAGCTTTTGCTCGGCGCTTTCCAGCAGCAGGTCAGAATCGGATTCCTCGCTGGACTGCTGCAGGATATCGCGGGCTGCTTCGATCAGACGGCGGGTTTGATATTTTTCCTTGACGATCTTGATGTAAGAATCGACGTTGGAAATCGCCGGGACGGTTTCCGCAATGCGGGTAATGTACACTTTGGCATCATCTGCGCCCTTGAACACACCGTTCTGAGCCAGAGAGTCCACCAGAGTGATAACGTCCACCGCTTCGCTTTCGCTGAACAGGCGGCGCATTTCCTCATAGACGGCCCGGTTCTGCTCCGAATAGAACATATCGGGGTCCATCTCGGTGATCAGGCGGTTCAGGATGGTTTCATCCATCAGCGCTGCGCCAAGCACGCTTTGTTCCGCCTGCATGTTATACGGCAGCTGAATGCCCAGGCTGGACAAGCTTAATTCATTGTTTGCCATTCAGGCACCTCCCTGCCGTTTTTGTTGGAATGTAATTACAAGACCCCCTGCCAATTACAGCGGAGCCTCCTCGACCTTGACCTTGAACGCGGCCACAACACCCACATGCAGGCGGACTTTGGCATCATAACTGCCAAACTCCTTGATGCTGGCGGGCATTTCGATTTTTTTCTTGTCGATTTCGGTGCCGGTCAGCTTGTACAACTGTTCAGCAACTTCCTTTGCGGTCACTTTGCCGTGCAGCTTGCCGGAAGCGCCCCCCTTGACCTTGACAGAAACGATCTGGCCCTTGATCTTGGCAGCCAGTTCTTCAGCAGCAGCCTTAGCTTCGGCTTCATGGTGGGCTTTGGCTTCGCTCTTGGTGCGGGCGGTGTTCACAGCGTCAGCATCGGCCACTGCAGCCAGACCGCGCGGGAACAGGAAGTTGCGGGCATAACCGTCCGACACTTCATGGATTTCATCCTTTTTACCAATGCTCTTGACATCCTGTTTGAGAATAACTTTCATCGTGGTGGTTCCCCTCTCTATGTAGTAATTGATATAATTTTCTGCCATTGGCAGGGATTCGCTGATAATTTAATTTGTTAAACTGCACCCACCAGTTCTTCCTGGCATTCCTGGTTGGCGCGGTATTCGTCGATCTGCGCGCGGATGCGGGCTTCGGCTTCCTTTACGGTACAATCACGCAGCTGGGCACCGGCCATCGTCAGGTGGCCGCCGCCGCCCAAGGGCTCCAGAATGACCTGTACGTTCAGCGCACCCATGCTGCGGGCGGAGATGTTGACACCGCCGTTTTTGGCGATTGCCACAAAGCTGGCATCCACGCCGTTGATGGTCAGCAGGTCATTGGCTGCCATGGGCAGAACCACACTCATGGCGGGGTCAAGCTCATCCGAAGTGGCGATAGCGCAGCCTTTGTAGAGGTAAGCGCCCTCCACAATAGCGGCGCGGGCTTCGTATTCTTCTTTGGAAATATTGAACAGGCGCTTGGTCGCGGCGGTTTCGGCCCCGCGGCTGCGCAGCCAGGCGGCAGCCTCAAAGGTACGCACGCCGACATGCAGCGCAAAACTGCGGGTATCCAGCATGATGCCAGACAGCAGCGCCTGGGCTTCCAACTGAGTGATGTTGTTTTGGGCGGGCATGAATTGCAGCAGTTCACACACCAGCTCGCTGGCGCTGGAAGCAAAGGGTTCGTGGTACAAAAGGATCGGGTTATCAATATGCCCTACCGCCATGCGGTGATGGTCGATAACAACCACGCGGCTGCATTTTTCGTAAATCTTTTGGTCTTCCAGCAGGCGCTTTTGGTATGTATCGGTTACGATCAGCAGGGTTTTGGGGGTGATGAGCTTATAGGTTTCTTCCGGTTCAATAAAGTTGTGGTCCTCCCCCGCTTTGTTGAACACATCCAGCAACTGGCCCGCCAGCGTTGCCTTGCTGCGCACTGCGATGACCGAAGGCACATCGCACATTTTGCACATGCGCAGCAAACCGATGGCGGAGCCGATGGCATCCAAATCGCTCTGGCGGTGGCCCATGATAATGACGCTGTCGCTCTGGCGGATCTGGTCTGCCAGGGCGTTGGCAATGATGCGGCTGCGCACATGGCTGCGCTTTTCGACACCATGGGAAATGCCGCCGAAGAACTCAAAGCCATCGACTGTTTTCACGGCAGCCTGGTCGCCGCCGCGGCCCAAGGCAATATCAATGCTTTCGCGGGCCATCTCCTGGCATTCCTGCATAGTAGCGCCGCCATGGCCTACGCCGATGGAAAGGGTAAGCATTCCGCCGGGGTGCAACGCACGCACTTTATCCAGAATATCAAAGCGTTCTTCCATCATCCAGCGGATATCCCGCTCTTCCACCACCGCAATATAGCGGCTGTTGGACACCTTGCGCAGGAAACCGGTCGTGCGGCCGATGTATTCTTCCAGCAGGGTGTTGATGGCCTCCAGCTCGTGCGCCTGCTCGGAGTCCTTCATATCGTTGAACAGCTCGTCATAGCTGTCCACCCCAATGATCAGGTAAGCCGGGCGGCTGGCAGTGTATTCATCCAGCGTATTTTTGTAGAACGTATCGTTGACCAAAAACAGCAATGTGCCCGTTTTGCTGCTGCGGCTGGTTGTGGCATAGGCCGTGTAGCGGTTTTCGTCAATGGTCAGGTCCTGGCCGTGGGCGCGGGCACAGACGGAAAGGTCAATGCCGGTCATCAGGCGGTCCGGTGCAGCCAGCAGGGCATCCTGCCCCGCCAGGATCTGCTCCCGGAAGGCCGGATTATACCACACCACAGAGCCTTCGGTAATCAGGGCAGTGGGGATGGAAAAATCCGCCAGCGAATACTGGGTCTTGCTGCCCTCAAAGTTGGTCCCGCACAGCATATCGACCACAAAGCGCCGCAGCCGGCGGATGCCAAGCACCGCCACCACCAACGCAAACACTACAAGCAGTGCCGGTGCCAGCAGCCAGCGCGGGTTGCTGAACGCCAGCGGCACAGCCAGAGCGATGCACGCAACGAGCAGCAAAAAGATAATGACAAAGATATCACGTCTCAGCTTGTTTTTCATCATCGTTCCTCGGTGCCTGCAATGTGGGGCAGGCGGTCACGGTCAGATATGGTTTGGATCAAACTTCCATCAGAATGGGCAGAATCATGGGGCTGCGCTTGGTTTTGCGGTAGATATAGCTGGAAAGCGCCTCCCGCACGCGGGATTTCACGCTGGCCCAGTCGTGCATGTTATCCGCCATACTGCGGTCAAGGGCCATTTCAACCTGCACGCGGGCACCGTCCATCAGCTCCTCGCTTTCCCGCACATAGACAAAGCCGCGGGAAACCAGGTCCGGGCCGGAAAGCAGCTGGCCGGTGCTGCCATCCACGGCTGCGGTAACGATGATGATACCGTCCTCCGACAGGTGGTGGCGGTCACGCAGGACCACATTGCCCACATCGCCCACGCCATAGCCATCCACCATCACGGCACCGGCGGGCACAGTGCCCTCCACTGCCATGCCATCGCGGGAAAGGCAGATGTTCTGGCCATTTTCAGCAATATAAATATTCTGCTTGGGGATATAGCCCAGGTGCTCCGCCGTTTCGGCGTGGCGCTTGAGCTGCTTGAACTCGCCGTGAACCGGCAGAAAATACTGCGGGTGGGCAAGGGTCAGCATCAGCTTCTGCTCTTCCTGGCAGGCGTGGCCGGAAACATGGGTATCGTACATGTTTTCGTAAATGACCTCTGCGCCCAGGGCCAGAAGGCCGTTGACCACCTTGGTCACGGTCTTTTCGTTGCCGGGGATGGGGCGGGCCGAGATAATGATAAAGTCAGTGGGGCCGACCTTGACGGTACGGTGGCTGGCCTGCGCCATACGGGACAGAGCGGACAGCGGTTCGCCCTGGCTGCCGGTGGTGATAAGGACAACCTTTTCCGGCGGGTATTTGTTGATCTCCTCGATATCGATCAGCACATTATCCGGCGCATGCAGATACCCCAGCTCCCGCGCCATTTCGGTGTTGGAAACCATGCTGCGGCCATTGACGGCCACCTTGCGGCCATACTCAATGGCCAGGTCAATGATCTGCTGGATGCGGTAGATGTTGGAAGCAAAGGTTGCCACGATAATGCGGCGGTTTTTGGCGCGGGCAAACAGGCTGCGCACCCCTTCGGCCACAGTCTGCTCGGTTGCCGTAAAGCCGGGGCGCTCCGCGTTGGTAGAATCCGCCAGCAAAGCCAGCACGCCGCGGCGGCCATACTCCGCAATGGTGGAAAGGTCGGTAACGGCATCGCCGGAAAGCGGCGTGTAGTCGATCTTGAAGTCGCCGGTATGCAGCACGATGCCTGCTGGGCAGTCAATGGCAAACGCCAGAGAATCCGGGATGGAGTGGTTGACATGGATGGGCTCCACCGTAAAGCAGCCAAGGCGCACTTTCTGGCGGGGACGGATCTCATGGAACTCTGCACTGGAGGCAAGACCGTGCTCCTCCAGCTTGTTTTTGATCAGGCCAATGGTCAAACGTGCAGTGTAAATGGGCACGTTGAACTTTTTGAGCAGATACGGCAGGCTGCCGATATGGTCTTCGTGGCCATGGGTAATGAACAGGCCCTTGATGCGGTCCTTATTTTCCAATACATAGGTGAAATCCGGAATGACAAGGTCCACGCCGAACATATCGGAATCCGGGAACACCAGGCCGCAGTCCACCAGGATCATATCGCCCTGGCATTCATACAGGGTGATGTTTTTGCCAACTTCGCCCAGGCCGCCCAGCGGGCAGATGTGCATGGGAACAGCCGGGGTGGAAGCATCATAATAATGCTGCTTATAGCTGCGGCGCTGCGGGCTGCGGGGGCGCTGCACCGGGGCCGGAGCTGCTGCATTCACCGCATTGCTCGCTGCAGCCTGCTGGGGCTGCGGGGCACGGCGGCGCTGCGGCTTGCGGTGCTGGGGCTGTGGTTTTTCCTCCGCTGCCTGCGGGGCGCTGGCCGCGGAGGCAGGCGCACCGGGTTTGCGGTTCTGGTTATTATTATTTGCGCGCGGGGCACGGCGGGTGTAATTGCTGCGGCCCTGCTGGCGGGGGCGTTTTTCGTTGTTGTGATCTTCCATTGCATAACCTCCATATTGTATTCGGCCAGGGTTGGTGGTTACACACACGGTAAGCACCGTACCCCGGACGTGATGTTTTGTCGCATGTAAAATTTGTACGGCACTGTGCCGATTTACTGAATCAAGGTTGGACGCGAAGAGTTCAGCCGAAAGGCTGCAACCGGGTCCTGAATCAAACTACGACATTGCAATTAAATCTATTATAAGGCGCAGCGGGGGCATTGTCAAATAGTATGCCGGACGCATTTATGGACAAATTACACAAAAGCTTGCAGGGCTGGGCAAAATCGCGTATAATTATTTTTATGGCAATACCGCATAATTCTAAGTGCCGATACGGCGAGCGAGGTGCGGCAGCTGCTAAGCCA
>OBAG01001881.1_pt1 | contig 11875 bp, 9 predicted proteins | sample 1517701 | NCBI WGS metagenome assembly OBAG01 (sample SAMN04571702, study PRJEB22368) | human gut metagenome | biome: human gut; material: stool | host: Homo sapiens | place: Luxembourg | collected 2012-09-07 | reverse complement strand
GAATTTTGTCCGGAGGTGGAAGCGACCATCTCTACTACATCAGAGATACCATAAAGTCCCAGCCGTCTGGAGACAAGCGTTACGGATCTTAATGTTACTATGCCTTTATTGCGGTTCATCAAGGTAGGATCATCGACTTTTTGATGCATCCAGTTTCCTTCAATAGTGAGGTTGTTTTCCGCCCACTGTTGTTCGATATGTATAAGGGCCCATTGACGTTTACAGAAAGTTATGTGTTGGATTCCGGAAAGCATCAATAGGTCCTCATCTCCGTATTCTATCATATCATGTCCAAAACTTCTACTCCTTCCGGCAGTTTATCTTTGTCGATGGTAACAATATAATCGTCGAACGAACGGGGTGGGCGTTGGTCATCCTTAAGTTGAACCTTCACTAAACCGAATAAAGAATGAGCTGAAGCATTACCTAATGCTGTACTGTGTTTGAATACGATCAATTTGCGGGCATTCATCATTCCTCTGGCTGCTGAATGGTCATGATCGAACATGTTTTTCAATGAATCCCAAAATAAGTTCAGATCCTCTTCATTGAATCCGGTTTGTGCGGCTAAATGAGCGGAAATAAATCCGTTAGCTTTATATAGTCCGTAAGGAACTGTAAATTTACGTCCCATGGTGCGGTTATCTCCACTCTGTTTTTTAGCCTCATCCTCCGTAGCCACAGCCATACGGGTTATACTATGTTCGGCGGTAACAATAGGACTGATAGAACGGGCAAAAGTAAATTGGATAGGGCCACGAACCTGTCCGGCATTTTCACCAGTACTTAGTACGGCTCCAAATGTCCTTATGTCATAAAAGTTTCTGCACATCCATTGCCGGGCAGCCTCTGTTTTATCTCCCTTCTCTTTTATATCTTTAACCCCTTCCTGTTTATGCGCTTCAGTGATCAGATTATTCAATACCGCTTTCTCTTTAATGAATATATCATACGGTCTTTCTCCATCTTTTACTATTTGGACAAAGTTCCGGACTTTACGTTTCAGGCAGACATCGGAAACCAGACCTTCTCCTGTTTCCGGATCAACTCTGGGTAAGTTTCCGGCATCGGGATCACCGTTCGGATTACCATCCTGTACATCAAATAAATAAATGAAGTCATAACGATTTTTTATTGCAGTTTCCATATTTGTATACTATTAATTTTTTTCTTTGTCTGTTGTTTTATATAAATCTTCTCTTTGATGGTAATAACCGATTGCGAAACGGGACTGGTCATCCATCGATAAATACTTAGGTAACCCGTTACTATCCAGGTTGGTGATAACACTTTGCAATAATTTTTCATAATAAACAGATTTCCCGGTATCAAATTTTGCAAGGTGATGTCTGGATAAAGACAACAAGCGGCCGAATACAGTTGTCGGGGTTGTCGACGCTGCACCGTAGTAACGCTCTTTGATCGTAGAATTTGCTCCTGGGATAGCATCACTCTGGATCTTTTCAAGGATAGCAAACAAGCGACCACATAAGTACGCTTGGTTTTTATTTTCTAAATCTAATGCCATTTGAATTTCTTTAGGTGGATTATTATGATTTCTGAATTTTCTATTTAAGTAGGCTTTGAGTATAGCGGCTCTTATCGACGTTATATTCCGGTCTGCTTTGATTCGTATCAGACATTGCATCTGCAATGTGGTCGGATAGGGTCGGTTATCCCATATGCTTTGACTTAAATCGCTGGCTAAGCTGGGAGGTAGATTTTCCATTTTATTTAAGGAAGCAACTTGGGTCAGTAAGTTGAATAAAGAAAAATAGGCTCTTTGATTCTTGCTTTTAATGATTTCCAAGTCCTTAAAATGTTGTCTGATGTGACTGGCAAATTCGCCTACTGTTCCTTGTCGCCAGAATCTAACAGAGATACGGGCGGCATTAGGAGATAAACCTAACACGTAAAAGGGAGTTTTGTCCTCGTCATTCAATACTCCCGAGAACGGAGACTTCAAGAAGTCTCTGATAACTTCCGTGTTTTTATCCGGATCATCTTTGGGAGGAGATGTAAATATGAAACAGAAACATTGCTCTAACTTTGTCGGTTTCTGAGACCAGAAAACAACGGATGTGTCATGTAATCGATATTTGTTAGAGGAATCTTTTCCCAATAAAGAATTTAAAGCTGTGGTATAAGCAGCTTCCGCTTCTTTTGAAATAGGTGCGTTCATACCTTGCTCTTTATAATAAGAATCGTAACCCGATTTCTTTTGAAAGCCAACCAGTTTAGCTCCGCTCTTGCCTCCGGGTATGGCTATGGCACTATTGAGTATGGCTATCGGAGCCTTTTTCCCAGTAATAAGGCATATTCCTATCGGTTCATCCTTCTCCGAACAATCTTCTATGGATGATGTTACATCCGGATTTGCAGCCACGATAGTATTGTTTCCTGCTACTTTAAAGGAGATGTTTGTCCCGTCTTTTTTGATACATTCTTCCCATAAAGGGTCCATTTTTATACGTTGAAGATTATCAGGATTATCGTAAAATTTGGCTACTGCTTGAATCTCTTCATTGAAAGGATACATTTCGGCAAGCCGCCTGACTTCCTGAACAAAGGTTTTATTTTGTTTAGCGGCATCGTCCAGTGCTTTTGGCATTCCTTTATCATCCGTATTTTTAGGTTGGGCTAACACATATCCGAAATGGTCCCAAAATACATTTGCCGTTTGCCAACTGTTGCTACCGGTACGTCCTTTACTTTTAACAACCAGATATTTTTTTGCTCGTTTCTGTTTTCCTACCCCTTCGGTGGTATCCTGTAGTTCTAAAAAATTTCCTTTTTTATCTATCAGAATAAGATAAGGTATTTCTTTCCATTCTAATCCACGGGGAGCAATGGTACTCCCCGGATCAGCAGCTTTACGTTGGTAGTATTCGTATAATGCTTGCAAAATCATCGGCGTACCTCCTCACTGTTAATGGATGGAACGATCAAGACTCCTTGTTTCATTATAGCCCTGAAGAACATTGGCTTTGGATCTTTTTCGTTTGTGAAATCCATATCATATAGCATATATCCTAAATCACGATCTTCGGGTATTCCGTCTCCTTTTACCGGATTTTCGATGTATGTGAAATCAGCGGAGAACTCACGGCAACCTAAATAGGGTTGATTGAAACATTGCCCCTTTTTAGCTCTACGTTCGAACATAGCATTATATTTGCCAGGATTTTCGTCAGAGGACTTTGATGGCACTTTCAACTTATCTTCTTTTGTTCTATTTCTTATAGGTATAAATTCCAACTCTGCAAAAATTCTATAGCAAACATCTTTTAGTAACAAACTGGATTTTTGTTGCCGATTATCTTCGATGAATAATCCGGATGAACGGGGGCTCATTAAACTTCCAATCTCATTTCTTTTCATGGAAAACCATCTGATTGGATTTAATACTTCTATTCGGGTAATATTCCATTGTATGGCTGGTTTCCAAAATATAGATTCGAAAATGGCTCGGGCAGCAGATGGCGTTATTATGTCGTAGCTAACTCTTTCGACTTTCATCTCCGGACGGGTAAAGCAGGCCATGCTTCCTTTAACCTCAAGACAGTATTCTTTATTTGTATATATCATATGTTTAGGTTAACGTAATATAAGGTGTTTATGCTTTGAGTAATAAGGTATCTTTATAACTCTGTTCAACAAAGATATATTTTATTTTCTAACAAACAAATATTTTAATCCTGTAATCTTCTTGCAAAAAATATTATAAAAGTTGTCCCCGTAAAGGATGCGACATTAAAGACACGTTCAAACGCGCCTTTGAAGAGTGGTTTCAATCCACGCATCTGTAAAAGATGCGACTTGCAATTGTCTTCCGGCTCGGGCTTGCAATCGAAGTTTCAATCCACGCATCTGTAAAAGATGCGACCGTATGTCTATGTATATGTTTCGTGATTCTCGTGTTTCAATCCACGCATCTGTAAAAGATGCGACCTGTTCGCACCGCCGGAAGCAGCCTGTGCAGCAAGTTTCAATCCACGCATCTGTAAAAGATGCGACGGTTAAATGGGGCTCGCATCCGCTCGCGGTCGCGAGTTTCAATCCACGCATCTGTAAAAGATGCGACTTAAACATTTGATCTAAACGGTCATCAGCAAGAGTTTCAATCCACGCATCTGTAAAAGATGCGACCGAGCACCGATATAACGCCCCGACAAAGCCTCGGTTTCAATCCACGCATCTGTAAAAGATGCGACCGGGGCCGGCGGATGCTGGAAAATGCAGACCTGATCCTCGTTTCAATCCACGCATCTGTAAAAGATGCGACTTAGACATAGATTCGGGAGCAGTTTGAGCAGAGGTTTCAATCCACGCATCTGTAAAAGATGCGACTGTTCAACTTGTGTCTTTTGGGCATCCGTAAGACGTTTCAATCCACGCATCTGTAAAAGATGCGACAGGCTCGCAGACACTCTTTATCTATGCGGTCTGGTTTCAATCCACGCATCTGTAAAAGATGCGACTGATTTCTGGTTTATCTATTACTCCCTCTGATATTGTTTCAATCCACGCATCTGTAAAAGATGCGACCCGTGCGGAGTACCAGTATAAGATAAATTAAAAGTTTCAATCCACGCATCTGTAAAAGATGCGACCACCGTGCGGAGTACCAGTATAAGATAAATTAAAAGTTTCAATCCACGCATCTGTAAAAGATGCGACTTCTTGCCGTCCTGTACGGTAACCTTCTCGGTGCAGTTTCAATCCACGCATCTGTAAAAGATGCGACGAGTTGTTGTACCCCGTTTAGAGTAATTTTTTTATGTTTCAATCCACGCATCTGTAAAAGATGCGACTCCATGTTTGTGAAAAGCTTTATTGATGACACTTTTAAATTGTAATTTTGCGAATGATAAAGTAGAAAAGCAATAAATGTTCATATTCTCTAAATAAATCTATAAGTGTATGATTTATAGGGAATGCGAACATCTAACGTTTTTTACAATTACTTAGGGTTCGCGTTTTTGTTATTGAAACATAAGTGTAATCATGTTATTTCTAAAGTAATCTGTAACTTTGCTGACAAAGTTAGGAATAGTTTTTATAGATACGATTAATAATGAATAAAAAGATACTTCAGTTAGCGCTTCCTTCTATTGTTTCCAATATAACGGTTCCTTTGTTGGGATTGGTTGATGTGGCGATTGTCGGACATTTGGGGGCCGCTTCCTATATCGGGGCGATTGCGGTAGGGGGGATGCTGTTCAATATTATTTACTGGCTGTTCGGTTTTTTACGGATGGGAACGAGTGGGATGACTTCGCAAGCTTTGGGGAGACGGGATCTCCGGGAAGTAACGAGGGTCTTATTCCGGTCGGTCGGTGTCGGAATTCTGATTTCTCTGGCTCTGCTTCTGCTCCAGTATCCGATACGGGAAATAGCTTTCTTACTATTGGATACGACGGATGAGGTGGAACGGTTGGCTTCCTTATATTTCAATATTTGTATTTGGGGCGCACCGGCCGTGTTGGGACTGTATGGTTTCTCCGGTTGGTTTATCGGAATGCAGAATTCCCGTTTCCCGATGTTTATTGCGATCACCCAGAATGTCGTGAATATCGTGGCGAGCCTGATCTTCGTCTTTGTGTTCGGCATGAAGGTGCAAGGGGTTGCGACGGGAACGCTGATCGCTCAATATGGAGGCTTCGGGATGGCTGTATTCCTGTGGTTCGTATTTTATCGGAAGCGGTTGAATATTCGTGTTTGCTGGCATGAGGTCATGGATAAGGTCGCTATGCGTCGCTTCTTCCAGGTGAATGGCGATATTTTCTTTCGTACGCTTTGTTTGGTGGTGGTTACTACATTTTTTACTTCTACGGGTGCAAAACAGGGTGATATCGTTTTGGCTGTTAATACGCTGCTGATGCAGTTGTTTACGCTCTTTTCCTATATCATGGATGGTTTTGCTTATGCAGGCGAGGCTTTGTCGGGGCGTTATATCGGTGCTCGGAACAAAACAGCCCTTAGTCGGATGATCCGTTTGCTGTTTGGCTGGGGGATCGGGTTGTCCCTTTCGTTTACCCTGCTTTATGGAGTAGGCGGGAAAGGTTTTCTCTCCCTTCTGACGAATGACTCTGTTGTCATACAAGAGGCCGGAACCTATTTCTATTGGGTGCTGGCTGTCCCGCTTGCCGGCTTTGCCGCCTTCTTGTGGGATGGTATCCTGATCGGTGCGACAGCTACCCGCCTGATGCTTTATTCGATGTTGGTCGCTTCCGGCACTTTCTTTTTGATCTATTACCTCTTTTTCGGAATGATGGGAAATCATGCATTGTGGATGGCATTTCTGATATATCTATTGCTTCGTGGTAGTATGCAATGGGTATTATGGAATCGCCACAATGAATTAGCGTAATCGGTCGTATGCCCATTGTGCCGGATTGTTTAATATATAATTGGATATATTATGATACGCCTTTTCATCCTGTATGATATGTTCATAATAATTACGTTGCCATAATTTTTGACCGTGTAGATTAATCATTTTTGTCGATTGATATTTAAAATATCCCACAATATGCCCCAGTGTCACCACGTAGGGGTGGGGTTCGCCCGCCCTAAATGCATCCCGATCGATTTTTATAATCGCATGGAAATGATTTGGCATAATAACATATTCGCAACATTCGATATTGGGGTATTTGTGTTCCAAATCCCAATAACATTGTTGGATTATTTCACCATATGGGTTTAATATCATTTGGGGGATGTTGATATTAGATTCGGGGCAGGCGGACCCTGCCCCTACCGTCCCTACGTGGGGAACGTTTTTGATTTCGCCGAATAAATGTTTATGGTTTTGGGTACATATTGTAATGAAATATAACCCTTCCTGTGAATAATCATATCCTTTCAAACGGATACTGTGACGATGGTGGATGTCTGGATTGTTCTGTTTCATAGTCGATGGTTGTCTTATTGGCTTAATACGAGCCTAAATATAAGGAAAAAGCCGGAAATCAAGAGAAGATATCCGGCTTTTATGAAATTAGATACGCTCTATTATTGTCTGTAGCTTGCTAATTCATCGGCATTGAATTTCAAGATAAAGCTGCTGTGTTTTTCCACTTCCGCTTCGACATAATTCAAGTATACGACAGCTGATTTGGCAAACATTTCAGGAGCCTTTGTCGCGTCTTGGATCAGCAGGTGAGCCATGATGCAGTCGGCTGCCATTTCATAAAGGCGACGGGCAACAAAATCCTGCAATTCCTGGTTCTGGGCTTCCTTCACCTTGTTCATGCAGGCTTCGAACTTATTGGCCATTTCAACCAGGCGGCCTTTCAGTGGTTCCATTTCAGGAGAACACGGGATTGTTTCGAATTCTCGGATGGTAGCCAGATAGGAACCGTTGGTCACGTAACGGATGGCTGCAACTGTCTGCAACTGCGTCGTCCCCTCGTAGATGGAGGTGATGCGGGCATCCCGATAGATACGTTGACAAGCATATTCCAGCATGAAGCCTGAACCACCATGAATTTGGATACAGTCATATGCGTTCTGGTTGGCATATTCGGAGTTCATGCCTTTTGCCAGCGGGGTGAAAGAGTCGGCTAGTTTGGCATATTTTTTCTGTTCCTGACGTTCTTCCGGAGTCAGCTTGCGTTCACGGGCGATGTCGTCCAGTGCTTTGTAGATATCTACATAACGGGAAGTCTGATACAGTAAGGCACGGCCGGCATCCAGCTTCGCTTTCATGATAGACAGCATGTCGTAAACAGCCGAGAATTCGATAATTGCTTTGCCGAACTGTTTGCGTTCCTTTGCGTAAGCTAACCCTTCGTTGTAGGCGGCCTGGCTCAGACCGACAGACTGTGCGGCGATACCCAGACGGGCACCGTTCATCAGCGCCATCACATATTTGATCAAACCTAATTTGCGATCTCCGCAAAGTTCGGCTTTCGCGTTCTTGTAAACCAGTTCGCAGGTAGGCGAACCGTGAATACCCAACTTGTTTTCAATACGGCGGACATCTACGCCACCCTGGCGTTTGTCATAGATGAACATAGACAGGCCACGCCCGTCTTTCGTCCCTTCTTCCGAACGGGCCAAGACCAGATGAAGGTCGGCGTCTCCGTTTGTGATGAAACGTTTCACTCCGTTCAGACGCCAGCAATTTTCTTTTTCGTCGAAAGTCGCTTTCAGCATCACGGACTGCAAGTCGGAACCGGCATCCGGCTCTGTCAAGTCCATAGACATCGTTTCACCGGCGCAGATACGCGGAATGAAACGGCTGTGCTGGTCTTCGTTTCCGAATTCATATAATGTCTCGATACAATCTTGCAACGACCAGATGTTTCCGAATCCAGCATCGGCAGCGGCCACGATTTCGGCGCACATGGTGTACGGCGTGATCGGGAAGTTCAAACCGCCGAAACGGCGCGGCATCGTCATACCGTTCAGGCCGGCTTTCACCATTGCATCCAGATTCTGCTTGGTCCCGGAAGCGTATTCCACACGTCCGTTTGCGCAGTGGGGGCCTTCTTCGTCAACTCCTTCGGCATTGGGAGCGATGATCTCACCCGTGATTTCGCCTGTGATTTCAAGCACTTTGTCGAACGAGTCCATTGCATCGGCATAATCCTGCGGTGCATAGTCGAACTCTTCTTTATCTCTGTAATTGCGTTCTTTCAGTTCGCAAATACGTTCCATCATCGGATTGTTCAAGTGATACTTGAGTTCCGGAATGTCTGTATAATAATTTGCCATCTCTTTACTTGCTGTTCTGTTTGTAATACTTAATCATCTTCGGAATCACCTCCTCAACAGTGCCGTTGATCACGTAGTCGGCAATCGTGTTGATCGGAGCGTTCTCGTCGTTGTTGATAGAGATGATGATACCTGCATCCTGCATACCTGCGATATGCTGGATCTGTCCGGAGATACCGCAAGCGATATACAATTTCGGACGGACCGTCACACCTGTCTGGCCGATCTGGCGGTCATGGTCACAGAAACCGGCATCAACGGCTGCACGGCTGGCGCCTACTTCGGCATGAAGTTCCTTTGCCAGTTCGAACAACATATCGAAACTTTCCTTGGAACCCATTCCGTAACCGCCGGCTACTACGATCGGAGCACCTTTCAGGTTGTGTTTGGCCTTTTCTATGTGGCGGTCGATGACCTTTACGACATAATCCGTTTCCGGAACATATTTGGCGACGTCGTGTTTTACCACTTCGCCTTTATAGTCGGCATCCAGGATTTCTTTTTTCATCACACCTTCGCGAACAGTCGCCATCTGAGGACGGTGTTCCGGATTGATGATCGTCGCTACGATGTTACCGCCGAAAGCGGGACGGATCTGGTATAACAGGTTTTCGTATGTTTTACCAGCTCTTTTGTCTTCGTGCGAGCCGATTTCGAGGGATGTACAGTCTGCTGTCAGGCCGCTTGTCAGTGCAGAAGAAACACGGGGGCCTAAGTCACGGCCGATAACCGTTGCTCCCATCAGGCAGATCTGCGGTTTTTCTTCTTTGAACAGATTGATCAAAACAGAAGAATGAGGAAGGGAAGTGTACGGGAACAGACCGGGGGCGTCAAAAATATGCACCTTGTCCACGCCATAAGGCATCACCTGCTTTTCAATCCCTTCCAGTCCGGAACCGGCCACAATGGCTTCGAGTTGGCAGTTCAACTGGTTGGCTAACTTGCGACCTTTGGTCAGCAGTTCGAGGCTTACATCGGCAATCGTTGTACCTTCAAGCTCACAATATACAAATACATTATTCATATTGTTCAATCTTTTTTACCGTATGAATTGTCAATTATCAATTGTCAATTATCCGATAGTGTGGTTAGCTAACAGTTCAACAATCAAATCTTCCACATCCTTGTCTGAGCCGGTCAGCGTCTTACTTTCCTTTGCCTGGAACACGATGTTCTGAATCGCTTTGACTTTTGTCGGCGAACCGGACAAACCGCATTGTGCGAGATCTCCGTTTACATCGGCAACACTCCATTCCGGAATATTCAGGTACGGGCGCTTTTCATACAGCTCGGGGTATGGCAGTGCCGATACGCCTTCCGGATGGCAGGCGGGAGCGGGAGCTTTTTCCTGCGCGCCCAATGCCCGTTTGTATTTCATCACCAACTTGGCATTACGCGGACGGCAGGGGGCAGCCGAACCGTTGACCGTAATCACGATAGGCAGCGGACCTTCCACTGTTTCGACACCGCCGTCGATATGCCGTTTCACTGTGATACTGCGATTCTTTTCGTCTACGTTCAGGATTTCTTCGGCATATGTGACCTGTGTTAATCCTAACTTTTCAGCGACTTGAGGACCTACCTGTGCTGTATCGCCGTCAATAGCCTGGCGTCCTCCGATGATAATATCGTAGTCACCTATTTTCTTGATTGCTGTGGCAAGCGCATAAGACGTTGCCAAAGTGTCGGCACCGGCAAATGCACGGTCGGTTAGCAGATAACCACCGTCTGCTCCCCGGTATAAACCTTCACGAATAATTTCAGCTGCACGCCCCGGACCCATTGTCAACAAGGTTACCGTAGTTCCCGGATAGGCGTCTTTCAAGCGGAGGGCTTGTTCTAATGCGTTCAGATCTTCCGGGTTGAAGATTGCGGGAAGTGCGGCCCGGTTGATAGTTCCGTCCTCTTTCATCGCATCCTTTCCCACATTGCGTGTGTCCGGAACCTGTTTCGCCAATACAATAATTTTTAAACTCATATTATAGGAATATTAGATTTCTATATTGGATATTTGTTCGAATTAACCTTCTGAATACTGACCTGCAAAAGTAATCAAACATTCTTTATATCAAAGAACTTTCGTCTGGAATCTGCACACTTTAGTTTTTTTTGAGCATATCCTTTCGAATATCTTTTGTATTTTTGCCTTTCATCAGACCAATAAAAATATAATTAATAGTACCATGTATTTTAATCAGAAAACCACAAAGCCGTTGGTCCTGCTTTGTATGACCGGATTTTTTGTTGCAGGCCTTCAGAATAAAGTATTGGCGGAAGAATTGGTTCGTACCGTGGAAGTCTCGAATGAATGGAAAACCGGCAAGCAGGATGAACCGGTAGTGCTTCGCCTGAGCGATATGAGTCCGTCTTTTCGTGTGCGTTCGGCAACAGTCTGGGACGGAACGAAGGAAATACCTTCCCAGTTGGATGATTTGGATGGTGACCGTAAAGCGGATGAACTGGCTTTTGTTTTGGATGTTCCAGCCCAGTCGGTCAAGAAGCTGAAAGTTGTTCTCTCTTCCGAAAAGACAGACCGGACCTATCCTGCCCGTGTCTATGCCGAGATGTTGGTGAGTGATAAGAACGGCAAGCATGTCCCGATTTCATCTCTTACCATTCCGGGGACTAGCAACGTTTATAATCAGTTGCACCATCATGGTCCGGCTTTCGAATCGGATCTGGTAGCCTATCGTATTTATTTCGACAAGAAACAGACTGTCGATATTTACGGCAAGTTCAATAAGGGTTTCGAAATACGGGAGTCTCAATTTTATCCTACCGATGAACAGCTGGCACGTGGTTTCGGAGACGATGTCCTACTGGTAGGCAACAGTTGCGGCGTAGGAGCCTTGAAGGGATGGGATGGAAAGAAAGCGACCCATATCGAACCGGTTGCCAGTCTGACGGAAACTATACGGGCATACGGTCCGGTACGAACTGTTACGGATATTGTTTCGACTGATTGGCAGTACCAAGGTTCGGAACTTCAGATGACGGTCCGTTATATTTTGTATGCCGAACATCGGGATTGCGAAGTTCAGGTGCATTTTGCCGAGCCGCTGAAAAATGAAGTGTTCAGTACGGGTGTTCTGAATATAAAAGGTTCTTCTTCTTTTTCCGATCATAAAGGTCTGGTGGCCTGTTGGGG
>OBAG01001872.1_pt1 | contig 11912 bp, 8 predicted proteins | sample 1517701 | NCBI WGS metagenome assembly OBAG01 (sample SAMN04571702, study PRJEB22368) | human gut metagenome | biome: human gut; material: stool | host: Homo sapiens | place: Luxembourg | collected 2012-09-07 | reverse complement strand
GTAGAGAAAATTGTAATGCAATCATTGAAAAATCCAGCAATACATTGATTGTAGGATGTAAAAATACGAAAGTACCGTCGGGAGTGACGAAGATAGGTTATGGTGCATTTGAAAACAGTGGTCTGACGAGTATAACGATACCAGAAAGTGTGACGGAGATAGGTGATGATGCATTTAAAAACAGTGGTCTGACGAGTATAACGATATCAGAAAGTGTGACGAAGATAGGTGATGAAGCATTTTTTTATTGCAGTAATTTGGAAAGCATTAAAGTTAACGAAAATAATAAAGTATATGATAGTAGAGAAAATTGTAATGCAATCATTGAAAAATCCAGCAATACATTGATTGTAGGGTGTAAAAATACGAAAGTACCGTCGGGAGTGACGAAGATAGGTCGTGATGCATTTTTTAGTTGTAGTGGTCTGACGAGTATAACGATACCAGAAGGTGTGACGGAGATAGGAGACTCTGCATTTTCTTATTGTAGTGCTCTGACGAGTATAACGATACCAGAAAGTGTGAAGGAGATAGATTATTTGGCATTTTCATATTGTGATAACCTAACCAACATCACATGGAAGGGGAACATTTATGCGTCTGTCAATGATTTTATGGATGCGTTCTGAACTCAGATGATTAGTTAAAATAACTGATACAGGCTAATTATCAAACCAAAGGCGAAGATGATACAATGTCAAATAGTTTTTGGCTTTCTTCACCGTTTACAGGGCAGACATGCGAATTAGTAATTGCAAAAACGAACCCCGCTGACATTATCACAGTGGCAGGATTTAATCTTCAGCTTTCCAGTCTTCCTGCCAATATGCATCTTGTGGTGAAGGATATTACACTTGAAAAAAACTAACCCACTAATAAAACTATTTTACATAATATCAACTGAGGCGTTGCTCGTAAGAGTGGCGTCTCTTCTTACGTTAAAAATTAGGAAAAAATATATTGGTGGTTTATGTTATGCTTATTAGTATGGAATATGCTACTCAGGAGAATATTAGTGGTGAAATATATACAGTCGGCAAATTGACAAAAATTAAAACTAATGTATATAATATCATAAAGAATGAGTGCAAAAAAATTGTAAATGGATTCAAATAACGTAGTAAAGAGGTGTGCCATGAGTATTAAAAGAAAGAAGCAACTATCAATAATCCTAATTTTATCGGTTATTTCTGCACTTATGTTCTCACAGCCTGTGAAGGCATCGGATGACAATTTTGAAAACGATTGGAAATATCTTTGTGATTGGGTAGATTGGGATGGAGAGAAATTAGTAAATCGCAGTTTGGAAATGTATCAGATGAAATCTTATGATGAGATAGAAATAACCCCCATGACTCTGCAGCGAGTAAATGGTGTGACCAGGATGAAGGTTAAGGTTGTTAATCATTCAAAAAAGGATTATGAAAATTTAAAAATTTCAATAGGGGTATCGAATGGGTATAATGATTACATGTACAATTGTTTTATTGCTGAAATAGGTGAATTATTAAGCGGTGAATCATGGATTTCTACTAACATGGCGATGAATTGGACGACAAGTGTTTATGATGAAGATACTGCCATATTTGCAAAAAGCTGGTTTGTGAATTACATATCAGAAAAGGGAGAAAAAAGTGATAAAACAAAAGATTTACCGTCAACATATTATGATTACCAAAGACGTGTAGACTGGGTGGAGAAAATCGCAGAGGATACATGGATGAATTGCTCGCCCAACATAATTCGTTCCAGAATCATGGGAGGATTCAAATTTGAAGATATGGTGGTTTTGTATCGAAACAAACAAATTAATATTACTGCGAAAGTTACAAATGTTACAAACAAGGAATTACCAATGGTTGTATTTGATTTGTATTTTGTCAATAAAGAGGGAAAAGAAATCATTACTTATGGAGGTATTCTGCAATCAACAAAATCAGGGCAGACAGTAGAACTTGTAGCATCGGCAACATTGGATCATGCACTATATGCGTATGATTGGTGTGCGACAAATTGGGCAAGTAAAAATCCGGAAGATAAAAATACTTATTTTAGTGATGAAATTTGGCAGGATACAAATCCTTTTCCGATAACAGAGCCTTTGCCAGAGAAAAAAGAATTTATAAAAAAATATAATTGGTTTTCAGGTTCAGATGCTTCTGGTTTATCAAACAATTCACCGGATATGTATAAAAGTTTTTCGGATCATAGCAGATGGTGGTCATTTGACGATGTAAAAACAGATTTAATAAATGGTCAATTGTCGACGGTGATTCGAATGAAAAATGAATCAAATCGTTCTCAGCGTCCAACAAAACCATTGATTGCTTTTTACGATAAAGATGGAAATTTGCTTGGAAAGGAGTATGGTGAATGGTTCCATGAATTAAAGCCGGGAGATACGCAAAATATCATTTGCTCATGGATAAATAGAGATATATTGTCGGCATATTCGTACCGGATTCTTGAATGGGAGGAAAAAGTGGATCAACGGGAGTATTTTCCGGATGGGAATAACGCTGAAGAAACGCAGACACCAACACAGACGCCGACACAGACACCGACACAAGCACCAACGCAGACACCGGTGCAGACACCGACACAAGCACCAACGCAGACACCGACACAAGCACCAACGCAGACACCAGTGCAGACACCGACACAAGTACCCTCGTTTTCATTTGAAAAAAGCAAGGTAGATAGAGTGAAGGCAAGTTGTACTAGCAGCAATAAGATAAAATTGGTATGGAAATCTTTTACCGGTGCTGTGAAGTATGAGGTGTTCCGAAGCAGTAGTTTGAAAGGAACATATCAAAAAGTTGGAAGTGTTTTAGGAGAAAAACATACGTATCTGGATCGTTTTGTAAAGAAAAATAATAAGTATTATTATAAAGTTATTCCGGTTTTTAGTCAGGGGAAGGGTAAAAAGAAGTATGCCAAAATAGTTGAGGCAAAAACATATGCTTATAATCAACCACAAATTGTTGTGAAAAAAAAGCAGACGAAAACGGGAAAACGGTATTTGGAAATCAAGTTTTTGAAGTATGAAGGAAAGTATGCAGATATTTATATGGGTGAGCAAAAAAAATATAAAAAACTGAAATTTAAGAAGAGGATGATTAGGAAGAATAAAGGACGGTATCGTTTCCTTTATACAAGTTCAGGGCATATTGTCTACATAAAAACAAGAACTTATTCAGGGAACAATAAAAAAAGTCCATGGTCCAAGGCTTATAAAATTAAATTATAAAAGGTGAATTAATATGATGCAAACAAAAAGATGTAATCGGCTTGATGATTTCTTGATGAAAAAAATGCTAAATAGTGAAAAAAAACATTTTTCAGATGATGAATGTTATCAGGCATATCGAAAATTTTTAAAATTAACAACAAAAGATGGAAAACGAATTGCGGCAACGCAAACGATAAAAAAGTGGTTTGGAATAGGTGGAATTAAGAGACCGAATCGTGAAGGATTATTTAAAATTGGTTTTGATTTGCGGCTTTCCGTTAAAGAAATGGAAGAGTTGTTTGTTTATGTAATGCGCGAACCTGATTTTCAGATCAATGATTATCGTGAGATGATTTTTTTGTATGGATTCTATCACCAGATGACATATGATGATTGCATAAAGATGATAGATTGTTTTGAAAAGTCTCTGCCAGGCGATCTTTCCATCAGACAACATAATTGTACGAATGATATTTGGGAAGAATACGGTAAAAACTGTGAATTGGATGCGGATGATTTTTTGCAGTGGATGTTAGAGAAAAGCGAAGATTTTAAAGGATATAGTAAAACTGTTTTGGATTATTTTAGAACAATTAAGGAAGAAATTATTTCAGAAATAAAAATGGATGCCAAGGATTATTTAGAAACCTTACTTGCGGAAACTTCTTTTGAATTTTGGGAAGAAAAGTGGCATATGAATCCTGAAAATCGAAAGAAAACGATTCCGCGGTATTTAAATGGCAAGTATTGTAAAAAAAATGATAACCTTTCAAAACAAATAAAAGAGACGATTTTTGAGTTGGTAGAAATTTCAAATATTTCATTAAATTCAAATACAGAACTTTTAGCGGAGATGTATACGGATTTGAAACAGCGAATGAAATTGGATAACAAAAGACGGGTTCGCAGTGAAGTGCGACTTATGGATGATAAGTATTTATCCGATTTGCTTAATGTTGGTGTACAAAAGGAAAAGTTAATGAAATTAATCGTAACTCCTAATCTTGAGAATCGGGATAAATTGATAAAAGAACAACAACGAAGATGTTCATTGATAACAAGACAGGATATTCTGCCGCTTATATTATGTTTATCGCAAAAACGTTATGCAAGACGTATGGAGAGTGAAAATTATGATGCAAAAAAGGCAAAAAAAGAGTTTGTCGATTTTGCAAATCATATTTTAAATGCTTGCAAGATGGCCCCTGTAGAAGAAGAAAAATATGAATTGGATGGGGTGTTATGTGGATGTTTTCAAAAGGATGAAATGTATTCTTTAGCAGATGTTTTGGAACAATATTTGGATGCGGAGAATGGTGATGATGAGTGAATATGAAGGCTATTGGCTAAAAAAAGGTACAGTCCTAAATAAAAAATATGAAATTTTAGATGTGATTGATGAGGGCGGCATGGGAATTGTCTATTTGGGATATGATAAGGTGCTTCAACAGCAGGTGTCTATTAAGGAGTTTTTCCCGCGTCGTTTTGCAATGAGAATGAGTGGTGAGAAAAAAGTCGTCGTCTACAAAGGTCGCTCTGGTGAGTTATTTTCTATCGGATTGGAAAAATTTATAAATGAAGCAAGGATATTGGCTCGTTTTGACTCTCTGGACAGCATAGTTATGGTAAAAGATTTTTTCTATGAAAATCAAACGGCTTATATGGTGATGGAGCGGATTAAAGGTCAAAATGTGAAACAGTTTGTGGAGAGTCAGGGACCGATGGAGCCGGAGCATGTGTTAGCGATTATGAAACCGATTCTTTACTCGGTAGGGGAAATCCATAAAGAAGGATTGCTACATAGAGACATTTCACCGGATAATATTGTATTAACACCGGACAACAAAGGTGTGTTGATTGATTTTGGCGCAGCCAGATTTTCGGAAACACAAGATAATAAGACCATGACAGTCTTTTTTAAGCGAGGTTATTCGGCAGAGGAACAGTATGTAGAGAAATCTCACAAGGGTGCTTATACCGATGTTTATGGGGCTTGTGCAACAATGTATTTTATGCTTACTGGTATAAGACCGGATGAGTCGGTGAAGAGATTGATTCGTGACCAGGTTGTACCGCTTTGGCGTTTTAAGGATATTGGTTTGAAGCGCTATAAAGAACAGGTGATTATGAGGGGGATGGCGGTAGATGCAAAAAAAAGATATTCTTCTATGGATGAATTGTGTGCGGCATTGTATTCGAATGGAAAATCTACTGGTAAATGGGTTAAGTATGGTGGCATCGTCTGTCTGCTTGCAGCATGTGCCGCTACTGCGATAGCGCAATGCAGTTTCTTTGAGAAAGAGGATACAACAACTGAAAAATCATCATCCGCTCGTGTAATAGCCACCACCAAACCGGTTAATAAAACTTATGCACCAAGCCCTATACCAACAAGGCAGACATACAGAATGTGTAATGTCATAGGTTTAAAACAGAGCAAAGCAATAAAAAAACTGCATACCCTTAATGCAAACTTAAAAATAAAAGTTCGATGGAAAATAAGTTCTAAAAAAAATAAAGGCAAGGTAGTTTCGCAAAAAATACATAGTAAAAAAGTCTTGTTTTGCGATCAAAGTTATACGCAGGTGCTTACGATAGGAAAAGGTCCAAAGCGTAAGATTGTAGTAAAAACGACTCCGAAACCAACGACAAAACCGGTCAAAAAGAAAGAACATGATAAATTTGATGGACGTCTTCCATGGTAGGAGTTGAGAAACATTTGCCTATCTACCAAAACGATGTTATAATTATCATAATCTTGTAATTATGCCACGGAGGGAGGAGTAACAGAAAGCGGTAACAAGGGAAAATACAAGTTTAGAGATTCCGGGAAATGAAATTTTATTAGGGAGGATATTAAATGAATAGAAGATTAACAAAAGCATTTATTGGCGCGTTAAGTTTTGCTGCAGCACTTTCAACAGCAGTTGTATGTAACGCAAGTGATGCTCAGGCGAAAAAAGCCAGTGTAAAGAAAGTGACAGCATCCGCACCATCAGGAAAAAAAGTATATGTGGCAAAAGGTAAAAAAGTTAAAATTACAACGACCGTAAAGGTAAAACCGAATAAGAAAGCAAATAAAAAAGTCACTTATAAATCGGCAAACAAAAAGATTGCTACGGTATCAGCAAAAGGTGTTGTAAAGGGTGTAAAAGCGGGAAAAACAAAAATCACGATTACATCAAAGAAGAACAAGAAAAAGAAAACCGTATTAAAAGTTTATGTAAAAAAAGCGGCTGTTAAAAAGGTAAAGATTAACAGCAAGAATTTTGTTTTGTCGGCGGGCGGAACAAAAAAACTGACAGCAAAAGTAACACCTAAGAAAAATGTTTACAAGAAAGTTGTTTGGACAAGTTCCAAAAAAAAAGTGGCTACTGTGACATCAAAAGGTGTTGTTAAAGGACTTTCGGAAGGAACCGCAAAAATTACGGCATCGGCAGTTGACGGAAGTAAGAAAAAGGCTAGTGTCACTGTTAAAGTCGGTGCTGGGATTGCGAGTGTTTCTGCAGTGAGAAAAAATGTGATTCGTGTTATTCTGACTGGGAAAAAAGCATTATCCGCAGCTGATTTTCAGGTTCAGACCCGTTCCGGTGCTTCGTCTACGAAATATTTAACCAAGCATGTGGAAAGCGTGACAACAAATGATCAGAAGATTTATGATATTACATTAAAAGAGCAGGTATATGCGACAGATTATTTGAAAGTGACAATTTCTGCTCTGGCAACGAATAAATCGGTTGAAATCTATATTGACAATATTTCAGGATATGGAGATGCAGGAAATACAGAGGTTTCTTATGTCGAATTCAATAAAGACAGAAAAGACCGCTACAGCAACAATTTTGGAATTGGCAATTCCAATGCAGTAGGGACGATTACGTATACCTCACTGACAGGACTTCCATCAGGCTTGAAAGCTTATTTTAGCGAGGATAAGACAGAAGTTTTAGTACGAGGTAAATTTGCTAATATCGAGCGTGGAACGACGGCTGTTTTGAGTGGATATGATGAAAAGGGAACCGTATTTACAAAGAAAATTATCTTTGTTGTAGGTTCTGATACTCAGATTGTTACTGTAACGGAGCCTGTTTCAACGGAAGTGGCATATCGTCCGAATGACCCAAAAACAATTCAAAATGAAGAAAGTGGTTTTAATATTTATTCTTCGAATATCCGCGAAAAAGTACATGTAGCCGGAGGAAGCGGAGACTACTCATATGACGTGACATATAACGGAAAAAGCCTGTCTGAACTGCGTTATGACAAAGACTACAATCTGGTTGCAATTAATCCGGGAACCTACAGATTTGATGTAATGGTGACGGATGACAATAATGAATCATTGAAAGCAAGTGATGCGGTTACCTTTAATTTTGTTGCCGGTGTTACCATATCCGGTAAGGTTGTAGATGCGGCAGGTCAGCCTGTTAAATACGGTTATGTGACCGGTTTTACTAAAGCAGATGAGTATGGAAGATATGGTTCATTCTATGTAAGGACAGAAAAAGACGGAACATATGTAGCCAGAACATTGCCGGGTGACTATTATACCTATACCGGAGATAGATATTACGGTGGTAATGCCTATGATTATTCGGTTGGAAATATGTTCTATGCAAATGCAGTGAAAAACTTTAAACTTCCGGTATACAAGGTGAATGTTGCAACCAATATTGCCGGAGCAGCTGGATATTCTGTATCGCATCTGAATGTGATTAGTTCCTATGGAGTAACATACCGCGTCTCTGATTATGATGACAGTTATGATGCGGATCATTCCATGTTTGTATATCTGCCGGCTGGAAGTTATGAAGTAGTAACATATGATTATGATTCCAGTGATAATGACATTACCGCTTATGGAAAAGTTGAGGAAAGCACCGAAGGAACATTTAAAGAGTATCGTCTTTCGAATTCTTTGGGAGATTACAAAGTATCCGGAAACTTTACTGTAAATGGAAACAGCACCGTTGTATTGAATGCAGAAAAGAAAGCGGAGCAAGAGGGGTAATGAAGAAGAGGTAATGAAAAAAAGATAGTTTAAAATTTCCCGGAATCTCTAAGCTTGTATGGAAAATTCAAGCAAAAAATAATAGGAAGAATGCAGTATGCAGAAAAAAAGAATTTTGTGCACATCGGCGGCACTGCTTGCGGCGATTTCTTTGATTATGCCAAATCAGGGATATGCAAAAGCGAAAAAGCCGGTACTAAGTAAAAAGAAACTTACAATGAGCGTGGGCGAAAGTAAGACACTGAAAGTGAAGAACACGAAGAAAAAGGTAAAATGGTCTTCCGGTAAAAAAAGTGTTGCAAGCGTTTCAAAAAAAGGCAGGGTAAAAGCAAAGAAAAAAGGAACGGCAGTTATTACGGCAAAGGTTGCTAAGACTAAATTAAAATGCAGGGTTACGGTTAAGGCAAAGGCGTCAAAGAAGAATACGGCGCAGAATACGAAACCGAGTAATCCATCAAACAATACGCCAAACCAGAATTTGCAGGATCAAACGAAAAGCATGTCGATTACATCGTTTCGGATTTTGAATTCAACGATGGTAGAAGTTGTATTAAGTGAAGCTCAACAGCTTCCGGCTTCTGCATTTACGGTTATGATGAAAGAATATTCTTCCGGAAAATATAATCATAAATGTGCGGTTACTAAGATTTCTACATCCGACCAGAAAATGTATACGCTGACCATTGATAATGAAGATTATATTAGAAAAGGCTTTACTGTAAAGATTTCTGTTATGACAATGACCGGAGAATTGTCAAAAGAAGCGGTTTATACGGGGATAAGTTCAGGCAGTTATATACCGGAAACCATCTATACATATGAAGTGGGAGATAAGGTGTCTGAGTATTGTTATCTTGAAACGGAAACAGCAGGATACCTCAATGTAAAATCGGTTCAGGTTCCGGATGGTATTACTTATCATTATGAGAAAAGTGAAGTCGATGGATACTGTCTTAATTTCTCCGGACAGCCAACAAAGGCAGGCATATATCCATATCAGATTCAATATGAGGATGAACTGGGATGTCAGTATACATATAAAACAACATGGATAATCGGAGACAATAATACACTCGTGGCAAGTATGGAGGATTCTTATCTTTTATATACAAAAGGAAATGTGTATCAGGCATCAAACCCGATTGAAGTTGCGGGAGGAAGCGGAAGTTATACATTTGAAATTGCAGATAACTCGGATCCTGGTGCATACATTGATGAGGATTATTATTCAGATGATACTGATGAGGCTGCTAGAATTGGATTTCACAATAGTACGCCAGGGAATAAAACCGTGTATGTAAAAGTGACGGATACAAAAGATACGGCGAAGTCGGTTGTTGTTAAATGGCAGATTCATGTGAAAAATACGTTCCGGATTATATGTAATGTTTTAGATTCCGCCGGAGGGACATATAAACAGGCGCGTTCTATGATGCTATATGGAAAAGAACCAAATAATTATCGAACCAAATTTTATGCAGAATATGATTCATCAAAGGAGCAATGGTATGCAGATGTAATTGAGGGAACTTATTCTGTAGAAATGTCAGGAGAAAGTGCCAGTGAGGTATTAGAAGAAAACTGCATTATTACAAAGGCAGAGGAAAAAACATTTGTTTTGAAAAATATCTATCCGGTTGAAATTACATCAGCAGACGATTTATCAGGTGTTTTCTGGTATGATGAAGAGGGTGGTTCGCAGATCGGAAGAGGATCTTTGCTGTATTTACCGAAGGGGACTTATTATCTCATAGGAAAAGCTATTAATGGAATGGAAGTAATCAGCCAGAGTATATCATTTCAGATTGTGGACAGTAAAGTTGCCGTAAAAGCAGAGAATTTAAAAAAGAGTAACATGCTGAGTGGAACAATCACTTTGGATCAAGCGGTTCAAGTGTCTTTAAAGGCTGGAAACTCTCAAATTTACAATTATTATAAATTTGTTCCGGAAGAAAGTGGAACATATGCTTTTTATTCGGAGTCGTCATACGATACATATGGACAGCTTTTGGGAGCGGATTATGAATTGCTTGCAAACAATGATGATAGTGGTACAAATGAAAATTTCAGGATCATTTATTCGTGCGAGGCCGGTAAAACATATCATATTGGAATTCGTGCATATGACGCTTATGCCAATGGAAAGAATGCTGAACTTTATGTGGAAAAGACAGATGAAGATGCAAATACAGACGATAGCGAATAGATGAATTGTATAAAATAATTTTTGGCGAAAAACGCTCCTTTTATTAGAGGGGGCGTTTTTCGCTTTTTTTGTACCGGAATTTGGTGCGTTTGGCTTTGTTTTATGGGCTTTTTCATGGGCGTAAGTCGCCTGACGATTGTAAGTAAATATATTGACTTTGTGTTTTGCTTGTGCTAGTATATATACAAACAAGGGTGGGGCGCAGATGTTCTCCTTGTAATGATAGAAACAAAAAGAGTTTAGCTAATTAAGGAGGATACCATTTGGGAGCAAAAGATTTAGCAGAGAAAAATTTATTACAGTACAAAGATGTATTTTCAGACATTGTGAATGTCAACTTGTTTGGTGGCAGGTGTTATGTATCTGAGGAAGAGTTGTCGCGAGAACCCGGCGAGTTGATTACGAAAGCCGTTTCGGGTAAAAATCTTCGGCAGCTACAGATGGATGTGCCAATGAAGTGCAAGAAGAACAATAGAAGTTTTTTCTTATGTCTGGAAAATCAGAGTGACAAAAATAATGTTATGCCGGTGCGTGATATGGGGTACCAGCACGCAAAATATATGGAGCAGATAAAGGAAGTGCAGGAAAACAATCGGAAAATCGGCAATTATCCAAACCCGATGACAAAAGAACTTAATGATTCACAGAAATTAAGTCCGGTCATCACGTTGGTTTTAAATTACAGTCAGAATGAATGGGATAAACCAAGATGCCTGAATGATATGTTGGAATTTCCGGAGGATATGAAATGTGAGTTGGAGCCATGGATACCCTCGTATTCGGTTTGTGTGATTAACCTTGCCAGCCAGTCAGAAATGACAATCTGCCAGTATCAATCAGATTTTAAATACATAGTCCGTTATCTGTCCTGTGGAAATGACAGAAGAAAACTGGATGAATATTTCCAAACAACGGAGTTTCAATTAGACCATCCAGAAGCATTTTTAGATTGGTTGTCGGCGGTGACGAATGACAGGAGATATCGGAAAGCAAAAGAACTAATTGAGACAACAGAAGGAAAAGGAGGAAGAATCAATATGTGTGTATTGTTAGATATGTATGAAGAACGTGGAATGGAGAAAATCAATTCTTTATACCATTGCCTATTAGAGGATAATCGAATGGAAGATATACAAAAAGCGATGTTGGATGCAGCGTATCAAAAAGAGTTATTACGAGAGTATGGTATTGGAGAAAGTTAGTGTATAATTTTCATTGGCAAAAATAAAGGGAAGAAGGAAATACCCTCTTCCCAATCATACAGTTTTTCTTTATGATGTTAGTTGCTAGAAAAACAATAAAGGACACTGTATGATGAAACTAATTGTAGACGAAAACTTACTATCTTTTAAGGTGTTAGAGCAAAAAGTGTGTGACAAATGTTCGCTGCCAGTTCCTTTGGATTCCGGTAATTCCGTAGAAAAACTTTGTGACTCGTGGGTACAAACACGTGGGTATGAGGC
>OBAG01001854.1_pt1 | contig 11977 bp, 8 predicted proteins | sample 1517701 | NCBI WGS metagenome assembly OBAG01 (sample SAMN04571702, study PRJEB22368) | human gut metagenome | biome: human gut; material: stool | host: Homo sapiens | place: Luxembourg | collected 2012-09-07 | reverse complement strand
GAGAACTTTCATATTACAGGTTTAAATATGCATCCGGAAATTATTAACAGTCTTGCTTATATCAAAAAGGCAGCAGCAATTACAAACTGTGAAGCTGGCCTTCTGGACAAAAAAATTGCACAGGCAATTGTAAAGGCATGTGATGAAATTCTTGGAGGAAAGCTTCATGAGGATTTTATTGTAGATCCTATTCAGGGTGGAGCCGGAACCTCTTTAAATATGAATGCAAATGAGGTAATCGCAAACAGAGCCAATGAAATTCTCGGTGGCAAAAAGGGTGATTATTCTATAGTAAATCCAAACGATCATGTAAACTGCGGACAGTCTACCAATGACGTAATTCCTACTGCCGGAAAAATGACATCTCTTCGCCTTCTTAAGAATTTAAAGAAAGAGCTTATGAGGCTGCATACTGCACTGGAGAAAAAAGCAGAAGAGTTTGACGGCGTGATCAAAATGGGAAGAACACAGCTGCAGGACGCTGTTCCTATTCGTCTTGGACAGGAATTTAAAGCATACAGTGTAGCTGTACTTCGCGATATCAGACGTATGGATAAGGCAATGGATGAAATGCGGACTCTGAATATGGGTGGAACTGCAGTAGGAACCGGACTGAATGCAGACGAAGCTTATCTTCGCCGAATTGTACCGAACCTTAGTGAAATTTCCGATATGGAACTGGTACAGGCTTATGATCTTATTGATTCCACTCAGAACCTGGATCCTTTTGTGGCAGTATCAGGAGCTGTGAAGGCTTGTGCAGTGACTCTTTCCAAAATTGCCAATGACCTTCGACTTATGTCCTCTGGTCCGAGAGCCGGATTTGGGGAAATCAATCTTCCGGCGAAGCAGAATGGTTCTTCCATTATGCCGGGAAAAGTAAACCCTGTTATTCCTGAGGTAGTAAATCAGGTAGCATTTAATGTAATAGGAAACGACGTAACAATTACTATGGCAGCAGAAGCCGGACAGCTGGAATTGAATGCTTTTGAGCCGATTATCTTCTATTGTCTGTTTCAGTCTATTGATACTCTGGGATATGCAGTTCAGACCTTCGTTGATAACTGTGTTACCGGAATCACAGCAAATGAGACAAGATGTCGCTATTTCGTAGAAAATAGTGTAGGAATCATTACTGCAATCTGTCCGTATGTTGGTTATCAGAAAGCAGCGGAAATAGCAAAAGAAGCAATTAAAACAGGAGAATCTGTGAAAAAGTTAATCATTGAGCAGGGTATTCTTACAGAGGAACAGATGGATGAAATCCTGGATCCGTTACAGATGACTGAGCCTGGAATTTCCGGAAAAGAGCATCTGACAGATTAAAAATTTCAAATTGATTATTATGTAAAGGCAAGGTGTTATTTGACACTTTGCCTTTTTTGTCTATACACGAGAAAAACTCTGACTATCGACACCTTTGTATAACTGGACTAAAATAAGAACTATGATAGCTGTGAAGATACTGGGCAGTTATGAACCATAAGAGAGGGGGATTCAGATGACACACCCAATATTATCAGTGAAAATGTATGAGCTGGATAAGAAACTGGAGCAGACACATAGCCGCATTCAGTTTGCAGAAACTATGGATACAGAAAGACTGCATCAGCAGATTCAGAATCTTCGCCAGGAATGTGCAGAAAGCAGGATCACACTGGAAAACAGGCTGCATTATTCAAAGACAGGATGTGTGACAAGACTGGCAAATGTTTTTGATCAGGTGGAAGCAGCAGTGGAAAAGGTTCTGGAGTCAAGAAATCTGGATTTGAGAGCAGAAAAAAGCGAGCAGTTAAATGCAAATTTTCTTCCCAGCGCAGAGGAAAAAATTCTCACTGCGGAATATGCCCTTGATTTTGCCGTACAGGCAGTAAACCGGGCATTGCTGGTGTCCCTGGAAGCAATAGAGGCTCAGCGACTGGAAGAAGAGAAGGAGGAAAATAAATCATGAAGGAAGTAAAAACGCCAAAAAAGCCGTTGATCTACTATTATGGCATCGTGCTTTTGGTACTGATTGTTTTTAATTTGGTGGTATCTCCTATTTTGATGGAGCATCAGGTGGAAGAAACAGATTATGGTACATTTATGAGCATGATTGATGCAAAAAATATCGGTGAGGTTGAGGTAGAGGATAACCAGATCGTATTTACCGACAAAAATAATGAAAAGATTTATAAAACCGGGCTTATGAATGACCCGGAGCTTACAGACAGACTGTACAAATGCGGAGCTACCTTTGCCAAAGATATTGACCAGCAAACATCACCTATTATTAGTTTTCTGGTAACCGGAATCCTTCCTCTGCTGATTTTTATCGCTCTTGGAAACTACATGGCAAAGAAATTGATGGAGCAGGCAGGCGGCAAAAACTCAATGGCGTTTGGAATGGGAAAAAGCAACGCCAAGGTTTATGTGCAGTCCAGTGAAGGAATTCGTTTCGCAGATGTGGCAGGTGAGGATGAGGCAAAGGAAAATCTGGCTGAGATTGTAGATTATCTTCATAATCCAAAGAAATACACAGATGTAGGAGCGTCCATGCCAAAAGGAGTTCTTCTTGTAGGCCCTCCAGGAACCGGTAAAACAATGCTTGCCAAGGCTGTTGCCGGAGAAGCGAATGTGCCGTTCTTCTCTATGTCCGGTTCTGAGTTTGTGGAAATGTTTGTAGGTATGGGTGCTTCTAAGGTTCGTGATCTTTTTAAGCAGGCGAAAGAAAAAGCACCATGTATCGTATTCATTGATGAAATTGATGCCATTGGTAAAAAACGTGACGGTCAGGTTGGCGGCAATGATGAGCGGGAGCAGACATTGAACCAGCTGTTGACAGAGATGGATGGCTTTGAGGGCAACAACGGCGTTATCATTCTGGCAGCAACCAACCGTCCGGAATCCCTTGACCCGGCTCTTACCCGCCCGGGCCGTTTTGACCGCCGTGTTCCGGTTGAACTTCCGGATCTTGCAGGCCGTGAAGCAATTCTGAAGGTTCATGCAAGAAAAATCAAAGCGTCTGATGACGTGGATTTCCATACAATTGCACGTATGGCATCCGGCGCATCCGGTGCAGAGCTGGCAAACATTATTAATGAAGCTGCACTTCGGGCAGTCCGCAGTGGACGTACCATAGTTACAGAAGCTGATCTGGAAGAAAGTATTGAAGTAGTTATTGCTGGTTACCAGAAGAAAAATGCAGTGCTTTCCGATCAGGAGAAAAAAGTGGTTTCCTATCATGAGATTGGACACGCGTTGGTAGCTGCTCTTCAGAGCCATTCTGCACCTGTACAGAAAATTACCATTATTCCCCGTACATCCGGTGCACTTGGTTATACCATGCAGGTGGAGACTGGTGACAAATACCTGATGACAAAGAAGGAACTGGAAAACAAAATTGCAACCTTCACAGGAGGACGTGCCGCCGAGGAAATCGTTTTTGGCGAAATTACGACAGGAGCTTCAAACGATATTGAGCAGGCAACCAAAATCGCCCGTGCCATGATCACCCGTTATGGAATGACGGATGAGTTTGATATGGTAGCTATGGAAACAGCTACCAATCAGTATCTTGGTGGCGATGCTTCTCTTTCCTGTTCAGCAGATACGCAAAAAGAAATTGATGAAAAGGTTGTGGAGCTTGTGAAACGGGAGCATGAAAAAGCGAAGAAGATCTTGATAGACAACCGCAAGAAGCTGGATGAGCTTGCAATGTTCCTTTATGAAAAGGAAACAATTACAGGAGAGGAGTTCATGGAGATTCTGAATAAAGAGGAGAGTGAGAAAAAATGAGAAGACGTTCACGTTATGGCTGGCTGGAACTCATTGAGGGAATCCTGCTGATTCTTCTTGGAATTTATACGCTGATCAATCCTGGAAATATGATTCGTGGTGTCACAGTGGTCTATGGCTTTTTGGCAGTAGTTACCGGAATTTCCGATATTGTATTTTATGCGAAAACAGACCGCTATATTGGTTTTGGTCCTACAATTTCGTTGGTTTCGGGAATCCTTAGTATTCTTACCGGACTGATGCTTTTGATGTATCCAAATGCCGGAGAACTGATTACTATTATGCTTCTTCCGATTTGGTTTATCGCCCATTCCGTATCCAGATTGACCCATCTCCCTCTTGTTCGTCTGGCCGGAAAATTCTTCTATTATTTTACGATGATTTTGAATATTGTGGGAATCATTCTTGGCTGTCTGATGATCATCTGGCCAGTCATTGCTCTGTTTTCCATAGGCTTCATTATCGGCTTTTACCTGATCCTTTTGGGAATCGACAGTATCGTCATGGCCTGCAGCAACATGGACTCCGGATGGATGTAAAATATAATTTTCCAAAACGCAGCCTCACAGCATGTGTCTGCGTTTTTTTGACGTAAATCCAACCTGTATTTATCGGTTGACATAGCAAGTTGCCAGATGATAAAATCAACTTAGAGACAACATGAAAAATTATTAGAATATTTCGTTGAATTATTGTATTATCTGCGGAACACAATAAAGGAGACTTACATATGGCAACACTTAAGGATGTAGCAAAAGCATCTGGTCTTACGGTGGGAACCGTTTCCAGAGTATTGAACAACAGAGGATATATCAGTGACAAAACAAGGGAAAAGGTGTATCAGGTAATGAAAGACCTGAATTATCAGCCGAACGAAACAGCCCGTGCCCTGTCCAAGCAGAAGAGCAATACCATTGGAATTATTCTCCCCAATATTGAACATCCTTATTTCGCTAAGGTGTTAAGCCGATTGGAACGGGAGGCGGCGAAGCATGGATATCGCATTATGCTCTTTGTTTCCAGATATAAGGAGGAGCGGGAAGAGCAGTGCATTGAAATGTGTAAAAGCGGAAGAGTAGCAGGTGTTATTGTTTGCAGCGGCAGCTTTGAGACTGAGAAGTTTAAGGGCCTGGATTTTCCGTTGATTACCCTGGAGCGCTCTATGGATGAGGGAACCTCCGGGATTGAATGCGATAACTACCAGGGCGGAGTAATGGCAACAGAGCTTCTGATCCAAAAGGGATGCCGGAAGCTGATGTATATTGGCGGAGTGAGTGCCGGGGTAGATATACAGATGCCCGGCGATCTTCGTGAGGTTGCATTTAGGGATACGTGTAAAAGAACGAAGACTGACAATGTGGTTATAGTAACCGATAAGGGGCTTTTTGATTCCCTTGAATACTATGAATTTGTGCGGAAGGCACTTATGGAGCACCCAGATGTGGATGGCGTGTTTGCAAGCTCGGATGTAATTGGTGCACATGTGCTGCAGGCATGCAGTAATCTTGGTATTGAGGTACCGGAGCAGTTGAAAATCGTAGGCTTTGATGATGTAAATATTGCGCAGTTTACAAGTCCGGGTCTTACGACGATTCACCAGCCGGTGGAACAGATGGCAGAAATGGCTGTCTCTGCCATTGCACAGATTGATGCGGGGAAGGTGGTTCCTACCAAGACGGTATTTCCTGTGACTCTGGTTGAGCGCGGAACAACCTGATTCATGCTCCGCAGTGCTTATTTGCTGTTGGTAGAAGAATTATGAAAGTATTAAATATCAGATATTAGACTTCTATATTACGGGAAGTTTATTATCTGATATTTTTATTTTTGAGGAAAGAACGCCTTTAATGGTTTTGTAGAAAGTTAAAATGACATGCGGTTGCGATAAAAAAGATGCTAAATTTTGAAAAAAACAAAGAAAATATAAAATTAAATTTAATCCACCAAAATTAGCATGTAAAAATGCACAAAAATGGAATGATGAAATAGTATAACTCTAACAAAATGACTTTAAAACAGAAAAAATATATGACAACCGCTTGACATATTTAGACCATAATGCTATCATACAATCATCAAGAACACGTCAAAGAGAACGTAAAAAATAGGAGGAAGAAAGAAATGAAAAAACGTATTTCAATGGCAATCGCAGTGGCAACCGCAGCAGCAATGATGACAGGCGCAGCTGTACCGGTTATGGCAGATGATGTGAACATCACAATTTTCAACTCCAAAATGGAGATTCAGAGCCAGTTCGAAGAGAAGGCTGCTGAGTACACAGAAGAGACAGGAGTTGGCGTAGAGGTTTATTACAACAGTGATACAGTATCTGCACATCTGGCTACCAGATATTCTGCAAACGATCCATACACAATTTCTATGGTAGATCCGAAAGACATCTATTCACTGGCAGCAGACCATGCAATCGACTTAAGTGATCAGAGCTGGGTTAACGAGACAGATTATGCAATCGGCGTAGACGGACAGATCAATGGCTTCCCAACCTGCCTTGAGGCACGTGGACTTATTTACAACGCAGATGCAATTGAAGCAATCACAGGTGAGACCTTCAATCCGGATGACTACAAGACACTGGACTCCTTCAAAGAGCTTCTTGAGAAGCTTAAAGAAGGCGGTATGGAGACACCTACCGGAATCATGAAAGAGGACTGGTCTCTTGCAGCTCACTTCCTTGCTGAGATCTATGAAGAGCAGCCGGATGTAGAAGCATTTATCACATCCCTTCATGAAGGAACAGCTGATCTTGCAAACAATGAGAAATTCAATTCTCTTATGGATTTCTTCGATGTGATGATGGAGAACAACTACGCTAAAGATTCTGCAATTGCTGCAGAGCGTGAGACAACTGAGATGATGCTTGCAGAAGGACAGATCGCATTCCTGTTCGGGGGAAACTGGGACTGGTCTGTAATCAATGCTTATGATTACACAGAGAACATGGGAATGATGCCAGTACCACAGAACACAGATGACGGCTCCAATGAGAAGCTTGTTGGTGGAGGTTCCAAATTTATGATGATTGATTCTTCCGATGCTACAAGTGATGAGCAGCGTCAGGCAGCTAAGGATTTCCTTACATGGCTTGCTGATTCCGATGAAGGACAGAGCTTCATCGCAGAGACATGTGCACTTGTTCCGGCATTCTCCAACAATGAGAAAGAAGTTTCCGATCCACTTGGAAAATCTGTTAAGAAATATGCAGATGAAGGTGCTCTGATTCCGAACTACAACTACCTTCCGGATGATCACATCTCCATGTGCGGTGCAATCTTCCAGAAATATCTTGCAGGACAGGTTGACAGAGCAGAGTTCGCAGCTGAGCTTGAGAACTACTGGCAGAACACTACTCCTGTAGAGCACTAAGAAAGCTTCATATTTGAAGGTTCGGTAACTATTCAGCAGGTATCATCCCGCGAAGTACTGAACAGTTCTGTTTCAATATAGAAATATGCCACCCCCCTTCAAGAGGCTGCACGCCTGTGTCATGCGGCGTGCGGTCTCTTTCCCTCTTTGAGGCTAAGCACCAAAAAAGCAGGGAAAAGGGGAAAAAGAAAAGGGAAAGGGGATCGTGATCATGGAAAGAAACACCATGAAATATAAAGTAAAACAGTATTTGATGTTTGCTGGCGTTTCCACTGTTCTGTTTTGTGCAGTTGTAATTCTTCCATTTATTTATGGATTATATCTTACCTTCACAAGCTGGGACGGTGTTTCAAAAGAGAAACCATTTGTTGGTTTGGCAAACTATATTGCCACATTCCAGGATGCAGCTTACTGGCAGGCACTTGGCCGTACATTAATTTATTCAGTTATTGCCGTAATTCTGGTAAACGTAGTAGCATTTTTCCTTGCATACCTTCTGACCAGCGGAATCAAAGGACAGAACTTCTTCCGCGCAGGCTTCTTCGTACCGAACCTGATTGGTGGTATCGTACTTGGTTATGTCTGGAAATTCGTATTTAACCGTGCGTTTGTTGCACTTGGAAAATCTCTTTCCGTAGGAGCGCTTTCCACCTCCTGGCTGGCTACCACAAACGGTGCTATGGCCTGCTTGATCATAGTATCTGTATGGCAGTATGCCGGATATATGATGCTGATCTATGTAGCTGGATTCATGAGCGTATCCAAGAGCCTTATGGAAGCTGCACAGATTGATGGATGTACTAAGACTCAGGCAACCTTGAACGTGACGATTCCGCTTATGAGATCATCCTTCGTACAGTGTCTGTTCCTTACAATCACAAGATGCTTTATGGTATACGATGTAAACCTTTCCCTGACAAAGGGTGAACCCTTCAACTCTTCTGTAATGGCAGCAATGCACGTATACAATCAGGCGTTCTCTTATAAAAATTATGGTACTGGTCAGGCAGAGGCATTGGTTCTGTTTGTTGTCTGCGCAATAGTAGGCGTTACTCAGGTTTATATTGGTAAGAAAGGGGAGGTGGCAGCATAATGGACGAAAACAAAAAAGCAGCTCAGAAAAAGAAAGTCACCCATTTTATTACAATGGCAGTGCTGGTCATCCTGTTTCTTGCCTTCATCTTCCCATTTATTATGGTTATCATCAATGCATTTAAAACCAAAGGTGATATCACAGCAGATCCGTTAGCATTGGTTGGTTCTCATGGATTTATTCTGACCACTTTTACAAACTCTCTTTTGATTACTACAGTTTCTACGATCCTTACAATTCTGCTTTCAGCAATGACAGCGTTTGTAATTGTTCGTAACAAATGGAAAGCATGCGGACTTTTGTTTTCCTTAATGATTGCTTCTATGGTTATTCCGTTCCAGGTACTTATGATTCCTCTGGTATCCTTATACGGCGGTATCTTTGGTGTGCTGAACAGCAGAATCACCCTGATTCTTATGCACATCGGATTCTCACTTTCCATGGCAACCTTCATGTTCCACGGAGCTATTCATACCAGCATTCCTTTGGAACTGGAAGAAGCAGCACTTATTGATGGATGTACCAGATGGCAGACCTACTGGAAAATTGTATTCCCGCTTCTGAAACCAACCATCGCAACAGTAGCAATTATTGATGCAATGGCATTCTGGAATGACTACCTTCTTCCAAGCCTTGTTCTTGGACGTAAGGAGCTGTACACACTTCCAATCGCCACACAGGCATTTTATGGTACATATTCAACAGACCTTGGATTGGTAATGGCGGCCCTCCTTCTGGCAATGCTTCCGATCCTGGTATTATATCTGTTCCTGCAGCGTTACATTGTTGAGGGTGTTACCTCCGGAGCAGTCAAAGGTTAACAACGAATACACATGGGGTCCAATGATAGCGATATTTTTGGACCCCATAACTACTATAGGGAGATAAAAATATGACAAGTCAGACTTTACGAGATGCCAGAAGATATGAAGAAGCAATGGCACAGAATATCACAGCCCAGGAGAGACCGGAATTTCATTTATCTCCAAGAGTTGGCTGGATGAATGATCCTAACGGCTTTTCTTATTATAAAGACAAATTTCATTTATTTTACCAGTATTATCCATATGATTCTCAGTGGGGTCCAATGCATTGGGGACATGCGGTAAGTGAGGACCTTCTGCACTGGGAATACCTTCCGGCAGCTATTGCTCCGGATATGCCATATGATTATGTTGGATGCTTTTCAGGAAGTGCCCTTGAGCTTCCGGATGGACAGCAGCTTTTTATGTATACCAGTGTGCGTAAAGAAGCGCAGCCGGACGGCAGTGTCCGTGATATTCAGACACAGAGCCTTGCAGTTGGAGATGGAATGGACTATGAGAAGGATGTGAGAAACCCGATTCTGACTGTGGAAGATATGCCAAAGAACAGCAGTCCTTTTGATTTTCGCGATCCTAAGATGTGGAAATGTGAGGATGGCACGTATCGCTGTGTGATGGTAAATAACAGAATGGATGGTACAGGAGGACGTATTCTTCTCTATAAGAGTGCAGATGGATATAACTGGGAATTTGAATCCGTTATGCTTTCTAATGATGGCAGCTTCGGAAAAATGTGGGAGTGCCCGGATTTCTTTACATTGGATGGAAAGGATGTGGTGCTGATAAGTCCGCAGGATATGCTTCCTAAAGGCTTTGAGTATCACAATGGTGATGGAACTCTTTGCTTTATCGGTAAATTTGATGAGGAAACAAAGACCTTTATTCCGGAAAAGAACCAGGCAGTAGACTATGGTATCGACTATTATGCAATGCAGACAGTGGAAGCGCCGGACGGCAGAAGAATTATGATTGGCTGGATGCAGAACTGGGATACATGTGCGAATAATAGAATTCCAAAGGGCAAATGGTTTGGGCAGATGAGCCTTCCAAGAGAGCTTTCTATTAAGGATGGCAGACTGATCCAGAAACCTGTCCGTGAATTGGAGAACCTTCGCACAAACAAAGTAGAGTACAAAAATGTTACTTTTGAGGATGTAATCCGTCTGGATGGCGTATCCGGCAGATGTGTGGACATGGAAATCACACTTCGTCCTGGAGATGCACAGGATATTTATAAGAAATTTGCAGTTCGTTTTGCTCAGAATGAAACCTATCATACTGCAATAAGCTTCCGTCCTTATGAATCTATACTGAAAATTGACCGTAAATTCTCCGGTTCCAGAAGAGCAATCATTCATCAGAGAAGAAGTCTTGTGAACAGCGAGAATGGGGAGTTGAAGCTTCGTCTGATCCTGGATCGCTACAGTGCAGAGATTTTTGTAAATGATGGAGAGCATGTGCTTACAGCCACCCTTTATACAGATCTGGAAGCAGATGGAATTTCCTTCTTTGCAGATGGTAAGGTGGAAATGGATGTTACCCGGTATGAACTGCGCAAATAAATCAGGAAAATGATCTGATGGCAGATATGAGGAGGAAAAGAACGTGAACCAGAGGGAAAGAAAGAAAAGAACAGTAAAAGCTGAGACTGCTGCAAAGACAGTACCAACAGCGAAAGAGATAAAAACAGAAAAAACAGTATCAGCAGAGAAGGAAAGAAAAGCAGTTAAGCCTGACACACAGGGGATTTTCGATAACCGTATGGCGAGGAAGATTGATGAGCTGCGCTGGCTGTACATGGAGCTTTATGGAAATGGCTCTATGTTTGCAGAATTATGCGGTCAGCTTCAGGCGTTTTACCAGGAGCGTACAGATACTTTGAAGAACCTGGATTTAAAACGCGAGGCAGATCCGAACTGGTACAAGAAAAATGATATGCTTGGCATGATGTTTTATATTGATAATTTTGCCGGAAACATGAAGGGTGTGGAAAGCAAAATTGATTATCTGGAAAAGAACAATGTAAACTACATTCACCTGATGCCGTTCCTTGATACACCGGAGGGCCGCTCTGATGGTGGCTATGCAGTGGCAGACTTCCGAAAGGTTCAGGAAAAGCTTGGAACTATGGAAGATCTGGAGGAGCTTACCGGTGCATGCCATGAAAAAGGCATAAGCGTATGTATGGATTTTGTTATGAATCATACCTCAGAGGATCATGAATGGGCAAAAAAAGCCCGTCAGGGTGATGGGGAATATATGAGCAGATATTTCTTCTACGACAATCCATATATTCCGTCCCTTTATGAGAAAACCGTACCACAGGTATTTCCTACCACAGCGCCTGGTAATTTTACCTGGCTGCCGGAAATCGGACATTACGTAATGACAACCTTCTATCCGTATCAGTGGGATCTGAATTACAGAAATCCCCGTGTGTTCAATGAAATGATGTACAACTTCCTTTTCCTTGCAAATAAAGGTATTGATATTATTCGAATCGATGCGGTGCCATATATATGGAAAGAACTGAACACCCCATGCCGGAATCTTCCGCAGGTACATACTATTGTGCGCATGATGCGTCTGATCAGTGAGATTGTGTGCCCGGGAATCCTTCTTCTTGGAGAGGTTGTTATGGAGCCGGAAAAGGTTGTTCCATATTTCGGAACAGTAGAGAAGCCGGAATGCCATATGCTTTATAATGTAACCACAATGGCAACTACCTGGCACACAGTTGCAACCAGAGATGTTCGTTTGCTGAAGAAGCAGCTGGATATTGTGAACAGTTTGCCTAAGGATTATGTATTTCTGAACTATCTGCGTTGTCATGATGATATTGGATGGGGGCTGGATTATACAACTCTTAGCCAGGAGGGAATTGAAGAGCGCTCTCATA
>OBAG01001841.1_pt1 | contig 12042 bp, 7 predicted proteins | sample 1517701 | NCBI WGS metagenome assembly OBAG01 (sample SAMN04571702, study PRJEB22368) | human gut metagenome | biome: human gut; material: stool | host: Homo sapiens | place: Luxembourg | collected 2012-09-07 | reverse complement strand
CAGCCGGGTCCACCGGGTAGACGTGGAGGAAAAGGTCACCGGCACCGGCCAGTACCCTGATGACGTATATCTGGACGGGATGCTCTACGGCAGCGCCGTCCGCAGCCAGTACCCCCGTGCACGGGTGCTGGCCATCCATACGGAGGAAGCCAGGGCCCTGCCCGGCGTGGTCTGCGTCCTGACGGCGGCGGACATCCCCGGCAGCAACAAGGTGGGCCACCTGAAAAAGGACTGGGACACCATGATCGCCGTGGGCGATATCACCCATTATCTGGGCGATGCCATCTGCCTGGTGGCGGCGAAAACACCGGAGGCTCTGGCTCAGGCCAAGGCGTTGGTGAAGGTGGACTACGAGGAGCTGCCTGCCGTCCATAACCCGCAGGAGGCCATCCTGCCGGACGCGCCGCTGGTGCACCGGGAGGGCAATCTGCTGGCCCATAAGCACATCCAGCGGGGAAACCCGGCGGAGGCGCTGGCCAAATCCAAGTATCTCATCACCCGGCGGTTCTCGACCCCCTGGACGGAACACGCCTTTCTGGAACCGGAGTGCGCCGTGGCCTGTCCCGATGGGGATGGCGTTCTGGTGCTCTCCACGGATCAGGGCGCATACGATACCCAGCACGAGATCATGGGAATGCTGGGCCTGCCCGCGGAGCAGGTGAAGGTCCGCAACTGTCTGGTGGGCGGCGGCTTCGGCGGCAAGGAGGACGTAACGGTCCAGCACCACGCCGCGCTGATCGCCTATCTCACAAAGCGCCCGGTAAAGGTGAAGCTCACCCGGGCGGAAAGTTTGCTGATCCATCCCAAGCGTCACCCCATGGAGATGGAATTCTCTCTGGGCTGCGATGAAAACGGCATCATTCAAGGCGTGGCGGCGGAGTGCATCGCCGACACCGGAGCCTACGCCTCTTTGGGCGGGCCGGTGCTGGAGCGAGCCTGCACCCACGGCGCGGGGCCTTATCAGTACGAAGCCTATGAGATCGACGGCTGGGCCTACTATACCAACAATCCCCCGGCGGGAGCCTTCCGGGGCTTTGGCGTGACCCAGACCTGCTTCTGCATTGAAACACTGCTGAACGAAATGGCGGACAAGGTGGGCATTTCCCCTTGGGAGATCCGCTACCGCAATGCCATCCGACCCGGCGGCGTCCTGCCCAACGGTCAGATCGTGGACGGCTCCACGGGACTGGTGGAAACGCTGGAGGCGGTGAAGCCCTATTATGACGAGGCTGTGAAGAACGGCGACCCCGTGGGTCTGGCCTGCGCCATGAAGAACGTGGGCGTGGGCATCCCCGACACTGGCCGGACGCGGCTGACAGTACGGGATGGAAAGCTCCACATTTTCGCTGGCGCCTCCTGTATCGGTCAGGGCTTGGGCACGGTGCTGACCCAGACCGTCTGCGGCGAGACCGGCATCCCAAGGGAAAACGTGGTCTACGAGCGTTCCAATACATGGATCGCGCCGGATTCCGGCACTACCTCCGGCTCCCGCCAGACGCTGTTCACCGGCGAGGCCTGCATCCGGGCCTGTCAGGACTTGAAAAAGGCCTTAGAGGAACATAGCTTGGCAGACCTTGAGGGACAGGAGTTCTACGGCGAATATCTGGGTAAGACCGACCCGCTGGGCGCAGATGTGCCCAACCCGGTGAGCCACATTGCCTACGGCTATGCCACCCAGCTCTGCGTGCTGGATAAGGACACCGGACGCATCAAACAGATGGTAGCGGCCCATGATGTCGGCAAGGCCGTGAACCCCCTCTCCGTGGAGGGACAGATCGAGGGCGGCGTGGTGATGAGCATGGGCTACGCCCTGACGGAGCGGTATCCCATTGACGAAAACTGCCGCCCCACGGTAAAATTCGGCACACTGGGCCTATTCCGGGCCAACCAGATCCCGGAGATCAAGCCTATCATCGTGGAAAAACCGGGATTGAACGTAGGCGGCGGGGCCATCGGTATCGGTGAGATCACCTCCATCCCCACGGCCCCCGCCATTGCGGAGGCATACCGCCGCTATGACGGCGAACTGCGTACCGAGCTTCCCCTGAAAAACACCCCTTACGCAAAAAAATGACAGCGGCGAACCGCTGTCAAGGCACATATACTTCACGCATTAACCGGCGCTTCCGGCTTGCTTCAAAGATTCCGGGGTGTCAATGTCCGTCAGTTCCAAGGCGTCTGTCTCCAATAAAATGAGGTCTTCCTCGTGTTTGCGGATGACGGCGCTGCCGCCCCGGTCTCCGGAGAGGGCCAGAAGCTCCGGGTAGAACCGGGCGGGGAACAGGCAGGGATTGCCCCGGACGCCGCCGTGGGCCATGGCGGCGATCTTCGCCGGGTTCTGAGCCCAGAGTGCGGCCAGCGCTTCGGCGCTGTCCCGCTTCAGCCACGGCTGATCGGCCACGAGGAACAGCACTCCGTCGCAGTCTGTGAGCCGTTCCAGCCCCAGACGGACGCTGCGGCTCAGCCCCAGATCCGGCTGATCGTTCAAAACGGCCTCAAAGCCGTATTCACCGGCCAAGGACAGAATCTCCGGGTATTGACTTACCACCACGGTCACAAGACCGCTGGGAACGGTCCCCAGTGCCCGGCGGATGAGGGATTCCCCATCCACCTGCACCTGCAGCTTATTAGAACCGAACCGGCGGGCGTTACCCGCCGCCAGCAGGACACATCCGATTTTCATAGCGATCACCTCATAGGAAAATTCCAGATCTCTCTCAGTATACCCAATTCAGACCCTGTCAGTCAATATGAGCGATAGAAGGAGGGATGCTCCATGAGCATAACAGTAGGAAAAAGCGTGGCCCGTGTGGATGCCTTTGATAAGGTGACCGGCCGCACAAAATACTACGAGGACCGGATGCCTGCCGGTGCTCTGTACATCCGGATCAAACACGCGGAGATCGCCCACGGCTTCGTGAAGTCCGTGGATACGGCGTCGGCGGAGGCCATCGACGGCGTGGTGAAGGTGCTGACCTGCTTTGACGTGCCGGACATCCCCTTTCCCACGGCGGGCCACCCCTGGTCCATGGACCCCAGCCATCAGGACGTGGCGGACCGCCATCTGCTGAACCGCCATGTCCGCTACTACGGCGACGATATCGCCGTGGTCATTGCGGAAAACGAGGTGGCGGCCATGCAGGGCGTCCGGGCCCTGAAGGTAGAGTATGAGGAGCTGCCTTTCGTGCTGGACGTTCAGAAGGCCATGGAGCCGGGAGCGCCCCAGCTCCACGAGCAGTTCCCCAACAACATCCTCAAGCACACGGACATCCGCAAGGGCGACTACGCCGCAGCCATTCAGGAGCCGGACCTTGTGAAGGTGGAGGGCTGGTACGACACCCCCACGGTGCAGCACTGCCACATTGAAAACCACGGCTGTTATGCCTATGAAGAAAACGGCCGGATGGTGGTGGTTTCCTCCACCCAGATTCCCCATATCATCCGCCGGATTGTGGGGCAGGCTCTGGGCCGCCCCTGGGCGGATATCGAGGTCATCAAGCCCTATATCGGCGGCGGCTTCGGCAACAAGCAGGATGCCCTGTACGAGCCTCTGTGCGCCTGGTGCTCTACCCAGGTGGGGGGACGCTGCGTCCGCATGGACTGCGCCCGGGAGGAGACCTTCGTCTCCAACCGCGTCCGCCACGCCATCCGGTTTCATATCATTTCCTGGATCCGGAAGGACGGGCAGCTGGCCGCCCGGAAGGTAGAGTGCTTTTCCAATCAGGGAGCCTATGCTTCCCACGGCCACTCCATCTGCGCCAAGGCCATGGGCTCCTTCGCCCAGATCTATCCCTGCGCCAACATGGAGTGCGACGGCTGGACCGTGTTTACCAACCGGCCCGCGGCGGGCGCCATGCGTGGCTACGGTATGCCTCAGGCCAGCTTTGCTGACGAGGCCAACATCGACGAATGTGCCGCCGCCGTGGGCATGGACCCGCTGGAATACCGCATGAAGTTCATCATGCCCAAGGATTATCACGACGCCTTCTCCGGCAATACCAACTATTTCGACTCCTTCCGGGCCTGCCTGGAAAAGGGCCGTGACGCCATGGACTATGACCGCCGCAAGGCGGAATTCGCCAAGGATACCGGCTCTGTCCGCCGGGGCATCGGCGCGGCGTCCTTCTGGTACAACACCGGCGTGTATCCCATCTCTCTGGAGACGGCCTCCAACCGGATGCAGCTGAATCTGGACGGCACCGTTACCATGCAGTGCGGCGAGACGGAGATCGGTCAGGGCGCGGACACCGCCTACGCCCAGATGACCGCAAAGGCCGTGGGCCTCAAGAGCTACAAGGACGTTCATGTGGTGTCCTGTCAGGATACGGACATCACCCCCACCGGCTTAGGCGCTTACGCCAGCCGCCAGACCTACATGGAGGGCTTCGCCATCGACCAGACCGGGCGGCTCCTGCGGCAGAAAATACTGGCCTATGCCGCCGAGATGCTGGGCTGTTCTGCGGAGGAACTGGACATCGTGGAGGGCAATGTAGTCCGCAAGGACAACGGCGCGGTGGAGATGGACCTGTCCCATCTGGCCATGACCGCCCAGTATAATCCGGTCCACTCCGAGCATATCACGGCGGAGAGCACCGCCACCATCCGCTCTAACGCCTATTCCTTCGGCTGCACCTTCGCGGAGGTGGAGGTAGACATTCCCATGTGCAAGGTAACGCTGAAACGCATCATCAATGTCCATGACTGCGGCAGCCTCATCAACCCCGCCTTGGCGGAGGCACAGGTCCATGGCGGTATGTCCATGGGCATCGGCTACGGCCTTTCCGAACAGCTGCTGTTCGACGAAAAGACCGGCAAGCCCCTGAACAACAACCTGCTGGACTACAAGCTGTCCACCGTGATGGACCATCCGGATCTGGAGGCCCTGTTTGTGGAGAACGCGGAGCCGACCTCTCCCTTTGGAACGAAGGCTCTGGGCGAGCCCCCGGCCTGTTCTCCGGCGCCGGCCATCCGCAGTGCTATTTACAACGCCACCGGCGTTTCCATCGACACCACGCCCATCACCCCCCATGTGCTGTACCGCGCATTCAAGGAGGCCGGGCTGATCCATGACGAGAAGGAGGGTGACTGACCATGTATGATATGAAAGCCCTGTATCAGGCCGCCAGTGTAGAGGAGGCCGTGGCGCTCCGGTTGGAGCACCCGGAGGCCCAGATCATCGCCGGCGGCAGCGACGTATTGGTGCAGATGCGGGAGGGCAAGCGGGCCGGCGCGGAGCTGATCTCCATTTACGGCATAGACGCCCTCCGGGGCGTTTCCATGGAGCCGGACGGCACGCTGCGGATCGGCTCTCTCACCAGCTTTTCCCATATTACCAGAGATCCCCTCATTCAGAAGTACATCAACGTGCTGGGCGAGGCTGTGGATCAGGTGGGCGGCCCCCAGATCCGCAACATCGGCACCATCGGCGGCAACACCTGCAACGGCGTTACCTCCGCCGATTCCGCCTCCACTCTCCACGCGTGGGACGCCGTCATTGAGCTGACGGGCAAAAACGGCGCCCGCCGCCTGCCCATCCGTGATTTCTACATCAAGGCAGGCAAGGTGGACATCCGGGCGGAGGACGGCGAGATCCAGACCGCCGTGCTGATCCCCAAGGAAAGCTATGAAAACTGCTTCGGCCACTATATCAAGTACGCCATGCGCAACGCCATGGACATTGCCACTCTGGGTACGTCCGTGAACGTGCGGCTGTCGGCAGATAAAAAGACGGTGGAGCGGGCCCGGGTGGCCTTCGGCGTGGCGGGACCGGTGCCCCTGCGGGCAGCCACGGCGGAAGCGATGGCAAAGGGCCAGATCGTGAGCCTGGAACTGGCGGAGCGGTTCGCGCAAGCGGTGACGGCGGACATCAACCCCCGGGATTCCTGGCGGGCCGCTAAGGATTTCCGGCTGCACATCGCAGTGGAGAGCGCCAAGCGGGCATTTATCGAATCGGTGAAGCTGGCGGGAGGTGAGCTGTAATGGCACAGTATCAGTTGGTCCATTTTAATCTGAATGGCAAGGATGTGGAACGGATGGTGGACGTCCGGGCCAGCCTGACCGATATGCTTCGGAACGACTACCACATGACCAGCGTGAAAAAGGGCTGCGAGGTGGGGGAGTGCGGAGCCTGCAACGTCATTATTGACGGCGAGTGCTTCAACTCCTGCATCTATCTGGCTGTCTGGGCGGAGGGCAAGCACATCCGTACCCTGGAAAGTCTGATGGGGCCCAACGGCGAGCTGAGCGACATTCAGCAGGCGTTTATCGACGAGACCGCCGTCCAGTGCGGCTTCTGCACCCCTGGCTTTATCATGACGGCGGTGGAGATTTTGGAGAGCGGCAAGCTCTACACGGACGCGGAGCTGCGCAAGCTCCTCTCCGGGCACCTGTGCCGCTGCACCGGGTATGAGAACATCCTCCGGGCGGTGAAAAAGACCATGTACAAGCGGCTGGGCAAGCCCATGCCTACGGAACCGGAGGCGTGATAAAGCGCTGATAGAATCATCAAAGGTCCGCCCATACGGGCGGACCTTTTTCGGGCGGATTTTCGTTTGACGCAGATTGAAAACCGTGGTAAAATATAGCACAACGGTTACGTGCATGTCCTTTGACAGAGATGCGATCCCGCGGAGGCAAAGAACAAGGAGGAATCTCTATGAAAACCATCATTACCATCGGACGGCAATTCGGCAGCGGCGGCAAGGAGGTCGGTATCCGGGTCGCGAAGGAGTTGGGTATTCCTTTCTATGATAAGGAGCTGCTGCAGGAGGCTGCGAGGAAGAGCGGCCTGTGCCAGAAGATCTTTGAAAATTTTGACGAGCGGCCCAAGAGCCTGCTGTACGCCATCGCCATGGATGCTTACCCTCTTGGCTTCTCCGGGATCACCGGTGAATCTCTGGAACAGCAGGTGCATCTGGCCATCTTTAAGACCATCCGCCACATTGCAGAGGAAGGCCCCTGCGTTATCATCGGCCGCAGCGCCGATTATGCTCTGGCGGAGAACCCCAATCTGCTGAGCCTGTTCATCAGCGCCCCGCTGGAGGACCGGATCGCCCGCGTGGCCAAGCGCCAGAAGGTGACGCCGGAGGAGGCCAAGAGCCTGATTCAGAAAACCGACAAGCGCCGGGCATCCTACTGCGAATACTATGCCTCCAAGAAGTGGGGCGCGGTGGACGCATACGATTTCTGCCTGAACAGCAGCGCACTGGGCCTTGGCGGCACGGTGGAGCTGATTCAGGCCATGGTTGCTCACAAGGAGCATCCCATCCCCAGCCCCACGGAGATCGACCCCACCCAGACCGAGGCATAAGCACTTTTCAGAACGGCCCCAAAGGGGCCGTTCAGCGTGTCGAAAAAGTCTTTTCTCCCCGCATGGAGCAGGAATACACCGTCGGCCCAGCCGGTTTCCGTGCGCTTTGCGCCCGAAAATCGGGGGCCTTCCTCGAAACAGGCTCGTTTTATCCGCCACCGGCGGCACTTCGCCTGTTTCCCCTCCTTGGGGTTCCCGCGCACACCCTTCACCCGCAAGGGGTATGCGGCATCCGTAAAGCGGCGGAGCCGCTAACGGCTGCCCTACCTTACCGTTGCGGAGAATCTACCACTTTATCGACAATCTCGGGCTACAGCAAGTCTGAAGCAGTTCTCTCAAATAACGGGAACCGGTCATCACGAATGCTGTTCTTCTGTGATTTTTGACAATTTCCAACAGAAAACTTCTATTCCAATCATAGATATTACGGCTTGCAATCCGGAACCGGCTTCTGTATAATGAACCAGATAAATTTCTTAGGAGGTAACACCATGATGCAGTCCAGTATGAGTATGCGAAGCGCCGTTTCCTCCATTTTCGGGATTCATGGTCCCGTCATTTCCATTTCCCTTTTTTGACCGGCTATAGGAGCCGGTATTTTTATGCCTGTTTGCGGACAGCCGCAGGAAACTGGTCTATTTATATAATTTAGATAGAAGATTTGTGTGTTACGAGAGGAGAAAAACATGAACGAGAAAAAGAAACCCATCCTCGGTCAGGAAGCCGTGACCGACGCCCGCACCCTGGGCACCCCCCGTATGCTGATTTTAGGCTTGCAGCATCTGTTCGCCATGTTTGGTGCCACCGTTCTGGTGCCCATTCTGGTTCAGGGCTACGGCCTGCCCCTGAGCATCCAGACCACCCTGCTGATGGCCGGTCTGGGCACCCTGCTGTTCCATGTGTGCACCAAGTTCAAGGTCCCCGCTTTCCTGGGCTCCTCCTTCGCCTACCTGGGCGGCTTCTCCACCGTGGCCTCCATGCCCGCCTATGACGGTCTGGCCCCGGAACTGAAGCTGGCCTACGCTCTGGGCGGCATCGTCATCGCCGGTCTCCTGTATCTGGTGCTGGCTCTGCTCTTTAAGGTGCTGGGCGCCAAGACCGTCATGCGGTACTTCCCCCCCATCGTCACCGGCCCCATGATCATCATGATCGGCCTGAACCTCTCCGGCTCCGCCATCAAAAACGCCGCCACCTGCTGGTGGCTGGCCCTGGTGGCCATGGCTATCATCGTGGTGGCAAACATTTGGGGTAAGGGCATGGTGAAGATCATCCCCATCCTGCTGGGTGTGGTTGGCAGCTACATTGTGGCGGTGATTGCCACTCTCTGCGGCGCCCAGCTGCCCGATGCCAACGGCGTTATGCAGCCCCTCGTCAACTTCGCCTCCGTGGGTGAGGCCCACCTCATCGGCCTCCAGAAGTTCATTCTCGCCAAGTTCGACGTGTCCGCCGTGCTGGTCATGGCCCCCATCGCCATCGCTGCCATGATGGAGCACATCGGTGACGTGTCCGCCATTTCCTCCACCACCGGCAATAACTTCATCGCCGATCCCGGCCTGCACCGCACCCTGACGGGCGACGGTCTGGCTACCGCCTTTGCCAGTATGTTCGGCGGCCCCGCCAACACCACCTACGGCGAAAACACCGGCGTGCTGGCTCTCTCCAAGGTCTACGATCCCCGCGTGATCCGTCTGGCTGCCGTCTACGCCATCATCCTCAGCTTCTCCCCCAAGTTCGACGCGCTGGTGAACTCTATCCCCTCCGCCATCGTGGGCGGCGTCAGCTTCATCCTCTACGGCATGATCTCCGCCGTGGGCGTCCGCAACATCGTGGAGAATCAGGTGGATCTGACCAAGTCCCGGAACCTGATCATCGCCGCCGTCATGTTTGTCAGCGGCCTCGGCTTCAGCTCCGTGGGCGGCGTGACCTTCACCGTGGGCGGTGCGGCTGTGACCCTGTCCGGTCTGGCCATCGCTGCTCTGTGCGGCGTGATCCTCAACGCCATTCTGCCCGGCAATGACTACGAGTTCGGCATCAGCGTCGATGGCGATAAGTCCGCCGACCTGGGCAGCTACTAATTCCTGACAGCACTTTTCCAACAGGGAACGCCAAAAACGCGGCGTTCCCTGTTCTTTTTGCAAAATATAAACATTTTGTGAAGAAACCGTTGACAAGTTCGAAAATTCACCTATAATAGGGTAGGATACAACTGGATAACGCATGATAGAGGCGCGGCTGATAAGAGTAACCATCCGGCAGACAGGCATAGAGGATGGGGAAAGGGTCAGCCGCCGAAGGGCCGTACCGCTGCCTGGCGGGTCGGTGCCTGGGCCGTCGGAAAATATCCGCCGGACTGTCGCCCGGAAACGGGCGGGGCGCTGTCATGGATCTGTTTGGTGAAATGAGACCTTCAAATGGAGTCATGGCGGAATGTCATGGCTCCATTTTTTGTTCTGAAACACAACGCGCTTTGACAGGATGGAGTTCACGCGTATTCTCCGGTTGCATGGGCTGCGGCCCAAAAATGAAAGGAGAATCTCCATGAAAAAGCATCCCCTACTGCGGACGGCCCTGCTGGTCATGACCGCCGCCGCGCTGCTGTGTGTCAGCGCTCTGGCTGTTGAGGACGGCGCGCCCGCCAACAGCATGTACGGTACCTTCTGGGCACTGGTGCCCCCCGTCATCGCCATCACTCTGGCCCTTATCACCAAGGAGGCGTACAGCTCTCTGTTCATCGGCGTCACGGTAGGCGCTCTGTTCTCTCAGGGCTTTTCCCCCATCGGCGCGCTGAACATGATTGTCAACGACGGTCTGGTGGCCGCCATCAAAGACAACGCCGGTATCTTCCTGTTCCTTGTCCTGCTGGGTATCATCGTGGCACTGGTAAATGCCGCCGGCGGCTCCGCTGCCTTCGGCCGCTGGGCATCAAAAAACATTAAGACCAAGGTGGGGGCTTCCCTTGCTACCTTCCTGCTGGGCATTCTGATCTTCATCGATGACTATTTCAACTGCCTCACCGTGGGCACCGTCATGCGGCCCGTCACCGATAGCCACCGGATCTCCCGTCCCAAGCTGGCCTACCTCATTGACGCCACCGCCGCCCCCGTGTGCATGATCGCCCCTATCTCCTCCTGGGCCGCCGCCGTTTCCTCCACCGCCGAGGGTCTGGACACCGGCATCAGCGGCATCCAGCTCTTCATCAAGGCCATTCCCTACAACCTCTACTCCCTGCTGACCTTCGTCTTTATCATCGCCCTGTCCTTTATGCAGTTTGATTACGGCCCCATGCGGGCCTATGAGCGCAAGGCCCGGGAGACCGGTGACCTCTCCGCTCTGGAAAACGCAGAGGATGAAGCCGTAAACCCCAAGGGTAAGGTCATCGACCTGCTGCTCCCCGTTCTGGTGCTGATCGCCGTGTGCACCACCGGCATGATCTATGTGGGCGGCTTCTTCGGCGTGGATGCCTGGGGCGGCACCGACTGCGCCGGAGACTTTATCGGCGCCTTCGGCAACACCGACGCTTTCATGGGTCTGCCCTGGGGCGGCATCATTGCTCTGCTCTTCACCGTCATCTATCTGGTGGCCCGCCGGGTCATCACCTTCAAGGACGCCATGGCCTGCATCCCCAAGGGCTTCAACGCCATGATCTCCCCCATTCTGATCCTGACCCTGGCCGTCTCTCTGAAGGCTACCATCACCTCTCTGGGCGCCAGCATCTATGTCCATGACCTCATGGAAGGCGCCGCCGCTACGCTGTACTCTATGCTCCCTGCCGTGATTTTCGTGGTGGCCTGTATTCTGGCCTTCGCCTCCGGCACCTCCTGGGGTACCTTCGGCATCCTGATCCCCATTGTTACCGCTATTTTCCCTGCTTCCAGCGAGCTGCTCATCATTGGTATCTCCGCCTGCTGTGCCGGCGCTGTGATGGGTGACCACTGCTCCCCCATCTCCGATACCTCCATCATGGCCTCCGCCGGCGCCCAGTGTGACCATCTGGAGCACGTTGCCACCCAGATCCCCTATGTGCTGACGGTGGCCGGTGTCTGCGTGGTTGGCTTCATCGTGGCCGGTTTCGTCCAGAACGTGTATATTACCTGGGCCGTCAGCTTTGCGCTGATGCTGTGCGTTCTGTTCGTCATCCGCAGCATGGAGCGCCGCAAGGCCGCGTAAACTCATTGAAAAAGTGCCTTTCCATTCGTGGAAAGGCACTTTTCTTTTTGCGGCGGATATGGTATGATGGCCCACAGCGAATAGGAAAGGACCGAAACGATGCAAGCCTTTGAACTGACAATTTTGAACTGGATACAGGCTCACCTGCGCTGCGGCGTTCTGGACGCCGTCATGGTGCCAGTCAGCCGGATCTGCGACCACGGTGAGGTGTGGATCTTACTGGCGGCGATCCTGCTGGCGATCCCAAAGACCAGAAAGCTGGGAGCCTGCGTGGCCTGCGGGTTGGCTCTGGATCTTCTGTTCTGCAACCTCGTCCTCAAGCCGCTCATTGGCCGGGTGCGGCCCTTCGCCGTCAACCCCACCATTTCCCTGCTGATCCCGCCCCCCACTGACGCCTCCTTCCCCTCCGGCCACACGGCAGCCTCCTTCGCATCGGTGGCCGCGCTGAAAACAGCGAACAGCCGCCTTTGGAAGCCAGCACTGGCGCTGGCCGTGGTCATCGCCCTGTCCCGGCTGTACCTCTACGCCCACTGGCCCACAGATATTCTGGGGGGCGCCGCCGTGGG
>OBAG01001816.1_pt1 | contig 12155 bp, 8 predicted proteins | sample 1517701 | NCBI WGS metagenome assembly OBAG01 (sample SAMN04571702, study PRJEB22368) | human gut metagenome | biome: human gut; material: stool | host: Homo sapiens | place: Luxembourg | collected 2012-09-07 | reverse complement strand
CTATATCGTAGAGAACCTGCGTATAAGGATGATTTCCTTCTGGCTCTGAGAGATTATCTGATTGTGATGGAAACCGATCTTCACCTTCCAGATCATTGTGTACCGGAGTACAATGATTACTCCATTGTAAAAGATATGCAAAAGGGAACCTTTTTTGCAACACTTGAGCTTCCGGAAACAGTTAATCGCAAGTTTGTGGAGAGGGCATTTCTCATAGGAAACAATGCCCCACAGCGCAAAGAAAGTGGTACACGTTACAACCTGCAGTCGGATCCATTCATTTATAAGCTAACCGGCTATTCAGAGTTTAAGTCGATTGAGCAAAAGATTGCCGTTCATGGGGCACTTAGAACGCCGGAGGGCTATACAACACTGGTGTCGCTTCCCACTGGCGGAGGAAAGAGTTTGATCACGCAGACAATTTCCTATCAGGACAACGGACTGACGATTGTCATTGTTCCAACGATTTCACTGGCGATCGATCAGGTTAGAGCTGCAAAAAAGGCGATTTGTTCAGAGCAGGTCGAAAAGGAAGTGTTCTGCTATCACAGCGGAGAAAATCCGACCCCCATTCTCCTGGCAATCCAGCAAAAAACAGCGAGGATGCTTTTTATTTCACCAGAAGCCTTGCTCAACAATAAAAATTTTGTAGAAGGTATTCGAAAGGCCAATGCGGAGCGTTACCTGAAAAATATTGTAATTGATGAAGCACATATTGTTGTAGACTGGGGCAGCCAGTTTCGAGTCGATTATCAATGCCTGGAATCATGGCGTAGACTTCTGCTGCAAAGCAATCCTTCCATTCGAACTTTTTTGCTTTCAGCAACATATGAAAAGCGAAGCATTGATATTTTGAAGAATCTCTTTTCGCAGGGGGGAAAATGGATTGAAGTTCGCTGTGATGCACTTCGCCATGAGCCGCACTATATTCTGATCAATGCAAAGTCGTATACAGACAAAAAGAAAAAGATGCTGGAATTGGTACGAAAACTTCCACATCCGATGATTATTTATGTGGCACGTCCGGAAGACGCAGAAAAAACCAAAGATGTTTTGAAAAATGCAGGTCTGAACAATGTGGAGACATTTACAGGCCTTACAAATGGAAGAAAGCGAGAGGAGCTAATTCAAGGCTGGATCGACGATAAGTTTGAAATAATGGTAGCAACATCTGCGTTTGGTGTAGGTGTGGATAAAAGCGATGTTCGTACGGTACTGCATCTTTATATTCCACCAAATCCAAATGCATATTATCAAGAACTGGGACGTGGCGGTCGAGATGGATTGCCCTGCTTAAGTGTGATGTGTGTTGATCCGGATGACTCGAATATTGCATTTCAACGGATTAACAAAAAAGTGCTCACCTCAAAAAAGATTGTTGGACGTTGGAACAGTATGTATAACAGTGCAACGTCACCTCGAAAAGGAAATTATGCATATATTGATACATCGGTAAAGCCGGAGTACAATATACAAAAAGATGAACTGGAGGATACCCCTGCTTCTGAAGCAGATACAAACTGGAATATTTACGTCCTTCTTCTTCTCCGCAGAAATAATTTGATCCGCATTCAGGAAGTGATCCCACAGGGAGGACTATACACCTTTGTGATTGAAGTTCTTGATGAGCGACTGCTTGATTGCGGACAGGAACAAGAACAGTTAATTGAAACAATACGCCAGGAAGAGTGGGACTACTATGAGGGCGCATTAAAAACGATTCAATTGGCAGTTCGCAACGATAAAAAAGTTTGCTGGTCTGAAATGTTTTATGACACGTACGATAAAGTTTCAGAGTACTGTGCAGGATGCGACAAACATACTGAGCCTATAAAAGGAGACACGTTTGAGTTTGCACTAAAGTCTTCTGTACAGAGCCCGCTAAGACCGTTGTTGGCAGAGCAAACAGCACTCCTTGGGGGTGCAAAAGACGCGATCGTTTATGTACAGGATGAAAATCGCGCGGCACTTGTTGATGCACTTCTAAAAAAGGGATTATCCGTGTTGATTGTAAAAGACCGGCTTGAGAATGTTTTGATCCTGAATGAGTACACGCTTACAAAACTAGTTCAGAAGAACAACTGGTATTATCTCTCTGGATTGATTGGAGTTTTGTACCAAGGAACGCCAAGTGAGATCTACGAAGAATTGCGTATTGTCAGCAACCGCTTGAGCGGAAGACCGGAAACGGGAATTGTTCACATCATCGCAGAAAATAGACGCTTTGATTGGATGGATAAATCCTTTTCGGATCTGGTAGAGGGCCCAGTGCTTTCGCTTCAAACTATTTTAAATGGTTAAAAGGAGCTTTTCATGTTTCGAGAGAAAATGGTGACGCCGGCAATACCGGAACGCGTATATGTACTGTGCAAAATTGTTGAAAAAGGGCCGATATCCAGCAGTGAGCTAAAGGAAAAAATGGAACCAGCGGAGCTGAATGCTGATACGAGCACGGCTTATTTTCCGGATTACCGGACAGCTGCAGAGGAACTTGGACTGATTATTACATCAGATAATATGATTTCACTGGCAGTAGATCCGAGTGTCATAGAATCCCGTCAAACGATGCGGAAATATGTCAATGGGGTACTACGAAAATTTTCAGATGGTCAATTTTATCAGGTAACCCATGCATATTACATGCTGGGCGCAGATGCGTTAAAAACAGAAAAAAATCTGTCAAATCTTGGCCCAGTGATGAGTGAACTGACGGGACAGAAGGTGGACGCCATGGCTATGCGTGCTTGGCGCTTCTGGGTGTCGTATCTTGGTCTTGGCTATTTGCAGGAAATGTTTATGATTCCGAATGCTGATGTTTTTCTGCAGGATGTAATAGAGCTTGCCGGACTGGAAAAAGGAAAAAAATATTCCTTTGGCGAATTTATTAACCTGATATCGCCGTATTGTGGGATCATTATGGATGAAACTTTGAAAAACCATCAGCTGAGTTATGGAATGTCAAACGGCTTGCGTACGCTACACGATATGGGAATCCTTAAGATGGAGCATTTTTTGGATCAGAAGGACATCTGGACACTGTACCCGTTAAAAGCGCACCCAATCCGTGATACGGTAACGAATATTACGATCGGAGGTTAATGATGGATCGAATTATTGCGAGTGAACGCATTGCGAGCGTGATAAAACCGGACTCGATCACGGTCTTACAGGGGGATTTCCTGGCAACCCATGTGGCACTCGACAAGCTGTACCTGTTGGATAAATTCGAGTATACTCCTTCTGAAAAGAAAAATTATTCTGAAGAGGAGGTCTACCAAAAATACATTTGCAATCCGGAAAATCGTCATCAATTTATTGCGGTTTATGGCAAGAGCGGCACAGGCAAATCACATCTGATCCGCTGGTTTGAGACGCGGTTTGAACAGGAAAAACCGGAGAATGAAGTGATCCTGTTCATTCGTCGAAGCGATAATACCCTGAAAGGAACCATTCGGCAGTTGCTAGAAAAGCCGGAAGTACAGGAAATCGCAAATCGTGAGGTTTATGAGCGGCTGGTTCGTGCATCCGCTTCGGTAGATGAAGAAAAACTCAAGGATATGATCTATCACAACTTCATTATCGAGATCGCACACGATGATAGCAGTCATTCTGTGGAGCTTACCAATGTAAAGCGCAAGCGTTTGGAAGCGTTGTTGAATAACGAAGTTATGCATAGCCGCCTGATGGAAAGCAATGGCCCTATTGACCGCATGTATTCCAAGGTGGCAGAAACGACTAAGCTGGTCGATCGAGATACTGTGGCAGAATTCCGAGCGGAAGATTTCTATATCTCGGCAGATTTCTATGAAGAAATGCTTTCAGCCGGAGCAGATCGAAAGTCGGAACAAATGGCACGGGAACTGATGGCGGATGAAAGTGGGCCGGAAGAAGCTGCAAAACTTGCAGCATACCTAAATCAATTTGTAAATGATGTGATTCAGCGTTGCGCCGGAATTGAGCCGGGAGACTTTCGACAGATTTTTCAGGATATTCGAAAAGAGCTTTATCGGCTGGGAAAGAACCTGACGCTGTTTATTGAGGATGTTACTTCGTTTACCGGAGTAGATGATGCACTTCTGGATGCGCTGATTGTGGAGCATACGGGCATGAATGAGGGCGAGCACCTTTGCCGGATCTCGTCTATCGTGGGCACTACGAATGACTACCTGCAGCACAACTTTCGGGATAACCACAAGGATCGCATTACCAAGTGCGTATATATTCCAACGGATGCCATGAGCGAGGCTGGTCTTTTTGAATTTGTGGGACGATACTTGAATGTAATGTCTCTGCCGGAGTCCGTGGTCTCCGATTGGGCAAAAAATCAGGCGCGGCCAGAAGATTATCCTGTGCACGAGGTTAAAGAGGGCGCAGCATGGGAATTTGTTGAGATTGCAGACGGAAAGAAATTGTGCCTGTATCCGTTTACAAAAAATAGCATCCGGTATCTTTATAACGAAGATTTAAGAAAAGGCCATCAAACACCACGATATATTATCCGAGATCTGATTGAACCAGTTGTTACGGATATCCTGAACAATCCAATGGCTTTTCCGAGTAAAAAGTACACGGGTGTGGCAAATGAAACTCTTCTTGCTAACGTTGATGGGCAAATTACAGATAAAACACAAGAAAACCGACTGATTGCATTCTTATGTATCTGGGGCAATGGCCAACCGGATCAGTATACGGAAGACGGAGTTACCTATATTTCTGGAATTAGAAAGGATATTCTGGAAGAATTAAATCTGCCGATAATTTCACTCACGGAAGTTTCAGCACCGCAACGTGAGGTGGCAACAGTAGTAGAATCAAAAAAAAGTACGGTTGTTTTGCCGGAGAGGAAAGAGCCAGAGGTAGCGACAAGTGTAAATGTGCAGACGCAGGAGAAGGTTGGTGCAGCTACCGATGCCTTGATGCAATGGTCCGGTGGAAAGAAAATTGATGTTTCGGCCAATGTTGGCACTAGCGGTGTTTTGCGTGCGGCTCTGGAGGACATGAATGCTTTTTTGTTTTCCGCTATTGACTGGCAGGCGGAAGGCATCAGCATGGATCATGTCAATAAAGTGAAAAAATCCTCTGTAAAGATTGTTGCGCTTGAAAATCAGACAAAAGGCACGGGACTATACTATATGCCAGCGGATATCGAGTCGGTAATCGTAATTGGTGCATTTGTTCGCTGGAGACAATACGGAAAAAGCAGCTGGAACTATGAGCCAGATGCAGATCGAGATGCGTACTTTGTAACATCGTGGGCACACAAGATCCACAGAACATTTGTGGAACTTGTACGTGCAGAAACAAAAGAAAAAGTGCCTTACATTGATGCTGCAATGATGACTGAAATTTATCGGATGATATTGTGTGGTGAGGTTCAAGGTCAGACGCTGCGGAGCTTTTCCATGCAGACATTATTGGAAAGCTCCTGCAAAAAAGTACCGGGAAATACCAGCCATTCGAGAGAATGGTTGGATTTGGCATCGCTTGTTGCACGTGATGGAGAAACAATGCACGAGACAGTGCGACAATACTTTAATATTGTGCAGGGTGGAGGCGGTTCTATCGTTGTCTTGAATGAGCCTGCTTTTAACGAAAAATTGTCTAGGCTTAAGAACAAGAAACTGCAGATTCCAGAAGAAAAGTTGAATTTGGAGGATCCGGTAAAGCTGCGTCGGGATGTGTACGCAAAGGCGAAAGACATCATGGATCGTGTGGACAAAGTTGCACAGAAGGAATTGGAAAAAGCATATCTGATTCTTCAAGATATTTATGAGTGCTATGGATGCGATGAAATTGAAGAAGATGACATCAATGACTTTGTGGAAACAACTGGTCAGTTTTATGCGGAAGCTAATAATTCCAGGATTAACATCCAAGCTATAACCCAACAAATTGATGCGATAAAGAAAACAGCCAAGCAGATTGCAAAGGCAATTCGCCTTGTAGAAGATGCACGGGAAGCAACCGATGCGCTTACCATCCTTCTGACGTTTTCTGGCGATCCGATCTCTAGGCTAATTCCGTTTCAGGAACTGCTAAAAAGGGTGAAAAGTACAGCACAGACTGTTCAAACCAAAGTGGCGGAGAGAATGGCAGCATTAGGCGAGACGGATTCGGCGATATCCGCTACTGACCGCTATTATGCGGAAAATGTGGTGATTTCAAAATGGAAGGAATTCTTGGAAAGAGGTGAGGACGATGAATGAAAGCATTTTGGAGCAACTGGACAGTCAAATTAAAGCAATGAGAGAGCTACGGCGCAAAGAGCAGAAAAAAGCAAACGCCGAACAACAGAAAGCAACGGATCAAAAATATAAGACACTTGTCCAACAGGCAGATCAGTATATGAACATCCTGAGTTATATTCAGGAAAATCTGGGATTTGTCTGCTCAGCCGAGTTGGTAGCAGGATTGAGAACCTTCTTTCATAAACTGGAGAGTGCTGTATGTTATGGAGACGCAGAGAAGGAAGCTGTCTCGCAGGCAACGGATATGTTCAAGGGGGTTCAGAACGAAACCAAAAAAGTGTGGGCAAAACACTTTGACGCATTGACGAGGAAAACAAGGGGAACTCTGGAAATTGTCCGATCTATCGACCCGGAAAAGGTGATGAAGTGTTTGAAGCTGATTCAGGATGCCGAGGCTTGGACAATGGAAAAGGAAGTGTTTGAACGTCTGAGACAGGCATTGGATGGAGCTGAGGCGCTTATTCAGGGACTCGGCCTTAATTCGAACATAACGGACTTCCTTTCTAAAATGGCGCATGGACAGGCAACATTGAAAGACCTGAATGAGGACATCATCGCTTGGATTCGAAAAGGAAATTTTGAATATCGGGTCAAGTTGTCCTTCAGGTAAGGCGGAGGGAAAATCATTGACAGAAGCCTACCCCAAAGGTATACTTATTATTCTAGGTAAATAATCAAATGAATACATTGATATTATTTTAACGATTGGGATGTGCTGTTATGAGCGTGATTACGAAGGAAAATATTGATGGTCTTATCACAACCATCCAAAATCTGTATTTGTCTGATGATATTCCATGGATGATTGGATATTCGGGTGGAAAAGACAGTACTGCGACCGTCCAACTCGTGTGGATGGCAATAGAAAGACTTCCTGCCGAAATGCGGAAAAAGCCGATCCATATTATGAACACGGACACGCTTGTGGAATCTCCAATTGTCTCACAGTGGGTGAAAAAGTCTTTGGAGCAGATGAAGGTGGTTGGGAAAGAAAAGGACATGCCTTTTGTTCCTGAACAGCTCACACCAGATTTCAACAATACATTCTGGGTTAACCTTATTGGGCGAGGATATCCTTTTCCGCGAAAAAAATACCGTTGGTGCACGGATCGTTTGAAAATTCAGCCAGTGAACAATTTCATTCGTAATAAAATTGCAGAACATGGCGAAGTGATCCTTGTTCTCGGAACTCGAAAGCAGGAAAGTGCACGACGGAATCGTACAATGGTGAACCTAGAGAAGAAGCGTGTAAGAGAGTTGCTTAGCCCGAATCCAACGCTTGCAAATGAATTGGTTTTTTCGCCACTGGAAAATTGGTCAGATGATGACGTCTGGGTGTTTTTGATGCAATACAAAAATCCATGGGGATACTCAAACGTGGATTTGTTGACAATGTATCGAGGCGCATCGGCAGATAACGAATGCCCGTTGATGGTCGATAAGAGCCTGCCCTCTTGTGGCAAGAGCCGATTTGGGTGTTGGGTTTGCACTATGGTGGAAAAAGATAAATCCATGGAGGCGATGATTGCAAATGATGAGGAAAAGGAGTGGATGACGCCGTTACTTGAGTTTCGGAATAAATTTGGTGATGAAAATGGTGACCGTGAACGCAGAAGTTTTCGACGCATGAACGGACAAATTCAGGGAAGCCATGGGAAGTTGTTCCATGGACCGTATAAAAAAGAGGTTCGCGAAGAGTGGCTGAGAGACCTGCTCCAAATTCAGAATACAATCAATACAGAGGGGCCGGAAGAATTTCATAATCTTGAATTGATCCGTATGGAGGAGCTGCGTGCCATCCGGAAAATTTGGGTTATGGAAAAGCATGAGTTTGATGATGCTGTTCCGCGCATTTATAAAGAGGTATTTGGTAAGCCTTTTTCGGATCCGGAGTGGATTTATTCGGAAAACTTTGGAAAAGAAGAATGGGATGTTCTAAAAGATGTATGCGATCGAGTCTGTGAAGATGAAGTTCTCACATTTGAAATGATGTATAGCCTGATTGATATTGAAAACACGGCATCAGGACTCAATGATAGAAAAGGAATCACGGACCGTTTGGAGGCTGTGATCAGAAAGAGCTTCTATAAAGATGAGGAAGACGCAACGCGCTATTATTCGTCTCGTATGCGCCGAAAAAAAGATTTTGGAAGCGATTATGATAATAAATTTCTGGACGATTTGAATGAAGATGCAGCCGAATTTGATGATTGTGAGGATCAGGGCTAAATGGTTATAAAAAAGTTGATTTTAAATAATTTTGGCGTATATGCTGGAAGAAATGTTTTTGACTTTGTTCACCAGAAACCAATTGTCCTGATCGGCGGCATGAACGGAAGAGGTAAAACTACATTTCTTGAGGCAATTCTGCTGGCGCTGTATGGATCTAATTCAGTTGCATTCAAAGAGAGCAAATATAAGGCATATAGCAGATATCTGGAAGCCCATATGAATCGAAACAGCCTTTATTGAACTGGAATTTTATGAAAACAAAGGGGCGCAGCAAAAATATTCGATCCACAGAGAGTGGAATGCGGATACAAAGCGTGTAACAGAAACGATTGTAGCAAAGGAAAACGATTTATATAGCGACTTCCTGACGAAAAATTGGGCGATGTTCGTTGAAAATCTTCTGCCGAATGCCCTGTCTGGTTTTTATTTTTTTGATGGCGAAAAAATTGCAGATATGGCTGTTGACGAGACGAATGCACAATTGAAGGATTCGATTCGTTCAATGCTAGGAATTGGTGTTCTGGACGTTTTAAGAAATGACATTGGGAAATGCTTGCGTCGTGTGACAAAAGATCTGCAAGGAAACAACTCGGTGAATGAAATCCAGAACATCCGGGCAGAGCGTGAATCCCTTGAAAAACAAGCACAGATGTTCGAGTCGGAGCTTGAAACGCTAACTCAGAAAAAGGAAATCTGCGAAAAAAGGCTGGAGGAACTCCGTCACCGCTATGAAATAAAAGGAGGTGCGGCATCTGAAAGAAGACAGGAGCTTTTACAGCAGCAGGCGGAACTCCATGCTGCATTGGAGCAAAACCAGAATCAGCTGGTGGAGATTGCATCCAATGAACTGCCGTTGGTACTGGTAAACGATTTGATTCTTCAAATCAAGCTCCAGGCTGAGGATGAACATAATGACCTCGTGATGCAACAGGCCTTGGAGCAAATTAATGAGCTGTTGGAGAGTTATTGCGAAAAGCACCCTGAACATGCACAGGAAAGCAAGTCCTTTGTTGAGTATATAAAAGAGCACAGCGGCATGAATGTGAATGACCCAGTTTATCAGGTGTCTGACCATGCTCTCTTTCAGTTGAATACACTGCTGGAAAAGCTTTTGGAGGATAGTAAGAAAGCGGCCAATGAAGTACTCCTGAAAAAGAGAGAACTTAGGAAGCAACTAAATAATGTTGAAAGTTATCTTTCACTGGATATTGACGAATCAACGCTTGAAAAGATCCGAAACCAGATGAAGGAGATCGAAGCGGAAGTGGTTCGGATTGAGGTGCATATCAAGGATGTGCAGCAAAAATCTAGCGAGATAAACGGCAAACTGACAGAAAAAAACGCTGAACTGAGAGATGCAGTGGATATATATTTGAAAAATGCAGAATTTCTGGATGATTCAGAGCGAATGATGAAATATTCGAATCTTGCCTTGAGAATTTTAAATGAGTATTCGGTCGCCCTTCAAAGCCGAAAAGCAAGGGCACTCAGCGAAACGATTACAGCTTGCTACAAAAAGCTGGCAAGTAAGAAGAATTTGATCGAGCGCATTGATATGGATCCGGAGACATTAGATGTGCACTATTTTGGCGAAGACGGCATGATTGTGGATCAGGGTTCGCTGTCTGCCGGGGAAAAACAGCTGATGGTTATCTCGATTCTTTGGGCGCTAGCAATCTGCTCGAAGAAGAAACTGCCCGTCATTATCGACACACCGCTTTCGAGGTTGGATTCAACCCATAGAGCGGCTCTTGTAACTACTTATTTTCCACAGGCAAGTGAACAAACGATTATCCTTTCTACGGATTCTGAGATTGATCGTCATTATTATGATATGATGCAAGAATATATTGGCGATGAATTTACATTGAATTATAGCGAAGAAACGAAGAGCACAACGATTTCAAGAGGGTATTTTCAAGAAAGATGATTATAAAACAGGTGCGATTGTCGCAACAATCAAAAGAGCAACTTTCTAGGTTGAAAGCTAAAACTGGAATCAAGAATTGGAATATACTCTGTCGGTGGGCGCTTGCTTATTCACTCTCAGAAAAAACGCTTCCGACAGACCTTCCTATAGTAGCGGACAGCAATCTGGAAATGAGCTGGTATACATTTGGTGGCGAGTATTATGAGATCTACGAGGCACTGATCAAGGCATGGTGTCTTCAAATGCATTTGCCGACGGATGACGAGACCGTTTCTAAGTATTTCAGATTGAATCTTGAGCGAGGAATCGCACATCTTTGCGGGACGGGATTCATAAAAAGCACGGACGATTTGATAAGGTTGGCGATTAAGTAGTGATGAGTGTGTATTTGGATTATAATGCATCTGCACCAGTTGACCCACAGGTGCTGGATGTCATGATTGATGTGTATCGAAACCATTTCGGCAACGCAGATAGTCGGACGCATGGATTTGGAGAAGATGCTCGAAATATTGTAGAAACGGCGCGAAAACAGGTTGCATCACTTCTGGGGGTTACCCCCGCAGAGGTTTTTTTCACGAGCGGCGCAACAGAAAGCAACAATATTGCGTTGCAGGGCCTGAGGGCATATGCAGAGACAGCAAAGAAGAAAAAAATAGTAACATCGGCGATCGAACATAAAGCTATTCTTGAAACTGTAAGTGAGTTACAAAAAGAAGGCTTTAAAGCGGCTTTTGTAAAGCCGGACGCTACTGGAAGGGTGCCAGTTCAAAAAATATTAAATGAAGTTACCGAGCATACTTTGGCCGTAAGTTTGATGCATGTAAACAATGAAACCGGTATCATACAACCAGTAGAGCAACTTGGAAATGAACTAGAAAAGAGAAAAGTCTTGTTCCATGTGGATGCCACCCAAAGTTGTGGTAAGCTTGTGGAAGAAATAAAAAAGATGAAATATGATATGCTTTCATTTAGCGCACATAAGTTGGGTGGCCCTCAAGGAATAGGAGTCCTTGTTCTCAGAAAGAAAAATTATAAACTTCCGCCGGTGAAAGCAATTATGTATGGTGGTCCACAGGAACATGGAATCCGTCCGGGGACCGTTCCGGTCGCTTTGGTTGCTGGATGCGGCAAGGCATGCGAGATTGCAGAACTAGAATATATACATAGAGCGGAAAAGTTAAAATTTGTGAAAGATCTGGTCCTTCAAATGCTAGGCGAATCTGGCTTGGATTTTACCATCAATGGAGATCAGAACTATTGCATGAATAACACGCTTAATGTTTGCTTGCACGGTGTTTCATCTGAGGCTTTGATGATTTTAACGAAGCAGTATTGTGGTATTTCAAATGGTTCGGCTTGCACCTCAAAAAGTTATTCACCGAGCTATGTCCTTCTCGCAATGGGAGTGCCTGTTGAACAAATTGAAAACTCTGTCAGAATCAGTTGGGGGGCAGACACCGATCCGGACTTACTGAAAGCAGAGTTCTCAAAAATGCTTTCCATGGCCAAAAAACTTGCACAGTGAGGGCACATGCGCACAAAAATAAGAGACATCCGATTTTTACGTCGGATGTCTGTAAGCACCCAACGAAACACTGTACTTTTCCTGAATCTATCAAAGTGCTAAAATAGTTCCATAGAGAAACATGTATTTTTGAGAGCAGTCTGAAAAATACAAAAACACAGCAAGGAAGCCTCTATGAAAAAAGCATTGGCAGTACGGGAGCAGCAATGGTATCAGA
>OBAG01001793.1_pt1 | contig 12267 bp, 10 predicted proteins | sample 1517701 | NCBI WGS metagenome assembly OBAG01 (sample SAMN04571702, study PRJEB22368) | human gut metagenome | biome: human gut; material: stool | host: Homo sapiens | place: Luxembourg | collected 2012-09-07 | reverse complement strand
CAGTTGCCGTGTCATTTTTCGAAAACTGTTTTACGGATACCCAGCAGTCGGGAACCACCCCTTTTTTGGTATCATACGGAACTGCGGTGAAAGTTCAGCGCAGATTTGCCTTCTGGATCAGGCTGCGGATATGGTGGGCCAGCATCTCGATGGCGGGGCCGTTTTCACCGCCATTGGGGATGATGATATCGGCGTTGCGCTTGCTGGGTTCCACAAAAGCCTCGTGCATGGGCTTGACAGTGGCGCGGTACTGGGCGATGACGCTGTCCAGAGAGCGGCCGCGCTCCTTGACATCCCGCAGGATGCGGCGGAGGATCCGCTCGTCAGCGTCGGTGTCTACATAGATTTTGTAATCGAACAGGCTGCACAGCTCCGGCTCAGCCAGGGGCAGAATGCCCTCCACGATGAGGACGGGGGCAGGCTCGATGTGCTGCACCTCGCTGCTGCGGTTGTGGTTGGCGTAATCGTACACGGGGCAGTCGATGGCGCGGCCCGCCTTCAGCTCCTTCAGGTGCTGGATGAGCAGGTCGTTGTCGAATGCGTCCGGGTGGTCATAGTTCAGCTTGCAGCGCTCTGCAAAGGGCAGTTCATCGTGGCGCTTGTAGTAGCTGTCGTGGGAGATCAGACGCACCTCGTCCTCCCCGAACCGCTCCTTGAGCCGGTAAGCCAGCGTGGTCTTGCCGCTGCCCGAGCCGCCTGCGATGCCGATGATCAGATTGTTCATATCCCAAAATCCTCCCGCCTGCCGATTCCGGTAGAAAAATCGGTCAGAATAAGCTATAATAGGTATATTGTTGGGGAACACCCCTGTTTCTCACTGCTTATGATATCACAAATCCACTGTTTTTGACAGAGTAAGAGGAAAATTGATGAAAAAGATCGTTCCGGCCCCGTATATCGACCAGACTGCCCGCTGGGTGAACGGCTGCGAGAGCATCAGCAGCGTGATGCTGCTGCAGGCCGTGGGCATTCCCATTGACCCGGATGTGTTCATTGAGCGCGACCTGCCCCATGCCCCCTACTGGGAACAGGAGGGCAGGCTCTACGGGCCTGACCCGATGTTCGTCTACCCCGGTGACCCCCACGACCACACCGGGTATGGCTGCTATGCCCCCTGCATCGTGCAGGCCTTGCAGAGCGCGTTGAAGCATGAAGGCGCGGCGGACCGGTTCGAGGTGCTGGACGTGAGCGGCGAGACCGCAGCGCAGCTGTGCCGGTTCATTGACGAGGGAATGCCGGTGGTGTTCTGGGCAACGCTGGATTTTACCCCGGTGCCCGAGGAGCGGGATCACTGGCTGCTGGCCGATGGCACCGACTTTGCCTGGAAGTGCCACGAGCACTGCCTGCTGCTGGTGGGCTACGATGAGGAAAACTACTGGTTCAATGACCCGTGGCATGACCACGGGGTCTGCGCCCAGCCCAAGGAGCTGGTGGAGCGCTGCCACGCGGCACAGGACTCCTATGCGGTGACCCTGCGGCGGAAATAAGAAAGGCGGAACATGAAAACAGAGAAACTGAAACAGAACGTCAAGGGCTATGTTCATCAGTTTGAGGACGGCGGCCTGCGGCTGCTGAGAAAGGGGCAGAAGGGTGTGATCCACGCCATCTTCAGCCGCTTTGGCCTGGTGCTGATCCTCCTGCTGCTGCAGGTGGGGCTGCTGTTCAGCATCTTCCGGTGGTTCGGCAACCTGTGGCCCCATTACTTTGGCGGCAGCGTGGTCGTTACATCGGCCATGGTCATCTACCTGCTCAACAGCAAGATGGACAACAGCGCCAAGATCACCTGGATGGTGGTGGTTGCCATTGCGCCGGTGGTGGGCATTCCGATGTTCTTCTATGTCAAGAGCAATTTCGGGCACAACATCCTGCGCAAACGGCTGCTGGAGCTGGAGGATCAGCTGCGCGGCTGGCTGCCGCAGAGCCAAAAGGCAGTGGAGCAGCTGAAAGCGCTTGAACCCGGCGCAGCCTCGCTGGCAAAGTACCTGTATGGGCGGGGCGGCGGCTTTCCGGTGTACCAGAACACCGCCATGACCTATTTTCCCGGCGGCGAGGCAAAGTTTGAGGAACTGCTGCGCCAGCTGGAAACGGCAGAAGAATATATCTTTGTGGAGTATTTCATCATCGATGAGGGCCTGATGTGGGGCAAGATCCTGGAAGTGCTGGCCCGCAAGGCGCTGCAGGGCGTGGATGTCCGGGTGATGTACGACGGCACCTGTGAGTTCTCCACCCTGCCCCGCAATTACCCCCGGCTGCTGGAGAAGCTGAACATCCAGTGCAAGGTGTTCAGCCCGGTGCAGCCGTTCGTCTCCACCCACTATAATTACCGCGACCACCGGAAAATTCTTGTGATTGACGGGCGGGTCGGTTTTACCGGCGGCGTGAATCTTGCCGATGAGTACATCAACCACATCCAGAAGCATGGCCGCTGGAAGGATGCCGCCGTGATGCTGAAGGGCGAGGCGGTCCGTTCGCTGACGGCTCAGTTTCTGCAGATGTGGGGCATCCTGAAGGAGCCGGAATATGAGCAGTTCCTGACCCGGCCCATTCCGGTGCCGGAAAATGCAAAGGGCGTGGCGGCTCCCTACGGGGATTGTCCGCTGGACGGCGAGCGGGTGGGCGAGATGGTCTACATCGACCTGCTCAACCGGGCCAGGGATTACATCCACATTATGACCCCCTACCTTATTCTGGATGGCGAACTGGAGACCGCCCTGAAATTTGCCGCTGAACGGGGCGTGGATGTCCACCTGATCCTGCCCGGAAAGCCGGACAAGCAGTTCCCCTACGCACTGGCAAAGAGCCACTATTCGGCCCTGCTGGATTCTGGCGTGAAGATCAGCGAGTGGAGCCCCGGTTTTGTCCATGCCAAGGTGTTCGTGGTGGACGGCAGGGAAGCAGTGGTGGGCACTATCAATCTGGACTACCGCAGCCTGTACCATCACTTTGAAGATGCCGTCTGGATGGTGGATGCCCCCTGTATCCGGGACATTGAGCAGGATTTCCAGCACACGCTGGAGCAGTGCCGCACGGTGGAAAATACCTCGGCCAGCATCTGGCAGAAGCAGTATCTGCTCCGTGCCACCGGAATGCTGCTCAAGGTCATTGCACCGCTGCTGTAACAGCTGAATTACAGAACAACAGCCCCCTCAGGCTTATGGGCCTGAGGGGGCTGTTGTTTTGTATGATCCTTATCTGGGGTAGCACAGCGCCAGCTTGGAATAAAAATCTTCCAGTGCAAAACGAACATCCAGATCGTGATAGACACGGATGGTTTTGCGGTCAGAAGCTTCAGCATAGGTCAGGCTGGGCAGGAGCACAGGGGCCGGGCGGAGTGTCCAGTGCCCCCGGAATCCATTCTCCAGCAGGACAGCGGCGGTAGTGTTGTCGCCCAAAGTCCAATTGCCCCCGGTGCGCAGAGGAAAGCGGGGATCGTATTCGGAGGGGTACTCGTCCATCAGCTGCTGAAATAGATAGGCTCCCACTTCGCCGCAGGGCCGTACCCGAAGCGCCAATTCGGCAAGGGATACCTCGAATCTGGCGTAGACATCCTGTGGGATCTGCCAGACCGTGACAGCGCTGTCCAACAGGACACGGCAGGCGATGGGGTCTTGCTGAACATTGAATTCCGGTCGTCCGGCGGGATAGGGGCCGCCGCCGTTCCAGAGCACCGTCATGCGGGACGCGATCTCCGGGGCACGGTTCAGGGCGGCGGCAATGTTTGTCATAGCGCCCTGGGCCGCAATGTACAGGGGAGCCGGGTCATCCCGCAGAGCCTCCTGGATCAGAAACTCGACAGCTTCACAGTCGGGAGCATCCTCCGGAGAGGCGAGAGGGGCAGTACAACCATGAAGAACAGGAACATCGTCGATGTGTGCGGCGTTCAGCAGGCGGCATACCTCCTGGTAACTGCGTTCCATGCTGTGGGGCGGCAGACCCCTTTGGGTGGTTTTGACCTCGAAATGGGTGGCACAGATACCACGCACATCAAATTGCGGAGTGAGCAGATGGTGCAGGATGGCAAAGTCATCATCGCCTTCGTTTTTTGCATCGGTATCAATGATGACCCGCACCCGGCAGGCCTCCGGCGGTGCAAATCCCAGCCGCGCAAGAAGTTCAGAGCGTTCCATGTTGTGTTCCCTCAGTTCAGCTTTGCCAGAGCTTCGTTCAGTGCGGCCAGCTTTTCTTCATCGAACATTTTGTTGCTGTAGAATTGCAGATCACTCACCGAAATGCCCCGGGAGCCGGGCTCCTGCTGCACATATTGGGCCAGCTCCGGCAACAGCTGCTGGATCAGGGCAGCGGACTGAGGAGTGTCCAGCAGGGTGCCGATCTTCATATCAAGACAGAATTCCTTGATTTCCTCCGGGGCGGGCACCAGCACGTCGTGGTTGAAAATGTGGTTCAGGAAGCCCAGTGCCATGCCCTGCCACACTGCGGATTCCGGGTTTTCCGGGTTCTGGGGATTGGCGATGTGGCGGCTGCCGGTGGAGAAGCCGTGGTCGCCGTAAGCAAAGATATGCATCTCATAGGGGATCTTCCGCTCTGCCAGCAGGGTGGCAAACTGCAGGGACTGCGTGGCGGGCACCAGATGGTCGCCCTGAGTGGCAAAAAGAAAGGCAGGGGGAGTCTGGTCATCCACCTGCTGCAGCAGGTCCGGCAGCTCCATGCCCAACGCCTTGCCCGGGACGCTGAACACAGCGTAGCCCAGCAGCATGGCCGCAGGACGGACCCGGCCCATGGTGCCCACCGAGGCGGCAAGATGCCCGCCGGCAGAGAAGCCTACCACGGCGATCTGCTCCGGGTCGATGTGCAGGCCGCCTGCGTTCTGGTGCAGGTAGTCCATGGCCTCCTGCGCCTCGGCAAAGGCATTGGTATAGACCTCCTCCACCGGACAGTTCTGGGAGACACTGTACCGCAGCACAAAGGCGTTGTAGCCTGCATTCAGGAAGGCCAGCGCTACAGGATCGGCTTCCCGGTCTGAGCAGAAAGCATAGGCTCCGCCCGGAAAGATCAGGATCGCAGGACAGCGGTCCAGAGCAGGCATTTCGGTGCAGGGATCCTGCAGGTAGCAGGTCAGCTGGGCATTGTGGGCCCCCATGGGGATCTGAGTGATTTTCATAGTTGGCTCCTTTTTCCTGTAATAAAACGGGCCTTCGTACAGATAACCCCAAAAGGCAGGGGGGTCCCTGTGCGAAAGCCCAAAATCGACTTTGTTATTCCGATATCAATATAGCAGATAGCAGAAACACTGTCAAGAAGATTTACTGGTATTCCTTTTCCATCGAGAAGCCCCGGCCGCTGACTTCGGTCACGCGGCTGACGATGAGGAAACAGGCGGGGTCGATGGAATGGACCAGCTTTTCCAGCCGGGGCAGCTCCCGGTTGGAGATGACGCTGAGCAGCACTTCGCTGGGCTCGCCGGTGTAGCCGCCCTCGCCGTGGAGCACGGTCACGCCACGGTCGATCTCAGCCAGAATGGCGGTGCGGATCTCATCCGACCGGGTGCTGATGATCTTGACCTCGGTGCGGCTGTCGCCCAGCATCAGCATCTTGTCCATGACGATGGTGTGGGTGATGACCAGCACGATGCCGTAGAGCACCTGCTCCGGCTGGCTGAACGCCGCCTGCACCAGCAGGATGGCGATATCAAAGAGCATCATGGTGATGGACACCGGCCAGCGGAACCATTTCTGCAGCACCAGCGGGGGGATATCCATGCCGCCGGTGGAAGCGCCCGCCCGGATGACCATGCCCAGCGCAACGCCGATGCCCAGACCCGAGAAGATGGTGCAGAGGAAGATATCCTCAGTCAGCACCCGGCCGCCCAGCAGCCGCTCAAACAGCGCCAGAAAGGCGGGGCTCAGCACGCTGCTGGCAAGGGTGTTCAGTGCGAACTTCTTGCCCAGCACCGCCCAGCCCCACACCAGCATGGTCATGTTGAAGAGGAAGAGGAAACCGGAGACGGAGAGCCCCGTCAGCCGCCCGAAGGCCAGCGCGATGCCGGTGGCACCGCCCGTGATGAGCCCGGCGGGCTCCAGAAACAGGGCCACCGCCAGCGAATACAGCGCGTTGCCCAGGATGATAGCCAGACTGTTCAGCAAAAGCTGCTGCCAGCGACGAGTAGATTTCATAGCAGTACCTCCCATACTATCCTTATAATACAGGAAAACTTCAAGAAAATCCACCCGATGCTGTTGCTTCCCATCAGAACAGCGGGATTGATGTGGCTGCCAAGGGCTCCCCCTTTGGGGGAGCTGGCGCGAAGCGCCTGAGAGGGCGAGGCCGTTACTCCTCGTCCAGCAGCCGCAGGCCCGCCGTATCGGTCACGGGCAGGGAGAACACGATGGCTCCCGCCTTGGGGTCTGCCCCCTGCATGATGGCCTGCATGATCTGGTTTTTCAGGGTGGTGCGGGACACGATGAGCACCAGCTCCTTCTCGTTGACCAGCTCCACCCCCATAAAGTGGGCGGCACCCTCCATGCCGGTGCCCTTTGCGTGGATGACGGTGCCGCCGCCAGCTCCGGCGGCGCGGGCCGCGTCCATGATGGAGCCGGTGTGGCCCTGATTGGCAATGACGAGCAGCAGCTCATAGCGGGTATCCTTCAAGGTGCTTTCCTCCTTCAGTGCAAAGGTCTGGTGTTCGGTCAGGAATTGCAGCGCCCGCTTGCCGCCGATGCTGCTGACCGGGATGATGAACGCGATGCCGGTGCCCGGCACATCGATGCGCATTTTGCGGCGCAGGTCTTTTTGCAGGCCGGGCCAGGTCTCGGCGGTGATCATGGCAAAGAGCACGGCCTTTTCGGTCTGCTCCAGCCCCAGGGTGGAAAGGGTCTCCCGCACCGCCGTGCCTGCACCCACCGTGCGCAGGCTGACCGTGATGCCGTGCTCCTCGTAAAGGGCCAGAAAGGCATCGGTGGAGTGGCGGTCGGTGATGGTGATGAGCCAGTATAAAGTATTCACAGCAGGACCTCCTTACAGCTCGATGATGGCATCATCCGGCAGGTCGGCAAAGGCCAGCGCGGCGGCGGGCACAGGCTGTGCCTGGTGGGCCCTGCGCTGCTTGAGCTGGGCCATCAGACCCATGAGCTGCACCGTGATGAGGGGGGTCATGGCGACCATGGCCACCACGCCGAAGGCATCGGTGACGATATTGCCGCCCACGGCCACACAGGCACCCTGTGCCAGCGGCAGCAGGAAGGTGGCCGTCATGGGGCCGGAAGCAACGCCGCCCGCGTCAAAGGCGATGGCGGTGTAGAGCTTGGGCACCACGAAGGAGATGCCGATGGCAAAGGCATAGCCCGGGATGAGGAACCACAGGATGGAGATGCCGGTGAGCACCCGCACCATGGCAAGACCCACCGAGAGGGAAACGCCTGCCGAGAGGGCTGCGCCCATGGTGCTGGCGGAGATGGCACCGTCGGTCACTTCCTCGACCTGCTTGTTCAGTACATAGACGGCGGGCTCGGCCTTGACGATGAAGTAGCCGATGAGCATCCCGATGGGCACCAGCAGCCAGCGGAAGCTCTGGCCTGCCAGCACCTGACCCAGATAATTACCGGCGGGCATAAAGCCGATGTTTGCGCCTGCGAGGAATAGCACAAGACCGATATAAGTATAGGCAAGGCCCACGCCGATGCGGCCCAGCGTCCTCCGGTCGAGCTTGAGGGCCGCCAGCTGGAACACGCCGAACATGGCGATGATGGGCAGCAGGGAGGTGGCAATCTCCTTGATGTAGGTGGGCAGGCCCTCGTGGAAGAGATGCCACAGTTCCACGGAATCGCTGACGTTGGGCAGGATGGGCGGAACGTAGGTGCTGTCGCTGGCCTGGAACGCAATGCCCAGAATGAGCACCGCCAGAATGGGGCCGATGGAGCAGAGCGCCACCAGACCAAAGCTGTCGTCCGCGGCATGGCGGTCGGAACGGATGGCGGCCACGCCGACACCCAGCGCCATGATGAAGGGAACGGTGATGGGGCCGGTGGTCACGCCGCCGGAATCAAAGGCCACGGAAAGAAATTCCTTTGGCACAAAGGCGGCCAGCACAAAGATGAGCCCGTAGAACACCACCAGCAGCTTGGGCAGGGCAATGCCCAGCAGCATACGCAGGAAGGCGACCACGAGGAACAGCCCCACGCCTGCCGCCACCGAGAGGATGAGGGTCATGTTGGGGATGGAGGGCACCTGATTGGCCAATACCTGTAAGTCTGGCTCCGAGATGGTGATGAGGAAGCCCAGCAGAAAGCCGACACCGATGATGAGCGGCACGCTCCTGCTTTTGGTGAGCATTGCGCCCACCCGCTCGCCCATGGGGCTCATGCTCATTTCCGCACCCAGCGTAAAGAACATGATGCCCACAATGATCATAGCCGCGCCCAGCAGGAAGCAGAGCAGGATGCTGGGGGAGACGGGAGCAATGGAGAAGCAGAGCACCAGCACGATGGCCACGATGGGCAGCACCGCCTGAAGCGCTTCCAATAATTTTTCCCGCAGTTTGGGGATGGATGCCTTGAGAATAATGTCCACCGACCTTTCGAGAAAATATTTCCGCAGTGTACAAAACACATGCAGATATATGAATAGTATACCGAAAAACGGAAAAAGGGGTCAACTAAGAAACGGTAAAGATGGATAAATGGACGCAAAATTTACAAATTGGAAATCAAATGGAAACCGATGAGAAATAAAACGCCCGGCGGGACAGACCAGCCGGGTGGGAAAAGCATTATTTGACTTCCTGTTTGCCCAGAACGTCTGAGGTGGGGGTCTGGAAGGTGGGGATGTTGGCGTAGGGATCTGGGGTCGTATCTGCAGGCAGGCTCTTCATGTACTTGTCCATGGATTCGGCCACCTGCTTGGCAATGGCCACGGCCTCGACCACGGTACGGGCACCCATAACGGCATCGCCGCCGGCAAACACGCCCTCGCGGGTGGTGCTGCCGTCCTCGCTGACGGTCAGCAGGCCCTTCTGGTTGGTCTCGATGCCGGTGGTGGTCTTGACGAGGTTGCTCTCCGAGCCCTGGCTCACCGAGACGATGACACCGGTGTGGGGGTAGAAGGTCTCGCTGCCCTCTACCTGCACGAACTTGCCCTCTTCGTTCTTGACCGTGTCGCGGCAGATCAGGCCGTTTTCCCGGATCTCCACCGGGGCTTTGCAGAAGCGGAAGCCCACGCCCTCGAGCTTGGCATAGCTGACCTCGTATGCAGAGGCGCTGATGCAGCTCTCGTCCCGGCGGGCATAGCAGGTGACATGGCGGGCACCATTGCGGATGGCGGTGCGGGCGCAGTCCATGGCCGAGTTGCCCACGCCGATCACGGCGATGTCGTCCCCCAGCCGGAAGGCCTTGGAGTTGGCCAGATAGTCGATGCCGAAGGCCACATTGCCCAGGGTCTCACCCTTGATGTGCATGGCGTTGGCCTTCCACAGACCGGCACCGATGAACACGCTCTTGTAGCCGTCGCGGAACAGGTCGTCGATGGTGATGGTTTTGCCGATGGTGGTGTTGGGCCGGACATGGATGCCCTTGAGCTCAAGGTGGCGGTACTGGAAATCGTCCAGCACGCTGTCGGGCAGGCGGTAGTTGGGGATGCCGTACCGCATCACGCCGCCGATCTTATCCCGGGCATCGAAGATGGTGATATCGTAGCCCCAGCGCGCCAGCAGCACGGCAATGGTCAGGCCGGCAGGGCCTGCACCCACCACGGCGGCCTTCATGCCGTTCCTGGGGGCGGGGCCCTTGGTCATCTTGTTGGCATAGGTGGTGGAGATATAGTCCTCGATGATGGAAAAGTGGACAGGATCGTGGCTGGGCATCCGGTTGCGGATGCAGTGGCCCTCGCACTGGTTCTCGTGGTTGCAGACCAGAGAGCAGACCGTGGTCAGGGGGTTGTTCTCAAACAGCATCCGGCCTGCGGCATCCAGCTCGTTTGCCTTGAGCAGACGGATGACCTCGGGGATGTTGGTGTGGATGGGACAGCCCTGCTGGCACATCGGCTTTTTGCAGCCGAGGCAGCGGTTGGCTTCGTCCAGAACGTGTAATGCCATGGAGTTCCTCCTCTTGTCCCACAGGCTGGGGACGCTTCGTTGTATCCAATACTATCATTATGATACACCGAACCACTGCCGGGATACAAGTGTGGAAATGTAAAAATTTCAGAAGAAAATTTTGCTATTTCGTCAAAAAGATAATTTTTTGACGAAGTGCGCCCCCCATCGGCTCCGGCTTTTTACGACACAGCGCGCCAAAATCACAGGCCCGCAGCTGAGCGTCCACCACCGCCCGGCAGGAGGTGTTCTGCTCGGCCAGCCGCGCAAGGGAGTGAGACACCGGCAGTGCGGCAGCCTTCAGGAGGGGAAGGGCATCCTTCTGCGCCCCCAGCAGGTGGAGATAGGGCGGCAGGGCGGGGAAGGCATCGGCAGAATAGTCCAGAGCGGCATCCATGGCCAGGCGGCGCATCCGTGCCCGTGGATAGCGCACGGTGGTCAGGCTGTCCAGCAGCTCCGCATGGGTGGTGCTGGAACGCACGGCGGCTTCCAGACGGTGCTCCAGACCTTCCGAAATGCCCCGTACCTGGGCAAAGGGCGCGGTTCCTGCGCACCGGCTGCGCAGAAGCGCCAGCTGACAGCGCTGGGCGGCCGCAAGATCGGTGTACTGCCCGGCGGCATAGGCTTCCCGGTAGAGCGGCAGGACTTCCGCCGGAACATAGGGAGCCGCGGCATCAGCTCCGCCGCTTTGCCAGAGCGTGCGCAGGGCGCTGGCACTGGCAAACTGCCCCCCTGATCCGGTCAGGGCCTGCCCATGACCGGCACCCTGCCGGGGCAGGGGAATCGGCACCAGAGAAGCCCCCAGCTCCAGGATGGCCTTGCAGTATTCCACGGCCAGATTGTTGTTGGGCTTGTCCAGCAGGGCGGCAAGGCCGGTGCCCGGGCAGACTGCTTCCACCGCTGCCTGCCGGGCTGCCGCAAAGCTGCGGGCCCCGGCGGCAAGCCGGGCCTTGAGGGCAGTGCGGTATTCCGCGCCGGAGAGCACCCGGGCGGCTTCCATCAGAAGCGCCGCATCCGGGGTCTCGGCTCCGAACACCAGAGCGTCGCACCCGGCGGCGGCCAGCAGCTGCACCCCGGCCCGGGCAAAGCATTCCGCCCCGGAACAGGCATAAGGGGCGGGCAGGGCGAACACGAGGTCGGCCCCGCAGGTCAGCGCAGCCTGCACCCGCACGCTTTCGGGCAGCAGGGGCAGCGCGCCCCGCTGGGTCAGCCCGCAGCTCATGGCCACCGCCACCCGCTGAGCACCCAGTGCCTTTGCCTGCTGCAGCTGCCAGGCGTGGCCGTTGTGGAAGGGATCGTATTCGGCAATGATCCCGGCAAGCTTATACATTGTGAAATTTATATCGTTCATACAGAAATAACCTGCGTCTCTTTCCATTTGTGGGCAGGGTGTACAAAAAAGCATGGATACTTTGTGGAACCCTTTGCCCGGTTGCGGCTTGAAAACCCTTGGAACCTATTATATAATATTTCTAGGAATCTGTAAAATTCTGTCCGCATCTGCGAACCGAAAAGAATATGGAGGCACAAGAAGATGAAAGTTCTGGTTATTAACTGCGGCTCTTCTTCCCTGAAGTATCAGCTGATCGATATGGACGGCGAGAAGGTGCTGTGCAAGGGCCTGTGCGAACGCATTGGCATGGAAAGCAGCATGATCACCCACGAGGCCAACGGCCACAAGGCCACCACCCCGGCGATCTTCCCCACCCACACTGAGGCTTTTGCTGAGGTCGTGAAGAAGATGACCACCGGCGAGGGCAAGTGCATCGACGATGTCAGTGAGATCAACGCCATCGGCCACCGCGTTGTCCACGGCGGCGAGAAGTTCAAGGCCAGCTGCCTGATCACCGATGAAGTCATCAATACCCTCCGGGAGCTGAGCCCCCTGGCCCCCCTGCACAACCCCGCAGGCATTCTGGGCATTGAGGCTGCACGCAAGGTGTTCGGCAACATCCCCATGGTCGCTGTGTTCGATACCGCTTTCCACAGCACCATGCCCCCGAAGGCTTATATGTACGCCATCCCCTACGAGTACTATGAGAAGTACGGCGTCCGCCGCTACGGCTTCCACGGCACCAGCCACAAGTACGTCGCGCACAAGGCTGCTGAGTATCTGGAGGAGCCGATCGAGCGTCTGAAGCTCATCACCTGCCATCTGGGCAACGGCTCTTCCATCGCCGCTGTCGATCAGGGCAAGGTCGTGGATACCTCCATGGGCATGACCC
>OBAG01001780.1_pt1 | contig 12319 bp, 10 predicted proteins | sample 1517701 | NCBI WGS metagenome assembly OBAG01 (sample SAMN04571702, study PRJEB22368) | human gut metagenome | biome: human gut; material: stool | host: Homo sapiens | place: Luxembourg | collected 2012-09-07 | reverse complement strand
GTCAAGCATCAAGCCGGTTCCGGGAGAGCCGTTCGGATGAACCTGAATGTCGGAAAGACCGATCAATTCGGCTCCGGCTTTCTGTGCCAGCTGGAGACCTTGGCCTTGAGCAGCTACGCCGATATTGGAGCAGCCGATTTCTTTGCCGAGATCAGCTTCTTTCCATACGCCGGTATTCACTTTCTGGCGGAATTCAACATTGGATCCGAAACCGCCTGTCGTGATAACGACCCCGTTCTTAGCCATCAGCGTGAGTGGTTTGCCGTGGTTGTCAGCCTTGACTCCGACAACTCTGCCGTCCTTCATGATCAGTTCGGTTGCCGGAGATTCCAAATACACACGAAGTTTGTCTTTACCGTATTTTTGCAGTTGTTTTTCTAACACTTGAACGTAGGTGTTGCCGCCGGCCGGATTAGGATAATGACTTCTTTGGAACAGGGCGCCGGTTGCTGCGCCGACTTTCGGGTTGAACTTCAGACCCATGCTTTCGAGCCAAAGAAGTGCTGAAGGCGCGTTGTCGGCTAAGACTTTGACGAGTTTAGGATCGCTGACATTGTGGCCGCCTTTCATCGTTTGTTCGAAATGTTTCTGAGGATTATCTTCAATGCCAAGCGCCTTCTGATATTTGGTACCGGAAGCATTCAGGGCACCGCCGCAGACGTTCGTGGAACCGCCCAAGAAACCGAGTTTTTCAACAATGATGACGCTTGCACCGTTCTGCAGAGCAGAAACTGCACTGGCAAGTCCCGCTCCGCCGCCACCGACAATAACAACGTCGGCATTGTCTTTGATAGGAGATTTATCTGCGGCAGGGAGCGGTTTATTGAATTCGTCGCCTTGTGCGCCGGCTTGTTTCAGACACTGTTTCACAGCGCCGAGAAGAGAGAAACTGGTAATAGTGGCGCCGCTGATTTTGTCGAGTTTGGTTGTTTGATGATCTTTGATTTCGGCAGAAAGTTGTTTAATCGCAACTTTACCGACACCCGGGCTCTCTAAATCTTTGACGGAGATGTCACTGATTTTTCCGTTTTTGATGTCAACAGTAACCGTTAACGGAGCATTGTGTCCGGTGACGGTAGTCGTGTAGGAACCGTCTTTGACGGCAGCGAAGCAATTGCCGGCTAAGGCAAGCGCAATAGAGGCTGTGAGTAATAATTTGGTATGCATTTTGCAATCTCCTTGTGGAAACAAGGTTATTTTTATTTTTTGATTGCTTAAGCAATTTGAGAATTATCAAATTCTCTTCAAAAAAATATCTTTTAGCCTGTCTGAATCGATGAAACGGATTTTTCACAGAGTTATTTTGCGGCTTCTATACAGAGCCGCGATTGGGGCTAAGTCTGAAGTGCTGTGAACATCTAATTTTTTGTAAGAATTCAGTCGATGCGTATGCACTGTTCTGGTACTTATATTCAGACGCTCGGAAATTTCTTGATTCAAGAGGCCTTGAGAGGCCAGTATCGTGACGCTCCGTTCGCGGTCGGTGAGCAGCTGGAATTTCTTGTACCAATATTCCAAACTTGCGCCGTAATCTCGCTTCTCCTTGAGTATCGAAGCCACGCTGGAAATTGCCTGAATGAGACGCTCGGCTTTGACGGGTTTTTGAAGGAAATCGTAAGCGCCGAATTTCATCGCTTGTACCGCGACGTCTACATCTCCGTGACCGGTTAAGAAAATGATCGGAACTTCCCAGCCGCGCTCTTTCATTTTTTCCTGAAGTTCTAAACCTGAAAGGCCGGGCATACGAATGTCGAGAAGAAGGCATCCTTCTACGCTCGGTGCATCGGATTTCAAATAATCTTCAGCACTGAGGTAGCTGACGACCTTCCAGCCTTCCGGCTCCAATAAAAATTTCAGGCTTTCAGCCAGATCTTCGTCGTCATCAACAATTCTGATCAGCATTTTCTTTTTCCTGAGAAACGAACAAAGGAATCTTAACCTCTGTGAAGACTTCACCGTCTTTGTAGGTAATACTTAGATTACCGCGCATTTTTTCTGCAATCGTGCGGCAAATCAGCAATCCGATTCCTAAGCCTTGATTCTTGGTGGAATGCAGAGGCTGAAGGTGCTTTTCCAATTCTTCGGATGAACAGACGGAAGAGGCGTTAAAAATACGAATAAACATGGAGTTATTTTCACATATCTGCCGAATTTCTATCCGATTTGTCTCTGCCGCTTGTGCTGCTTGGATAGCGTTTTTAATGATATTTTCCAAGAGAACTTCAAACTCAAGGACGTGTCCTAATACAACTGAAGGTTCTGTTTCACTGAGAACAATCCGACAATTCGGGTAACGCATGCGGATATCGCTGACGCAGGTTTTCAGAAGCTTATCAGCCTCAATTTTTGTGAATTCCGGTTCGTCACGTTTCGCATAGGCCCGGACTCTTGAGACAATGTCCGAAATTTTTGATGTTTGTTTTGCTATGAGCGAAAGCGGACGGTTCAGCCAACTGCCATCGATACCCTCGACTTCCAGTTTGCGTTTAATGCCGCGGCAGTAATTATCGATCGTCGCCAGAGGTCCGTTGATCTCATGGGCGATCAGGCTCGACATCGCGCCGATGATTTCGGTCTTTTGAAGCTGATCAATGCGCAGTTCGCTTTCTCGTATTTTGCGTCTGAGTTCAGCTTCTTTCTCATAGGCGAGCCGCAAGGATTGGGTTCTTCGCTTCACTAAGACATTGGTTCTCCAAGAGTGAACGCATAGCATCAAGATGCAGAAGAGGGCGAACAGAAGCGGGAAACGGTAGTGATAGATGAAACTTTGGACCGTTTGAATCCTCAAATAGGCATAAGGGCCTGCCTTAAGAGATTTATAAAGTTCGTCGATCGTGTTGAAATCAGGTACGGTTGCCCAGCCAAAACCGGTCGAATCAGGAATATTCAGCAAACATTTGGTGATTTCGCGCGTTTCGGTCCAGGGCGCTGAGGGGGTTGCGACAAGTGTCCAGTTTGGATACAAGTCTGTCGAATGTTTGCAGCGAAGTCGATTGTCTTTCTTTTCTTCAAGCACTCTGAAGCGCTTGAAGATGTCCGGCTGTGTTTTCTCAAGGTCTTCCAGAAGACAGGCACGTATAAGTACAACGTCGCCTTCGTGGTTCTCCAGCTTCTGAAGGAGATTTGTCATCGGCGGTCCGTAGGTTTTGTAAGCGGCAAAGAAAGATTCCGGATCAAAACCTTGTTTAGAGATTTCACCCATCGGCGCAAAATAAGAAGAGAAGCCTTTTGACCAAGAGGCGAGAGCCGATTTGCCTTTGAGTTCGGAGATCGTTTTGATGGGACTGTCATTTCTAACGACGAATACCGAGCCCGTAGCATATCGGGGATTGGGCGCTGTTTCAGTAAAAAGCGTTGCAACACATCTGCGATAAAAACCGGAAGTGCCGATGAAGTAATCCAACTTCTTTTGAATGAGCTGTTCTTCCAGCTCGGACGGATTGTAGTATTGAACGTCTAAACGGTATCCGGGAAGATTCTCTAATGCTTCAAGTGTTTGGGCGATAGCTGATTTGTCTGTAGCACTTAACGAACTGTCTAATACGCCGATCGTAACAACCCGTTTTTCCTCCGAAAAACTTTCTCCGCCGAATACAACGCACGAGCAAAAACAGCAAATGGCTAAGCAGCGGAAACCAAGCTGCAATTTTTGCTGTAATACGTTTGTTAGATTTCGGACCTTCAACATACTCAAACCATAGGGAAAGGGGGTAGTCAAATTTATTTTACGAGTTTGATGGATTGACGGCTTCTCTTTTTAGCTTTTGGATACCGATAATTAAGGAAACCTCTAACTTTAATCCTCATATATCCCGGCATTTAGAAGTCCTTATGAGATCGAGTCGGAGGCGACGGAGGTTCTTACCTATTTGCTAAAATGACCTCTTTATTTTGAGGTTCATTTGATGACCGAAAAAGGTCGTTCGGAATATCGGGTTGATCAGCAGCCCGCGTTTGTTCTCCACACTTATCCATGGAGAGAGACGAGTCTTATCGTGGAGTTTTTTACCCGCGATTACGGACGTATTCCTTTGGTTGCACGGGGCGCAAAACGACCGATGTCTCAATACCGCGGACTGCTTAATCCTTTCTGTCCCCTGGCGGTTTCCTACTCTGGCAAAGGCGAAGTAAAAAATCTCACGCGCTGCGAGTGGTACGGGACGATTCCGATGAACGAAAAAGTCCTCATGTCGGCCTTTTACATCAATGAACTCTTAGTCCGCTTGCTCCCAAGAGGAGAGCCGGAGCCCTCATTATTCACGATCTATTACGACACGCTCAAAAAACTGGCTCTCGAAAAAGATTACCTTGTCCCGCTCCGTTACTTTGAACGCGATTTTTTAAAGGTGTTGGGCTATGCGCTTCCTTCCGGTCCGTTTCCTGCTAAACACTATCGATTTGTTCGAGGTGACTTTGTGGCCAATGACAACACAGCATTTGAGGGCAGCGGTATATCAGGAACAACGCTGGAATCCTTGAGCACTAACACGCTTCAGAGCGGAACGCAGGAATGGGAAGCCCGAATGTTGATGCGTGACCTTATCCGCTATTATCTCGAGGACGCGCCGCTCAATACGCGCCGCATCCTTAACGAATTGAATAAGTTATAGAAAAATGAAAAATCCGACCCCGGGAAAAAATCCGTTTGAACTCGAGTCCTACCGCGACAGAATGCCCCTGCATGTCCGTGAGCTTTATGACGACATGACGCGCAATTACGCCAAACTGCAGGGCCGTGCCGGCTTAGGAAGGTTTTGGAGATTCTGGGCCTTTGCCGTCTGTTATCTTGCTTTGCTGATGGTGATCTCGGACACGACAACAGACACGATTCTGGTGTTTGTGGGCTTGGTTCTCTGCGGCTGGCTCTACATTGCTGTGCCTTCTTTTACGATTTCGGTTCGCCGCTTGCATGATGACGGAAAACCGGTGTTTTGGGCCGTTCTGCCTCAGGTTGCGATTTTTTATCTACTTGCTGAATTCACGCTCGGCTTACCGCCGAACTGGATTGTTTGGGGAATTCTCGGCGCGATTACTGCCGTGGCTTTTGGATTTATGAGTCTGCCCGGCATTCCGCTGGACGACGCCTACGGTGAAGAGCCAAAAGAGGATTAAAGATGATCAGCGGAATCGGCTGCGATATTGTTGATATTGCCCGCATCAAAAAGGCATGCCTGAGGCAGCCGAAGTTTTGCGAGACGGTGCTCTCAGAATCTGAGCAGCCTGTTTATGCCGTTCGCTGCGAGGCTTCTGAAGAAAGGGGATATCGCTATCTCGCAAGCCGCTGGGCAGCAAAAGAAGCATTCTCAAAAGCGCTTGGTACAGGATTTCGCGGAGCCGTGAATTTTTCGGATATCAGCATCTTAAATAACGAGCTCGGCGCACCCTATGTCCAACTTTCGGGCAAGTTGGCCGTACAAACTAAGAATCAGAGATTAAAGTGTCATGTCTCTATAAGTGACACGGATTCGTCAGCAATGGCGATGGTTGTGATTGAAAAGGAATAAACCATGGAAAAAGTCGATCGTCCTCTCGGACCAGTCGTAGTTGATATCGCCGGAACCAGTCTGACGGATGAAGAAGTCAAAATTCTTCAGAATCCGATGGTCGGTATGGTCATCTTGTTTACGCGCAACTATGAGAACCGCGAGCAGCTCCATAACCTGACGCATGACATCCATTCTTTGAGAAATCCTTCGCTGCTGATCGGCGTGGACCATGAAGGCGGAAGAATTCAGCGTTTCCGAGAAGAGTTCACCAAGATCCCGTCCGCTCGTTCCTTGGGCCAGCTTTACGATACGGATCCGCAAAGAGCTCACAATCTGACAGCTGCCTGCGGTTTAGTGATGGCTTCTGAACTGAGAGCCTGCGGCGTCGACTTTACCTTCGCGCCCTGCCTGGATTTGGACTATGGTCAGAGCGCCGTCATCGGCAATCGTGCTTTTCATCGCAATCCTCGTGTTGTGAGCATTCTTGCTACGGCAATGGTTAGCGGCATGGCTCAGGCCGGTATGGCCTGCTGCGGCAAGCACTTTCCCGGACACGGCTATGCAACAGCAGACTCCCACGTCGAACTTCCGGTTGACGACAGACCTTTGACCGATATCAGAACCAACGATGAAGTTCCCTATGCCTCGATGGGAACACTGCTGACTTCCGTGATGCCTGCCCATGTGACGTATCCTCAGGTTTCTCCGGCGCCGGCAGGCTTCTCAAAGAAGTGGCTTCAGGAAGAGCTGAGAGGGCGATTGGGTTACAACGGCTTGATCTTCAGTGACGACCTTTCGATGAAAGGTGCTTCTGAGGTTGGCGAAATCACGGCTCGAAGCGATGCTGCTCTAGCCGCTGGCTGTGACATGATTCTGATCTGCAACGATCCGGAAAGCGCAAAAACTGTTTTAGAAAATCAGCGCTGGATTCGCACCAAGGCATTTGATGAAAGGGTTGCACGCATCCAGCCTAGAGGAAAATTCCCGAGCTGGGACGGTCTTAAGCTTTCGCAAAATTATTTAGCTTGCGTCAAGCAGATCGAAGCGTTTAACGCAGAGATTGCTGAAAAAGCCGATAAAACGGCAACACTGTAAAAAGAAAAAGAGGAAACGGAAATCAAAAATTCGTTTCCTTTTTAGTTATCTGTTGAAAGAAAAGCGATCGCTTTCTCAGGCGGAAGAATATTGCTCCCGAGCGGCCTTAAGTGCCTGGCGCATCTCAGGACTAACTTGTCTTTGGAGATGAGCAGGGCCGGGGAATAACTTAAGGTGAGGTCGATGAACTTCTGATCCAAAGGATCTTTGCATCTTGCTTTTGCTTCCGTCGTGATCGGCAAAACCTCAGCGACGTGCAGAAATTCCTCTTTGACCGCCTCAAGTTGCTCCGGCGTTACTTTAAATTGAGGCCTTTTTAAAACATCTTCGAGTTCAGACAGGGCGCCTTCGCAGGTTGCGGTTCTGAATTTTCTTTCTTTTGCAGCCTCCCAGAGGACAGAGGTTTTGGGATCTTTGAAAACAAAGAAATCCAGCAGAAGGTTGGTATCGAAGATGACAGTGTTCATAAAAGAAGAAGGCCGCAAATGCGGCCCAAATACGATTAAAGCAAATTAAGCCTTAGCGATGATCTCATCAACAATAGCGCGTTCTTCTTCAAGGGCGCGAATGTTTGCAGCGATGTGATCTTTCTGGAACTGATTCAGTTCGAGGTCTTTAACGATTTCGTAGTCGCCGTTTTTGCAGATGACGGGCATACCGAAGGTGAGACCTTCAGGGATGCCGTAAGAACCGTCGGAAGGAACAGCCATCGTGGCCCATTCACCGTTGCTGCCGAGAACCCAGTCATGGATGTGATCGATGGCGGCGTTAGCAGCGCTGGCAGCGGAAGAATGGCCGCGAGCCTGAATAATGGCGCTCCCGCGTTTGGCAACAGTCGGGATCAGTTCGTTGACGTACCAGTCTTCAGTAATCAGATCCAAAGCAGGTTTGCCGGCGACGGTGGCATTGGTCAAATCCGGGAACATTGTGCCGCCGTGGTTGCCCCAAACTGCTAGTTTGGAGATCTGAGCGACAGTAGAGTTGGCCTTCTGAGCAACCTGAGTCAGAGTGCGGTTTTCGTCCAGACGCATCATGGCAGTGAAGTTGCGGGGATTCAGATCCGGAGCGCAGCGACGAGCGATGTAGGCGTTGGTGTTGCAGGGGTTGCCGACAACCAGAACTTTGATGTTGCGGTCGGCGACTTCGTTCATTGCCTTACCCTGTTCAACGAAGATTTGCGCATTGGCGGCCAAAAGGTCGGCTCTTTGCATGTCGGCCGTACGGGGACGGGAACCGACTAAGAGGGCAATTTCGGCATCCTTGAAGCAAACATAAGGATCCGACGTAGCGGTGATGCTGTTCAAGAGCGGGAAGGCGCAGTCATCGAGTTCCATCTGAACGCCGCGGGAGTTCTTGAGAGACTGTTCATTATTTCTTTCCAGCATCATCAGATCGATGGGCTGGTCGGTACCAAGCATGTCACCGGCGCCGATACGGAAGAGGAGAGAGTAGCCGATTTGACCGGCAGCTCCGGTAACGACGACTTTGACGGGTTTCTTCATTTAGCAAATCTCCTTAAGTGATTTTTCCTGAGTTCAATTCCTCAATTTTAATACGGAGACTGTTGCTGTATGCGTTTGAATCATGGTTATTTACTCCACGCTGAGAAATAATTTTCAGGGAAACAGAGAAAATTTACCCATCTGATATTTATGCGGTTCGATAACGGAGTCCAACTTATAAATTAGTTTGGGAAGAATTCGAGCATGACGTTGATCCAGAAAGGAAGCGTTAAAAGCGAAAAAATCACTTGTGCGCTTGTTAAGTCAGCGACTGCTGCAGAGTCTCCTCCCATGGAAGCGGTCATGACGTAGCAGGACTGAGCGGTCGGGAGAGTGGCAAAAAGCAGAAGAACACAGCTTTCCAAAGGAAGCAGTTGGAAAATGATCGCAAAAGCAAGAGCAATGGTCGGGACGACCATGAGTCGCTGCAGGCTTCCGACAATCATCAGCTGCAGGTAGCGTTTGAGGTCGTTGATTTTTAGACCAGCACCGATACAGATGAGACCGAGTGCCAGGGAAGATTGTCCCAAAGGTTTAAGTACGTCTACAAGAAGCTTAGGAAGCTCGATGCTGAACGAGTTGCAAACGAGTCCTAAGAGTGTTGCCAAGATCAGAGGATTAGACAAAACAGCAACGAGGAAATTTTTTCTTTTGCCGTTGTTTTCTGAGCCGCTCAGTCTTGAGGCATGAACCAGCCCGACAGTTGCGATGACGTTGCTGATAGGTACCCAACAGGCGATTAAGAGGGAAAGGTAGGCGATACCTTTATCGCCGAAAAGCGTTGAGCAAATGGCAAAGCCGATGTAAGTATTGAATCGGAATCCGCAATGAAATATCGACCATTTTATCCACGGGCTCTCTTTAATTAAAAAGTTCGCCAGCCACGCTGTAATCACCGCAACGCTCATGGCTGATATCGATATCAGCAAAAAGTAACTGCACTGTCCGATTTGGAGGTTTGCCTTTGCAACCGAAAGAAAGATCAGAGGAGGAAACAGGACATAAAAGACCAGCTTTTCCGTAACGATCCAAAAATCTTTTTTGGCAAAAGAAGGGCGCCTAGTGAGCAGGTAGCCGAGCAAAATCAGGCAGAACTGCGGAAGAATGACAAAGACGGCAAACATGACAGATTCTATGAGTACCAGGTACTTTGTACTTTAACGCCTCAGGAGAAAATGTCCAATCTTTACTAACTCTCACATTGAGAGAGCGTTAGTTTTCGCGGCGCAGACACTCCAGAAAGAATTTGTCGTATTCATCAACGTTCACCGGCTCCTTTGACGAAAGAAGCGGCCCTTTGCTCTCGCTGAAGAATTCGTTTATGAACTTATCGACGGCGACAAAATGGTCACCTGTAGTCCTTTCCTTTTCTTCTGCCTTAATTTTGAGGAGCTCCTGGAATTCAGAATAGAAGGGTGTCCCTGGGACAAGAAGTCCTTCATAAACTTCTTTGAAAAGTACCGGAGGAATAGTTTTCTTTTGTTTGATCCATTCGCATGCCAATACTGAGCGGAGGACATGAAGATATTTTTTAGGTTTTACGCTTTCGCCTGTTAAATAAGCTTTGAAGTTGTTCTTGGCCAGTCCGAAATATCCTCGATAAAGGGTATTGAAGTCGGATTGTTCGTTAAAAAGCTTTATGAGATTTTCTCTCAGCCAAGGGTTGTCTTTATAAACAATAGGAGAACGAACCCATTCAATGAGCGGAGCGTTTCCTTTCATCAAGAGTTTGAGCGCTTTCTGGAGATCCCAGCCGACAAAATCTTTGATTTCGTCAATAGGACCTTCGATTACATCCCGCTCAGGGAAAAGTTTTAGATAGGCTTCAACTGGGCGGATATAGAGGTAACGAACGTCGTAATCAGAATCCGGCGAAGGGAACCCCCAAGCTCTGGAGCCGGATTCGCAGGCGTAGAGGATTTTGACGTTGTGCTGTGCTTCAATCTGGTTCAAGGTTTTCAGGATTTCTTTTTGCATACGTTAATTCTCCTATCTCAGCCACTTGTCGATTCGCGGTCCGAAAGTATCGATATCTCGCTGAGGGAGAGAGAATCTTTTTGCTTCGGTGCGCCATGAAGCCACGGCTGTCTTTACATTGCCGATAATGCTTTTTGCAGTGTGTTCCGCAAGCATAAAGTCAGAAGCAGCATCTAACAAAAGCTCTAAATTGGCTTCATTCGTGAAACGATTAATCAACAGACTTTGCTGTTCGGATGTTGTTGGATTGATGTCGTAGGCAGGAGAAAGCTCCCAGCCTTTCTCAGTAAGCAGAAAGCCGTGATTGCGGAAATGGTCGTCCGAGTTGCCGATGAGGATGTAAAAGGCCACGCGGCGATAAAGTTCTTCAAGATTCCGTTCAATGTTGCTGCCGTGCTGAATAATGAAATCAACGATGTCGAGGTAGCCGTAGCCGGATGAAGCATTATCACCATCGTTCAACCCGAGCAGTGTCAGAGCAGAGGCAAAATGTATTCGCTTTCCGTCATTGGTTCTATCAAACCGCCTCGACAAAAGTAAGTGGAAACTGCCAGCAGAAACGGTTCTTGTCGCCGCAGCATTAATTCCGGCTTTTTTTGCTAAATAGTGGGAAAAATGCTCCCACTGAGCGACATCATGGTTATCTTTCCGAGATGGGAATTTGGCAACGGTTAACTTTCCGTCCTCATCTAGAACGGAAGCTTTTGGACGAGCACCACCTAGAGAAGTGCCAGGATGGATTAATTGATCGATCCACCTTTCATTTGGCAAAATGTTCTTTGCTTCGCTGGCCTCTATTTCGTGCGCTGCCAACATCAATTCATTAATTTTTGTGAAAGGAGGTACTCGAAAATCCGTTTCGCAATTAATGAAGTCGCCGCCAGGGGCTTCGGCAAACCTGAAGCTTCCCATGCGAGATGCGTCGTCTATGCCTTTCAGCAGATCAAAAGATGTCAGCCGCCGAACTGCTCTCTTTTCTTCTGCTGCCTTTAGTTGTTCTCTTCGGAGCAAAAGAGTTCTTCCCCAGCGATCAGGCAAAGCATCAGAAAAACACGAAAAAATGTCTTTTTGAGGCTGGGTGTATTGGATACCCGGAAAGTTTTGTAGGTCTTCGCTCAAAAAGACGTTCGGATGGGCAGATAGCCACTCCTTTGAGTAACTGAAACCGTAAGTCGCGTTGCCCCGAATCGATTCAAAGGACAACTCTCCGATGAGTTCAGGTCGCTCGAGCCAGTCGAAGTCTCCATAAACATAAAGCTTGTTCATGACTTATCCTTTCTTAGAAGCCCGTTTGCGGTGTTTGAGGCTGAGGTCCTGCAGTGTACGTCCGAGGACATCCTCCTTGGCTAACAGCAAAATATCGTCATCGAGTTGCAGCGCATAGAGGACACGGAGGTAAATCCCGATTGAGACAGTGGGAGATCCTTTTTCAATTCGATTGATTGTCAACGGAGAACAAGTGGCACGCTCAGCTACTTGAGCAATTGAAAGGTCGCGCCTTAACCGAGCAAGTTTTATTTGTTCTCCGACGATTGCCATTTTTTGTTCTAACTTTCGCGGGAGCTTGGTTCCCATGGTGTTTTTAGGCATGTCTAATCAATCTAATAATATACATAAGTTTAATTAATCTTTATTTTAAGATAGATTAATGTTGAATTCCAGTTTGTATCTCGGCAATCAGTCTCTTTCAAACAAAATAGGAGCATTCTCTCTACCAAACCAGAGAAGCAGAAAAAGCCGGCACGGTGAACACCGAGCCGGCCTTCAAGGAAGAAGATTCTGTTTAGAAGCTGTGGCTGATACCTAAACAAGCGGTCCAGGAGTTGAAGTCTCCGTCATTCTTAAGATATTTGTTGGCTTTGCCGTATCCTGCATAAGCATAGAGCTGCGTTCTCATGCTCAGAGGATATTCGTAGACGGTTCCGATAGAATAGATGTTGTACTTCTGGTTGTTTTCATTAACTTTGCCGTGGGCATAGTTTCCTTGAAGTTTCCATTCGCCCCCGAAAACCTTGTATCCGATAGCTGCAGTTACAGCATGCTGTGTCACACCGGAAGCGCTCAAACCTGTCGGGGCAGCTTTCCAAGCCGGCATCATCTGACTGTCTTTGGCATATTGATATCCGGCCCAGAATGTCCAGTCACCGAAGCCCTGCTGACCGCCTAAAGTTACAAGGTAAGTCTTGTCGGCTTTCAGGTCTTTGTTGTCATACATTTCGACCATGACACTAAAGACGGTTTCGTTTTTATTGAAATCCA
>OBAG01001777.1_pt1 | contig 12325 bp, 9 predicted proteins | sample 1517701 | NCBI WGS metagenome assembly OBAG01 (sample SAMN04571702, study PRJEB22368) | human gut metagenome | biome: human gut; material: stool | host: Homo sapiens | place: Luxembourg | collected 2012-09-07 | reverse complement strand
TTTTTCAAAGTTTTTCGAACTCTTCCGGATTTCGGAACTGTTCTTCTGATCTGTGATTGTCGGCTCTGTTCAAGCGACTTGATTACTTTAACATATTCATTTTAAGTTGTCAAGCACTTTTTTAATTTATTTTTTTCTTTCAGAAATCACTTTAAATTGTCTCTTTCTAAGAAACAATTATTTCCGACAGCTCAACTAATATAACACCGAAAGCAGCCCCTGTCAACAGTTAATTTCATAATTTGACAAACTTTTTATATTTTCACCCTAATCTCCACTAAATCCCCAGCAACCATCCAGTCTATCTTACACCTGAATTCCAACCATCCTCCCCATCTATCCTTCCTATATTGCAGCACCCAAATACCATATATACACAACGCCCCAGCTTTTCCGTCCCATTCATACTATATATAGGAAACTTTTCTATTCCGCCAAACTAACAGACCACCATCCCGCTTCTCTTTCAGCCATCTCTGTCACAGCCAACAGCCAGCAAGCTCAAATCATTCTCTTCGGCGACATTTGCAGGGCCTTTAGAAAAACTTAGCCCCGGGAAATTTGCGTTATTCGCAGATCACTCACTGTCTGAGCCGCTTCGCGGCGAGTTTGAGTTATCTGTGAATGCTTTTAGCAGATTTTCCGGGGCTTAGCTTTTCTTAAGGCCCGAAACCGAGCCGAAGAGAATGATTTGAGCTTGCGTCCCTCTTACCTGATCTTCCCGAGCTTAGTTTTTCTTAAGACCCGAAGTCAAGCCGAAGAGAATGATTTGAGCTTGCGTCCCTTTCATCTGGAATAAAACCCACTCTCAACCTCCACCGGAATCACCCTCTCCTCAATCCCCTCAATCTCAATAAACCTCTGCCGCCCTAACATCTCCACCATCTGCGCAAGCAGCTCCCTGCTCCCCTGCGCCTCCATCTCCACGCGGTCATCCCAGTTATTTCTCACCCAACCGGTAACCCCCAGAGAACTGGCAATATAACAGGCCCGATAGCGAAATCCAACTCCCTGCACTCTCCCCGAAAACCAATAATGCTTCCTTATCAGATTCTCTCTCATCTCCGAACCCTTCCCATCCTGAACATCATGCTTTTTCCAGACTCCCCGGCCTTTCTCATACTCCTCAGCAATCTCCTCACCTGTCTCAGAATCCTGCAGAAACGTTCTGTACTTCTTTCTCTTAAAATCAAATATACTCAACAGCAACCCTCTCTCACAGCTACTGTGCCGGCAACTTGATTTCCCGAACATTCTCACATCTTTCCTGCCAGCCTGTTTCAGGAATCACTCTGCCGCCACACTACAATCACACCCTGATCACAAATCCGTCTTTTCTCGCTTTCGCTTTCGGATATTCCCCGGAGCGATAACCAAGCACACAATGACCAATTCCAACATAAGACTCCGGCACACCCCACTCTGCCTTCAATGCCTTTCCTTCTTCAGAAGCAAACACCTCTCTTGCACGATGAATCCAGCAGGAATCAACCCCAAGGGCATGAGCAGCATTCATCAGATTTCCCATAACCAGACTTCCATTTTCCACACATGTAGGCATATTACTGTCTGCAAAGACCACAACAACTGTCGGTGCCCCATAGAACGGATCACTCTCAGTCCCCATCACATCCGCATTCATTTTAGAAAGCTTCGCAACAAGTTCCGGATTCTGTGTTACTACCATAAGTGTACCCTGTTGTCCCATTCCGCTTGGTGCGTATTCCCCTGCTTCAAGAATTTCATTCAACACTTCTTCCGGCACCAGATCTTCTTTATAACCACGTACACTTCTTCGCTCCAAAAGATTTTTTATTGTCTCATTCATGTCTCATATCCTCCTGTATTTATTTTCATCACTGTCAAAGCAACATTACTGTCCACCACGTTCTCAGCAACACAGTCAGGCAACAATATCTTCCTATATTATAGCACTACATCTACCAAAACTCACCTGTATTTCCCATAATTTTCAGGCAATTTTCCTTGCCCCTGCATCACAACTGGTCTATAATAAAGAACAGACTAACATGAGGTATAAACTATATGAACAAAAAAGAAATTTCTGAAATCAAGAAACAGTTCACTCCCGAGAACTGTTCTCTCACCCGCATCTGCGGATGTTACGTTGACGGAGAAAAGAATAAAAAAACCGAACTGAAAGAAGCATTTCTCTCTTTATCAGAAGAAGAAATGTTCAAATACTTTGAAATTTTCCGCAAATCCCTTTCCGGAACAATAGGAAAAAATCTGATGAACATGGAATTTCCTCTCGAGCAGGAAACTGAGGGCGGAACTCAACATTTTCTTATGAAACTGAGAGAAAGCAAACTGACCGATGATGCACTGGTAGAAAGTTTCTACGATAAGATCATTGAAAACTATGATTATCCCGAAAACTACTACATCATCCTGATCCATGGAGTATATGATATCCCCGGAAAGTCTTCCGACGGTGCAGAAATGTTTGATGCATCTGATGAGATTTATGAGCACATCATGTGCTGTATCTGTCCTGTAAAACTCTCTAAGGCAGGTCTTTGCTACAATGCCGAAACCAACAGCATCCAGGACCGTATCCGCGACTGGATCGTGGAACTTCCGGATGTTGCTTTCCTTTTCCCGCAGTTTAACGACCGCAGCACTGACATCCATGGTGTCCTTTATTATAGTAAAAATGCAAACGAGCTTCGGGATATTTTTATCGATGAACTGCTTGGATGTACAGCACCTCTTTCTGCAGGAGGACAGCGTGATTCCTTTAACGCACTGGTTGAAGATACTCTGGGCGACGACTGCAGATATGACACTGTATTAAGCATTCACGAGAAATTAAACGACCTGATCGAATCACAGAAGGATGAGCCGGAACCTGTAGTTCTGACCAAATCTGAGGTAAAACGCCTCTTTGAAGAATGCGGCGTAGAAGATGAAAAACTACAGTCATTTGATGAACAATACGAGATCACAGCCGGGGAAAAATCCTCTCTGGTTGCTTCCAACATCACCAATACAAAAAGATTCGAGATCAAAACCCCGGATGTTGTAGTCCACGTAGATCCTGAACGTGCCGATCTTGTGGAAACACGCGTAATTGACGGACGCAAGTGCCTTGTGATCCCAATGGAAGGCGAAGTTGAACTGAACGGAATCCGCGTACATACAGGAAATGAAAATCCTTCTGATGACGAATTTTATGACAATACAGATACTGAGACAGAGGAGACATCTGATGGAGAATAATCGTAAACTCTTATTTTTTGACATTGACAAAACCCTGTTAACCCCTTACCCATGGACAGTTCCGGACAGTGCGAAACAGGCTTTAAAAGAAGCCCGCTATAATGGTCATCTCCTTTTCATCAATTCCGGACGTACCTATACAATGATTCCGGAAATCATTAAAGAAATGGGATTCGACGGCTATGTATGCGGATGCGGCAGCCAGATTTATATGAATGAAGAGCTTTTGTTTTCCAGTTCTATTCCAAATCCGCTTTGCCGTAAAACAACAGAATTACTGCGGGAATGCAGAATTCCTGCGTTTTTTGAACGCCCGGATAAGATTTTATATGACAGCAGTTCATGTGCTGTTCCTGAAACTGTTCAGAAGCTGAAAGCAGAAGTTATAGTAGAAGATCTGGCTCTCTACCCGCCCGAAACATACAACCATTTTACATTTGACAAGTTTCTGGCTTTTCCGTCTGCTGATTCTGATATGGAAACTTTCCGCAAATTTGCAGATGAACATTTTCTGTGTTTCATACATGAAGACAAGGCCTGGGAACTGACTCAGAAAAATCTCAGCAAAGCAACCGGAATCCGGTTTCTGGCAGACCGCCTTGGGGTTCCGGTCAAAGACACCTATGCATTCGGCGACAGCACGAACGATCTTCTTATGCTGCAGTTCGCCGGAAACAGCATCGCAATGGGCGACTCGGATCCCCTGATCCTGCCTCACTGCACTTACCAGACAACCGATATAGAGGACAACGGAATTGCCAATGCTTTGAAGCATTTCCATCTCATTTAGCAGAACATACAAAATAACGTATTATCATATCTCTATTTATCTGTGTTATTTTTGCATATTTAGGAGAATGATTTCGGATTTATTTAAACTTAAAAACAGCTATGTGAAAACACTCAGGTTTTCATCATAGCTGTTTTAATTTACAATACTCAATTCCTATCAGCAGGCTACTGACAGTTCGGATTTTCTTATTTAGCTGCTTCTGTCGGTGTTGCTTCCGGTGTTTCAGTAGTTTCTGCTGCTTCTTCCTCTGCCGCAGGTGTCTCAGTCACATCTGTATCTTCTGCTGCAGGTGTTTCTGTAACTTCCTCTGTTTCCGGTGTTGGAGTTGCCTCTTCTGTCACTTCAGGTGTCGGTGTTTCCGGAACCGGGGTAGGAGTCGGTGCCATGAAGGTATGTTTGTCAGTGATCTTAAGTGTCTTAATGACTTTCTTAACTACCTTTACATCTGCCTCATCCAGCCATTTAGCAGTTGTATCTGTAAAATAGGTACTTTCTTTGGAATTCTGAAGAGATTCTCGCTTGGAAGCTGTGGCATCTTCATCATTGATCTTGTCAAGTCTTACTACATAGTATCCTGTGTCAGTCTCAATAATATTGTCTGCAACTTCTCCGTCCTTCAGTCCTCGCAGAACCTTCAGAACCTCATCCGGATATGCCTCGCTGCCGGAATCTTTATCCTCATCTTTGCTCTCTTTGGTTGTAAAATTACCCTGTACTGCAGAATAACTGTCATCTACACCCTTGGCAATCTCACTCATATCTGCTGTAGGATCCTCTTTCATCTTATCCAGAATCTCCTGAGCCTGTTCTTTCTTAGTCTTTTTCTCCTCATCAGTTATATCATCACCGCTTGTAGAGATACTTACATAAGTGAAGGTTGTCTGATTCGCTTCATCATCAGAAACTGTGATCTTTCCTTCTGCTACAACCGGATCATACATCTTCTTCTGAATTGTCTGAAGCTCCAGAAGTGTTTTTACCTGATCTTCCGTTACCGCAAGTTCCTTAATTGTCTCTTCACTGTTTGCAGCCATAAACTGTGATGCTGCATCTGCGATCGCTGCTTCATCATCATCTGTAAGCTCTATGTTATAATCCGCAGCCTTCTCTTTGAGAATATACATTTTCTCAACAGACTCCAGACTGCTTGTCACTGCCTGATCACCATAAGTCTCATCTGAATCATCACCTGCTGTCTGATCCCAGATATTATCTGCACTTCCCATATAATTTAAATACATGGTTGTTGTCTGCTGTTGTTGTTCGCGGGCATAAAGACTTACAACTCCAAGCGGAATATCTGTTCCGTCAACAGTAGCCACTGTCTTTGTTCCATCTAATGTTTTACTTCCACAGCCGGAAAGCATACCAACTGACATCACACCTGCCAGTGTCACAACGGCTGTTCTCTTTACCATTTTTTTCATTTCTTCCTCCATATTATCAATCTGGTCTTTCTTCCATACCACTTTCCCAGAATGTACTGTTATTAGAGTATAAACTTTTTTCCTGCGAAGGGCAAGGCAAATCGAAAAATATGTAGTATATTTCACATATTTTCCGCCATGCTCTTAAGTTCCTCTGCAAATTCCGTCAATGCCAGGATCAGATTCCCCTGTGGTTCCAGGATAAATTTCGGTTCCTGCTCATTCTTAAACTGCAGACCTCTTCTGTATTTCTGCATAAGAGCCGGAAAGCCTTCTGTATTCAGCCTTGCTTTCTCATAAAGGGTAAACAGGACTGTTTTTCCAGTCTGCTTTATTTCCGTTACGTACCCCTGATGAGCAATCGCCTTTAACTTCGCAATCGCCAGAAGATTCAGCACTGCCTTTCCGGGTTCTCCGAAACGGTCCAGAAGTTCTTCCAGCATATCATCATAATCCTGTTGTGTCTCAATCCCCGCAATTCTTTTATAAATATCCAGCTTCTGAAATTCATTACTGATGTAGGAATCAGGAATATACGCATCAACATTCAGATCAACCGATGTCTCGAAATCCTCCATTGTATGAATACCCTTCGCCTCTTTCACTGCTTCATTGAGCATCTTACAATAAAGATCATATCCAACCGCATTCATATGTCCATGTTGCTGCGCACCCAGCAGATTTCCGGCACCTCGAAGTTCCAGATCTCTCATTGCAATCTTAAATCCGCTTCCCAGATCCGTATACTCGCGGATCGCAGCCAGACGCTTCTCAGCCGTCTCCTTCAGCATCACATTCTTTCTGTACATCAGAAACGCATAGGCAGTTCTGTTGGAACGCCCGATCCTTCCCCGAAGCTGATAAAGCTGAGAAAGCCCGTATCTGTCTGAATCATGGATAATCATAGTATTTACATTGGAAATATCCAGCCCTGTCTCAATGATCGTGGTGGAAACCAGCACATCAATATCCCCGTTTACAAAGGAATACATCACATTCTCCAGTTCCCTCTCACTCATCTGGCCATGAGCAAAATCCACCCTTGCGTCCGGCACCAGCTTCGCAATACGCAGGGCAACATCTGCAATATCCGTCACTCGATTATAAACATAATAAACCTGTCCGCCTCTGCGCAATTCCCTGTTGATAGCCTCTCGGACCGTCTCTTCATCATATTCCATAACATATGTCTGGATCGGCATTCTGTCCATAGGAGGCTCCTCCAGGACACTCATATCCCGGATTCCGATCAGGCTCATATGAAGAGTACGGGGAATGGGCGTTGCAGTCAGTGTAAGGACATCCACATCCTTCTTTAACTGCTTGATTTTTTCCTTATGCGTAACTCCAAACCGCTGTTCCTCATCAACGATCAACAGGCCAAGATTTTTGAACTGTACGTCTTTGGAAAGGACTCTGTGCGTTCCAATGATCACATCCACCTGACCTTTTTTCAGATCTTCGATTGCCTTCTTCTGTTGTGCCGGGGTCCGGAATCTGCACAACAGTTCCACACGTACCGGAAATTCCTTCATCCTCTGCACAAAGGTATTATAAATCTGCTGCGCAAGGATCGTTGTAGGTGCAAGATAAGCTACCTGTCTGCTCTCCTGTACTTCCTTAAATGCGGCACGCAGCGCCACTTCTGTTTTGCCGTATCCCACATCCCCGCAGATAAGCCGGTCCATAATCCTGGTACTCTCCATATCACGTTTGGCATCCTCAATAGCACTGAGCTGATCCTCTGTCTCTTCATATGGAAACATTTCTTCAAATTCTCTCTGCCATACAGTATCAGGACCACAGACATATCCTTCCTTTTCCTGACGCACTGCATAAAGCTCTACCAGTTCTTTTGCAATATTTTTAACTGCCCCACGAACCTTGCTCTTTGTTTTATTCCACTCCTGAGTACCAAGTTTGTTCAGCTTCGGAGCCTTTGAAGCATCTGCCCCTGAATATTTCTGCAGACAGTCAAGCTGAGTAGCAGGAATATAGAGATTGCTTCCGCCTCTGTATTCAATTTTAATATAATCTTTAACGATCCTGTCTACTTCAACTTTTTCAATTCCTCGGTAAATACCAAGACCATGCTTTTCATGGACAACAAAATCGCCGATAGAAAGCTCCGCAAAATCCTGAATACGGCTTCCACTGTAATTTTTTTTCTTCTTTTTTTTCTGTTCCTGTCCAAAAATGTCAGATTCTGTCATTACCGCAAACTTGATCAACGGGTATTCAAAGCCCTTCTTTGCATGGCCATAAACCACCATGATCTCGCCCGGACAGATCTCCCTGTCATAATCTTGTCCATAAAAGGCTGCCAGTCCCTCTTCCTGAAGATCCTTTGCCAGCCTCTCGGCCCTTGTGCGGGAACCGGAAAGCAACGCGATCCTGTATCCCTGTTTCTTATACTGATGAAGATCTTTTACCAGAAGTTCAAAACTGTTGTTATAAGCGCTGATTGATTTTACCTCCAGGTAAAATTTCTCCCGCACTTTCCAGCCTGCCTGTTTCGGTTCCAGCGCACATACAGAAATACAGTTGCGTTTATTCAGTTCTTTTTGAAGCTGTTCAAAAGAACAAAGCCAGTTTTCCGGCAGATTCCGGCTGCCTTTTTCCTCTCTGTGCATACGGCTCTGTCTGTACTCTTCTTCTACAGCCCCGCCTTTCTCAGTCAGTCGGTTTGGTTCATCCAGAAAGATTATGGTTCTTTCCTCCGGAAAATAATCCAGGAAGGAAACCATATCCTTGTCCCCTATATGCTCCACCGCCGGATAGATCGTAAGTTCTTCCAGATTTTCCAGAGAACGCTGACTCTCCGGATCAAAACTCCGGATAGAATCAATCTCATCTCCCCAAAGCTCGATTCTCCATGGATTTTCCTCAGTGAGACAGTAAATATCCACAATACCGCCACGCACAGAGAACTGCCCCGGCATTTCCACCTGTCCTACCCGCTCGTAACCTAAAGCCACCAGCTGGTTCTTCAGCTGTTCTATGTCTACGGTGCTGTCACTTTCGTAATGAATCAGCTGTTCTTTTATCTTTCCCAGAGATTCCAGAAAATCCATACATCCGTCAATACTTGTAACAACTGTCAGTTCTTTCTCTTCCAGTAACGCCTTAATGACCTTCATCCTCTGACGTATCAGCAGATTTCCATGGATATCTGCCTGAAAGAACAGAAGATCTTTCGCAGGATAAGAATACACTTTTCTGTCATAAAATCTGTAATCTTCATAAATTTCTCTGGCGCGGCGTTCGTCCTCCGCCAGGATCAGACGATAAGGCGCAATCCCGGAAAGTCCGTACATCAGATGAGATTTCTGCGATTCCATACACCCCGAAACCTGCAGGATTCCCTTATTCGTTTTGCTTTTTTCTTTAATCTGTTCAAACTCTGCAAGCCCCTGCAGAGGTGTTAAAAATGCTTTCATCTTCACCCCTCATGATCCTTCGACGTAATAAAAGCGGCTTCTGTTTCCAGTTACCGCTTTCTATACCTTTTGCTGAACAATCATCTGTTTCCTGTCTGCTTATTTCTGTACAGGTACTTTTCTGTTATATTCGTTCATGGCTGCATCTGTACCCTGTGAGATTATGATATCCACAGCCTTTGCCGCCTTTGCTATTGCTTCATCCACAAGTTTCCTGTCTTCTGTGGAAAATCTGCCAAGTACATGATCTGCCAGATCCCATCCCTTCGGCTTTGCACCAACTCCTACTTTGATACGGAGAAATTTCTCTGTGCCAAGCTGGCGGATAATATCTTTGATCCCGTTATGTCCACCCGCACTTCCCTGCTTGCGGATGCGAAGCTGCCCGGGCTCCAGATCAATATCATCATAAATAACAATAAGCTCTGATTCCGGATCAATTTTAAAATAATTCGCCATCTCACGAACAGGACCGCCACTCAGGTTCATAAAAGAAAGCGGCTTCATAAGAATCACTTTCTCTCCGCCGATCATGGTTTTACCGTACATGGCATTAAATTTCACACCACCCTGAGGGACATTGTAATCCTCTACCAGACGGTCAACGGTATCAAATCCCATATTGTGGCGTGTTGCTTCATACTGTTTCCCGGGATTTCCCAGGCCAACTACTAAATACATATATGTGTCTCCTGCTTAATTTAACACCATTTTCCGGAATTACCATACCTGTCCTGATGTCAAATTTATTTTTTACATTCCTCTAAAGTGTGTTCAAAAACCAACCCTGCAAATTGTAACGCACATCTTGCGGAAAGCATTTTTCAAACACACGCTAAGATAATTAATTAAAATATACCATCTCTTCCTTAAGCGGCTCACATTCTTTCACATCACTTGCATAAAGAACAATGCCCTCACCCTGATATTCTGTACGGTTCTCAAATGCGACCTTCGCTGTTACTTCTACCCAGCTGCCCTCTTTGATATGCGGTGCATAATCGCTTCTGCACACGTATCCAAGGAAAGTGGTATCATCTGCGCAGCAGGTCATTGCCACACGTCCCGGAACAAAGAATTTACTTCCCATTCCACGTGGTTTCATGACACGTCCTTTAAAGCGGACAATTTTGTCTACATATTTATCCGGATTATCCATGGCATCCACAAACCAGATACCATAATCTTCCGGTGGAATCTCAATGATCGGTGCATTGATATCAAACGGCATCTCATCCTGGAAAATGTCATCCATCTCGCCCTCTTCATTTTCAAAGATAACCTCTGCACTCTGATTTGCGACCTTGATCCCTCGTCTGTATGCAGGAAGCGGATCTCCCTCTTTACAGCGGTTAAATACAACCATATCTGTATTTCTGATCATATCCATGAACAGAGATTTCATGTTTGCCATATAAACCTGATAAGTAGTTGCATCCACACAGGTAATCTCCTGCTCAATGCCCCAGCCTTCCGGAAGCTCCATCTGCTCAAACTTACTTACAAGCCACATTCCGTTGTACTCGATCACAACACGCTCCGGCTGATGGATGATATCCATGGCAGCCAGACGCTGTGGTGTCAGATCTTCTTCATCCTCGATCACTTCCACAACTGTGTTTGTAAGTTTCAGTTTATCCATATCATATTCTTCTTCGCCTTCTTCGCAAAGGATCAACAGAGTTTTGCCGTCAATGGCAAAATACTCCTGCTGCAGTGTAAAATCCAGGAAAGTAGTCTTTCCGCTTTCCAGGAATCCCGTAACCAAATAAATGGGAACTCTGATATCATCCATCATATAATTTATTCCTTTATCTTTATTCTGATTCTGTTATTATCTGCCGAAATCATTCAGTCTCGCATCTATGACACAGGATTTCATGCTCCGATGAGCTGAATCCAGATGCAGTATTTTAGAGGATTACCATAAATCGCTGTTTCCTCATGATCATTATGCAAGCCCGAATAATTCTGCAAGCTTATCTTCTTTCAGTTTGGAGCCGATCACGCAGAGACGGCCTGTGTATTCCGGTGCACCTTCACGGATCTCTGTTTCCTCCGGAACCATGTCAAAATAAATCCATGTTCCGTCTTCTGCAGGAAGCATTCCCTTTGCACGAAGAATAATACCGTAATCTTCAGAAGCGGAAAGAGCCTCAAGCATCTTCTCAAGACCTTCTCTTGTGTATTTCTTAATCGTCTCACGTCCCCAGCTTGTAAATACCTCATCTGCGTGATGATGGTGATGATCATGATGATCATGTCCGCAGCCGCATTCATGGTCGTGATCGTGGTGATGATGCTCATGTTCCTCATGATCATGTCCACAGCCGCATTCATGGTCGTGGTCATGGTGATGATGTTCATGTTCTTCGTGATCATGTCCACAGCCACATTCATGATCATGGTCGTGATCGTGATGATGATGCTCTCCATGTTCATGTACATGTCCGCACTCCGGGCATACCTCTTCCTCAGACATCAGTTCTTCCTCAAGAGATACCGGTTTCTCCATAACCTCAAGGATTTTCTTTCCGTCCAGTTTCTCAATCGGAGTGGTGATGATAGCAGCTTTCGCATTAATTCCACGAAGAAGTTCCATCGCCTGCTGTGCTTTCTTCTCATCAATGATATCTGTACGGCTCATGATGATCGCACCTGCATATTCAACCTGATTGTTAAAGAACTCACCAAAGTTTCTCATATACATTTTGCACTTCTTTGCATCAACTACAGTTGTATAGCTGTTCAGAACGATATCCACATCTCCCTGAACACCCTGTACTGCCTTAATAACATCTGAGAGTTTACCAACACCTGATGGCTCGATCAGGATTCTGTCCGGATGATATTTGTCCACAACCTCTTTCAGAGAAGTGCCGAAATCTCCCACTAATGAACAGCAGATACATCCGGAATTCATTTCCCGGATCTGGATTCCCGCTTCCTTCAGGAAACCACCGTCAATACCAATCTCACCAAATTCGTTCTCGATCAGTACAACCTGCTCATCTGCATAAGCCTCTTTCAGAAGTTTCTTAATCAATGTAGTTTTACCGGCTCCAAGGAAACCGGAAATAATATCAATCTTAGTTGCCATTGTCTTATTTCTCCTCTTCGTTAAAATTTATATTTCTGAATAACTGCCATATAGCCGTCATTTTTTATATTCTGCCATTTTTATGAACAAACAGAATAACTTTTGGAACTGCCATCATTATCTGTCTGTTTATATATTTACCTGCAACGTACTCATTATACATAAGATGTCCAATGTATTCAAGTCTGCCATCAACGCATTTTGACCAGGAAACACTTGTGCCCCCTGGTTTACAGATATCCTGCAGCTGTTCAATACCTTCAGAACAACCTGCCTGTTCACATCAAAGAAAGGGGCATGATCCACCATCATGCCCCCGCCT
>OBAG01001772.1_pt1 | contig 12342 bp, 10 predicted proteins | sample 1517701 | NCBI WGS metagenome assembly OBAG01 (sample SAMN04571702, study PRJEB22368) | human gut metagenome | biome: human gut; material: stool | host: Homo sapiens | place: Luxembourg | collected 2012-09-07 | reverse complement strand
CCCTCAAGTCTGACTTTATCCTCAGCTTGTGTGAGCTGATCGTGGGCGGTAAGGAGGGCTTGCAGCCGGTGCAGAAAACCATTATTGACCGTTGTGTACGGCTGGTTTACAACGAATATCTCAATGACCCAAAGCCGGAGAATATGCCGATTTTGGAGGACCTTTATAACCTGTTGCGGGAGCAGGAAGAAAAGGAAGCCCAGTATATCGCTACGGCTCTTGAAATCTATGTAACCGGCTCCCTCAATGTGTTCAACCACCAGAGCAATGTGGATATTGATAACCGGATTGTCTGCTACGACATCAAGGAACTGGGCAAGCAGCTTAAAAAAATCGGTATGCTGGTGGTTCAGGATCAGGTATGGAACCGTGTCACCATCAACCGTGCTGCGCACAAATCCACCCGCTACTACATCGACGAGATGCACTTGCTTTTGAAGGAGGAACAGACCGCTGCTTATACGGTGGAAATCTGGAAGCGATTCAGAAAATGGGGCGGTATTCCGACAGGTATCACCCAGAATGTCAAAGACCTTTTGAGCAGCCGCGAGGTAGAGAACATCTTTGAAAACTCGGACTTCGTGTATATGCTTAACCAGGCAGGCAGAGACCGTCAGATTTTGGCGAAGCAACTGGGGATTTCCACGCACCAGCTTAGCTATGTGACCCACTCCGGTGAGGGCGAGGGCCTGCTGTTCTATGGCTCCACGATCCTGCCGTTTGTAGACCACTTTCCGAAGAACACCGAACTTTACCGCATTATGACCACCAAACCTCAAGAATTGAAAAAGGAGGATGAATGATTATGAACCCCAACATTTTGAATAAAAACCCGCTGATGTTTTTTGACAGGGCGGTAAATGCCCAGCGCAGCCAGCTGCTTACGGTCATGGCCGATGCGGTAAGTGAGTGCCGCACGGCGGCAGATCAGGCAGCCGAACTGAATGAGACCGGTCAGGTGGGGCTGCTCCGTCTGGCAGAGGTCTGGAGCGCCATCCGTGCCAAGGAAGGTATGGGTGGTCTGGTTCTGGAAGGAACCGAAGCGAAGATCCTGTCCGATGTGGTGGCACAGTTTTATGCCTACCTGTCCGGCTGTATGTTCAACGATCCGGTGGGAATGGCCATTTATGCAGAGCTGCACTACATGATGTCCTCCCTCATGCTGGGGGAATGGTTTGAATAAGGAACCGCGTCTGCGCTTTACTGATGAGGAACGGTCTGACCCTGCACTGGAAAAGCCGATCCGTAAAGCGGAGAAAGCTGCGGCCAGAGCAGATAAGGCGCAGGCCAATATCCCAAAGAAAAAGGTCAGGCAGACGGTCATTGACCCGGATACCGGAAAAAAGACCTCGAAGCTGACCTTTGAGGACAAGAAAAAGCCACCCTCCAAAGTTTCTCAAGGAGTCAGGGAAGCTCCCGTTCATCTGGTTGCGAGCAAGCTCCACAAAGAGATCCGGGAAACAGAGCAGGACAATGTGGGCGTGGAAAGCGCCCACAAGTCCGAGGAGGCGGTGGAGACCGGCGCTTATCTGGTGCGGGAGGGCTATCGCAGCCACAAGCTGAAGCCGTACCGCAAAGCAGCACAGGCAGAGCGCCAACTGGAAAAGGCAAATGTAAATGCCCTGTACCAGAAGTCCCTACGGGAAAATCCTCAGTTTACCAGCAACCCTCTCTCCCGCTGGCAGCAAAAACAGAGTATCAAAAAGCAGTATGCCGTCGCCAAGCGCACCGGTCAGACTGCCGGAAATACCGCCCAGGCTGCGTCCAAAACCGGAAAAGCCGCAAGGACGGTAAAAGAAAAGGCACAGCAGGCAGGGGCATTCGTCATGCGCCACAAGAAGGGTTTCCTGATGGCAGGGGTTTTGTTCCTCATTACCTGTATGCTGATGAATACCATGTCCTCCTGCTCCATGATGGCGCAGAGCATCGGTTCCGTTCTCGCCGGCACCACTTATCCGTCGGATGACCCGGAAATGCTGGCAGTGGAGGCAGATTATGCAGCCAGAGAAGTCCAGTTGCAGGAGGAAATCGACAACATTGAAAGCAGCCACCCAGGGTATGACGAGTATCGCTATGACCTTGGTATGATCGGCCATGACCCTCATGAGCTGGCAGCATTTCTGTCTGCCGTCTTGCAAGGTTACACCCAGCAGAGCGCTCAGGCAGAGCTGGCGCGTGTGTTTGCAGCACAGTATCAGCTGACGCTTACTGAGGAAGTGGAGATTCGCTACCGCACGGAGACCTCCACCGACCCGGAGACCGGCGAGACCACCTCAGAAGAAGTCCCCTATGAGTATTACATTTTGAATGTGAAACTCACCAGCAAGCCCATTTCCGCTGTGGCGTCGGAGTTACTGACCCCGGAGCAGATGGAAATGTATCAGGTCTACCGACAGACCATGGGCAATAAGCCGCTGTTGTTTGGCGGTGGTTCCCCTGATACCAGCGGATCGGAAGATCTGTCCGGTGTGCAGTTCATTAACGGTACCCGCCCCGGCAATCCTCAGCTGGTGGAACTGGCCAAGCGTCAGGTGGGCAATGTGGGCGGCTATCCTTATTGGAGCTGGTATGGCTTTGACAGCCGCGTGGAGTGGTGCGCCTGCTTTGTATCCTGGTGTTATAACCAGGCTGGAAAAAGTGAACCGCGCTTTGCAGGCTGTGAGTGGCAGGGCGTTCCGTGGTTCCAGTCTCATGGACAATGGGGTGCAAGAGGCTATAACAATCTGGCTCCCGGAGATGCAATTTTCTTTGATTGGGATTTGGATGGGACAGCAGACCATGTGGGTATCGTGATCGGTACGGATGGCAGCCGTGTTTATACCGTGGAGGGAAATTCCGGCGATGCCTGCAAGATCAAAAGTTATGACCTGAATTATCAAAGCATTAAAGGCTATGGTCTGATGAACTGGTAACAGACTTTGTGGAAAGGAGTGAACGGTTATGGCAAAAAACAAAATTGAACGTATCGACCAGGAAATTGAGAAAACCCGTGAGAAGATTGCGGAATATCAGGAAAAGCTCAAGACCTTGGAAGCACAGAAAACGGAGGCAGAGAATCTGGAAATCGTTCAGATGGTTCGTGCGTTGCGCATGACTCCAGCACAGCTGAACGCTATGCTTTCCGGTGGAATGAACCACGGCAGAGATACAGCACTGTCGGAATCAAATAATCAGGAGGCTACCGCTTATGAAGAATAAAAGAATTTGCAAAACACTTTCCGCCCTTTGCCTGACAATGGTTGTGGCATTTGGCTTTACAATCCCTGCTTTCGCACAGGGGTCAGAACAGGCTCCGGCGGCACCGGCAGAGGATTCTACCAATGACAGCAATGTGATTGTGGAAGAAACAGAACCGGCACCGGCACTTACACCGGAGGGGAATGCGGCATTGGTGGATGATTTTGGAGGCAATAAGCAGCTTATTACTGTTACGACCAAAGCTGGAAATTACTTTTACATTTTGATCGACAGGGCTAATGAGGATAAAAAGACTGCTGTTCACTTTCTGAACCAGGTGGATGAAGCAGATTTGATGGCATTGATGGAAGATGAAAATGTCAAAGAGGAGCCGGCTGCTGTGTGTAGCTGCACGACAAAATGTGAAGCAGGGGCAGTCAATACGGCCTGTCCGGTCTGTGTAACTGATAAGAGTAAATGTACGGGAAAAGCACCGGAACCTCCGGCAGAAACATCGGAGCCGGAAAAAGAGAAGCCTGCCGGATTGAACCCGGCTGCGATAGTCCTTTTGCTGGCTCTGCTGGGAGGCGGTGGCGTATTTGCCTACTTGAAGCTCGTTAAGAACAAGCCTAAGACCAAGGGCAATGACAGTCTGGACGATTATGATTATGGAGAGGAAGATTCCGAGGAATGGGAAACCGAGGATGAGGAGTCGGAAGAACCGGATGCTGACGGGGGCAGCATAGAAGAAGATGATGAGGACAGTGTGAAATGACCCGTTTCACAGACAGTCCCTATGAACGCATGATGACACGCAGGCCGGAGGGCGGGAAGGAAACTTCCCGTCCTCCTTCTTTACCCCACAGCCACCCCTGCTATGGTTGCGGGAATTATGGAAGACCCTGCGTAGGTATCTGTCACCGAGAGATGGAACGCTGGCTTAAAGAAAGGAAACGAAAAAAATGAGTGTTCTGATTATATTTATCAAGCTGATTGCTGTTTTTGACCTGCTGGTAATTGCTGTGTATTTTGGCGGCGACATTCTTTCTACCATGTTAAACAAACTTCGGAGAAAGCCAAAGCAAGATGACCCCTTTGATTTCTCCTTAGATACCGTGACAGTTTCATTGTCCATAGATTCTATCCGTCAGCTTTGTTCCGACGATGCGGCAGATTTTGTGGAAGAAAAGATCCTGCCAAATGCGGAGAAAACAATGGCCGTGCTGACGGAACAAGAACAGACGGCGGCTCGTCTGCTCTTATCCGCTTTGATCGGTTTTCTTGCAGCAGAAGCTCCTATGGATGAACAGAGCTTTCCTTTGATGATGGAACTTCTGAACTGCATGGAAGGGGAAAAAGAAGATGGTTGTCAGGACGCAGTAGATATTTTGCTTGAAGATACCGTCCGCAATGCCCACCGCTATGAAGAATATTACAGCAATTATCAACGCTACCAGCTGATGCAGGTGGATAAAACCCGTGTCATTCTGGCTTGCCGTATCATCATCAATGACCTTTTGGGGAAACTGTACCGCTATGACTACCGGTTCGGTTATAACCTGCTACTGGATGAGGAAAACAGCATAGAGAAAAAACTGCACACGCCTGTGCGGGAAGAATGGGAGGCTGAAGATTATGAATTTAGTGATTGCTGAAAAACCATCGGTTGCACAAAGTCTGGCTGCGGTAATCGGTGCAACTGCTCGTAAGGACGGGTATTTGGAGGGTAACGGTTGGCGTGTCAGCTGGTGCGTAGGCCATCTGGCCGGTCTTGCGGATGCAGACAGCTATGACCCCAAGTATGCCAAGTGGCGATATGATGACCTGCCTATCCTGCCGGAGCATTGGCAGATGGTGGTGGGAAAGGACAAGAAAAAGCAGTTTGATATTCTCAAAAAGCTGATGAACGCCCCGGATGTGACGGAGGTAGTAAATGCCTGTGATGCCGGACGCGAGGGCGAGCTGATCTTCCGCAGCGTCTATGAGCTGGCAGGCTGCCAAAAGCCCATGAAGCGGCTCTGGATTTCCTCGATGGAGGATTCCACCATCCGGGAAGGCTTTGCAAACCTACGCCCAGGTGTGGACTATGACGGACTTCGGGATGCTGCCCTCTGCCGTGCCAAGGCAGACTGGCTGGTGGGGATCAATGCCACAAGGCTGTTTTCCGTGCTATACCACCGCACCCTCAACATTGGGCGCGTGATGTCTCCGACACTGGCGCTCATTGTCCAAAGGGAAGCTGAGATCGACACCTTCGAGCCGGTGCCGTTCTACACGGTTTCGCTGGAACTGCCCGGTCTTACCGTGTCCGGGGAGCGCATGAGTGACCGAGCAAGTGCCCAGCAGCTGAAAGAAGCCTGCCGGGGTGCAGCTGTCACAATCAAAAAGGTGGAGTGCAAGGAAAAGTCCGAAAAGCCACCTGCCCTCTATGACCTGACTACTCTGCAAAGGGATGCCAACCGCCTGCTTGGATTTACAGCCCAGCAGACCCTGGACTATCTGCAAAGCCTGTATGAAAAGAAGCTCTGCACCTATCCCCGCACGGACAGCCGCTATCTGACTTCTGATATGGCGGAGGGATTGCCGGTGCTGGTCAATCTGGTTGCCAACGCCATGCCGTTTCGCAAAGGGATCGCCATTTCCTGCGATGAGGCTCAGGTCATCAACGATAAGAAAGTGACTGACCACCATGCAGTGATCCCCACCCGCAATCTCCAAAACGCCGACCTGTCCGGTCTGCCGGTGGGTGAACGGATGATTTTGGAACTTGTAGCTTTGCGCCTGCTGTGCGCGGCGGCGGAACCGCATACTTACTCAGAAACTGCTGTCACCGTGGAGTGTGCCGGTGCGGAGTTTACCACCAAGGGCAAAACGGTGGAGCGCCCCGGCTGGCGGGCGCTGGACGCTGCCTACCGTTCTGCGCTGAAAAATGCGGAGCCGGACAAAGAAAACGAGGACAAGATCCTGCCGGAGCTGTCCGAGGGTCAAACACTGCCTATTTCCAATGCCGCTGTCAAGGAGGGCAAAACCAGCCCACCCAAACACTTCACAGAGGATACTCTGCTTTCCGCGATGGAGACTGCCGGAAAAGAGGATATGCCAGAGGACGCCGAGCGAAAAGGTCTGGGGACACCGGCCACCCGTGCCGGTATTTTGGAAAAGCTGGTATCTGCCGGTTTTCTGGAACGAAAAAAGAGCAGGAAAACGGTGCAGCTTCTCCCTTCCCACGATGCAGTTTCCCTTATCACAGTGCTGCCGGAACAACTGCAATCGCCGCTTCTGACTGCCGAGTGGGAGTACCGCCTGGGAGAGATCGAGCGCGGGCAGCTTGCCCCAGAGGAGTTTCTGGACGGGATCAGCACCATGCTGAAAGATCTGGTGGGGACTTATCAGGTCATCAAGGGAACTGAGTACCTGTTCACTCCGCCCCGTGAGGTGGTGGGCAAATGCCCTCGCTGCGGCGGTGAAGTTGCAGAACTGCAAAAAGGCTTCTTCTGTCAGAATGATTCTTGCAAATTTGCAATCTGGAAAAACAACAAATGGTGGGCTGCCAAGAAAAAACAGCCGACCAAGGCTGTGGTGTCTGCACTGCTTAACGATGGCCGTGTCCGTGTGACGGGGCTATATTCGGAGAAAACCGGCAAGACCTACGATGCCACTGTGGTTTTGGAGGACGATGGACAGTACGCCAACTTCAAGCTGGAATTTGACCAGCGGAAAGGAGGCAGCCGATGAAGCTCTCTTTAGTGGAACGGGAAACCATTCTCCTCTATAACCAGGCAGAACCAATGGCTGAGATCTATACTCATGATCCCCGTCTGATGGAGAAGCTGGATCTGCTGGCAAAAAAGCACCCCGACCAGATCATCCGAAAGGACGCCCATAACTTTACCGTCCCCAAGCGGTGTGTATCAGTCAGGGAGCCATACAGCGCAGAACGCCGCAAAGCTGCCAGTGAACGGGCCAAAGCTGCCGGATACCAGCCCCCTGTGAGAAAGTCCGGCAGTTAAAGGCACATGGCAGAGAATGTATTTGAAGCGGTCAAGCAGTCGGTCAGCACCAGAGAAGCGGCAGAGTTTTACGGGATAAAAGTCAGTCGAACTGGCATGGCCTGCTGTCCCTTTCATGATGACAAAAATCCCAGCATGAAGCTGAACAAGGAATATTTCTACTGTTTCGGCTGCGGAGCCACCGGCGATGTGATCGACCTGACCGCCCGGCTCTACAACCTCGCCCCAAAAGAAGCGGCAGAGAAACTGGCACAGGACTTTGGCCTGATCTATGACAGTCAGGCTCCTCCCCGCAGGAAATATGTCCGGCAAAAAACCGAGGCACAGCAGTTTCGGGAGGACCGGCAGCGGTGTTATCGCATACTGTCCGATTACTACTATCTGCTGAAAAAATGGGAGAATGTCCATTCTCCTCGCACACCGGAGGAAGAACCACACCCCCTCTTTGTGGAAGCGATCCAGAAGAAAAACTATGTAGAGTACCTGCTGGACCTTTTTCTTTACGAAAATGAAGAAGAACAAAAGGCATGGATTGCAGAACACACAGCAGAAATCACACATTTGGAAAGGAGACTGAAAATCATGGCTGAGAATAAACCCACCAACCGAGAGCGGCTAAGGAAAATCACAGATGGCATCGAGCAGGGTATCAAGGAACTGTTCGAGAGTGAAAAGTATATGCGCTATCTGTCTGTCATGTCCCGCTTCCACCGCTATTCGGTAAACAACACCATGCTCATCTATATGCAGAAGCCGGACGCCACTTTGGTAGCCGGATACAATAAGTGGAAAGACCAGTTTGAGCGTCATGTAAAAAAGGGCGAGCATGGCATTACCATCATCGCCCCAACACCGTACAAGAAGAAAATCGAGGAGCAGAAGCTGGACCCGGATACCAAGGCTCCGATTTTGGATAAAGACGGAAAGATCGTTACAGAGGAAAAAGAAATCGAGATCCCCATGTTTCGCCCGGTCAAGGTTTTTGATGTGAGCCAGACCGACGGGAAACCTTTGCCGGAGCTTGCCTCATCCCTTTCCGGTAATGTACCCAATTATGAGGCATTCATGGAAGCCCTGCGCCGCAGTGCGCCGGTGCCAATCACTTTTGAAGCAATGGCCGCCGATACAGACGGCTATTTTTCTGCCGAACATCAGAAAATCGCCATCCGTCAAGGCATGAGCGAAGTGCAGACGGTTTCGGCTACAGTCCACGAGATTGCCCACAGCAAGCTCCATGACCCTAAAAAACATGAAATGCTGCCGTCATGGAAGGTTGTGCTGGAGAGTGAAGGCGGAACCAAGCATGATTTCAAGCTGGATTTTGCCACAGAAAAAGAAGCTGAACAGTTTGCTTCTGATATGGATTGGCGCTATGTGGACGAAAATCAGTTTGAATGGCGTCTTGCAGTTGAGGAAGATCCAACCACAGAAAAACAGGTAATCAAAAATCGCCACACGGAGGAAGTGGAGGCTGAAAGCATCTCCTATGCGGTCTGCAAATATTTTAAGATTGAGACCGGAGAAAACAGCTTCGGCTATATTGCAAGCTGGAGTCAGGGCAAGGAATTGAAAGAACTGAGAGCCAGTTTGGAGACCATCAATAAGACCTCCGGCACTTTGATCTCTGACATTGAGCGTCACTATAAGGAAATCTGCAAAGAGCGTGGGATTGACCCCAATGCAAAAGCAGAACCGGAAACCGCCCCGATCGAGCAGTCAGCAGATGCCGCTAAGGATACTCTGACCTACTATGTAGCAGAGTGTATGGAGTTTCCAAACCTCGGAGAATACCACGATAACCTGTCTTTGGAGAAAGCGATCCGCATTTATCAGGAGATTCCGGCAGAGCGAATGAACGGGATCAAGGGCATTGGCTTTGAGCTGAAAGATGGGAGCGACTATGAAGGACCGTTCCCGATTTTGACCGGGCAGACCATTGACCTGGACACCATCCAGGCAATCGACTATTACCGTGATAATCCTCTGGTACAGAAAGCGGTAAAGGATCTGGCTGAGGCTATGCCGGAAATGGAGGTGCTGGGGGCGGACGCCAACCAGCAGGAGGCTTTGTTTCTGATCGACGATGCCACCTATCTTCATATCCAGCCCTGTGACAGCGGCTGGGACTACACCCTATACGATGCTGCGTCCATGAAAGAGCTGGATGGAGGTCAGCTGGATATGCCGGAGCTTTCCCGCAAAAATGCAGTTCTCCAGATTTGTGATGACAACAATCTGGACAGCACTTCGCTCAGACACGCTCCTATGTCCATGATTGAGACCTTGCAGGAAGCGGCCTATCAGCAGATGCAGGCAGAGACCAGTCAGATGACTGCTTCTTCCCAGCTGCCGGAGGCACAGGAGCAGGCACTGGATGAATACCCCATGCCTGATGAGCAGGTCTCCACACCGGATATGCAGGAATACGGCTACTCCTATGATGGGATGCTCCCTGTTACCAGAGAACGGGCGCTGGAACTGGATGCCGCCGGTTTGACCGTCTATGTGCTGCATGAGGACAATACGGAGAGCATGGTGTTTGACCCGCAGGAAATCATGGATCATGGCGGTCTTTTTGGCGTGGACCGTGAGGAATGGGAGAAAAGCCCTCAGTTCCACGAAAAGGTCATGGAGCGCCAGGAACATCAGCAGGAACGGGAACAGGCATTTCTCGATCAGAACAGAGATTGCTTTGCCATCTATCAGGTAAGTCGTGACGATCCGCAGAATGTGCGCTTTATGAATCTGGATTGGTTAAAGTCCCATGACATTTCCATAGACCGCAGCAATTATGACCTCATTTACACAGCTCCTCTGAGGGAGTCTGGCACTGTGCCGGAGCAGCTGGAAAAACTCTATCAGCAATTCAATCTGGAAAAGCCCGTGGACTTTCACAGTCCCTCCATGAGCGTCAGCGACATCGTTGCGATCAGACAGGACGGTAAGGTATCCTGTCATTACTGTGACAGCGTTGGTTTTACCCAGATCCCCGGATTCCTGCCGGAAAATCCGCTGAAAAATGCGGAGATGTCCGTGGAGGACGATTATGGCATGATCGATGGCATCATCAACAACGGCCCAAAAGAGCCGTCCGTGGCGGAGCTGGAACAGCAGGCCCGCAGCGGTCAGCCCATCTCTCTGATGGATTTGGCAGAAGCCGTTCATCGAGAGGAACAAGACAGGAAAAAGTCCGTTGTGGATCAGCTGAAAAGCCAGCCCAAGGCAGAACACAAAAAGACAGCGCAAAAAAAGAGCGCAGAAAGGGAGATTTGATATGGGAAACTTTACTTTTGAGGAAATGAACCTGATGTGCATTTACAATACCGGCAGCCGCACCGGCCTGATCGACAGCCTGCGTGAGATGCGCGGCGAGCTTTCGACGGAGGAAACAGAGCTGAGAGAGCTGACCGACAGCGCCCTTACAAAGCTCTGTGCGATGACCGATGAGGACTTTGCCCAGCTGGAGCTGTATCCGGATTTTGACCAGTAAATTGATCGTGTCAGGATGATATAGTGAGAGAAACTGTTCGATGGAAAGACGGTTTCTCTCAATCCTTTACAAAATCTCACTATACTTGGAGGGATGAATGAACTATAATGTAAGCATAAGTTTGCTTATAAATGAGGGAGATTTTTTCTGTAGTGCAGCAGTTCAGTTTCATCGGCTTCCGAAATAATTCTATCGAGTGTTTCCAGTAATTTTTCTTTGTCCTCCGGCAAAAGCCCCTGAAGTTGAAAGGCGTTGGAAGCTCCCATGGCGGCAAAATAGGTTGAAATATTCAAATTCTCCACAAGGACACGGAGTTCCCGATATTTTTCAATTTCACCTTCTGCTTCCCAGTTTCCGTTTTGTATTTCCTGATACAGTTCTGATTCCAGGTAGATTGTCAGCATATTCGGCCCGATCAGAAAAGGATGTAGCTGATTGAAAATTTCTGCTGAGGCTTTCGCACCGGTTTCTCCATTTCCTTTACCAGAAATGCTGGTCAGATAGAAGAAGCCGTACTCAATGCCCGCCTGCTCCAACCTTTTGCATTGGGTTAGAATATCTTGCGAAGTATAACCTTTTCGCATGAAGGACAACGCCGCATCATCTCCGGTTTCTACTCCAATCGTCAGTCCGTTATATCCTACCTGCCGGAGTTGCAGCAATTCTTCCTCCGTCTTATTCTTTGAATCTGTAATACGGGCAAAACAGCCGATTGATTCGACAGATGGCAGATACTTTCGGATGAGTGCTGCAATTTCAAGGAGTTTGTCTGTTTTGAGAACGAATGGGTTTGCCCCAGTTAGGAAAACTCTTTGTATCGGCTTTGGACGTGGCAATCCATGTAGTTTGTTTGTTATTATGGAAGCAGGATTATTGCGTAAGACCTGTACCTCCAATAAGTCGCTTTCGATATCCTCTATGGGTGTCATCCTGAATTTGAAGGGCAGGTCACTGTACAGCGTGCAAAATTTGCACTTGTGATGTGTGCAACCTGCGGTCACTTCTAAAAGCAGGGAATCTGCCTCGTAGGGTGGACGCCAGATGGTTCCTGTATAGTGCATGGTAAATACCTCCTGTTGCAATGATTATGTGCAGGTAACGGGCAAACCTGCACATGACTTTCCCGTTAACAACATTATAGCAAAGCACAGCGAAAATAAAAGTACGGTACTTTTTTATAGTACCTTTTATTTTGATGTGAAATGGGATATAATGACAGAGAAGGAGATGAAAAGAATGAGAAAATCCGAATCCGCAATCAATCGGTGCAAAACAATTTCCACCGTGCAGAAATTACTGGGAGGAAAATATAAAATTGAAATTCTTTGGTATATCGGAAAATGTGATGTCCGGAGGTTTGGGCAGCTTCGCCGCCAGATCGGAGAAATAACGGAAAGTTCCCTTACAAAGCAACTCCGAGAATTAGAGGCAGACGGTTTTATCCTTCGCCACGATTTTTGTGAGGTTCCTCCACGTGTGGAGTATTCATTGACAGAACTGGGAGAAAGTTTTTTATCTGTTCTTGACTATATGAAGGATTGGGGAGATGCGAATCTGTCTGTGTAAAAAGCGGATACTAAAAATTCAAGATTTTCTAGCTCGACAAGCTGGAATTGAGATTTCATATATTCCAAGGGATTTAATAACTGTTATATTTTATTATCA
>OBAG01001765.1_pt1 | contig 12399 bp, 9 predicted proteins | sample 1517701 | NCBI WGS metagenome assembly OBAG01 (sample SAMN04571702, study PRJEB22368) | human gut metagenome | biome: human gut; material: stool | host: Homo sapiens | place: Luxembourg | collected 2012-09-07 | reverse complement strand
CCGATGCGGACATCAAGGCGAAGGTGCTCTATTCCTACCGGGATGTGATTGATGGCACCTGGGTGGAGATGGCACCGACCGGGAACACGAAGGAGCGTTACAGCATCACGCTGCTTGATAACGTGTTCGACTGGCCGCTTTTCCGGAATCCGTTTGCAGAGTATCAGGTGCAGACGGAGAGCAGGCAGCTCCATGTGGCGGACAATTTTTATCTGCCCCTGTGGCTGAATAAAAGTGAGTTCACAGAGGTAGAGCAGGTGCGGCACGAGCGCACCGAAGAGGAGATCCGTCAGATTGCCACAAAGAATCTCTCGGATTACATCAAAGATTTGGAAGAAAAAGGTATTCAAATTATATCAAAAAATGTTATTATAAAAAGTACGGGTGAAAAATATGTGGTAAGCGGCGATCTGTGGGCGCACGAATCCATTGTTTCCTATCAGCCGACAGAGGTTTACGATACCACAATGCAAGAAAGGCAGAATGAAAATGAGTCTGACTGAAGTTTCGTTAAATATACCGACAGACCACATGGCGAATGTGTTCGGTCAGTTTGATGTCTATATCAAAAAAATCGAGCGTACCTTGAATGTGACGGTGGTTGTCCGGGGAGAAGATATGAAAATCCTCGGAGACGAAAGACGCTGCAGGCGCGCGCAGGATGTTTTCATGCAGCTTCTGGAATTGTCCAAACGCGGAAATGTCATCACGGAACAGAATGTCAACTATGCACTGGCATTGATGGCGGAGGAAAAAGAGTCGGCGATCGTGGAGATCGACCGCGACTGCATCTGCCACACGATCAACGGCAAGCCGGTAAAGCCCAAGACACTCGGTCAGAAAGCCTATGTGGATGCCATCCGCGAAAAGATGATCGTGTTCGGCATGGGACCGGCGGGCGATGGCGATGGCAATCACCGCGTTTAAAAATGAGGAGGTCGGGCGGATTATCCTCACCAGGCCTGCGATTGAGGCGGGGGAGAAGCTTGGCTTCCTTCCGGGCGATCTGCAGAGCAAGGTTGATCCTTACTTAAGACCGCTTTACGACGCGCTGTATCAGATTATGGGGGCGGAAAGCTTCCAGAAGAATATGGAAAAGGGACTGATTGAGGTGGCTCCGCTTGCCTACATGCGCGGACGTACGTTAGATAACGCGTTTATCATTTTGGACGAGGCGCAGAACACGACGCCGGCGCAGATGAAGATGTTTCTGACCAGAATCGGTTTCGGTTCAAAGGCGGTCATCACCGGTGACGCCACCCAGAAGGATCTGGCGCCGGATGCCGCATCGGGCTTGGACATTGCGCTGAAAGTGCTGCGCAATGTGGAGGAGATCGGTATCTGCGAACTGACAAGCCAGGATGTCGTGCGGCATCCGGTGGTGCAGAAGATTGTCAAGGCATACGAGGATTATGAGAAGCGCGCCGGTAAGACGTCCGGCACGAGAAAGAACACGAGCAGAACCGGTGCGGGCAGAACCGGTGCGAGAAGCAGGAGAGAGAACACGAATGGATGATCGCTATGTGGCAAAGAGAGTAATATATCTGCTTGGCATGTCTGCCGCAACGATCCTGTTTACGACAGCGGCGGCATTTATCAGGGGACAGTATCTCGACGAGTGGATCGTCCTTGTTATCATCAATCTGGTATTTCTGGCGTTGTGGTTCTTTTTATTGGAGCACTGCCGGATGAAGCGGAGCATTGCGGGGAACCGGGAGACAAGCTACCGGCGTATTTTTGCAGGGTATCTGGCGTCGCTTGGCGTGACGGCGGTCTGTCTTGTACTTCCGGAATTTTCAAGACCTGTGATGCTATCTGCCATTTTGATGCTCGGTGTGGGGAATATCGAGCTTTCCCTGTGCAGCGGACTCTTTTTCTGCAGCCTGCTCGGTCTTTTGTGCGGTGGAACCATCCAGGAATTCTCCATGTATATCCTGCTGGTTCTGATCGGAGCGGTGGCAGCGGACGCAGTGGAAAACAGCAAAAAGCAGTTCTGGTATGAATGGTTTACCGGCATGGCAGGCATGCTGACCTACCGGGAGATCAGCGTCTGGATCATGGTATCTGCCGTGGCGGACGGTGTGGTCGTCTTTTTGTTTTTGCATCTGTGCTACCGGAAACTGGCGGATGCAAGAAATGCGGAAGTCGATGAGGTCATGGTCGACATCACCGATGAATCCTATCCGCTGGCGCGGGAGCTGGCGAGTTTTTCCAGGGCAGACTACAGCCATGCAAGGCGGGTGATGCTTGTGTCGGGGCAGACGAACGTGTGTGCAGCGCCGCGGGGATGTATTACCGTATCGGCGTACTGGAGGGCGCACCGCTTGCAAAAAACGGTGTGAAAATGGCACAGAGAGCCTGCTTCCCGGAGAAGGTAATCCGCATTATTGGGGAATACAACGGGGAAGAAACCCTGCCATCCACCATCGAGTCGGCGATTGTACATATGGTGGACGGGCTGTTGAAAAAACTGGAGGTTCTGGATGAGGATACCGTTGGCAGCAACTGGAACCAGGATATGGTGATCTATCAGACCTTGAATGAATATTCTGCCGCGGGGCTGTATGACCGTTCCGGGCTTAGCATGAATATGTTTTTGAAAATACGGGAATATCTTGTGAACGAGGAGGCATTACTGGTATGAGCCTGAATTTAGAAGTCGAAGTGGACGTGCCATTTACATTTGATTATGAAGCGCTGGCGGGCGAGGTTGTCGCTTTTACCATCGACCATGAAGGTTTTCCTTATGAGGCGGAAGTGAATCTGACGCTGACAGACAATGAAGGAATTCATGAGATCAACCGGATGTACCGGCAGATTGATGCACCGACGGACGTTTTGTCTTTCCCGATGCTCTCCTATGAGCAGGCGGGCGATTTCTCGGCGTTGGAAGAGGATTATGAGGATAATTTTAATCCGGATACCGGGGAGATCATGCTGGGAGACATTGTCATCTCGGTGGACCGGGTGAGAGAGCAGGCTGCCGCCTACGGACACAGCGAGCGCAGGGAATTTGCGTTTCTGATCGTGCACAGCATGCTTCATCTGTTCGGGTATGACCACATGACGCCGGAGGACGCGGCAGTCATGGAGCCGAAGCAGAGACAGATTCTGGAGGAGATGAACATCTCGCGTGATTAACGAACGGCGGCGCCGTGGCGCTTCCGAAAGGATTTGAGGTACTTTTATGGGCAATAACAAAAGGAAAAATACGACAAGTTTTCTGGCGCAGGGCACAATCCTCGCGGCGGCTTCGCTGATCAGCCGTGTGATCGGACTGATTTACCGCATGCCGCTGACGGCGATTATTGGGGATACCGGCAACGACTATTATGGCAGTGCCTATACCATCTATAATATTTTGTTAATTATTTCGTCCTACAGCCTGCCGCTCGCGGTATCCAAACTTGTCTCGGCAAATATCTCACAGGGCAGAAGGCGCAATGTCTACCGCATCTTAAAGTGCGCGCTGATTTTTGCGCTGGTGTCCGGAACCGCTGCCGCGGCAATTCTCTATTTCGGAGCGGATTTTATTACGGGTACGCTGCTTAGAACCCCACTTTGTATCTTTGCGTTAAAGGTTTTAGTGCCGGTTCTTGTAATTGTTGCGGTCTTAGGTGTGATGCGAGGCTTTTTCCAGGGACTTGGCACGATGATGCCGAGTGCCGTATCCCAGATCTTAGAGCAGATTATAAATGCGATTGTCAGCGTGTGGGCGGCGTATGTCCTTTTTTCCTACGGTTCCAAAGCTGGAGCGCTTTTAGGCAATGCCGAGGATTACGGCGCAGCCTACGGTGCGGCGGGCGGAACGATCGGAACCGCTGCCGGAGCGCTGAGTGCGCTGCTGTTTGCGGGTTTTGTCCTTGTTGTCTATCTGCGGGTGTTTAAAAAGACGCTTCGCAAGGAGCGGAAGACAAGCGCAGATTCGTACGGAGAGATTTTTAAACTGCTGATCATCACCATTATTCCGGTGCTGGTGAGCAGCACGATCTACAACTGTAACGCCACCATTGACCAGGCGGTCTACAAGAATATCGCGGCATGGCAGGGATATTCCAAGACGGACTATGGTACCTGGAACGGTATCTATACCGGAAAATACCAGGTGTTAATCAATGTGCCGCTGGCCATTGCATCCTCCCTTGCGGCATCGAGTGTGCCGGCGCTCTCTGCTGCTTATGCGAGCGGAAAACGAGGCGAGGCGAAACGGCAGATCGGGCTTGCCACACGCTTTATCATGGTCGTGGCATTCCCGTGTGCAGTCGGAATGGGCGTGCTTGCCTCCCCGATTCTTCAGATGCTGTTTGGTGATTCCTCCGAGCTTGCGGCAAGAATGCTGCAGACCGGTTCCGTGGCCATCATTTTCTTCTCCCTGTCGACCCTTTCCAACGGTCTGCTGCAGGGGATGAACCGGATGAAGGAGCCGATCAAGAATGCAGTGATTGCACTGGCGCTTCACTTGATCATTCTGGTGGCGCTGATGCTTGGGCTGGATCTGAACATTTTTGCGGTGATCATCGCAAATGCATGCTTCGGACTGATCATGTGTATTCTAAATGCGCGCTCGATCCGCCGTTACAGCGGATACCGTCAGGAAGTGCGGCGCACGTTTTTCGTGCCGGCGGTTTCAGCGGCTGGAATGGGCGTGGTGGTATGGCTTGTTTACCGTCTGTTCCTCTATCTGCTTCGGAGCAATCTGATCGCAACGCTTGTATCGATTGTTGCAGGCGTCTTTACCTACGCGACGCTGCTTTTGATGCTTAAGGGACTGACTGAGCAGGAAATCCTGCGCTTCCCGAAAGGCAGAACGCTTGTAAAACTCGCGCGGAAGATGCATCTTTTGCGTTAATTGAATAAAAAGGAAAGAACTGGCAGATACTTATCGCAGAGAATGGGAGGACATTATGAAACGGACGATAGGTATTTGCCTTTTTGCGGCAGTGATGCTGCTTGTCGGAGGCTTGTGCGGGAAAACCGCATTTGATGCAGGAAGGATCCGTACGGCAGAGGAGACGGAGGCGGTCACGGAAGATGCCGCAGTGACACAGACGGAGCGGACTGCGGAGAGCATGCAGATCCAGAAAACCTGCCGCTATCTGCTCCGCATGGATGACGACGGCATCTTAAAAGTCTATGAGGCGGACGGGATAACCCTTTTATTTGAGACCAACATCCGTGCGGAACGGCTTTCCGTGCAGACAAGGGAGCAGCTTTCCGACGGAATTCCGGTAGACGATGAGAGAGAACTGTACGATCTGCTCGAAAGCTATTCCAGCTGACGTAAGAGAAGTTATTCATTGAATGTTACAGGGCTGTGTGGTAAAATTGTTACGGTTAAGAAGAACGGACAGAATGATACAGCGGTTAGATAAGAGGTTGAAATGACAGATATAGATGTTACGGTGATCGGTGGCGGCGCGGCAGGACTTATGGCGGCGGTCAGTGCAGCCAGGTGCGGCGCGAGAACACGGGTAATCGAACACATGGACCGGATTGGGAAAAAGATTCTATCCACCGGCAACGGAAAATGTAATTACACAAATGCAGTGCAGGGGCTTTCCTGTTATCGTGGAGAGAACCCTGCTTTTGTGCTGCCTGTTTTTGAGCAGTTCGGGCAGGAGGATACCGTGCGCCTGTTTGAAGAACTTGGAATCTATCCGAAGATCAAAAACGGTTACTATTATCCGGCGAGTGAGCAGGCGGTGTCTGTCGTGGAAGTGTTTGGCATGGAATGCGATTACCTCGGCGTTGATCTGTGGACGTCCTGCGGACTGCAATCCATTCAAAAAACCTGTACCGGGTATGAAATACGCACCACAAAAGGCGCGTTTTCAACCAAAACAGTGATTTTTGCGTCCGGATTGCTGGCAGCACCCAAGACAGGAAGCGACGGAAGTGCATTTCCATATATAGAAGCACTTGGTCATCATTTTGTAGATGTGGTGCCAGCTCTCGTGCAACTGCATGGAAAACAGGCATTTTTCAAGAAACTTGCAGGAATTCGTGCAGAAATGCAGGTAACACTCTACCTGGAAAATGAGCAATTTCAACCAAAAGGCAGCCGTGGGACAGCCCGGGGAGAAAAGCCTGACGCGGTGTGCAGTGAGCGGGGCGAACTTCAGCTTACGGCTTCCGGAATCTCGGGTATCCCGGTCTTTCAGATCAGCCGTTATGCGACAAGAGCGCTCGCGGACGAAAAGCATCCCTACGTGCTGATTGATTTTGCGCCGGATCTTACGGACAAGGAGTTTTTTGATCTGCTGTCAGAGCGCTTCTACGAGAATACACATGGCAAGAGCGCCGGGGAGGCACTGATCGGTCTCTTTAACAGAAAGCTGAGCGAGGTACTGCTCTCCGAAGCTGGCATACGGTCGGAACTCTATGCCGGGGAGGTGGCACGCGCCACACTGCACCGGCTGGTGAAGTGTGTCAAGAATTTCCGGGTTGATATTACTGGAAGCAACGGAATGGAAGCGGCGCAGGTATGCGCAGGGGGCGTTGACACGGAGGAGATTGAAGCTACAACGCTTGCGTCAAAGCTGGCAGACGGTATCTATTTTGCGGGCGAGGTCATTGATATTGACGGCACCTGCGGCGGTTACAATCTGCAGTGGGCGTGGTCGAGCGGCTTTGTGGCGGGGATGCATGCAGCAGAGGAAGGAATGTCAAAGCAGAGATGATACGGATCAATCAGATAAAAATGCCGCTGCATCACGATGCGGCAGCACTGGAACAGAAAATCAGAAAACGTCTGGGACTTTCGGGAGACCAGGAGCTTCGCTACCGGATTCTCAGAAAATCCATTGACGCGAGAAAGAAACCGGAACTGTCGTTGGTGTATTCCGTGGAGGTTTCCACTTCCGGAGAAGAGAAAATCATAAAAAGGGCAAACGATCCGAATGTTACGATCATAAAGCAGACCGGTTATCATCTGCCCGGGGCGGTTTCGCCAACGCCGTCCATCCCGCCGGTGATTGTCGGTGCGGGTCCTGCGGGACTTTTCTGCGCGTATGCGCTCACGATGAGCGGCTGTGCACCGGTTGTCCTTGAGCGCGGGCGTTCAGTGACGGAGCGCACAAAGGATGTGGAGCGCTTCTGGGAGAGCGGAGTGTTGGATACGGTTTCCAACGTGCAGTTCGGAGAGGGCGGCGCAGGAACTTTTTCGGACGGCAAATTAAATACACTGGTCAAGGATCCCACCGGCAGGAACCGGTTTGTTCTGGAAACCTTTGTAAAATTCGGAGCGCCGGAGCAGATTCTGTACGAAAACAAACCGCACATCGGAACGGATATTCTTGCCGGAGTCATCAAAAACATGCGGCAGGCGATGGAAGCGCGCGGCGCCAGGTTTTGCTTTGAGAGCTGTATGACAGATTACCGCAGGGAAGCGGACGGAAAGATGTTTGTTGAGGTCAACCACAAGGAGTGGATCGAGACTTCCAGACTCGTTCTTGCAATCGGTCACAGTGCGCGGGACACGTTTGGGATGCTGTATCAGAAGCAGGATCTTGTCATGGAGGCAAAAGCGTTTGCGGTTGGTTTCCGCGTGGAACACCCGCAGGAGATGATGAATCTGCAGCAATATGGAGCGCTGCATGCACACGAACTTCCGGCAGCCCCCTACAAAGTGACAGCGAACCTCGCAAACGGCAGAGGCGTGTATTCCTTCTGCATGTGTCCGGGCGGATATGTGGTAAACGCATCCTCCGAGGAGGGCAGGCTTGCGGTCAACGGAATGAGCTATTCCGGACGTGACGGGAAAAACGCAAACAGTGCGATTATTGTGGCGGTAACTCCTGACGACTTTGCGGGGAAAGATCCGCTAGCCGGTGTCCGTTTTCAGGAGATGCTTGAGGAGCGGGCATTCGCTATCGGAAAAGGGCGGATTCCGCAGCAGCTTTTTGGAGACTATTGCAGCAATCGTGCCTCGGTGTCTTACGGGGCGTTTGAGAGCGCCACAAAGGGCGCATGTGTGCTTGGCAATTTAAGAGGTCTGCTGCCGCAGGCACTGGAAGAGTCCTTTATCGAGGGGATGCACGCATTCAGCCGCCGGATTCCGGCTTTTGACCGGGAAGACGCCATCCTCTCCGGCGTGGAGAGCCGGACGTCCTCACCGGTACGCCTGGTGCGCGATCCGAAGCTTCTTGTGGCTGCAGGCGGCATCTATCCGTGTGGGGAGGGCGCGGGCTATGCAGGCGGCATCATGTCCGCGGCGATGGACGGACTGAAAGTGGCAGAGGCGATTATGAGAGATATGGAGGAGCAACGTGGCTGAATTTACACCAATGATGCAGCAATATCTGCAGACGAAGGAAGAATATAAAGACTGTATCCTGTTTTACCGGCTGGGAGATTTCTACGAGATGTTTTTTGAGGATGCCGAACTGGTGTCCAAAGAACTGGAACTGACGCTGACCGGAAAAAACTGCGGCATGGAGGAGCGCGCACCGATGTGCGGCATCCCGTACCATGCGGTGGAGGGATACTTAAATAAACTTGTGGCAAATGGACACAAGGTTGCCATCTGCGAGCAGGTGGAAGATCCGAAGCTGGCAAAGGGACTGGTCAGGCGCGAGGTCATCCGGATCGTGACGCCGGGAACGAACCTGGATATGCAGGCGCTGGACGAATCCAAGAACAATTATATTATGTGCATCGTATATCTGGCAGACCGCTACGGCGTATCCATTGCGGACGTCTCAACCGGATTCGGAGCGGAAGCTTTTCGATGAGATCACAAAATTTTCGCCATCTGAAATTATATGCAACGAAAGTTTTTATATGAGTGGTGTCGATATAGAAGATTTAAGGCATCGACTCAAGATTACAATTTATGCGCTGGAGACATGGTATTTTGGGGATGAGCTTGCAGAGACAACACTGCTTACACACTTTAAGGTAAAGAGTCTGGAGGCTCTGGGACTTGCCGATTATGACTGCGGCATGATTGCTGCGGGAGCACTGTTAAAGTATCTGTACGAGACACAGAAGAACGATCTCAACAACATTTCCGTGATTCATCCGTATTCCACCGGAAAATACATGATCATCGACAGCTCGACCAGAAGGAATCTGGAGCTTGTGGAAACGCTGCGCGAGAAGCAGAAACGCGGATCGCTCCTGTGGGTGCTTGACAAGACGAAGACGGCGATGGGTGCCAGACTGCTCCGCTCCTATGTGGAACAGCCACTGATTGACAAGGCGGAGATCGAGAAGCGCCAGGATGCAATCTGTGAGCTGAATCAGCACGTGATTACCAGAGAGGAACTCCGGGAATATTTAAATCCGATCTACGATCTGGAGCGTCTGATTACGCGTGTTACATATCTGACCGCCAATCCCAGGGATCTCATTGCCTTCCGCAGTTCGATTGCCATGCTGCCGCCGATCAAGAGTCTTTTGGGCGATTTTCAGTGCGAGCTGCTGGGAGAAATCCGCGAGGACATGGATACGTTGGAGGAGCTCTGCGCACTGATCGACCGGGCTATCATGGAGGAACCGCCCATTTCGGTGCGGGACGGCGGTCTGATCAAGGACGGCTACAACGAGGATGTCGATAAATACCGCAAGGCGAAGACGGAAGGGAAGACCTGGCTGGCGGAACTGGAAGCCAAAGAGCGTGAAAAGACAGGCATCAAGAATTTAAAAATCAAATATAACAAGGTATTCGGCTATTATCTGGAAGTGACCAACTCCTACAAGGATCTGGTTCCGGATTATTTTATGCGCAAGCAGACGCTCGCCAACGCCGAGCGCTATATCACGCCGGAATTAAAAGAACTGGAGGACATGATTCTCGGCGCGGAGGACAAGCTTGTCACATTAGAGTACGATCTCTTCTGTGAGGTGCGGAGTACGATCGCTGCGGAGATTGTGCGCATCCAGCGGACCGCCAAGGCGGTTGCCGGTCTGGATGTATTCGTGTCGCTCGCACTTGTCGCGGATCAGAATAATTACTGCCGTCCGAAAATCAACGAGAACGGCATCATTGACATCAAGGGCGGACGTCATCCGGTGGTCGAGAAGATGATCAACAACGATATGTTCATTGACAATGACACGTACCTCGACAACGGCAACCATCGCATCTCAATTATCACGGGACCGAACATGGCGGGAAAATCCACCTATATGCGCCAGACGGCGCTGATCGTTCTGATGGCGCAGCTTGGCAGCTATGTGCCTGCGGCATCCGCGAAGATCGGTATCGTGGACCGCATTTTCACACGTGTGGGAGCGTCGGATGATCTTGCCAGCGGGCAGAGTACGTTTATGGTGGAGATGAATGAGGTTGCCAATATTCTGCGCAACGCCACCTCCAACTCGCTGCTGATCTTGGATGAAATCGGGCGCGGCACAAGCACCTACGACGGGCTGAGCATCGCCTGGGCGGTGGTGGAGCATATCAGCAACCCGAAGCTCCTCGGTGCCAAGACGCTTTTTGCCACACATTATCATGAACTGACAGAGCTGGAAGGCAAATTAAACAACGTCAACAATTACTGCGTGGCGGTAAAGGAAAAGGGCGATGACATTGTATTTCTCCGCAAAATCGTAAAGGGCGGCGCGGACAAGAGTTACGGTATCCAGGTGGCAAAGCTTGCCGGCGTGCCGGATTCCGTCATTGCGCGTGCCAAGGAGATCGTGGAGGAATTAAGTGCCAACGACATCACGGAAGTTGCGAGAAATATCTCCGTCGATACGGGAAGCAAAAAGAAAAAAGAAAAGCTGGACGAGGTGGATCTGACGCAGATGTCGTTGTTTGATACCGTGCGGGACGATGACATCATAGAGGAACTGCGGAATGTGGATGTCGGAAATCTGACGCCGATTGAGGCTTTAAACAAATTATACGAACTTCAGAACAAGGTAAAGAACCGCTGGTAACCGGAAGCGCCTTTGGCAAAGGCAGATGGGAGGAATGGAATGCCGCAGATAACACTGCTTTCACAGGAAACAATCGATAAAATAGCAGCCGGAGAGGTGGTGGAACGGCCGTCCTCGGTGGTCAAGGAGCTTGTCGAGAACGCGATCGATGCCCGGGCAACCGCCGTCACGGTCGAGATCAAGGAGGGCGGCACAACGTTCGTGCGCATTACGGATAACGGCTGCGGAATTGAGCGTGAGCAGGTACCGCTCGCGTTTCTGCGCCATTCCACCAGCAAGATCAAGAGTGTGGAAGACCTTTTATGCATCCATTCGCTCGGGTTCCGCGGTGAGGCGCTCTCAAGCATTGCTGCCGTATCGCAGGTGGAGCTGATTACCAAGACTTACAGCGATCTGACCGGAACGCGCTATGTCATTGAAGGCTCAAGGGAGATGAGCAACGATGAGATCGGCGCGCCGGACGGCACGACCTTCATCGTCAGAAACCTCTTTTACAATACGCCGGCACGGAAAAAGTTTTTAAAAACCGCGCAGACGGAGGGAAATTATATCAGTGACCTGATGGAGCGCCTTGCCTTGTCCCATCCGGATGTCTCTTTTAAGTTTATCAGCAACGGACAGACCAAGATGCATACCTCCGGCAACTCCAATGAAAAAGATCTGATCTATCATATCTACGGGCGCGATATTACGGCGGCGCTTCTTCCGGTCTTCGCAGAGACAGAATATTTCTCGGTAAAGGGCTTTGTCGGAAAACCGATGATTTCCCGCGGGAACCGCAGCTACGAAAGCTATTTTATCAATGGACGCTACATCAAAAGCGCACTGCTCTCCAAAGCGGTGGAAGAGGCGTACAAGGGCTTTATGATGCAGCATCAGTATCCGTTCTGCGTGCTGTATTTTACCATGGATACGGAGCTTTTGGACGTCAATGTGCACCCGACCAAGATGGAGCTTCGTTTTTCCAACAATGAGGAAGTGTACCGGAAGCTATATCAGACGATCCGCGATGTGCTGACTCACAAGGAATTTATTCCGGCTGTCCCGGTGGAGGAAAAGAAAGAAGAAAAGCGTCCGGTCATTACAGGGAGCCTGCCGGAGCCATTTGAGACAAAACGTCTGCATATCCCGCCGCAGACACAGGTGCTGCCGCAGGGGCAGAACGTGACGCCGGAACCAGTCAGAACACCGGAAAATCTGGACGTGTTCCGGCAGCTTCTGGTGCGGGAAGAGAGCAGCTATCATACGGATTCCGCATCTGCGGGTTCTGCTTCGACCGAAGACGGCAGCCGGATACAGGAGATGTCATGGGAAGCGGGAAGCATACCGGTGGCGGATACCGTACAGCCGGATGTGCAGCCGGAGCCGATTCCTAAGGCAGAGGCCGTGCGGGGAACTCCTGATACACCGGAGAATCTGAATACGCCGGAGAATCTGAATATGCCGGAGACAGACACACAGAATGTGCAGGAGACGCAGAATCCGCAGGAGACAGCGGACACGGTCGTGTAC
>OBAG01001761.1_pt1 | contig 12415 bp, 10 predicted proteins | sample 1517701 | NCBI WGS metagenome assembly OBAG01 (sample SAMN04571702, study PRJEB22368) | human gut metagenome | biome: human gut; material: stool | host: Homo sapiens | place: Luxembourg | collected 2012-09-07 | reverse complement strand
GTACATTTTTCTAAGGATAGGATCGATCGTCCCGGTAATCGTCCGCTTTATGGGATGGTTGCTGAAAACCATAACGATTATTGGGGAAATATTATTTCGGGTGTGGAATTGGTGTCCTTGTCCCAGGAACATGGCGTAATGCATTGTACGGACGATTTTCTCGATCGGCTTCATGTCGGGGATGTTGTCACCGTATTGCCTGTGCATTCCTGTATGACGGCCGATCTGATGAAAATTTACCACATGAACGACGGGAAAACTGCCGCCCATATTTAAAGCATCATGGAGGATAAAATTAAAGTTGCCGGTGAAATAGCAGCTCATACTTATCCTTTGAGTGAAAAAAGCCTTTGCCGTTTGGCTGCTATCTTAGAACCACGGAAATTATTGAAGAATGAATTATTTTTGAAAGAAGGCGATGTCGCACGTTCGATGGGAGTCGTCGAACAAGGGATGGTGAGGCAGTTTTACCGGAAAAAAAATCTGGAGATTACGGAGCATTTTACATACGAAGGCCATCTTTTCGTATGTCTGGAAAGTTTTATTCGTCAGATCCCGGGACAATTTTATGTTGAGGCACTCGAGCCTACTCTGATCTATGAAATACCTTACGGACCTTTTCATGAACTCATGCAACAGGATCCCGAAATTTTGCGGGTATATTGTACCATCCTCGAAAGTTCGTTAATCATTTCCCAACATAAAGCGGATGCCCGCAACCGGCATTCTGCTTTCGAACGTTATCGGCGTCTGGAGTTCGAACACCCTCAGATCGTCCGGAGGGCTCCTCAGATTCATGTGGCTTCTTTTTTGGGGATGAGTCCTGAAACCTTAAGCCGGATACGGGCTGGTAAGATTTCTTGATACAGATCAAGAAATGTCCTGCCGGAAAGTATTTCAGTATCGAAAACGTTGTAAATCGGATCGAAATACAGAATTTTGCACTGTTTTTAAATCTTGTGCTATGATAAAATACTGTATTTTTTCTATTTTTTGTTTTCTTCCCTTTTTGATTTGGGCGGATGAGTTACCCCAACTGGGTAAGGCTCCTTTGGAAAAAGTGATTCAGGCCATGACGGTCGACGAAAAGATCCGGTTGTTGACCGGAACGGGTGAGGTGGCCGAAGATATTTTGGTTGCCGTGGGCGAAACCGATAAAATTGTGCCCGGTGCTGCCGGTACCACCTATCCCATTCCCCGGCTGGGTATTCCGGCGATGGTAATGGCCGACGGTCCTGCCGGACTTCGGATTTCTGCCCGGCGTGATAGTTGTCCGCGAACATTTTATTGTACTGCTTTCCCTGTAGCTACTTTGCTGGCTTCGACCTGGAATACGGATTTGGTACAACAGGTCGGGCAGGCCATGGGTAACGAAGTGCTCGAATATGGTTGTGATATTTTATTGGCACCTGCTCTTAATATCCACCGGAATCCTCTGTGTGGCCGGAATTTCGAGTATTATTCCGAAGATCCTTTCCTGACAGGTAAAATCGCAGTAGCTATGGTAAAAGGTATTCAACAAAACGGCGTAGGCACGTCTGTGAAACATTTTGCCGTCAATAATCAGGAGACGAACCGGATTGCTAATGATGCGATTCTCTCTCCCCGTGCGATGAGGGAGATTTATCTCAAAGGCTTTGAAATGGTGGTGAAGGAAGCGAATCCCTGGACGGTAATGTCGTCGTATAATAAGATCAACGGCGTTTATACCTCCGAGAGTTATGATTTACTGACGACGATTTTGCGTAAAGAGTGGGGATATCAGGGGATGGTGGTCACCGACTGGTTCGGTGGACGCGATGCCGTCGGGCAGGTCCAGGCTGGAAACGACCTGCTGATGCCCGGGAAAATTCGCCAGCAAGATAGTATCCGCCAGGCATTGAAGACAGGAAAACTATCTATGGCCGACGTCGACCGGAATGTACGCCGGGTGTTGGAGTTGATCCTGAAAACGCCCCGTTTTAAAGGATATCCCTATTCCGAACAGCCTGATCTGAAAGCACATGCTTCGGTTACCCGTGAAGCTGCTGCCGAAGGAATGATTTTGTTGAAAAATGATGGAAAAACGTTACCGTTGGCCGCTGATGTGCGTGATATTGCCGTTTTTGGAAATACTTCTTACCAGTTTATTGCCGGAGGTACCGGTAGCGGTGATGTCGAAGAAGCTTATTCTGTCTCTTTGGAAGAAGGATTGACCGGAGCCGGTTTTATCCTCGATAAGGGCTTGAAACAGCATTATTTGGATTATATCCGGGCTGAAGAGGCTAAAATCGATTGGAAGAAATACAACCACGTCACTCCTCCCCGTATCGTGGAATGTACTTTAGACGAAGGGTTGATCCGGCGAAAAGCCGAAGAAACGGATATGGCTATGATTACCATCGGCCGGAATGCCGGAGAATACAGTGACCGGAAAGTGAAAGACGATTTCGAGCTTTGTGCCGACGAACGGGAAATGCTGGAAAAGGTAACCCGAATCTTTCATCAGGAGGGTAAAAAGGTAGTCGTCATCCTGAATATCGGGGGAGTGATCGAAACGGCTTCCTGGAAAGACCGGCCCGATGCAATCCTGTTGGCTTGGCAGGGGGGACAGGAAGGTGGAAACTCGGTGGCCGATATTTTATCGGGCAAGGTGAATCCCTCCGGTAAGTTACCGATGACTTTCCCTGTCCGTTATGAAGATGCCGCTTCCTCTGAAAATTTTCCCCTAATCGGCGATGAGGAAGCTCTCGATATTTACCGGGAGTTTTATACCGGGCCTAAAGGTACCGACCGGCCGAATATCGACTTTACCCGATATGAAGAGGGGATCTATGTCGGTTACCGTTATTTCGATAAATATCGGGTAGATGTTTCCTATCCCTTCGGTTTCGGCTTGTCGTATACCGGATTTACTTATAGCAAACCTCGGTATTTGCGTACAGAACAAGGATATGAATTTTCCTGTACAGTGACCAATACCGGAAAGATACCGGGAAAAGAAGTGGTACAGTTATATATCGCCGCTCCCGGAAAAACAATGGTTAAACCGCAGAAAGAACTGAAAGCCTTTGCCAAAACGAAAATATTGGCTCCCGGAGAGAGTGAGGTCGTTCGGTTGGTTGTCGGTTTGTCCGAACTGGCGTCCTTCGACGAGCAAGCTTCCTGTTGGGCAGTTGAATCCGGTCGCTATCTGGCTATTTGGGGGAGTTCTTCCCGGGATTGCCGTTTAAAACAATCTTTTACGCTTCGGCAAGCCGTGACGGGTGAAGAGGTGCATCGGGTTTTATTACCCGTACGACAACTCGAAGAGTTGTATTGAGTTCGACGGAGAAACGGGCCTGCCGTTTTTGGTTTTTCGTTTACTTTATTACCTTTGCTGTGATAATGAACGTTTTATTAGTTGAATAACATAATTTTATAACATTCCCGAATCGGAAAATTATTCTGTTTCTTTATCGGATTATTCCTTGGGTTTTCATCGTTTATTCTAATAAACCGTCTGATTATCAGTTTCCTTTCAGGGCTTCACAATAACGATGAATTCCGTGTATTACGATTTCAATTTCCTCGTCATCCAATACCTCCAGTATTTTGGATATCGTTTCATTAATCGAATCTGTTGCTTCTGCAAGCCGGGACTCCCCTGCTGCCGAGAGGGTGATCACTTTCCTCCGTTTGTCCTTTTCATCCTGATAGATATCCACCAAGCCGGCTTGGACTAACTTTTTTCTACTCATCGTAGAATGTTCGACATGAAGAAAATCTGCTAATTCCTGAATAGAAAGACTTATATTGTTCTTTATATGATAGAGGATATGCCGCTGACTGAATGATAAGCCCGCACGATGTTTGAATAAACCCAATTCCTTGACCAGTTCATAGTTCAGTTGGCGGAGTATATCGATATAGTTTTGCATCATGTCGTTAATAAAGGTATTTTTATATATGTATCAAACATGGATCTTCTCTCTGCAAATATATGTATTATGCATATAAATCCAAATAAAGTTTGAAAATTTAACACAAATAATTTAAAAAATCCAAATTTTCCGGCTCAATTGCGCGAAAGTACCCGGAATCGGTTGCGTTTACCGAAAAGAATAAACACATCGTTGGCGTTGACCACAAAGTCATCGGATACTTCTTCGAGAAGTTCCATGCGTAAATACCCCTTTTCTTCATCCCGGTCATAATGTTTTATAGCGATTAATTTGAGCGAGAAATCTTTTTCCAGTTTGATGTCTCCCAGTCGTCGTCCGACAAAAGCAGGGGGAAGCTTCATTTCATAAATATAATAATCCGGTGATACCTGATAAGAATAGATTAATGTAGTTAATTCGGTTTTTGTTGCGAAAAAATCGGCATATTCTTTTTCGAGTTGAATGATTTCCGTTATACCCATTGCTTCCAGAACCGTTTTATGTAAGGTAGAAATAGCCCGGACAATAATACGTTTAGCTCCGTTTTGTTTAAGAATAGCCACGGTCAGTATAGAAGCTCCTGCATCCTTACCTAACGAAACGATATTCAGGTCTGCATCTTTCAACGGTAAATTGCGGGCAGCCTGTTCGTTGTTGAGGTTCAGGCAGATCGTATTTTTAATACTATCTTTATATGCATTCACTTTATCTATATCTTTATCGACCCCGATAACTTCATATCCCATGGCCGTCAACCGTTGAGCCAGCGCCATCCCGAAATTCCCTAAACCGATGATAATACATTTCATAACAAAAAACAAAAAACAATAAGCAATAGGCTAAAGGCTATAAGCTATAAGCTAAAGGCTATAAGCAATAGGCTAAAAGTAAAAATGAATAACAATAACGTCTACGTATATTTTAAAAATGAGTTCCTTTTCTTTTCCCCCTTTTAGCTTCCTCCTTTTCTTCTCCTTGTCCCTCGTTTCTTGCCTTTTTCTTTTCGCTTTTCGCCTATAGCTTTTCGCCTATAGCCTTTGGCCTTTCGCTTATAGCCTTTCGCCTTTTTAAACAATCACATTCTCCTCCGCATAAGTATAACTTTGTGAACTTTGCCGGGGAATAAGTCCTGAAAGTAAAGTGATCAATCCCACTCTACCTACGAACATCGTCAGGCTGATGATGATTTTTCCGGCCGTATTCAACTGGGAGGTAAAGTCGAGGCTAAGGCCTACGGTACTTATCGCCGACGTTACTTCGAATAAAATTTGGGTGACCGATCCCTCCGGTACCCAAAAAGCCACCAGGCAGGTGGCGGTTCCGATCCACAGGATAGATAATAATATGATTGCATGAGCCCGTCGCACGTTTTCCGATGGGAGTTGACGTTTAAAAATTTCGATTTTTTCTTTGCCTCTCAGCGTATTGATGATATTCTTCAACGCAATAGTAATCGTTGTTGTTTTTATCCCCCCGCCGGTAGATAAGGGCGAAGCGCCGATCCACATCAATAGGAGAGTCAGGAACAAAGTCGACGGCAGGAGAGAAGTCAGATCGACTGTATTAAAACCCGCAGTGCGGGGAGTCACTGCACTGAAGAAAGACACCGCCAGCTTTCCTCTTAATGGAAGCCCTCTCAGGCAATTGTTGTTTTCAGACAACCAGAAGAGTAAAGTTCCTCCCACAAGGAGCAGTAAAGTTGCCGTAATGACAATACGGGTAGTGGTATTCACAATTCTTACATGCGACGGCATACGCTTCGAAGAGCCGGTAAGCCGGTAAAAAAGGTTTCTGACTTTATGATTTACCAGTTTACCGTAATTGAACAGGATGGGAAACCCGATCCCTCCCAATATAATCAGGGTGGCTATCCAGCACTGTAAGCCGTATAAATCCCGGATACCCGGATGGTACAAATTGCCCGTTAAAGTTGAAAAGCCGGCATTGCAAAAGGCCGATACGGCATGGAAAATAGCAAAAAATATCTTATTCGGTATAAGGGAGGGGGAGAGATCCCGGATCTCCCACCACAAGATCCAGGCTCCGATAGCTTCCACGATAATCGTCGTGAAAAGTGTGTAGAAAAGAGTTCGGAAAATATTGTTCATCGATTCCTCGCTCAGGATATTTTTTAAAGCCATTTGATCGTTAAAAGAGGTTTGGGTGAAAAAAGACAAAGCGATAAAACTGGTGAAAGTCATGACCCCGATCCCTCCGATTTGGATCAGCAAAAGGAGAACCACCTGACCTGTTGTAGTAAAAGTGGTGGCCGTATCGACAACCGTCAGGCCCGTAATACACACGGCACTCGTAGAAGTGAACAGGGCATCGATAAAACTCAGCGATCCATGATGCGCTTTCGGTAACATAAGCAGGAAAGTACCTGTCAGGATGATGGCCAGGAAACTGTAGACAAACGTCATTTCAGGTCTTATATGCCGTTGTAATCCCGTAACTACCACTTTCGAGAGATGGATGATGCTTATAAACAACAAGAGAATATGGGTCAGGATATGATCTGTTTTTTGTAACCAGTTGTCGGTGGGAAAATGAGCCGGTGTTTGGGTCAGGATAACGAATAACAAAAGTGCTAATACGATAATCTCTATCCAATATCCTTTCTCTTGCCAGATCTCTTTGGGATCCAGAAAGATCGTTGCGATACTGCCGAAAAAGAAAATCCGGATGATGATATTGAATCCCTCTGTAACGTATCTTTTCCCTGCCTCACTGATCGCATAACCGTATTCGTAGGCCATCAGTACGATCGTTGCCACTGAAGCGAGGATAAATAAAATACGGATCAGCTGGACGGTCGCTTTTTTCAGGATACGTCGGAGATTGTTGAGTTTATATCTGAATTCGGTAGAAAACATATATACTGGGATTTAATATAAAATGAACGGGATTATATCAGAAAGGTTTTCTTCCGGAATTGTTTTTCTTTGTCAAAATTTGAATGAGTATATATTATTACGTCATTCTTTCTGCTTTTAATCTATAGCTCTGTTTTTTTTGTTCTTACGGTATGGGGGAAAAACAGATCGTTTTATTGAATTCTGTTGCATTTAATTACCGGGTGCGTTTTTCAAGATCCTGATCAACTTTTTGAATAATGCCATAAAATTTACTGAACAGGAAAGTATCTCGATGGGATACTGCCTGTCCGATAACCGGGAACTTTATTTTTAGGTCAAAAACCGGTATTCGGCCGTTTGGTCAGACTCGATCCTTTTGTTCAGGGGATAGGTTTGGGATTGGCCATCTGTGAAATGATCGTCCGGAAAATGAAGGCCGGATCGGTGATGACTCCCAACCCGGCGAAGATGTCGAATTTTGGTTTACCTTACCGTATAAACCTGTCCAACCCTCCTGAAAATAGGCTTATTTCATAAATACAAAATATACGGCCATTACCAGACATACTCCCGCTGCCAGGTGATTCCATTTTAATGTTTCTCCCTGAAAAAAGATCATCGTGAAAATGGCAAAAATGATAAGGGTAATCACTTCCTGGATCACTTTCAGCTGAACAAGTGTAAACGGTCCACCATTGCCTTGAAAACCGATACGGTTGCCTGGGATTTGGAGCGAATACTCGAAAAAAGCCATTCCCCACGATATCAGGATAACACCGATGAGCGGCCAGTTGTTGATCACTTTCATCTCTTGCAACTTTAAATGTCCGTACCACGCAAAAGTCATAAAGATGTTCGAACAAACCAGTAATAAGACGGTATATAACCCTTTCATAGATTCAGGTAAAAATTAAAACTAAAAGATAATGAATTGAAATCGTTTCAAGCGCCGCAAAATTATATCTTTTCTGATTTACTTATTCTTTTTTCTCATCTGTTTTTCATTTTTGTTTTCTATCTTTGTTGAAGGGTCGATTGTTGCGGCTTGCTCTTTCCACCCTTTTACATTTTTACCTTTTACTTTAAAGTTATGTCGAATACGGTTCATAGTATCGAAATCCGGAATCTCTGGAAGAAATACGATTTTTTTTGGGAGAATCTCAATCCCGATGTGAATATATTGATTGGAATCAATGGAAGCGGTAAGACGACCTTATTCAATATCATCGATTCCATCATGATGGCTGATGTAAAACGATTGAGAATTTACGGTGTCGGGGTAAAGATTACCATCGACGATTATACCGTCGATTTCCAACAGAAAATGACTGCAGGAGAGTTGAAAACTGCATTGAGAAACGTAAAATATCAAAAAATCAGTACTTTCGACGTTCCGTTCCGGGACCGGCCGAAAGCCGGTAAAGAGTATAGCCAGTTATATAACGAGCTGCATACTATTGTATACGATATCGGCGGGTCCAATCCTTCTTTCTCGGATTATCGGTTGAAAGCGACTAATTTCCCTGAAGAAGCCGGCCGGATTAATCAACGCATCAAAACACTGTTTGAGACGGTCGACCGGCTTTTTGCCAAAACACAGAAGACCATTCAAATCGATCCGCATACCAATCATCTGATCTTTATCGACGATGGAGAAGTGATACCGCTTTACAAACTATCATCCGGGGAAAAGCAGTTGTTGCTGATTCTGATGCGTGTATTCCTGATGGAAGAACAGCCTTACATCCTCTTGATGGACGAACCTGAAATATCTTTACACATTGAATGGCAATATAAATTATTCGAAGAAATCCGCCATCTGAATCCCAATTGTCAGATCATCACTTCCACCCATTCTCCCAGCCTGTTCGGCGATGGTTGGGGAGATAAGCTGGTATTTGTGGAAGACTTGATAAAGGTAAAAAGCTAAAAGCCAGAGGCTATAAGCGATAAGCTAAAGGGTGGAAAGTTAAAGTAGAGAAGATATGATACCGTTATTAAAAGATAAAAGTTATTCTTTTGCTGTTGAAATTGTACGCCTGGTTCAGTACTTACAGCAGGAAAAGAAGGAGTATGTGCTAAGTAAACAAATTTTGAAAAGTGGTACGTCTATCGGGGCATTGATTCATGAAGCCGTTTTTGCTCAAAGTGATTCGGATTATTTAAATAAGTTGGCAGTGAGCTTAAAAGAAGCGAATGAAACGTTGTATTGGTTGAATTTATTACGGGATACCGATTATATTCATATTGATTTATATGAAAAATTAGCTGAAATTGTTAAAGAATTAATAGCACTTTTAGCTTCGTGTGTAAAAACTTTGAATAACAGACTAAAGTCAAAAAATAGTTAATAGTACTCAGCCTATAGCTCTTTGCTTTTAGCTTTTAGCCTATAGCTTTTTGCTTATTTTTTAATTTTTAACTTTATATTTTATGTTTGGTGCTCGTGCTGAGAATCCCTCTCGTGCTTCGCATTTTGCTAATGCGGCACGGCGTTTTGCTCTGGATGCGAAAATGTTTCGCTGTAGGGCGGCTGTACATGTTGAAAACAAAGACGATATTGCTTTCTGGGGAGCTGTACTGAAACATTTCCGGCCGGACGATAAGTTTCACTTCATTTCCGGTTCACGGAACGAATATGGACGGGAGACTTGTGGAGTTACCCAATGTTTGAAATATTTTGATTTCCTGAGTCCCGATTTCTTCATTTGTATCGACAGCGACTATCGTTATTTGTTGAGGGAAAGAAAGATTGATGTCAAACATTTCGTGCTTCAAACTTACACCTACTCTTTTGAAAACCACCACTGCTTTGCCGATGGCCTTGACGATGTGTGCAGCAGAGTCACCCACTTAAAAAATACGGTATTCGATTTCCGTCGGTTTCTGAGTGACTTTTCAGCCATCCTGTACGATCTTTTCATATGGCATCTTTACTTTCAGAATGCCGATCCCGTGCTTTTCAGCCAGTTCGAATTCGATGCTTACATCAGCTTGTCCAATTCCAAAGCTTTTCCTTTGGTATACGACAACGGGGCCCGGGCGTTGGATGAACTACGGATGAGAGTCGAAAGAAAAATCAATTACCTCGGACGTAAATATCCCCATGCCGATCTGGCTATTGTTCGTGAAAAATACCGCGAATTGGGATTAAAACCCGATAACGTGTATTTCTTTATTCGCGGTCACAACCTGTACGATTTGATTTCGATCGTATGTAAAGAAGTTTGTAAGGCTATGCTGCGCACAGCAAAGAAAAACAAAGTTGTCACCCACGATATGGTCAGTGAGTTGTATCGCAGACGTAACAATCTCGACTACGAATTGCGACAGAACATAAAATACGGAGCTTATTTCCCGATCCGTAAACTAGAGCAGGATATTCGGGAGTTTTTGGGAGAAAATTGACCGGTGCTTTGATAGCACTATTAGTTTTCCTATTTTTGGATGAAAATCTGTAAATACGAACCATGAGTGAATTCGATATAAGAAACACCGATTTAAAAGAAACCGAAAAAGAGTTCGAGAGGGCTTTAAGGCCGTTGAATTTCGGCGATTTCCAAGGTCAGAAAAAGATTGTCGAGAATCTCGAAATCTTCGTGCGGGCTGCAAAGATGAGGGGCGAATCGCTGGACCATGTCATCCTTCACGGGCCTCCCGGACTGGGGAAAACGACTTTATCCGCCATTATTGCCAACGAATTGGGGGTAGGCATCAAAATTACTTCCGGACCGGTACTCGATAAACCCGGAGATTTAGCCGGACTATTGACCAACCTGGAAGAGAACGACGTGCTCTTCATCGATGAAATACATCGTTTGAGTCCTGTGGTCGAAGAATACCTGTATTCTGCTATGGAAGACTACCGCATCGATATTATGATCGATAAAGGACCTGCAGCCCGTTCGGTACAGATACAAATCAATCCGTTTACCTTGATCGGCGCTACTACCCGTAGTGGGTTACTGACCGCTCCCTTGCGGGCTCGGTTCGGTATTAATTGCCATCTGGAATATTACGATACCGACATCCTTTCCGGAATCATTTCCCGTTCTGCCGCTATCCTGAATGTGGGGATTACCGGTCAGGCTGCTATGGAAATCGCTTCCCGGAGCCGGGGTACACCCCGTATCGCCAATGCATTGCTGCGCAGAGTGCGCGATTTTGCAATGGTCAAAGGTAATGGAAGCCTTCATCCAACAATTTCTATTGAAGGTGAACAAAATGGGATGGAAGTAGATATTGCTTTACAATTTACTTCTGGATATCAAGAAACGACATTATCATTTGTTAACCTTGTAAGAACGGGTGATGGTGGAACACATGAAACAGGTTTTAAATCTGGACTTACAAAAACATTCAATGATTATGCGAGAAAATATGGTCTATTAAAAGAAAAAGATAAAAATTTAGAAGGAAATGATGTACGAGAAGGGCTTTCAGCGATTATTTCCATTAAAGTTCCTGAACATTATTTACAATTTGAAGGGCAAACAAAATCAAAATTAGGAACACCAGAAGCTAGAAATATTGTAGATAGTATCGTATATGAAAAATTATCTTATTTCTTAGAAGAAAATAAAGAAATTGCAGATAATCTTGTTAAAAAAATGATTAAAGCTGCTCAAGTAAGGGATGCAGCAAGAAAAGCAAGAGAAGCAGCAAGAAAAGGAAAAGGTGCAAGACAAGAAAGAATATTAAGTGGGAAATTAGCTCCTGCTCAAACTAAAAATAAAAAGAAAAATGAACTTTATTTAGTCGAAGGGGATTCTGCCGGAGGTAGTGCTAAACAAGGACGAGATAGAAAATATCAAGCAATTTTACCTTTAAGAGGAAAAGTTTTAAATAGTGAAAAAGTATCCTTACAAGATATTTTGAAAAATGAAGAACTTGCGACATTAATCAATACTATTGGTGCTGGATTTGGTGCAGATTTTAAAGTTGAAGATAGTCATTATGATAAAGTTATTATTATGACGGATGCAGATACGGATGGGGCCCATATCCAAATATTATTATTAACTTTCTTCTATCGCTATATGAAAGATTTGATTACAGCAGGGAAAGTTTATATTGCTCTTCCACCTCTTTATAAAGTATCTAAAAAAAGTGGAAAAAAAGAAGAGGTTATTTATTGTTGGGAAGATTATGAACTTGAAGATGCTAAAAAGAAAATTGGCAGAGGATACAATGTTCAACGTTATAAAGGTCTGGGGGAAATGAATGCTTCTCAATTATGGGAAACGACCATGGATCCCGAAACAAGAACCTTGATTCAAGTTTCAATTGATGATGCTGCTGTGGTTGAACGTAATGTGACTGTTTTAATGGGTGATAAAGTTGAGCCAAGACGTGAATGGATTGAACAAAATGTACAATTTACATTAGAAGATCAAATTTAGGAGGTTTTTATGTCTGATAAAAAAATTGTAATGAATTTAGAAGCAATCATGGGTGATCGCTTTGGAAAATATTCAAAATATATTATTCAAGAACGTGCACTTCCTGATGTACGTGATGGATTAAAACCTGTTCAACGTAGAATTCTTTATTCAATGAATAAAGAAGGAAATACGGCTAATAAACCTTATCGTAAGTCGGCAAAAACGGTAGGGAATGTTATTGGTAATTATCATCCTCATGGTGATACGTCAG
>OBAG01001757.1_pt1 | contig 12427 bp, 10 predicted proteins | sample 1517701 | NCBI WGS metagenome assembly OBAG01 (sample SAMN04571702, study PRJEB22368) | human gut metagenome | biome: human gut; material: stool | host: Homo sapiens | place: Luxembourg | collected 2012-09-07 | reverse complement strand
GCAATCTGGAATGAATTTTGGCTACGTTACTGTGAACGGAGTGAACAGTAACGTAAATTTTGGTGACTCCGTAATTTTCTTGGTTTGTTCATGAAAAATTCATTGTTTTCCATAACGGAAAGTGTTAGAATATACAAGTATTGTGTATTATAGTAAGCGTTTGTAATGTTCGCATGCTGCTGACATGTCTGCTGTGGACGGAGTGAACAGAAATTATTCCGCACAGTAGCAATTGTTATATGGCAGCAATGCTTGTATAAAAAAGAAATAAACAGGAGTAAAACCTAATATGAATATGTTTTCAAAAGTATTCGGGACCCGCAGCCAGCGAGAGGTTAAGCGTATCATGCCTCTGGTTGAGAAAATTGAGAGCCTGCGCCCGGACATGCAGAAGTTAAGCGACGAAGAACTCAGAGGAAAAACAAGAGAATTTAAGAAACGTCTTGAAGAGGGAGAGACACTGGATGATCTGCTTCCTGAGGCATTTGCGGTTGTACGTGAAGCAGGCAAGCGTGTTCTTGGAATGGAACATTTCCGTGTGCAGCTTATCGGTGGTATCATTCTCCATCAGGGACGTATCGCAGAGATGAGAACAGGTGAAGGTAAAACACTTGTCGCTACACTTCCGTCATATTTAAATGCACTGGAAGGCAAAGGTGTGCATGTCGTAACAGTCAACGATTACCTGGCTAAACGAGATGCGGAAGAAATGGGAAAGATCCATGAGTTTCTTGGCCTGACAGTCGGTGTTGTTTTAAATGATATGAAGCAGGATGAGCGTCGTGCTGCATACAACTGTGATGTTACCTATGTTACGAACAACGAACTCGGTTTCGATTATCTGCGTGACAACATGGTTATCTATAAAGAACAGCTGGTACAGAGAGATCTGCACTACTGTATCATCGATGAGGTCGACTCCATTCTCATCGACGAGGCACGTACCCCTCTGATCATTTCCGGACAGAGCGGTAAGTCAACCAAGTTATACGAGGCCTGCGATATCCTTGCTCAGCAGTTAGAGCGCGGTGAAGCCAGCCATGAGATGACCAAGATGGCAGCCATCATGGGTGAAGAAGTTATCGAGACAGGTGACTTCGTTGTAAATGAAAAAGATAAGATCGTAAACCTTACAGAGCAGGGCGTTCATAAGGTTGAGAAATTTTTCCATATTGAAAACCTGGCAGATCCGGAGAATCTGGAGATTCAGCATAATATTACACTTGCACTTCGTGCCCATAACCTGATGCATAAGGATCAGGATTATGTAGTTAAAGATGATGAAATCCTTATTGTTGATGAATTCACCGGACGTATCATGCCGGGACGCCGTTATTCAGATGGTCTTCATCAGGCAATCGAAGCGAAAGAGCATGTTAAGATCAAACGTGAGAGCAAGACTCTGGCAACCATCACTTTCCAGAACTTCTTTAATAAATATGATAAGAAGGGCGGTATGACCGGTACAGCTGTCACAGAGGAGAAAGAATTCCGTGATATCTATGCAATGGACGTTGTAGAGATCCCGACTAACAGACCGGTTATCCGAGTTGACCATGAAGATGCTGTTTATATGACAAAGAAAGAGAAATTCAACGCAGTTGTCAATGCTGTAGTGGAAGCTCATGCGAAACAGCAGCCTGTACTGGTCGGTACCATTACGATTGAAACTTCCGAGCTTCTCAGCCGTATGCTGAAGAGACAGGGAATCAAACATAATGTATTGAATGCCAAGTTCCATGAACTTGAGGCAGAGATTGTCTCACAGGCAGGTCAGGCAGGAGCAGTTACGATCGCCACTAACATGGCTGGTCGTGGTACAGATATCAAGCTGGATGATGTGGCAAGAAATGCAGGTGGTCTGATGATCATCGGTACAGAACGTCATGAGTCCAGACGTATTGATAATCAGCTTCGCGGACGTTCCGGACGTCAGGGAGATCCGGGTGAATCCCGTTTCTATATTTCCCTGGAAGATGACCTGATGCGTCTGTTCGGTTCTGAGAGACTGATGAAGATCTTTACATCTCTTGGTGTTGCAGAGAATGAACAGATTGAGCACAAGATGCTTTCCAATGCAATTGAGAAAGCTCAGGAGAAGATTGAGTTTAACAACTTTGGTATCCGTAAGAATCTTCTTGATTATGACCAGGTAAACAATGAACAGCGTGAGATCATCTACAAAGAACGTCGTCAGGTTCTCGACGGTGAGAATATGCGTGAAGCAATCTATAAGATGATCCAGGATACAGTGGATACTTATGTTGATATGTGTTTCTCTGATGATGTAGATTCTGAAGAGTGGGATCTGAATGAATTTAACGGTGTTCTTACTCCGATCATTCCGATCAGACCGCTTACAGCTGAGAGTGTAAAAGGCAAGAAACGCGATGAGATCAGACATGAACTGAAAGAAGAGGCAGTGAAGCTCTATGAAGAAAAAGAAGCAGAGTTCCCGGAACCGGAGCAGCTTCGTGAATTAGAGCGAGTTGTACTTCTGAAATGCATTGACAGCAAGTGGATGGATCACATTGATGATATGGAAATCCTTCGTCAGGGTATCGGACTTGCTGCTTATGGACAGAGAGATCCGGTTGTTGAATATAAAATGAGTGCATTTGATATGTTCAACGAAATGATCACATCCATTCAGGAAGATACTCTTCGTATGCTGTACCATGTACATGTAGAGCAGAAGATCGAGCGTGAACAGGTAGCTAAAGTTACCGGAACAAACAAGGATGACAGTGCCGGTCCTAAGAAACCGGTTCAGAGAAAAGAAATCAAAGTATATCCGAACGATCCCTGCCCATGTGGAAGCGGTAAGAAATACAAACAGTGCTGTGGACGTAAGAATAAGGTCTGACTCGTTTATCTCAGTTGAGAAGACTCCCATTTCTGTATGTGGTGAGTTCATTACTACAGAGCGGGCAGTAATGATTTTGTAAAAAGAACATTGTGAGCAGATCATGTCTGCTGCAAAATAAAAGGGCTGAATCATGAGGCCCTTTTATCGTGCGCAAAAACACGTTAGCGCGTTGAATTGGCAGATTGTGAATATCTGTCTGAACTGTTCAGTACATCCACAGCTATGTGATTATGATTGATGAACAGTCACATAACAATTCCATAAAGGGGGAAAAACAGTATGAAAAGAGAGTCTTTCGGCTCACGCCTTGGTTTTATCCTGGTGTCAGCAGGATGTGCCATCGGTATTGGAAACGTGTGGAAGTTTCCGTATATCTGCGGGGCATATGGAGGCGCGGCCTTTATCCTGATCTACTTATGTTTTCTGGTTATTCTCGGTATTCCGGTTCTGGTAGCAGAATTTGCGGTAGGACGGGGAAGCCACACAAGTGTTGCGAAATGTTTTGACAAACTGGCACCTGCAGGAAGCGGCTGGAAGCCATTGAAATTTATTGGTATTATTGGATGTTATATGCTGATGATGTTTTACACAACAGTAGGAGGATGGATGATCTACTATTGTGTGAAGAGTCTGCGGGGAGATTTCGTTGGAGCGACTCCGGAAGCAGTAACACAGTCTTTTTCCGATATGCTGGGAAATGCACCGACGATGATGTTATGGATGGTGATCATCTGTCTGATCGGATTTGCAGTCTGTTTCATGGGATTGCAGAATGGTATTGAAAAAATCTCCAAAGTAATGATGAGTGCACTGCTTATCATTATGGTGATCCTTGCGGTTCATTCAGTAATGATGGAAGGCGCGGGAGAAGGAATCCGCTTCTATCTGATTCCTGATTTTCAGAAGATTAAGGAAGCAGGAGTTGGTAATGTAGTATTTGCGGCATTGAGTCAGTCATTCTTTACATTATCCATTGGTATTGGTGCCATGCTGATCTTCGGAAGTTATCTGGACAAATCCAGAAGCCTTACCGGAGAGGCGGTAAGCATCACCGTACTCGATACTTTTGTTGCGCTGACAGCAGGATTTATCATTATTCCGGCATGCTTCTCCTATGGAATCCAGCCGGATGCAGGTCCAAGCCTTATCTTTATCACTCTGCCCAATATTTTTGCAAAGATGAGCGGAGGGGCTTTGTGGGGAAGTCTGTTCTTCCTGTTTCTGACATTTGCTGCGGTTTCAACGATCATTGCTGTATTTGAGAACCTGATCGTGTTTAATATGGAACTGTTTGGCTGGAACCGTAAAAAGAGTGTTGTTGTCTGCGCAGTTCTTGTTGTGATCTTAAGCATTCCATGTGTGCTTGGATTCAATGTACTTTCCGGATTCCAGCCATTCGGAGATGGAAGCAACATTATGGATCTGGAAGACTTTATTGTTTCTAATAACCTTCTTCCTCTTGGAAGTCTTGGTTACCTTCTGTTTTGTACCAGAAAGAACGGATGGGGATGGGACAATTTTATTGCAGAGGTGAATGCCGGTACAGGCATGAAATTCCCGAAATGTCTGAAAAATTATGTTGCCTATGGAATTCCGGCGATTATCATTGTGATCTATCTGAAAGGTTACTATGATAAATTTGCAGGTCTGGGAACAGCAGCACTGGCCGGATGGATGATCGTGGCACTGGTACTGCTGGGATTCGTATTCTACTGTGCGACAGCGAAGAAGAAAGTGAAACAGTAAGCGGAGCGCGAATATCTGCCCGACCTGAGAACAATAAAAGATGTAATTATGTCTGAGAAGAAAGATTCTTTCAGACATGGTTACATCTTTTTTGTGTTATGGAATTGTTGTGTAAAGGTAGTGGATGCATTATTTTAGAGGATTGCTATAATGAGGCAGTTCTTCGCTGGGGTTGGTTTTGAACTGTTTACGGTATGCCCGGGAAAAAGTGCTGTATTCTGCGAACCCGCTTTCCTGTGCTGCTTTTGTCACAGGCATTCCATTTGAGATCAGAGTACGTGCCATAAGAAGCCGCTTGTTTACAATATAATTATGAAGGGTATAGCCGGTTTCTTGTTTGAACTTCCGCATCAGATGGTACTTGCTTACATAATATCTGGCAGAAAGCGTTTCTACAGACAGATCTTCTTTCAGATTGTGGTTGATATACTGAAGGATACTGGCAATCTGCGAGTCAAAGGTGTAGGATTTTTTATCAAAAATGTACTGCTTTTCCAGAAAGATACGGTTCAGATAAACCATAAACTGAAGAAAAAGTGACTGTGTCAGGATTTCCCTTCCATATTCATCGGATTTTGCGGAATTTTCCAGTTCAAACAGGATGTCTTTCATCTTTTCCTGAAGAGCAGAGTTCAGACGTACCAGATTATAGCTTCGGTCATTTGCTTTCTGGAAGCATTTCAGCAGTTCCTGCCAGGGAATATCGTTTTGGATCCAGAGAATAAAACGTTCATATGGAACAGATGGATCAATCTCCGGGCGGTGGATGGCATGGCGGTTTACCAGAAGAATGTCCCATGGTTTCAGTTGATAAGCTTTTCCTTCTATATGATAAGCAGCCTTGCCGGAGATGAAGATAACTACCTTGTGAAAATCATGATAATGGTAAGAGAATTCCTTTCTGGTCTGGTCTTTAAGATGAAAAAGTCGGAATTGTTCGTTCAGGTATCCTGTTTTTTCTGTCTGATAGAACTGTTCTGATAATAACATATCTGCCTCCGATATCTGCAATGATTATTTAATCGAATCAAGCAAGTCCCCTGTGGAGATTGTGAAAAGAAATAAGCAGTGGAAAGCAATAAGCGGAGGGAAAAGTTTGATTCATGGTATAATCATATCATTTAATGCGCAAATGTACAATTATTACTAAGAATGTAACAAATAGTAACGAATATATTTTATAATTTCTGAGAAAATATGCTACAAAGATATTGACATTATTACACGATAATAGTATCATGCAATTACAAAGTAATCGTAAAAACTTTGTAACTATTTCGAAATAGGGTAAAGAAATAGAAAACTGAACAGAGAGGAGTGATGTTGCTGTAAGGCTGTTATATCAGAGAACTGATATAATGGTCTTTTTTGTAATACCTACAGAGCATTTTTTGCAATGTTTTAAGCATTTTACTCTATATACATGGTAAAAACAATAAAATATAATGAATATAAAGTCAGGATGTGATATGAGAAAATTACCTGACACAAAATTTAATCAGACAAGTGGCGAAGTGAGTTGGAAAGATTGCCCGACAATTGATTATCGATGCAGATACAAAAGTGGGAAGTATCCGGGATTATAAATCAGAAGGAGAGATATGGTTATGGCAAATACAATTATTATGAGTAAATATCAGGGACTTGGAAACGATTATCTGATTCTTGATCCGAAGAAAAATCAGGTACAGCTTCAGGGAAAGAAGATTGCACTTCTCTGCCAGAGAGGATTTGGGCTTGGTGCTGACGGTGTGCTCTATGGACCGGTAGAAATTGATGGAAAATTGGGTGTGCGTATTTTTAACGCAGACGGAAGTGAATCTGCCATCAGTGGAAACGGCGTGCGTATTTTTGCCAAATATCTGATGGACAATGGATATATTACTGAGAAAAAATTTGACATTGAAGCTATGTCAGGCACGATTCATGTGGAATGCCTGAACAGCCGGGCAACGGAATTTAAAGTAAACATAGGAAAACCATCTTTTATCTCCAGCGATATCCCTGTTTCCGGTGAAGTTCGTGAAGTAATTAAGGAGAATTTCGTATTCCATGGAAAAGAATACAAGGCTACCTGCCTGACAGTTGGTAATCCACACTGCATTATTTTTACAGACAATGTAAGTGCAGAAGCTGTAAAGAATCTGGGACCTTATGTGGAAAATGCAGATGAATTTCCGGAGAGAATGAACCTGCAGATCTGCCGTCAGGTCGACAAGGGAAATCTGGAGATTGAAATCTGGGAAAGAGGCTCCGGATATACAAAGGCTTCCGGAACAGGAAGCTGTGCGGCGGCAGCGGCAGCCTATAAGCTGGGGCTGGTAGAATCCCGTATTAATGTAAATCAGCCAGGCGGAATGATACAGATCGATATGGAAGAGGACGGAACCATCTATATGACAGGAACAGTGGGATATATTGCAGATATAAGTGTTGCAGAGAGCTTCTTCTCATAAATTACACAGACTTTATGCGTAATTCAGTGTAAAGTATGATTACCCACAGTGTGAAATGATTGTTATGATAAATGATCATTTCACGCTGTGGGTAATTCTTTGTTTGTAATTTGCTTAAAGATATGGTATTATTTTAAACGAATTATTTACTAGGACTGCTATAATCTATAGCAATTCAGTCGGTTATCCACAGGGAGTCCGACAGAGAATATTTATAATAAGAAAGTGGGTGAAGCTGTGGTTGAATTAGACCAGTTCAAGAGCATTCTTGCGACTTATACAGAACCATTAGTGGAAGTGAGGGATTCACTTTGACCTGGCTAACAAAGAGCAGAAGGTCGAAGAATTAGAGCGCGAAATGGAAGCGCCTGATTTCTGGGATGATGCAGAAGTTTCCCAGAAGAAAATGAAAGAATTAAAAGACATGAAAGATGACATGGAGACCTATCAGAATCTGGTTACACAGATGGAAGATATGGAAACCATGATCGAGATGGGATATGAGGAGAACGATCCTGCACTGATTCCTGAGATTCAGGAAATGCTGGATGAGTTTCAGAAGGATTTTGACAATATCCGTATCAAGACACTTCTTTCCGGAGAATATGACAGTGAGAATGCTATCATTAAGCTGAATGCAGGTGCAGGCGGAACAGAGGCCTGTGACTGGTGCGGTATGCTTTACCGTATGTACAGCCGCTGGGCAGATAAGAAAGGATTTACCCTGGAAGTGCTGGATTATCTGGACGGCGATGAGGCAGGTATCAAATCTGTTACTTTCCAGGTAAACGGAACAAATGCTTACGGTTATCTGAAATCAGAGAAGGGAGTTCACCGTCTGGTGCGTATTTCTCCTTTCAATGCAGCAGGTAAGCGACAGACATCTTTTGTATCCTGTGATGTTATGCCGGATATCAAGAAGGATCTGGATGTAGAGATCAATGACGATGAGATCCGTATTGATACTTATCGAAGCAGTGGTGCCGGCGGTCAGCATATCAACAAGACATCATCTGCCATCCGTATCACACATTATCCTACCGGAATCGTGGTACAGTGTCAGAATGAACGTTCTCAGCACATGAATAAAGATAAAGCCATGCAGATGCTGAAAGCCAAGCTGTATCTTCTCAAGCAGCAGGAGGCAGAGGAAAAACTCTCTGGTATCCGCGGTGAGGTGACAGATATCGGATGGGGAAATCAGATCCGTTCTTATGTTATGCAGCCATATACCATGGTAAAGGATCATCGTACAAACGAGGAGACCGGAAATGTGGATGCAGTACTTGACGGAGGAATTGATATTTTCATCAATGCATATCTGAAATGGATCGCACTGAAGAAATAAAAGAATAAAAAAGGCTGTCTGAAATCAGGACAGCCTTTTTCGTGTTGAGGTATAATGATTTTACACAATGATTCAGCAGAATATATTTCTTGCGTATTTTGGTGTGGTGTGATAATATATCCAGTGTGTAAAAACAAATGTCTTTAAAGAACGGACAGGTAAATTGATATGCAGAAACCAGTAACAGAGAAAAAGAAATATTTTGTAGTGAGGGAACGTGCGGTTCCGGAAGTCCTGCTGAAGGTTGTGGAGGCAAAGAAGCTTCTGGACTCTGGTAAAGTGGACACTGTACAGGATGCAGCAGAGCGCACAGGAATCAGCAGAAGTTCTTTCTACAAATACAAAGATGATATTTTTCCATTTCATGAAGAGACAAGGGGAAAGACGATCACCTTTATTATCCAGATGGATGATGAACCGGGGCTTTTGTCGGTTGTCCTGCAGACGATTGCACGGTTTCATGGAAACATTCTCACCATTCATCAGAGTATTCCTATCAATGGGGTTGCCACACTTACTCTGAGTGTGGACATTCTTCCGGGCGAGGGGGATGCAGAAGCAATGGTAGAGACGATTGAACAGAATGAAGGAATTCATTATCTGAAAATATTAGGCAGGGAGTAAAAGAAAATGATCAATGTAGCAATTTTAGGATATGGCACAGTTGGAAGCGGCGTATTTGAAGTATTAAATGAAAATAAAGAGAGCATTTCCAGACGTGCGGGACAGGAACTTCATGTAAAATATGTTCTGGATCTTCGTGATTTTCCGGGACAGCCGGTAGAGAAGGTTCTGGTCCATGATTATGAACAGATCGTCAGTGATCCGGAAGTAGATATTGTAGTAGAGGTTATGGGCGGTGTGGAGCCTGCTTATACTTTTGTAAAGAAGGCACTTCTGGCAGGAAAAAATGTCTGCACTTCCAATAAGGCTCTGGTTGCAAAGCATGGCCGCGAGCTGATGGATATTGCAAAGGAAAAGAGCATTAACTTCTTATTTGAAGCAAGCTGTGGCGGCGGAATCCCGATCATTCGTGTCATCAATTCTTCCCTTACAGGAGATGAGATTGACGAAGTAACCGGTATCCTGAACGGAACTACCAACTACATGCTTTATAAGATGAGCACAGAAGGCTGTGAATTTGACACTGTATTAAAGGAAGCACAGCAGAAGGGTTATGCAGAGGCAGATCCTACCGCTGACGTGGAAGGATATGATGCATGCCGTAAGATCGCAATCCTTTCCTCTCTTGCTTATGAGAGATATTTTGATTTTGAAGATATTTATACAGAGGGAATTACAAAGATCACACCTGAGGATATGGAGTATGCTGCGAAACTTGGCAGAACTATCAAACTTCTTGGAACCAGCCGCAGACTGGCAGACGGAACCTGTTATGCAATGGTAGCACCGTTTATGCTCGGCCAGAACAGCCCTCTTTACAGTGTAAATGATGTGTTTAATGCAGTATTTGTACATGGAAATATGCTTGGAGATGCCATGTTCTATGGAAGCGGTGCAGGTAAACTGCCTACAGCAAGTGCTGTAGTTGGTGATATTGTGGATGCCGCAAAACATCTCCATGTTAATATTGTGACAAACTGGAACAGCACTCCGGCAGTACTGAAACCACTGGATGAAGTGACAGGAAGATTTTTTGTGAGAATCAAAAAAGAAGCAGCAGAAGAAGCGAAGAAGGTATTTGGTGATGTTGAGATCATCAGCCTGGGACAGCTTCCACAGGAATGTGCATTTATCACTGATGAAATGACACAGGGAGCATTTGAAGAGAAACTGGCTCAGATCGGAGATCAGGTACTTGCAAAGATTCGAGTTAAAGATTGATAAACTGACAGATTTCGTGTATCATATAGTGTGCCTGATAAGGTGGACACTGATACAATACTTCAGATAAATATTTGTACAGTGATTACTGTAAACAGAACAGGAAAGGGAAGATATGAGAATCTTCTCTTTCCTGTAAACTTATTATGGAGGAAGTAAAACAATGTTGATTGTCAAGAAATTTGGCGGTACATCGGTTGCAAATAAAGAACGTATCTTTAATGTTGCCAACCGCTGTATAGAAGAGTACAGAAAAGGAAATGACGTGGTTGTCGTTCTGTCCGCAATGGGGAAATATACGGATGAACTGATCACTATGGCAAGGGATGTCAATGAAAAACCGATATGCTCTTTACCATTGGAGAACAGATGTCTGTTGCACTGATGGCAATGGCGATGGATAAACTGGGAGTTCCTGCGGTTTCCCTGAATGCTTTTCAGGTTTCCATGCATACGACAAGCAGTCATGGAAATGCACGTTTAAAAAGAATTGATACAGAGCGTATCAGAAGAGAGCTGGACAGCAAAAAGATTGTAATAGTTACCGGCTTCCAGGGAGTTGACAAGTATGATGATTATACGACTCTTGGAAGAGGCGGTTCTGACACAACAGCGGTTGCTCTTGCGGCTGCTCTTCATGCAGATGCCTGTGAAATCTATACAGATGTAGATGGTGTTTACACAGCAGATCCGCGTAAGGTTCCGAAAGCAAGAAAGCTCAAAGAGATCACTTACGATGAAATGCTTGACCTTGCGACTCTCGGGGCAGGTGTGCTTCACAACCGTTCTGTGGAGATGGCGAAGAAATATGGCGTGCCGCTTGTGGTACGTTCAAGTTTAAACAACAGTGAAGGAACTGTGGTAAAGGAGGAAGTTACAGTGGAGAGAATGTTGATCAGCGGTGTTGCGCTGGATACAGATGCAGTGAGAATTGCGGTAATCGGATTAAAGGATGAGCCGGGTGTAGCTTTTAAATTATTTGATACCCTTGCGAAGAAGAATATTAATGTAGATGTGATCCTGCAGTCTATCGGACGTGCGGGCAGAAAGGATATTTCTTTCACAGTCGATGGAAATGATCTGGATGATGCAGTTGCAGTTCTGGATGCAAATCAGGCAAGACTTGGATTTGCAGAGCTTCATTCTGAGAGAAATATTGCGAAGCTTTCCATCGTAGGTGCAGGAATGATGAGTAATCCCGGAGTAGCTGCAAAGATGTTTGAGAGCCTCTATAATGAGGGCGTAAACATCAACATGATCTCTACATCCGAGATTCGTGTGACAGTTCTGATCAATGAAAAGGACGGCGTGCGCGCAATGAATGCAGTACATGATGCCTTTGGTCTGGCAGACTGATTTAGGAGAATTACATGACATCGAGACGTGAATTAAAAAACTATGCGAAGCAGGCCATGTCAGGAAAATATGGGATACTGATCTTGGCATTTGTTGCAGTTCAGGCACTGGCTCTGATCAGCAGCATGATATCCTCGGCTTTATTTCCGGGAGAGGAAACAATTGATATTGTGTTGTCGTATGCATTTACATTTATTCTGACTCTGCTGATCAATGTGGTAGCGGCAGGTATGAATTATATGTATCTGAATATTGCCAGAGGGAAAGTATATTCATTAAATGACCTGTTTTATTTTTACAGACATCATCCGGACAGAGTGATCGTTGCCGGATTTTTTATGGCAGTACTGAATCTGCTTACCATGCTGCCCTATACGATTTACAGTAATGCGAATCTTCCGGGTGAAGATGCTTCTGTGGAGGTGCTGATCACCTGGCTGTATACAGGTGTTGTTCTGATGATCGTTGGAATGATTGTTTATCAGATTCTGGTTATTCCTCTGGAGATGACTTATTATATTCTGGCAGATAAGCCGGAATTGAAAAGTACAGAGGCTATGAAAGAGAGTCTGGAGATGATGCATGGAAACTTCGGAAGATATCTGATGCTGAAGATAAGCTTTATCCCATTGATGTTTCTTTCTGTTTTTACATTCTATATTGCACTCTTGTGGATATTTCCATATATGGCCATGACAGAAGTAATGTTCTATCGTGATCTGACAGGGGAGCTTAAAGTGCAGAAAGAGGAAGAAGAACGTGTGGCACGAGACTATGTGAATCCCATGTTTGACAGCTATTCACAGA
>OBAG01001755.1_pt1 | contig 12436 bp, 10 predicted proteins | sample 1517701 | NCBI WGS metagenome assembly OBAG01 (sample SAMN04571702, study PRJEB22368) | human gut metagenome | biome: human gut; material: stool | host: Homo sapiens | place: Luxembourg | collected 2012-09-07 | reverse complement strand
GTGCGCCGAAGTTCCGCGAGGCATCGGCCGTGACACTCGCAGGCTCGCTCATCATCCTCATCGGATTCGCCGCAGCGGCAATCTATGCGGTATGGGACGACCGGCGTAAAAAAGACCGGAACGAGAACAATAATATCCTCCCGGAAGCGTAAGAAGACGGGAGGGACAACAAACACCGTATCAAACCATGGCTAAAGCCGAAAACACGAAAAGCCTCAGGCGTAAAGTACGCAACTCGTACATCATCTCCACGATAAGCATCGCACTCGTACTGTTCCTGCTCGGAAGCGTCGGCTACCTCATATTCAACGCCGTCCGGGCCACCGACCTGATGAAGGAGAACGTGGCCATCCATCTGATGATAAAGCAGGGCACGTCCGACGAACGGATTGCCGAAATAGGCCGGGAGCTAGGTGCCCACGAGGCCGTCAAGGAGGTGACATTCGTCCCCAAGGCAGTGGCTGCGGAGAATTTCAAGGAACAGATAGGAAGCGACTTCGTGGAGTTCCTCGCCTTCAATCCCCTGCCCGATGCCTACGAAGTGAAACTGCACGCACAGTATTCCGACAAGGATTATGTCCGCAAGTTCGAAAAGGAGGCCGCTTCCTGGAACGGCATCGAAGAGGTGGTCTATCAGCGGGCCGTGGTGGAACAGATAGGCTCCAACATCAACAAGTTCAATCTCGTCCTGCTGCTCTTCGGAGGCGCCCTGCTGGTCATTGCACTCATCCTGCTCAACAACACCATCCGCCTGACCATCTATTCCAAACGCTACCTGATAAATACGATGAAGCTCGTCGGGGCTTCCAAATGGTTCATCATGAAACCGTTCCTTCTGCGCAGTATCCTCCACGGCGTCTACGCATGGCTCATCGCCGCGGCGATGTTCCTCGCGCTCGTGGCGGGACTCGGCGAAGGGCTCCCCGAAGTGACCTTTCTGGCGGAGAGCCGACCGGTCTATTACGTCCTCTGCGGCATGCTGCTGCTGGGGATTCTGATATCGGCGCTGTTCACCCTCTTCGCAGTGAACAAGTTCGTCCGGATGAACACCACGAAAATCAATCTCTACTGATTCACCGGGACCGATGCGGCATTCCGGTACGGGAAAACGACGGAAAAATCAGAGTCAATATATGTAAGATATGGCACAGACGACAAAGGGAAAAGGCGGCGCACCGGCCGCATCGAAAAACGGAGCCGAACAGCGGAAAGAGGCGGAGGCCCGCATGCCGCTCGGACGCAAAAACTACCTTTTCATGCTCATCGGACTGGGAATCATCATTCTCGGTTTCATCCTGATGAGCGGAGGCGGCAGCGACGACCCGAACGTATTCGACTACTCGATGTTCAGCTTCCGGCGCATCACGCTCGCTCCGGTGGTGGTACTCGCCGGATTCGGATTCGAGCTGTTCGCCATCATGAAAAAATTCAAGGAGTAGAGGGTCATGTCGGTACTTGAAGCCATCATCATGGGCATCCTGCAGGGGCTCACGGAGTTCCTGCCGGTCAGCAGCAGCGGCCACCTCGAAATCGCCAACTACCTGTTCGGCATAGAGGCCGAAAGCAACCTGCAGTTCACCATGGCGGTGCATGCGGCTACCGTGCTGAGCACCATCACCGTCTTTTTCCGTCAGATAGTGGCGCTGTTCAAAGGGCTGTTCCGATTCCGGATGAACGAGGAGACCCGATATGTCATCAACCTGCTCATCTCCATGATACCCATTGCCGTCGTCGGCTTCTTCTTCAAGGACGCCATCGAGGGACTCTTCACCTCCAATCTGGTGCTGGTGGGCATCATGCTGCTCGTCACGGCGTGCCTGCTGACCTTTGCAGGACTTGCCAAACCGCGCACCGGAACGATAACGCCCAAAAACGCATTCATCATCGGCCTCGCACAGGCACTGGCCGTCCTGCCCGGTCTGTCGCGCTCGGGCACGACCATCTCCACCGGTCTGCTGCTGGGAGTACAGCGGAGCGAAGTCTCCAAATTCTCTTTCCTCATGGTGCTCGTTCCCATCATCGGCATGAACCTGCTGGAGCTGATTGGTGCGCCGACGGGAGGAGAAGGCATCGGGACGTGGCAGCTCGTGGGCGGTTTCGCCGCAGCCTACCTCACCGGTACGCTCGCCTGCCGCTGGATGATTCGCATCGTGACCCGGGGCAAACTCCTGGTTCGCCGTCTACTGCGCCGCCGTCGGCCTCCTTTCCATCGGATTCGGTATTTTCCATTAGGCTGCGGACGACATTGACCCAAACACAAAACAAGCGGAATTGAAAGAACCATTTTCCAAAGAGACAAATTTCAGGGAGGGATACGTGCTCGTCGTGGACAAACCGCTGGGCTGGACATCCACCGACGTGGTACGCAAAGTCAAGTTCATGCTCCGCCACAACGGACTGCGGAACCTGAAGGTCGGCCATGCGGGCACGCTCGACCCGCTCGCCACGGGCGTACTCGTCGTATGCCTCGGCAAAGCCACCAAATCGGTGGAAGCGTTGCAGGCCGAGGAGAAGGAGTATGTGGCGGAAATGAAACTCGGCGCAACCACTCCGAGTTTCGACATGGAACATCCGGAGGATGCCGCCTATCCCTGGGAACACATCACGCGTGAAGAGGTGGAACAGGCCCTCGCCGCCCTGACCGGCGAACGGCTGCAGATGCCGCCGCTCTACTCCGCCAAGAAAATCGACGGGCAGCGTGCCTACGAATACGCCCGCGAAGGCGAAGAGGTGAAACTCCGGGCTGCCCCAATCAACATCTACGCCATGGAGCTGCTCGAATACGACCTGCCCCGCATCAGGATACGGGTGGTGTGCAGCAAGGGTACCTACATCCGTTCGCTCGCCCGCGAAATAGGCGAAGCGCTCGGCAGCGGGGCCTACCTCACCTCGCTCCGCCGGACACGCAGCGGCCGGTTCACTGTCGAGGAGGGATACTCCATGGACGAAATAATAAACATCCTGAAATAACCGTTATCGAATCGGAGGCTTCCGAAACTGCAGGAGATGCACGGCCAGCCATGTACGGCACCGGATGCAGCGGCAACCGCCGGAGCCTGTCCGGGCGGGAAGCACGGGTACTGACGGAAAAAACGGCACGGGTGAAACAAACCCGTTTTTTTTTCGTATAATAATTATTCGGTCCCTGTTTGTACAGAAGCCGCAACGTTGCTTACGACAAAACATCGCTATATAAATTCCCGGGAATAAAGGATGAAACTTTCACAGTACAATTACAACTTTTCGCCGGAACTGCTGGCGAAATATCCTGCCGACAACCGCGACGAATCGCGGCTTATGGTGGTAGAACGCAAAACAGGCAAGATAGAGCACCGCATCTTCAAGGAGATCATCGACTACTTCAACGAAAAGGACGTCTTCATCTTCAACAACACGAAGGTTTTCCCCGCAAGGCTCTACGGGAACAAGGAGAAGACAGGCGCGGAAATAGAAATCTTCCTGCTGAGAGAACTGAACCGCGACCTGCGCCTGTGGGACGTACTCGTGGACCCGGCAAGGAAGATACGCATAGGCAACAAACTCTACTTCGGCGACGACGACCTGCTGGTGGCCGAAGTGATAGACAACACCACCTCGCGCACCTATGAGGAGTTCCGGGCCGCACTCTACAAACTCGGCGAAACACCCCTCCCCAAATGGATACGCGACAAGGTGGAGCCGATTGACGAAGAGCGCTATCAGACGATATTCGCCACCGAAGAGGGGGCGGTAGCCGCCCCTACGGCGGGTCTGCACTTCAGCAAACACCTCATGAAACGCCTCGAAATCAAAGGCATCGAATCGGCCATGATAACACTGCACGTCGGGCTCGGCAACTTCCGCACCGTGGATGTGGAAGACCTCACGAAACACAAGATGGATTCGGAGCAGATGCATATCCCCGAAGAGGCGGCTGCCAAAGTGAACCGCGCCAAGGAGGGAGGGCACCGCGTCTGTGCGATAGGGACGACCGTCCAGCGGGCCATCGAAAGCAGCGTATCGACCAACGGCATGCTGAAACCGTGCGACGGATGGACGAACAAATTCATCTTCTGTCCCTACGATTTCAGCGTGGCCGACTCGATGGTCTCCAACTTCCACCTCCCCTGTTCGACGCAGTTGATGCTCGTCGCAGCATTCGGCGGCTACGAAACCGTCATGCACGCCTACAAGGTGGCGATAGAGGAAGGCTACCGTTTCGGCACCTACGGCGACGCCATGCTGCTGCTCTGACGGGAACGACTTCCCCACGGCACCGGCCGGAGCGAATGCGATGCGTGCGGGGTTGCAACCCCGCACGCATCGCATTCAGAAACAAACGATTGCACGGAAAAAGACTTCCCGAGGGGAATCTTTTTTATCCGACACGTCCGGTTTCATTGGAAATTAATTCGTATCTTTGTGAGTATTTTAAGTTTCCGGTAATGGCAGGTTCCAAAATATTGTACGTTTGTCAGGAGATAACCCCTTATCTACCGCCGACCGAAATCTCGTCCGAATGCAGGCTGTTGGTTCAGGCCATGCAGGAACGGGGCAATGAAACGAGGACGTTCATGCCGCGTTACGGGGTCATAAACGAAAGACGCAACCAGCTCCATGAAGTCATCCGCCTTTCGGGCATGAACCTCATCATAGACGACAACGACCATCAGCTCATCATCAAGGTAGCTTCGATACCCTCGGCAAGGGTACAGATTTATTTCATCGACAACGACGACTATTTCGCACGCAAGGCCGTACTCCGCGACCCTGCAACGGACGGAATGTTTCCGGACAACGACGAACGGGCCATATTCTTCGCCCGGGGCGTACTCGAAACGGTACGCAAACTGCGGTGGGAACCCACCGTCGTACACTGCCACGGATGGTTCTCGGCGGTCATGCCCATCTACCTGCGCAACACCTTCGCCGACGACCCCATGTTCCAGAACCTGAAGATAGCCGTCTCGATTTACGACGATGCCTTTCCGGGAACGCTCGATGCCGGATTCAGGAAAAAGATAGAGAACGAAGGAATAAAAGACCCGAAACTGGCACTGCTCGACTCCCCTTCATACGAAAACCTGATGAAACTCGTTATAGACTATGCGGACGGCGTGGTCATGCGTACCGAGCATCCCTCTCCGCTGATAACGGCAGCACTGGAAGGAACGGGAAAAGTGCTTCTTCCCTGGCAGCCTTCGGATGCCACCGACTATCTCGACAATTACCAGAAATTCTATGAAGAGCTTTTACAATAAGAGATACCTCTCCGCAGCGACGGCCCTCCTGTCGGCCTTCGTGCTGTCGGTAGCCTGCACCTCGGTGGACGATACGCTGGGAGCCGGTCTCATTCCCGGCGGAGGGGAGAAGCTTTCCATCCACATCGACACACTCGGACTTGGCGAAGGCGAACGGATAAGGGCGTTCCAGACCTATACGGATTCCATCGGGCTGCGGGCCTCGACCAAACACATGCGCGGTGCCATGAACGTCAACGTAGGTTATATCGGTTCGGCGGAGGAGAGTTTCTTCGGCAAGACCGTGGCGGCTTCCGTATTTTCGGGGCTGCCCGCCCAGGCGCTTACCCCGAACTTCTTCAAGAACCGCAAGTCACCGTTCGACTCGGTCAAGCTCATCGTCAACATGAAGTACGTATGCGGCGACCCTTCCGTACGGCAGACTTTCAACATCTACCGGCTCCGCGATTCGCTCGCCTATACGACGGACACGATATACTACCATTCGTTCCGCTACGAAGACCATATCGACAGTGAACCGCTGTTCAGCTTCGAATATTCGGGCGAACCGGATGAAATCGAAGAGATAAAGCTCGATATCCTTCCGCAGGGACAGTTGCTGCTCGACGAACTGGCGGCCGCAGACACCACCCTCTTCTACTCCGACAAGGCTTACGAATTCCTGCGGAAATACAAGGGGTTCGTCATCGCTCAGGCTCCCGGAACTCCTGCCAATGCAGCGATATATGCCAACTACCTTCCGAACTGCAACATGAACTTCTACTTCCAGCGGGAGAGGGACCAGTGGGAGATAGACCTCGACGACGACAACAAAGAAAAAGAGGTCACGGCCTACATGCAGTGGTACTTCTCCGACGCCGACGGACTCAAAACGATGTCGGTGGCGAGCATCCGCCACGACTACACGGGTACGCCGCTCGAAGGGGTGCAGAACGGAGGGGAGGTAGCCGCCGACGAAACGGTCTACGTGCAGGGACTCGGCGGCGTGACAGCGACGCTGAAATTCCCGGACGGTTTCTTCGACGCCATGAACGCCCTCAAGCCATCGGAGGATTACGGACTGTACATCAACCAGGCACACATGTTCGTATGGCTGGAAGGAGAGACGACGGAAGCATACGACAAGGCGTTCCAAAAACTCGGCAGTTACTCCGATTACGGCAGCATGACCGTTATCCCGGATTACTATATATCGGACGCCTCCACGGGGAGCATCACGATACCCTACGACGGTACGCTGAACCGCAACCCCGGCAAGGGATACTACCGAATGGACATCACCTCGTTCCTGCAGCACGCCTTGCAGCACGACGACGAAGAGAGCAGGCAGTTGACGCTGGCCCCTACCTACACGCCCTACGAGCCCTTCGCCGACAATACGTCGGTCCTTCTGGCGGCAGACAGCGACAAACCGGTCAGAGTCAAGATAACATACACCCTCATCGAGCCGGACGGCGAATGAACGACAGAGTAACGAACCTAAAGGATGCCTTTAGGTTCTTGTTTTAATCAAATTCACACAAGCGCAGAAAGTTATGGCGCAGGAGAAACAACGCAATACTGACACGAAGAAGACACACGAAAACCTCGTCATCGTCGAGTCTCCGGCAAAGGCGAAAACCATCGAAAAATTCCTCGGCAAGGACTACACCGTCATGTCGAGCTACGGTCACATCCGCGACCTCTCGAAAAAGGAGCTCGGCATCGCCATAGACGACAACTTCAAACCCGATTACGAGATATCGCCCGACAAGAAGAAACTCGTCGAATCGCTCGCCAAGAGTGCGAAGGAGGCCGAACGGGTTTGGCTCGCATCCGATGAAGACCGCGAAGGGGAAGCCATCGCCTGGCACCTGACACAGGTGCTCGGCCTGCCGGTAGACCAGACGCGGCGCATCGTTTTCCACGAAATTACCAAGAGCGCCATCATGGCCGCCATCGAGAATCCGCGCACCATCGACATGAACCTCGTCAATGCGCAGCAGGCACGGCGTGTACTCGACCGACTGGTCGGATTCGAACTCTCGCCGGTACTCTGGAAGAAGGTCAAACCGTCGCTCTCGGCCGGAAGAGTCCAAAGCGTCGCAGTGCGCCTCATCGTCGAGCGCGAGCGCGAGATAATGAATTTCCGAAGCACCCCCTACTATCGGGTCACTGCCCGGTTCTACCGCACGGACGACCCTGCCAAAACCCTTTTCAAGGCGGAACTCGACCGGCGGTTCGATTCGGCCGAAGAGGCTGAAGGATTCCTCGGGACGTGCAGGGAGGCCGACTTCCGGGTACTCAGCAGCGAAAGCAAACCTGCCGAACGCCACCCGGCCGGGCCGTTCACCACATCCACACTCCAGCAGGAGGCGGGACGCAAGCTCGGCATGTCGGTATCGCAGACGATGGCCGTCGCCCAGCGGCTTTACGAAAACGGTTACATCACCTACATGCGTACCGATTCCCAGAACCTCTCCTCGCAGGCCATCGCAGCCGCCCGGGAGGAGATAATCAAGATGTTCGGAGAGGAGTACAGCAGCGCCCGGAAATACAAGACCAAAAGCAAGGGAGCGCAGGAGGCCCACGAAGCCATTCGCCCCTCCTATCTCAACCGCCAGCAGATAGAGGGCTCGCCGGAGGAGAAGCGTCTCTACGACCTGATATGGAAACGTACGGTGGCTTCGCAGATGTCGCCGGCACGGATAGAGAAGACGGTGGTATCCATCGCAGCCGGAGAATCGCCCTACAAGTTCACCGCTACGGGCGAGGTCATCCTGTTCGACGGTTTCCTCAGGCTCTACTCCGAAACCATAGAAGATGAAACGGAGGAGGGACAGGAGAATACGCTGCCCGAACTGAAAGCGGGCGACGGACTGAGCTATCAGGATATATCAGCCACGGAACGCTTCACCCAGCCCCCGTTCCGTTACAGCGAGGCATCGCTGGTGCGACGGCTCGAAGAGCTCGGCATCGGCCGGCCGTCCACCTATGCGCCGACCATCTCCACCATCATCAACCGGGGATACGTCATCAAGCAGAACAAGCAGGGAACCAAACGCAGCTACCGGCTCATCCGGCTCGAAAAGGGCAAAATCAGCTCGAAAGAGCTTTCGGAAACCACCGGCCGGGAGAAGGCCAAGCTGACGCCTACCGACATCGGCATGATTGTCAATGATTATCTCGACAAACATTTCGAGGAGATACTCGACTACAACTTCACGGCCAACGTGGAGAAGGAGTTCGACGAGATAGCGGAAGGAGGCAAGGAATGGACCAACATGATTCGGGAGTTCTACACCGCCTTCCATCCCACCGTGGAAAAGGCGCTCGAAGAGCTTCCCGACCGCAGCGGCCGGGAACGCATTCTGGGAACGGACCCCAAAAGCGGCAAACAGGTTTCGGCACGCATCGGCCGTTACGGTCCCATCGTACAGATAGGGAGCGCGGACGACGAGGAGAAACCGCGCTATGCCAGCATGAAGAAAGACCAACTGATTGCCACCATCACCCTCGACGAAGCGTTGGCCCTCTTCGAGCTTCCGCGCACGCTGGGCGAGCTGGACGGCAAAGAGGTGGTCGTATCAATCGGGAGGTACGGCCCCTACATCCGCTACGACGGCAAATTCACCTCGCTACCCAGAAAGGACGACCCCTACTCCGTCACGCTGGAACGTGCCGTAGAGCTTATCCATGAAAAAGAGAGTGCCGCCAAGGCATCGAAAGAGCCCATCAAGGTCTTCGATGCCGAACCGGAGATAAAGGTACTGAACGGCCGTTACGGTCCCTACATCGCATCCGGCGGCAAAAACTACCGCATCCCGAAAGATACCGACCCGGCAACGCTCACGCTGGAACAGGTCAGGGACATCATGGCGAAATCCAAAAAATAAAGGTCCGAAACCGAAAGCGGACACGATACGACAGAGAGGCTGTACCTGAAGGTACAGCCTCTCGCATAAACGGTACACCGCGGCTCCCGCCGCTGCCAATTAATGCCTGCTCAGGTAATCCGACACACCGGCCCCCGTCGCACTCATCGCATCCTTGCCTTTGGCCCAGTTGGCGGGACAAACTTCGCCGTACTCTTCGAAGTGCTGGAGTGCATCGACCATGCGGATGACTTCATCGACACTGCGCCCCAGTGGCAGGTCGTTGATGACCATATGCCTTACGATACCGCCCTTGTCGATAAGGAAAAGCCCGCGGTAGGCTACGGGAGCACCGCCCTCGAACAGGAGTTCATCCTCTTCACCCGACAGATACTCTCCGCCGAGGACGCCGTAATTCTCGGAGATGGTTTTCGTCGTATCGGCGATTATCGGATACTTCACCCCTTCGATACCGCCTCTGTTTCTGGGCTGGCCGAGCCAGGCCAGGTGGGAATACTCCGAATCAACCGAACAGCCTACTACCTGTACGCCGCGGGCCTCGAATTCGCCCAGTTTCTCCTGGAACGCATGCAGCTCCGTCGGGCACACGAACGTAAAATCCATCGGGTAGAAAAACAATACCACATACTTTTTCCCCTCGTACTGGCCGAGGGTGAAGTCCTGTACAATCTCATTTCCGTTCACTACCGCCGTCGCACGGATGGCAGGCGCCTTTTTTCCTATCAAAGATTTCATATCTCCTTATGTTTTAATGAATGATTCCGGTTTATCCGATACAAAGATACAGACTCTTACTATAAGAATAACAAACAAGAGTACAATCCACGATTGTTATTTCTTATATACTCATAAGCAAAAAACATACCTTCGGAAAGGGGAAAAGCAAAAAGTCCCGCCGCCTCCCGAAAACGGTGCAAGGATGATTACCGACCGATGATGAAGATGGCAGGCCGCTTGTTGAGGTCGGGCCTCGGCCTGGAATGCCATACGGCTACCGGCAGGGTAAGAATGAATTCGGAGGATGCAGTGATGTCGGCTGCCACCGTCAGGCGCGTATGGGGCGAAAGCACTGCGAGCATCTCCTCCAGCAGTTTCGCATTGCGGTAGGGCGCTTCGATGAAGAGCTGCGACTGTCCCTCACCCAATGCCCTTTTTTCATACATCCGCAGGGCTTTTGCCCGCTCCGGCGGCTTGACGGGAAGATAGCCGTTGAAAGCAAACGACTGCCCGTTCTGCCCGGAGGCCATCAGCGCCAACAGGATGGAAGAGGGACCGACCAACGGCACCACCCTGATACCCGCCCGGTGGCACAGCGCTGCTATCTCCGCACCTGGGTCGGCTACGCCGGGAACTCCGGCTTCGGATATGAATCCGGCATCCCTGCCGCCGAATAGCGGTTCCAGCATGGACGGAAGTTCCTCGGGACGGGTGTGTTCGTTGCACTCCACGAAGGTCAGCTCCTCTACCGTGCGCCCCATCCCTCCGCGCCCGAGGAAACGGCGGGCCGAACGTACATTCTCCACGATGAAATAGTCGAGCGCCTCCACTACCGGCCGGTTCGCCTCCGGAAGGACGCCGTAATCCGTCCCTATCGGGCACGGTATCATATAAAGTTTTCCGTAAGAGGCCATCTCTCCGCTCCATTCGAACACCGGCACCCGGTCTCCCTATTCCCCGCCGCGGCACGCCGTGCGGAGAGGCCGGCAGGTTCCATTTTACTCTTTCAGATAGATACGCTTTACCCGTTCCGACACGGAGGTCATGATTTCATAGGGAATGGTACCCAGCAGAACAGCCATATCCGAAACGGTATTGCCCGGCGTGCTGCCGAATACGGTCACCTCATCACCCTCCGAAACGTTCATTCCCGTCACGTCCACCATGCAGCTGTCCATGCAGATGCGCCCCACAATCGGAGCCGGCCTGCCGTTCACGAGCACGCTCCAGTTTCCGCATCCGAGCCGGCGGTCAAGTCCGTCCGCATACCCTATCGGAATGGTTGCCAGCCGCGAATCGCGCGCGAGCTTTCCGCTGCGGCCATACCCCACCGTCTCCGACTGCGCCAGTTCCTTCACCTGCACGATGCGCGTCAGCAGCCGGCTCACCGGACGCAGCGCCTCCCCCTCCGTACAACTGACGCCATAGAGTCCGATACCGAGACGGCACATGTCGAACCGCGCCTCCGGGAAACGCTCCATGCCCGCCGTATTCAGGATGTGCATCAGGGGACGGTAACCCAGACCGTCGGCAAGCGCCTGCACCGTCCGCCGGAAATAGTCTATCTGCGAACGGGTGAAGCCGTCCTCTTCGGGCATGTCGGCCGCCGCCAGATGGGAAAATACCGACCTTGCGGCTACGGCACCCGCTTCGCGCCGCAGAAGGGCGGCCAGCTCTGGCATATCCTCCATCCGGAATCCGAGGCGGTGCATCCCGGTGTCTATCTTGATGTGTACGGGCCAGGAGGTCTCCCCGGCATCCCGCACGGCCGCGATGAAACGCTCCAGCGACCGGAAATTGTATATCTCCGGTTCGAGACGGTTGGCTACCATCAGCGCAAAACTGTCCGAATCGGCATTCAGCACCACTATCGGCATGGCGATACCCTTCTCACGCAGCGTCACCCCTTCGTCGGCGAAAGCCACCGCAAGGTAGTTCACCCCCTGTTTGTCGAGCATGTCCGCCACTTCGAAATTTCCGTTGCCGTAACACGACGCTTTCACCATGGCCATCATCTTCACCCCGTCGCCCACCAGCGCACGGTAGTGATTGAGGTTGTGCCTCATGGCGTCGAGGTCCACCTCCAGCACAGTCGTATGGCTGCGGCGGTCGAGTTGATGCAGGATGCGGATGACCCCCGTGTCGGAGTTGCCGCGCAGCAGGATGGCCCGGCCCGCTATGCTGTCCTGCGTACAGTGACGGATAAACTCCTCCGCCGTGCGGTAGAACTCGCTCCCCGCACCGAACGCGTCGCGGCACGCCGAGATACGTTCGCCGACGCCGACAAACCGTCCGATACCGGCACTCCTGACCATGGCGCCCACTTTGCCGTAAAGTTCCCAGTCGGGCATGGGGCTGAAGGGAATGTCCGACATGATAAGTACCTTCTCGCGGCTGCCGGCCACTCCGGTCAAATAGTCGAGCGCCATCGGCAGCGAATTGGCGTCGGTATTGTTCATGTCTGTCACGATGATGGAACCGGCGATTCCCTCCCGCATGCCGAGCCGCACGGCCACGGGCTGCAGTTCGGAAAGCTTCGGAACGACCGTCGCGGGCGGCACCCCCACCGCATCGTAAAAAGCGGTCACGAGCGCCTTGTTGCGG
>OBAG01001745.1_pt1 | contig 12504 bp, 8 predicted proteins | sample 1517701 | NCBI WGS metagenome assembly OBAG01 (sample SAMN04571702, study PRJEB22368) | human gut metagenome | biome: human gut; material: stool | host: Homo sapiens | place: Luxembourg | collected 2012-09-07 | reverse complement strand
TCCGCAAGCTCTGTGCATTTCGCACAGTTTTTCATCTGGTGCTTGTCAAAGTTTCATTGTTTAATTTACAAGGTGCACGCTCCATTCGCGGAACAGTATGTTATTATACACGCATCCCAGGAAATGTCAAGCGTATTTTTCAAAGTTTTTTTGGTCTGTCACTTCTTTCAGTTTCATCATCTAAAATCCGCCCTTAGCTGTGCACAATATCCACATCCGCTCCTCTTTCACCTTATTTTGTTAAAAAACATCATCCTCAGCGCGCTGCAAAATCTTCCAGCCGCGGCTTTGGATAAATTGGCGGCTTTTCCAAAGACTAAGTGCAGTTTATCGAGTATAAAAGGAGTTTTGATAGATGAAAGCAACCGGAATTGTCAGACGGATCGACGACCTTGGCCGCGTTGTCATTCCCAAGGAGATCCGCCGCACCATGAGAATCCGCGAGGGCGACCCGTTGGAGATCTACACGAGCAAGGACGGGGAGGTCATTTTTAAGAAGTACTCGCTCATGGGCGGCGTGGACGAGTTTGCCGCGCAGCTGTGCGACACGCTGAGCAAGTCGACCGGCACGAGCGTGGCCGTGACCGACCGCGACAGCGTCATCGCCGCGGCGGGCAGCGCGCGCCGCGACCTTATCGGCAAGCGCATCAGCCCGCAGCTTGAGCAGATTATGGAGGACCGCGGTATCTACCGCGCCGTGCCGAGCGAGCGCAGCGTGTTCGTCACCGAGTCGCTCGACCGCTACTGCGCGACCATCGCCGCGCCCATCATCTCCGAGGGCGACGCACTCGGGCTCGTGGTCTTCATCGGCACCGAGGGCGAGTCGGCTGCAGGCGAGACGGAGTACAAGCTCGCGCAGGCCATCGCAGGCTTTCTCGGCAAACACATGGAGAGCTGAAAAAAGAGGACGGCTTTAGCCGTCCTCTTTTCCTATATTATATAGTATCGTTCACTTTTCGCCCAGCACGCGGTAGAGCATCGTCACGATCTGGGCACGGGTGCAGTTATCCTGCGGCAGGAGGCGGTTGTTGTCGCCCTTGAGCACACCCGCGTTGACGGCCCAGTCCATCGCCTCGAGCGCGTAGGCGGGAACGGCGTCGAAGTCGTCGAACTCGCGGATCGCCATGCCGCCCTGCGTCGTGTCCATTCCCTGCGCCTTGGCAAAGCGGTAGAGCATCGTGACCATCTGCGCGCGGGTAACGGCGGCGTCGGGGGCAAAGGTCTCGGCGGTCGTTCCCTCGGCGACCTTTTCGCTCGCCGCCCAGCGGACAGCCTCGGCGTAGTACGTGCCGCTGTCCACATCGTTAAAGTTCATTGCGTAGTTTACCACGGGCTTCCCCGACGCGCGCCACAGGAACGCGACGAGCTGCGTGCGGGTGCAGGAGGCGTCCGGCGAGAAATGCACCGCGTCCGTGCCGGTGACGATGCCGCCCTCCGCCGCCCAGAGGACCGCGTCATAGTAGTACGCGCCCGCGGGGACGTCGACGAAGAAGTTGAGCATCGTGTTGTCGTCCATGAACGTCGCGGCGACGGTCACGGGGCCGGACGGCATGGTGAAGGTGTACTGTCCGCCGCCCTTGTCGGTCAGGTTGAGCGCGCTACCGTTCCTGTCGGTAACACTCAGCGTTTCAAGCGTGTAGCCCTTATCGGGCGTGACGGTGACGGTCACAGTGCTGCCCTTGGAGGCAGACTTCGGGCTGACAGTCACACTGCCGTGCGCGCCGTCAGAGACCGCAACGTCATAGCGCGGCGCGGAGGGGACAGATGTGTGGATTTTCTCCCATTTCGCCGTCAGGGTCAAATTTTCTGTCACAGGCGTGTCAAAGTTCCATTTTGCATTGCCGTTATACCAGCCCACAAAACGGTAGCCGGACTTGACTGGTGTATCCGGTGCGCTGGCCTTGTCCTTCACCACCTGCATGGCGTATTGGCTGCTTCCATTCATGAAGGTCACTATGCAGCCTTTAGTGATATAGCTTCCCTTCAATTCGTTGTAGAACGTGCCGCCGGAAATATAAGCGGGAGTCGCGTCGCTGATTTTTTTGACTGTGACCGGCCCGTAGAAGCTGCCGCCGGTGATTACACCCTCAGCATTTCCGACAGTCACCGGGCAGTAATAGCTTCCGCCGGAGATCGTGACACCGGTGGCATCCACCCGGCTGGCGTTTTTCACAGTCAAGTTCGCATCGAGAAAGGTAATGTGGCCAATGGTCAGCGTACAACCTTTCATATCCAGGGTATAATCCTCTGTGATGGTAATGTCGTCCAGTATCAGGTCGCCGCCGATGCTCGCCGCCTTTTTCAGGTTTTCCATGTTGGAGACGGAAAGCCTGCCGTTGTTGACCAGTGTGCCGTCCACCGTCAGCGCAGCATTCTTTCCCAACGACAGCAGGCCGGAAATTGTGTTTTTGCCAGCGGGCTGGGTCGTTACGGTACCGCCCTGATTGATCACCATGGAAGCGTTTTCGCCTTCGAAGATCACCTCGCAACCCGCGCCCACGGTCAGGCTGCCGTTGACCGTTACTCTGTCGTAAGGATAGAAGAATACTCCACCTTTCAGCGTCAGCGCCCCGCTCTCGGCAATGGTCAGGGGACGATAAAGATACAGCACGCGGCTATTATCCTCGCCGCCCTTCTCCAGCGTGATTGGCCGGTCAACGGTCAGCTCTTTGACATTTTCCGTTGCATTGACCGTGATATTCCTCATCAGCTTGATCGTCGTGACGTTCTTGTCCGCAAGCGCGGCCAAGAAATCCGCATCATTGGAAACTTCCCTCACCACCGAACCGTTGAACGTGCCGCCGGAGATGGTGCCGTTGTTGGTCACCTCAGCCTCGAACGCGCCGCCTGAGATCGTACCGTAATTGGACGCCTTCGCCATAAACTTAGTTTCAGTCCCACTCTCGATCTTTCCGCTGGACGCAACCGTAACTGTGTTCTCCACCAGCTTTACAACGGCCTTATCGTGGTCCGCCAAGGCTCCAACCAACTCGTCCGATGTTTTGACCTCCGTTGCCGTCCCAGCGGTCTTCTCCGCCGCCGCCATCGTCGGCAACAGCGTCAGGCACAGGCACAACGCCGTCAAAATGCTGAAAATACGTTTTTTCATATCATTCCTCCATCAAAGCGATTGGTGCATCCATCGGATGCACCAAGGGGATATCCCCTTGCGTTTTTTCTTAAAATGCCGGTTCGGCCTTTACGGCCTCGAAGCCCTTTTCGGCCTGCTGGACGGTCGTTCGGATGATGCCCGCCGCCATGGCGTGCAGGTCGAGCTGCAAAACGGCTGCGGTGACCTCCCGCCGCCGCTCGACCGGCACATTGTAGAGCTTGAGCGCGCACTCCAAAAAGCGCGCGATCTTGCGCTCCACGGTAAAATACACGTCGCACGGCACAGCCATGAACGAGCGCATCATGCCCGCCGAGGCGATCTCCATCTCGTAAAAATCCTTGGCCTCCGCGTCCGGAAGATAGTCCCCGAAGATGCCCTCCAGCCGCTTCGCCGTGCTGCGGTACAGGTATGCCGAGGTCGACGGCAGCGTGTAGGCCGTCACGTACAGCTCGCGCAACGGCTCGGTCAGCTCGGCGATGTGGAGCTGGATGGCCGTCTCCACCGCGTAGAGCAGGACGGGGTCCTGTGCCGCGCTGTGCTGCTCGGCCAGCGCGAACTGCCCGCTGAACATCCGCTTGTCAAGCTCGAGCAGCAGCGCCTCCTTGCTGGGAAAGGCCCGAAAAAACGAGCTTGGCGTCATGCCCGCGGCGCGGGCGATCTCCGCGGTCGTCGTGCCCTCATATCCCTTTTCCAAAAACAGCTTTACGGCGGCGCGCAGCATCTTCTGCTGCGTCAAAAGTCCGCTCGCCTGCTTGCCGCGCAGCGGCATATCGATCACGCTCCCCAAAGTCTACTTGTGAGTATAGTCACATAATAGCATAGTTCGCCGCTTTCCGCAAGAACGAAACGTGTAAAATTTTACCCCTGCCTATATAAAAGAAGTGCGGCGGTCCTTCGACCGCCGCACTCTCTCATTTTATTTTCCTTTACAGCATCGCAAAGCGCTGTGCGCCTTTCGTTTTGAGCCAGCGAAGAAGCAGCGCTGTCACCGCGAGCGTCACCGCCGCCGCGATGGCGAGATACGCAGCCGCGCCGAGCTTCCACCCCTGCCAGAGGTAGAGCGCCGCGAACACGATGGCGTAGAGCCAGCCGCCGAACAGCGCGATCGTCACGGCCAGACTTTGCTTGATGGGCATGAGCTCGCTCGTCCACGTCAGGTTTGCCCGTGCGACGCCGAGCGTCAGCCCCAGGCACGCGGAAAACGCGATGTACGCGAATGCCTCGGCAAAAACGAGCGGCAGCGCCGCCGTCACAGGCAGGATAAACGTCATGCAGACAAGCGGCACGAGCGCTGGAAGGGCCGTGAGCGCAAGCTGTACCTTGAGCTTTGCGCGAAGCACCTGCCAGGGCTTGACGGGCAGCGATTGCGCGAGCCAGAGGGACTTTCCCTCGAGCGAGACCGATGGCGTCGCCATGTCGTTCATCGACGCAATGGCGCACACGCCGGTGCAGAGCAGCACCTCCGCGCAGCCGCTCTGCGAGGTGAAGACCTCGTTCAGCAGCGACACGACCGTTCCGCCCTTCCACAAAAGCAGGATGCCCGAGATCGGCAGCAGCAGGATACCGAGGCCGCTGTTGAGCATGTAGTTCGGGCTCGCGGTGAAGCGCGCGAGCTCCTTGCCGAAAAGTGCCCCATCGATGCTCCGGCGCTTGACGGCCTTTTCGCGGTACACAGCCTTGCCCGATGCGCTCGACGCGGTCGTGATCTGCAAAAAGCTGCGCGAGAGCAGCGTCCACGTCAGCGCAAACAGCGCGAGGATGACCGCCGCGCTCAGCAGCATCGCTGTCACATCGCCCGTACCGGTCAGGCCAAAGATGTAGAGCGGGTGCGCCGCACCCTTGATCTTCTCACCGTAGACCGCGGCGTTGGCGACGAGCTGCTCGATGGCCGTCTGCGCCTTGAAGACGAAGAAATAGTAGATGGCAAGCCCCGCGAGCGAGACGATGACCGTGATGAAGCTCTTGTGCTTGAGCTTACGGCTCACCTTCGCCACGACCCAGCCCAGCGCGCACGAGAGCGTGAGCACGAAGATTGAGATGAGTGCCGTCAGCAGCACGCCGCCGAGGAGCGCCATCGGCGCCGCCGAGACCGTGACCCAGTAGACGATGACCGCGGGCAGGATGACGACCGCGGAGTACATGAGGCCCATGAGATAGACCGTCAGCAGCCGCGAGGCCATCAGCGTCCGCACCGGGATGGGTAGAGACAGCAGCAGGTCGTTGTCCTTAGCGAAGTACAGGCCCGAATACGTGTTGAACACGCTGCCGAACGCGCCGAGAAAGATGGCGAGCAGCGACATGAGTGCAAAATAGAGCCAGCCCATCCCCGCCTGCGTAAGCGGCGCACAGAGCGAAACGGAAAGCCCCGTGAACATCCCGCCGAGGCCGATCATCAACGCGGCAAAGAGCAGGATATAAGCGATAATCCCCGCCGTCGAACGTTTTTTATTGGTTTTGGCATTATAAAAGTAGCTGCGGAAAATTTCCATCAGCTGCTTCTTGACGAGCGTTTTCAGCATGATTCGCCCTCCAGCTCAAGAAAGGCCTCCTCGAGCGAGTCGTCGCCCTTGACCTCCTCCATCGTGCCGGAGCGGATGAGCTTGCCGCCCTTGATGATGGCGACCTTGTCGCAGAGTTTTTCAGCCACCTCGAGCACGTGGGTCGAGAAGAAGATCGCGCCGCCCGCGTCGCACACCTCGCGCATCATGCCCTTTAAGATATGTGAAGCCTTCGGGTCGAGACCGACGAACGGCTCATCCATCAAAATGAGCTTCGGCTCGTGCAGCCACGCCGAAATGATGGCAAGCTTCTGCTTCATGCCGTGGGAATAGGCCGCGACGGGCTGGGCCAGGTCGTCCGTCAGCTCGAAGAGGTCCGCGTACTTGCGGATGCGCTCCTGCCGCGCGCTTTCCTCCACACCGAAGATGTCGGCGATAAAATTGAGGTACTGGATGCCCGTCATAAACTCGTAGAGGTCGGGGTTATCCGGGATGTAGGCGAGCATCTTCTTGCAGGCGATGGGATCGTCCTGAATGGAGTGCCCGCCAATCGTGATCCTGCCGGAATCGAACTGCTGGATGCCGACGACGGATTTGAGCGTCGTGGTCTTGCCCGCGCCGTTGTGGCCGATGAAGCCGTAGATCTCCCCCGGCGCGATGTGGAGCGACAGATCGTCCACGGCCTTCTTTTCGCCGAAGGTCTTGGTCAGGTGTTCAATATAGAGCATAAGGTTCTCCCTCTTTTCTTCTTGCAGCCGTTTCGAATATCTTTGTGATATCAAAATAATATCATGTGATTTCCAACTGTCAAGAGCCATTTTGCAAATGTCAAGTTTGCCTTACTTGCAGGATATCACTGTCGTTTCCATTTGTCAAGTCTGCTTTACATTTTATCCTTGTGATGCAGCACGAGCGACACAATACCCATCACCGCCGCATACAGTACGCCGCCAACGGCCCAGATAAACCAGCTATACTGTGGCTGGCCGTTCCCCTTGGGTCCGAAAGTGTAGAACAGGAAGATCGCCGTCACGCTCAGCCAGTAGATGAGCGACACCGTGCTCATTACGCCGCTGCGCGCCTTCTTTTTGCGCGTGTAGTCGCCCTCCTCGAGCAGCTGGTCCATCGCGCCGGTGTACGTTCCGCTCCAGACGAGCACGCCCACGCCGCAGGCGACCAGAAGCAGCAGCGCATCCACCGCCGCCGCGGCGTAAACATCCGCCGGAGCGACGCGCACGAGCAGCGCGGCGACATCGGACGACGCGAGACCGACCCCTAGCATCAGCGGCACGACAGCAAGGATGCACAGCACCACGCCGAGGATCGTACAGCGCGAGGCGGTCGGCTCATAGGCCTTGCGCCGCTCGCGCACCATGCCGCTCACGCCGTACTCGGTCTCAAACGGCTCTTTTTCAAGAAAGTCGAATTCCTTCGTCTTCGCCCCGCACGAGAGGAACATCCCCACCGCAATGGCGACCAGCACCAAAATGACGCTCACGCCGAGACCTGCGGCCAGATCCTCCGAAATACCGCCCAGGCCCGCGTCCGCCATGGCGGAGAGAAAAATGATCACGACCGGCGAGACGATGCACATCGCCACCGCCAGTGCGATCTTCGGCGCGCAGGCCTTGCGCAGCGCAAGGTATCGCGCCGCCTGCTCCATCGTCACCTTGCGCAGCGGCGCTTCGTCCGCCTCGGATTCGACGAACTCCTCTTCTTCGAGTTCGTCCATCAATAAATAGTCGGTGCTCACGCCAAACAGCCGGCTCATCTGCACCACCTTGTCAAGGTCGGGCACGGACTGTGCGCCCTCCCACTTGGATACTGACTGGCGCGTCACCCCGAGCTGACTTGCCAGCTCCTCCTGCGACCAGCCCGCCTTTTTGCGCAGCGTGATGATTTTATCCGCTAAGATCATATCGTCTTCCTCCTGAATTCTAAGGTGCGGTCCCGCGCCGTCTGGATGGCGTTATCATAGCCTATTTCGCGGTTGCGGGAAAGAAAGCGCACTGTCAAATTTGTCAACCGGCAGTTGCAATCCTTGATTTTTCAAGGTCTTTTCGCCGTGCGCTCCTATTACCCTATGTATCTTCGTCATGATATCATACCGCGGCGCAGAAAAAAAGAGCGTCCCGTTCGGGACGCTCTTTTTAAGGTTTTTTCACACACTTACACGACGGCGAAGAACTTGACAAGGAACAGCGCGGAGATCACGTAGGTCAGAACGCTGACTTCCTTAGCCTTGCCGGAGAGCACCTTGACAAAGGTGTAGGAGATGAGGCCCAGGCCGATGGCGTGGCCGATGGAGCCGGAGATCGGCATACCGATGAGCATGATGGACACCGGCAGCATTTGGTCCATGTCGCTGAAGTCCACATTCTTGAGGCCCTGGAGCATCAGAACGCCGACATAGATCAGCGCGGCGGAGGTCGCAGCGCCGGGGATGACGGCGGCGATGGGGGCGAGGAACATGCAGGCGAGGAACAGGATGCCCGCGGTGAGCGCGGTCAGGCCCGTACGGCCGCCCGCTTCCACGCCGGAGGCGGACTCGATGAACGTGGTGACGGTGGAGGTACCGGTGCAGGCGCCCGCGACCGTACCGATGGCATCGGACAGCAGGGCTTCCTTCATCTGGGGCATGTTGCCGTCCTGATCGACCATGCCGGCGCGGGAGGCCGTACCGACGAGCGTGCCGATGGTATCGAACATATCGATCATGCAGAAGGTGATGACGAGCGTGATGGCGGTGAACCAGCCGATGTTCACAAAGCCCGCAAAGTCAAACTTGAAAAGCGTGGTGGAGACCATGTCGGCGAAAGGCGGGACAAAGCTCGCAGTCGCGAGGCTCGCAAACGGATTGACATGCAGGAAGATGGCGCTGCCCGCCCAGTAGATAACGGACGAGAACAGCATGCCGAGCAGCACTGCCGCCTTCACGCCCTTCTTGGCGAGGACGACCATGACGAAAACGCCGAGGAACGCGGTCGCGACGGTCAGGACCATCGCATCGTAGCCCGAGCCCATGTTGCCCTTGATGATGCTGGGCGTCAGCGCGCCGAAGAAGTCACGCATCATGTAGAACGGGCCGCCGTTTTCAGAGTAGATACCGACGTTGGAGCCAAGGCCCACGTTCATCAGCATCAGGCCGATGGCGGGAGCGATGCCGTAGCGCACGCCGAGAGGAATGGCCTCCACGATCTTCTCACGCACCTTTAAGAGCGTGAGGATGAGGAACACGATACCCTCGACAAGGATGATGACGAGCGCCGCCTGGAACGCGGACTCGTACTCGCACTCGTTGATGACCGCGATGTTGGCGACGACCACCGCGAAGAAGCTGTTGAGTCCCATGCCGGGCGCCATGACGAACGGCTTGTTGGCGAAAAACGCCATGCAAATCGTGCCGATCGCCGAGGCGATGCAGGTGGCAAGGAACACACCGTTCCACAGCGGCGTACCCACTGCAAAGTTGGTCAGCAGGTTCGGGTTGAGCGCGATGATGTAGGCCATGGTCATAAACGTGGTAAGACCGGCAAGGATCTCGGTGCGTACCGTAGTACCGTTGGCCTTCAGCTTAAATAGCTTTTCCATGATTTTCTCCCTTTCTTTTTTGTTTTTCCGCCCGCTTCCTAACAAAAAATTAGGAAGCAAAACAGATTTTCAGTCAATATTATAAACATCCCGACAAGAAATTGCAAGTGTTCTGTTTATTTTTACCACACTTTCTCACTCCGCGCCGAGAGTTCCGCCGGTTTCTGTTGTGTTTTTGTTTGCTTTGCGCTATACTATATTTAGTAAAAATTTGCATTTTGGGAGGTGCATGCCGTGAAGCTGATGGTTTTAGACGGCAACTCCATCATCAACCGCGCCTATTACGGTGTCCGTCCGCTCACCACGCGCGACGGGTTTTTCACCCACGCGATCTTCGGCTTTCTGACGATGCTCGGCCGCTTACTCGACGAGGAAAAGCCCGAGGCGCTGTGCGTCGCCTTCGACCGCCGCGAGCCGACGTTCCGCCACCTCGAGTACGAGGGCTACAAGGCCACGCGCCACGCCATGCCCGAAGAGCTTGCCATGCAGATGCCGGTGCTCAAGGACGTGCTCGACGCGATGAACATCCCCCGCTACGAGCTCGCGGGCTTTGAAGCCGACGATCTGATCGGCACGATCTCGCGCAAGTGCGAAAGCGCAGGCTGGGACTGTGTCGTCGCCACGGGAGACAAGGATTCTTTGCAGCTCGTGACCGAGCACACGACCGTCAAGCTCATTTCCACGCGCATGGGCCAGACCACGACGAAGGACATGACGCCCGAGAGCTTTCGTGAGGTCTACGGCTTTGCGCCCATCCACATTGTCGACCTCAAAGCCCTGATGGGCGACGCGAGCGACAATATCCCCGGCGTACCGGGCGTTGGCGAAAAGACGGCGATGGCGCTCATCCAGAAATACCAGAGCATCGACGAAATTTACCGGCTGCTCCCCGATATCGAGGCCAAGCCGAACGTCATCAAAAAGCTCACCGAGGGCGAGGAGAGCGCACGCCAGAGCTTCCACCTCGCGACCATCGTGACGGACGCACCACTCGAATTTTCTCCGCAGGACAATCTGCGCAAGGCACCGTCAGACGCACTCTATCCGCTCTTTATGAAGCTGGAATTTACCAAGCTCATCGACAAATACGGTCTCAAGCCGCCCGCCGACATCCCCGCCGCCGAGGAGCCGGTCGACCTCACCGTGACCGCCGAGGCCGTGACCACGGTGGAAAAGGCCAAGGAATATCTCTCGCTCTTCCGCAAGGCGGAGCACGTGACGCTGCTGGCGCTGCCGGACCTTTCCGGCGTGATCGTCGACTTCGTTGCAGGCGAATCGACCGCCGTCTCTGCCGAGTTCTACTTCAGCCGCTATGAGGGCGACTGGAACGCGCTGCTGCGCGCCCTGTTCTCGGATGATATCAAGAAAGTCAGCCACAACGTCAAGGACCTCCAGCGCACGCTGCTCGAAAACGACCTTCCCATCGAAGGGTTCATTTTTGACACCGCGCTCGCAGGGTACCTGCTCGACGCAACGGCGGGCAAGTACGATATCGCGTCGCTCTTCGCCGCCTACTTCCACCAGACGCTTGCCGAGCCGAAGCACTTAGATCCAGACGCTTTCTCGATGCTCGGCGACACGGCCGAGGCCGAGACGGCGTTCCACGTCTATACCAGCGCCGTCGATGCGCTGTATGAGGCCTTTGCCCCCGAACTTGAGAAGCGCGAGCTGCACGAGCTTTATTATAAAGTGGAGCTGCCCCTCTGCGCCGTGCTCGCGCGCATGGAGCACGCGGGCATGCGCGTGGACGCCAACGCTCTCGCGGCCTTCGGCAGCGAGATGGAAGTGCAGCTCAAGACGCTCGAGCAGCACATCTATGAAGAGGCGGGCGGGCCGTTCAACATCAACTCCCCCAAGCAGCTCGGCGAGGTGCTCTTTGAACGCTTGCAGCTCCCGCACGGCAAAAAGACGAAGACCGGCTGGTCGACGAACGCGGACGTGCTCGAAAAGCTCCGGTGGGAGAATCCCATCGTCGAAGAGGTGCTGCAATACCGCCAGTACGCAAAGTTCCGCTCGACCTATTGCGACGGACTTTTGAAGGTCATCGCGCCCGACGGGCGCATCCACACAAGCTTCCAGATGACCGTCACGGCGACGGGCCGTTTGAGCTCGACCGAGCCGAATTTGCAGAATATCCCCACGCGCACGCAGCTCGGCAGCGAATTCCGCCGCATGTTCGTCCCCGCGGACGGCTGCGTGCTCGTCGACGCGGACTATAGCCAGATCGAGCTGCGGCTGCTCGCGCACATCGCGGATGACGAGGCGATGAAGCAGGCGTTTCTGACCGGGGAGGACATCCACACCGTCACGGCCGCGCAGGTCTTCGGCGTGCCAAGCGATCAGGTCACCAAGCAGATGCGCTCGCACGCGAAGGCCGTGAATTTCGGCATCGTATACGGCATTTCCGCCTTCTCGCTCGCGCAGGACATCGGCGTGCCAGTATACGAGGCGAAGGAATATATCGAGACGTACTTTGAGCGCTTCCCCGGCATCCGCCGCTATATGGACGAGGTCGTCGCGCAGGCGAAAGAGCGCGGCTATGTCGAAACACTGATGCACCGCCGCCGCGCGCTGCCCGAGCTGGCGGCGAGCAACTTCAATACCCGTTCGTTCGGCGAGCGTGTCGCGCGCAACATGCCCATCCAGGGCACAGCCGCGGACGTCATCAAGCTCGCAATGGTGCGCGTCGAAGAGCGGCTGCACAAGGAAAACTTAAAGGCAAAGCTCATTTTGCAGGTGCACGACGAACTCATCGTCGAGTGCCCGGAGGAGGAAAAGGAGACGGTCGCACGGCTCCTCACCGAGGAGATGGAGGGCGCAGTGCACCTCTCCGTTCCCCTGACCGCCGAGGCCCACTGGGGCAAAAACTGGCTGGAAGCCAAATGACCGGAGGAAACCAATGGAACAGTTAAAGAAAAAAGTCCGCATCGTGCCGATGACGAACGAATATTTGAATGACGTTGCCGAGCTTGAGCGCACATGCTTCTCGAACCCCTGGTCGCGCAACATGCTCGCAGAGGAGCTTGAAAACGCGTGCTCGGCCTTCTTAGTCGCGCTGGATGCAGAAAACGGCAGCGTCGTCGGCTACGCGGGGCTGCTCGCCGTCGTGGACGAGGGCTGCATCACCAAGATGGCCGTCCGCCCCGACTGCCGCCGCGGCGGTGTGGCGGGACAGCTTCTCGATGTGTTCATCCGTTTTGCCGAGGGCAGCCGCCTTTCGTTTCTGACGCTTGAGGTGCGTGAGAGCAACTATGCCGCCATCGCGCTGTACGGCAGCCGCGGCTTCCGCGGCGAGGGCCGCCG
>OBAG01001734.1_pt1 | contig 12563 bp, 11 predicted proteins | sample 1517701 | NCBI WGS metagenome assembly OBAG01 (sample SAMN04571702, study PRJEB22368) | human gut metagenome | biome: human gut; material: stool | host: Homo sapiens | place: Luxembourg | collected 2012-09-07 | reverse complement strand
CTGCGTCTCGTCCTCGCAGGAAAGCCAAGACGGGTTCAGTGTGAAAGAACTCACGTCATCCTCCCCATGCTGCAAGACCAGCCCACGTTTGCCAAAGAAAGTCGCTCCCGTTATGAGTCCAAACTCCCATTCCTCTGGATAATGGACGCGAAAGCGGTAACAATCCCCTTTCAGGCTATCCATCAACTCCTTGACCTTCATTCCTCTCATCCCTCATCTTTCAACTCGATACAGATGGTCGGCTCTACCTCCATGAGCGGGAAGATATAGCCGACCTCCCTTTCAAGGATTTGCGGGTGTTCGTCAGGGTAGAACTCCTCCGCATCGCCTAGATAGTGCTCAATCGTAGTACCCGTCGAATCATAGCTTCGAATCGCGATTTCGCCCTGAATGTAAGTCTCCTCGAACAGCTCCCCGAGCGTCACCTCGCGGCGCATGACGCGGTCGCCCGCGCCGACGATCCAGACGTAGGTCCCGCCCCCGGCCGGGGCGTAGACGGCCGAAACGGGCAGCGACACGGCATCGGGAACGGGATCGGCGCTCAACATGGTGATCGTGCACGACATGCCGGGCGAGATGCGGTAACGGGCCGGATCGGGGTTTTCGAGAGTCAGCGACACGGGGAATCCCGAGGCGTCGGACGAGGTTTCGACATACTCTTTCAGGCGGGCCGGAATGGCCGCGCCCCGGTAGTTGTCGAACGCGACGGTAAAGCGCGTGGAGCTGTCCCGCAACAGCGGCAGCGCGTTTTCGGGCAGCGTGAACTGGACGGTCGAGGTGACGGGATTGACCAGCCGGAGAATCGGCTGTCCGGCCTGCACGCGTTCGAAATTATCGACGTACTTGCGCTCGACGACCCCGGCGAACGGGGCCTTCAGGCGGGTGTCCTTCAGCAGGTCGAGGGTGTTCTCGTAGGTCGAGCGGGCCTGCGCATAGCGCGTCGCGGCCGCTTCGGCCTCCTGCCGCGACACCGCCTCGTGCTCCAGCAGCCGCTGCATGCGCTGCTGCTGCGAGCGGGTCTCCTCGAAGGCCGAGCGGGTCGCCGCGACCTGCAACTCGATGTCCCGGGGGTCGAGTTCGGCGAGCAGCTCCCCCTTCTTCACGCCCGCGCCCTGCGAAACGGGCACGTCGAGGACCTGCCCCGCCACCTTGAAGGCGAGGTTCACAGCGTCGTCGGGAGTAGCCATGCCGGCGAAATCCTTGTCGATAAGTCCCGCGCCGGCAGCCGTCGCCACCTTCACGGGGCGTACCACCGCAGGTGCGGGCGTCTTACGGGAACACGCCCCGGCAAGCAGGGCGATCGCTAAAATGGGGATGATTCGCATACGAAAAAAGTTGACACCGTTTCCGGCGTCAACTTTCATACCAGCGTCCCGCAGGATGCCCCTACGGACGAATATCGCGACAGTTCTTTTTAGAGGTGATGGTTCCGTCGTCCAGCACGACAAGCCCGTTATCGGCGCGGAGCATGGTTTTCATCGTCGAGGCGTCGATGTTGTAGCACCGCACCTCCACCGTGCCGAACTCGTGCCACGTGACGCCGTAAAGCGGATCGGGCGTCAGGCAGACCACGTGCGCACCCTCCTCACGGGCGCGCTCCGCAAGCCGGGCCATGCGCCGTGCGCACGAACGCGGCAGGCGGTCGAAAGCCGTGACGCAGAGCATGTAAACCCGCCCCGGCATCGTCAGCACCTCCTCCGTGGCGTCGCCCTCGGCGTCGCGCAGGGCGAATTCGCTCACAAGAGGTCTCACGGCCGGGACTTCGCTCGTGGTGCGGGTGTCGACCCACTCCCATTTTTCGGCATCCTGCCACTCGGTGTCTTCCAGCGAGAACTCGCGCTCGCGGCCCGTCCGCCTGTTGCGGTAGACCAGCACGGTTTCCGACTCGCCCGGCTCGACGACGGGAGCCTGCATCGCCTCGCGGATATTGACCCCGACCTTATAGGGCAGGAAATCCACGAGCGGCAGGTGAATGTAACAGTAATAGCCGAGGTACATCGCCAGAAAGAAGAACGTGCAGGTAAGCACGATCTCCAGCGGTTTGAAGGCGAAAATCTTGTCGGGCCGGTAACGCCACCACACCACGAAGGCCATCGGCAGCAGCACGACGTTCTTGACGAAAGTCTCCCACGGGGTAAGTTTCAGCGCCTCGCCGAAGCACCCGCAGTCCTCGACGGGGATGAGCGTGGCGCTCAACAGCGTCAGCAGCGTGAAGAAAACCATCGACAGCACGGCGAAGATCGAAATAAGCCGGATACGGACCTTGAACAGCAGCATGCAGCCCATCATCAGCTCCGCTCCGCACAGCCAGATCGAAAAGACCATCGCCCCGGGCTGCAGGTAGTCGAGTCCGTAGATCGAAAGGTACTCGTTGACCTTCAGCGCCGTGCCCCACGGATCTATCACCTTCGTAAAACCCGAAACGATGAACGTGCAGGCGAGGATCAGCCGGCAGACGTTGGCCGCGATTTTGAAAGTCCGGGTCTTTCTCATCGCGCGTCGAGTATCGGGGCCAGCACGGCCCGTATTTTTTCGAAATTATGTTCGGGCGAACCCATCGCCCCCGACGGATCGCTGCAATCGACCACACGCAGCGAATCGTCCTTCGCCGCGGCGGCGAGGTACACCTCGCGCACGCGCCGTTGCAGGTCGAGAGCGTCTTCGTGAATGTCCCGGCTGCCTTGCAGGTAGTCGCGGTCGTCTCCCTCGCGGACCTCCGTGAGCTTTCGTTCGGTGAAGGCGAACGGCACGTCGAGGAACAGCGACAGATCGGGGCGCGGCAGGTCGTTGTAACCGAATTCCAGGTCCAGAATCCACTGCGCGAGGCGGTCGCGCCGCTCGCCGGCAGGTAGTTTCGCACACTGGAAACCCACGTTCGAATAGACGTAACGGTCGAGGACCACGGCTTTGCCTTCGGCGATCCACGCCCGAATCTGCGGGCCGGCCGCCGCCCGGTCGCCCGCGAAGAGCAGGGCCACCAGATAGGGGTCGACTTCGTTCACGCCGCCGAATTCGCCGCGCAGGAAGCGGGCGATCAGTTCGCCGTAGACCGACGCATCGAAACGCGGAAAATGAACGTATTCGCTCTCCACGCCACGTTCTGCGAGCAACTGGCGCAACATCCGGATCTGGGTCGACTTGCCCGCTCCGTCCAAGCCTTCGAGTACGATGAACATAGGTAGTAGTTTTTAATTTTCAGTTGCGCAGCATATTCACGGCCCGTTCGACCCCGGCGGCCAGCGCATCGGCCTCCGCAAGCGTATTGTACAGCGCGAACGAGGCCCGGCACATGCCCGTCGTCCCGTAGTGGTCCATCACCGGCTCGGCGCAGTGCTGGCCCGTGCGGACCGCAATGCCCAGCTTGTCGAGAATCATCCCCATATCGTAGGGATGCACCCCCTCGACATTGAACGAGAGGATGGCGCATTTGCCGGGCGCCGTGCCGTAAATCCGCAGTCCGCCGATCCCCTCCAGCCGCTCCGTGGCGCGGCGCAGCAGCGTCTCCTCGTGGGCTTCGATCTCCGCAGGGTCGAACCGCTGCATGAACTTCACCGCCTCGCCCAGTCCGATGGCGCCCACGAAATTGGCCGTTCCGGCCTCGAATTTCAGCGGCACGGGGGCATAGGTGGTCTTCGCGAACGTCACCGTGTCGACCATGTCGCCGCCGCCCATGAACGGCGGCATCCGTTCCAGCAGTTCGCGCTTGCCGTACAGCACGCCGATTCCCGTCGGCCCGTAGAGTTTGTGGCCCGAGAAGGCGTAGAAGTCGCAGTCCATCGCCCGGACATCGACCCCGCCGTGAACCACGCCCTGACAGCCGTCGACAACGACAACGGCCCCGACGGCATGCGCCGCTGCGACCACCGTCCGCAGGTCGGGCCGCGTGCCGAGCGTGTTGGACGCCTGCGTGACGGCCACCACGCGCGTACGTTCGTCCACGAGCGACGGCAGGAGGTCCGTGCGCAGCGCTCCCGCCTCGTCGAACGGAAGCACGCGGATTTCGGCCCCCTTGCGTTCGGCCAGCATCTGCCACGGCACAATGTTCGAGTGGTGCTCCATCTCGCTGACGAGGATGTTGTCCCCCGCTCCGACGAAGGCGTCGCCCCAGGCGTAAGCCACCGTGTTGAGCGACGCCGTGGCGCCCGCCGTGAAGACGATCTCCTCCTTTTCGGCCGCCCCGACGAACGCAGCGATCCGCTCCCGGGCGGCTTCATACAACACCGTCGCCTCCTCCGAGAGGAAATGCACCCCGCGGTGAATGTTGGCGTTCAGCTCCCGGTGAAGGCGATCGACCGTCTCGATCACCGTCCGGGGTTTCTGGGCCGTAGCCCCGCTGTCGAGGTAAACCAGCGGCTTGCCGTAGACTTCGCGGTGCAGGATCGGGAACTCCTCCCGTATTTTTTCAACGTCGAACATTTCTCACAGGGTTTCGATTTTCGCCGCGGCCCGTTCCAGGATCGCCCCGCACAACGGCTCGATGCCGCAGCGGGTCACCACGTCGCCGACGAATCCTTCGATCTGCAACCGCCGGGCCTGGGCTTCGCTCAAACCGCGCTGGCGCATGTAAAGTATCGCCTCGGCATCCATCTGCCCCACCGTCGCGCCGTGCGAGCATTTCACGTCGTCGGCGTAAATCTCCAACTGCGGCTGGGTCGTGATGCGGGCCGTCTCGCTCAGCAGGATGTTGCGGCTCTGCTGGCGGGCGTCGGTAGACCAGTCCGCAGAACTCCCCGACAGCCTGCCCGCCGGCAACACCTTTGATGTAGGAATTGCTGCGACAATCGGCGACATTGTGTCCCGTGCGAAGTTTCACCACGCAGTGCTCATTGCCCGCGGCGAGGAACACCCCGCCCAGCTCGTTTTCGGCATCCGCACCGTCGAGGTCGATGCGGTACGAAGCGTTGGCGCTCGACAGCAGCGCCGTCGTCAGGCGGCAGCGGCTGCGGGCGGCCTGCCTCACCGAGACCTCGGCGAACGCCTCGGCCGTGAACAGTTCGGTCAGCTCCAGCTGCGCCCCTTCGGCCAGCGTCAGCGTCAGCGACGACACGTCGGGTGCGGTATGCAGCACGACGATCCGCGCCGAAGCGCCCGCCGCGGCCTCCACGCGCAGATGCCGGGGATCGACCGCCGCAAAGGGTTCGGCCTCGGCCCCGGCGATGCGGAGCACTTCGCCGTCCGCCGCGCGGAACCCGCGGATGATGTCGGGAATCGTCTCCATCACTTGTCGTATTCGTTGATCAGCCAGTCGTACCCCTCTTTTTCGAGCTTGAGGGCCAGCGACTTGTCGCCCGAATGGATGATGCGGCCCTTGTAGAGCACATGCACCATATCGGGCACGATGTAATCCAGCAGACGCTGGTAGTGGGTGATGACCACCGTGGCGTTGTCCGCCCGGTGGAGTTTGGTGACGCCCGTGGCGACGATGCGCAGGGCGTCGATGTCGAGCCCCGAGTCGGTCTCGTCCAGGATCGCCAGTTTCGGATCGAGCATCGCCATCTGGAAAATCTCGTTCTTCTTCTTCTCGCCGCCCGAGAAGCCTTCGTTCACGGCCCGCGAGGTGAGTTTCGACGAAAGCTCCACCACGGCGCTCTTCTCGCGCATGAGTTTCAGGAATTCGGCGGCCGAAAGCGGCTCCTCGCCGCGGAACTTGCGCTGCTCGTTGACGGCCAGCTTCATAAAATTAGCCATCGTGACGCCCGGGATCTCCACCGGATACTGGAAGCCCAGGAACAGCCCCAGCCGCGCCCGGTCCTCGATGGGCATCGACAGCAGGTCGCGGCCCAGAAACTCGGCCGACCCTTCGGTGACGGTGAATTTCTCATTGCCCGCCAGCACCGACGCCAGCGTCGACTTGCCCGAGCCGTTAGGCCCCATGATGGCATGCACCTCACCGGCCTTCACTTCGAGGTCGATACCCCGGAGAATCTCCTTGCCGTCGACCGAAGCGTGTAAATTATGTACCTTTAACATATCATCAACTTACTATTATTCTCGTTTCCTTTTTTCGCTCTCGCAGGTCGTTTCCACGGCGTTCCGCCGTGTTTGCAAGCCTGACCCCACCCTAAACCCCTTCCTCGGGAGGGGCTTATCGCATGCGACCGGATTGCAGACGCAAACAGCAAACTACCCTACGCTGCCTTCCAACTGGAGAGCCAGCAGTTTTTGCGCCTCGACGGCGAATTCCATCGGCAGTTTGGCCAGCACCTCGCGGGCATAGCCGTTGACGATCAGCCCCACGGCGTCTTCCGTCGAGAGTCCGCGCTGGTTGCAGTAGAACAGCTGGTCGTCGGAGATTTTCGAGGTCGTGGCCTCGTGTTCCACCACACCCGTCGGGTTACGCACGTCGATCACCGGGAAGGTATGCGCCCCGCACTTGTCGCCGATCAGCAGCGAATCGCACTGCGAGTAGTTGCGGGCGTTCTCCGCCCCCTTCGCCACGCGGACCATGCCGCGGTAGGAGTTCTCGCTCCGGCCCGCCGAAATGCCCTTCGAGACGATGCGGCTGCGGGTGTTGCGGCCGATGTGGATCATCTTCGTACCCGTGTCGGCCTGCTGGAAATTGTTGGTCATGGCCACCGAGTAGAACTCCCCGACGGAGTTGTCGCCCGCGAGGATGCAGCTCGGATATTTCCACGTGATCGCCGAACCCGTCTCGACCTGCGTCCACGACAGCCGGGCGTTCTCGCGGCAGATGCCGCGCTTGGTGACGAAGTTATAAATGCCGCCCCGGCCCTGCTTGTCGCCGGGATACCAGTTCTGAACGGTGGAATACTTCACCTCGGCGTCCCGCTCGACCACGATCTCGACCACGGCGGCGTGCAGCTGGTTCTCGTCGCGCTGCGGCGCGGTGCACCCTTCGAGGTAGCTCACGTAGGCGCCCTCGTCGGCCACGATCAGCGTGCGTTCGAACTGCCCCGTGCCGGCGGCGTTGATGCGGAAATAGGTCGACAACTCCATCGGGCAGCGCACCCCCTTGGGGATGTAGCAGAACGAGCCGTCGGAGAAGACCGCGGCGTTCAGCGCAGCGTAGAAGTTGTCGGTATAGGGCACGACGCTCCCGAGGTATTTTTTCACCAGTTCGGGAAAGTCGCGCAGCGCCTCGGAGATCGAACAGAAGAGGATGCCCTTCTCGGCCAGCACCTCCCTGAAAGTGGTCTTGACCGACACGGAGTCCATCACGGCGTCGACCGCGACGCCCGCAAGAGCCATCTGCTCTTCGAGCGGGATGCCCAGTTTGTCGAACGTGCGCTTCAGTTCGGGGTCGACCTCGTCCATCGAACCGAGCTGCTTTTTGGGCTTGGGAGCCGCGTAGTAGATAATGTCCTGAAAGTCGATCGGGGGGATCGTCAGGTGGGCCCAGGTCGGAGGCTCCAGCGTCAGCCAATGGCGGTAGGCCGCCACGCGCCGCTCGGTCATCCACTCCGGCTCGCCCTTTTTGGCGGAGATCAGCCGCACGACCTCCTCCGAAAGACCCTTGCCGATGGTTTCGGTTTCGATGTCCGTCGTGAAGCCGTACTTGTATTCCTGCTCTCCGATATTCTCCAGTATGTTTTTCTCGTTTTCTGCCATTACAAGCGAAATATCATGCAAAGATACAAAATTCCATTTACATTTTTACCATCTCCCCTGCAAATCCGGTTCCGCAACGGTCAAACGGCAAAAAAGAGGCGCGGAATGTTCCGCGCCTCTTTCATGCGAAGCCTTCCGGCTACCTGGCGGCCCCGGTATCGTCGGTCGCCGTCCACGTACTGTCGCCGGCAGCCCAGCTGGTCGACAGGCCCGTGATGTTGGGCGAGAGCACACCCGCCGTGACCGAGAGGGTCATCGCATAGTCGGTTCCTGCGTCGTCGCCGCCCGAGCCGCCGCAGTCGGCGACGCTGACCGTATTCGAAGGAATCGCGGGCCGGGCGACCTGCGGCATCTCGAACGGAAGGTTGCAGGCCGGGGCGTGTGCGCGGCATCCTGCGGCGGCTGCCAGGAGCGCCGCGGCTGCGCAAATCGTCACTTGTCTGAAGTTCATAAGAGAGGTGGTTTTATTCGTATACGTAAAATTTTCGCAATTTCAGGTATACAAAAGTACACTGCCCCCGCTTATCGGACAGGGATTTTTTGACGCAAACGATGCACTTTTTCTCAAAACTGTCTGATCCGCGAAACGACGACCGGGGTCCGGGCCGCCCCCACCGACTCCATCAGTCCCAGGACGCATTCGGTATCGCTGCGGTCCTTGAGCCATTCGCTCTTGCGCCAGATCATCTCGAACGCGTAGTCGATCCGTCCGCGGGCATCGGGTGTGAGCTGGAAGAGGTAACTGGTCTTGTCGTCGGTCTGCGAAACGATCTGCCTCTGCGGCACGGCGACGGCCAGCCCGACGCTCTCGCGCTCCCACTTCACGGTGTCGTTTTCGGGGAAGTCGCGCCCGAAGGCGGCGATCACGTTATCGTTCTTACAGACCTCGCTTTCGGCCATCTTCATCACGCCAGTCGTGAAGACCAGTCCCCTGAAGTCGCCCTCGATGCGGTTTTCGACCTGCACGTCGCCGTGCCCGGCGTAAAGAATGTAGCGCGAGGTCATCGTGATCTCGCGCCCTCCGTAGCGCCACCCTTCGACCCGCATTTCGACCACCGTGCGGATGGGTCCGTCGGCCAGAATGCGCGCTTCGCGGCGTTTGAAATCGGTGATGTGGACCATCTTTCTCTTTTCGGCGTCCCAGCCCTTGAGCGTCCCCACGCCCACCGACCCGAAGACGCGCAGGTTGTCGTGGCCGTAGCCGCGGGAGAGCTGCTCGTCCGAAGGATACCACATCGTCTCGGCCAGCTCGAGCTGCGGACGCTTCTTGCCGTAGGTGTCGACGGTCTGCTTGTTGTCGAAATAGATGCGGTAGGCGGCGTACTCCGACTCGAAGGCCGGGCCGTGGTGGTGCAGTTTATGGTACATGTCGTTCTTCTCCGAGGAGGCGCAGCCGACGGCTCGCAGGGTCTTGTCGGGGTTCTTGAGCCACATCTGGGCATGTACGCGTTTTTTGAAAACGCGCTTGTCGGGGTCCGAGGAGTAGAGAACCTGGAAATTCTGGCTGCCGGAAATGCCGGAGACGAAGACCAGTTCGCCCAGTTCCCGGTCCAACTGGGAGGGAATCCGGTGAACGCCGCCGAGCGACACGACGGCGCTCTGCGCCCACTCGGGCACATCGCGGATCACGACCGGACATTCGGCGCGCTTGCCCGTGACCGTCACACGGTAGAGGCATTTCCGGGTTTTGGCATTCAGGCTGCAAACGGCCCCGAGGGCCAGCAAAAGCAAGAGAATCCGTTTCATGGCTATTCCAGTTTTCGATGATTCGTTCCGGTCGTGCACAGCTTGGGAGAGCCGCCGGGGGCAGTCCGCCCGGGAAAGCGCACGGCGCAGCTTCGGGCAGCACCTCGGCGAGCGGCCGCACGAGGCGGTTTTCCGGCGCAGGCTGCGCTGCGGCGGATACCGCGACAAAAGCAGCACACCATATGTAATATGCAACGGGTGCGTTTCAAACCGGGGTCGAGGATTTACGCAAAAATACAAATTTTGACCGCATTTCTTTGTATTTCCCTAAAAAGATTCTATATTTGCACACCCTTTCGGAGTTAACAGCCGGAAGGCGTGTCCGGAGAGGTGGGTGAGTGGCTGAAACCACCGGTTTGCTAAACCGACGTACGGGGCAACCTGTACCACGAGTTCGAATCTCGTCCTCTCCGCAAAAGCCGACACGCAAAGCGGCTATAAAACAGAAAACCCTGCAAGATCAACGACTTGCAGGGTTTTACTTTTCCGGTCTGCGATTGTTGTCGTCGTTGGAGACCGGGATTACGCGTGATCCGGAAACCGAACGGCTTCCGCCTCCGGACGATATGGCTCCGCCCGGAGGACGGAAGGTTTGGAACGGTTCTTGCCAGACTCAAGCCTGCAATACAAAGTTCCGAGCCTCAAGATGTTAAAGGAAGGGTTTCTGTTCACGTTCATATCCGCCTTCATGGCGCTGTTCCCGGTGGCCAACCCGGTGGGAGCCGGATTCCTGGTCAACGGACTGCTGTCGGGGCTGAACGACGAGGACCGCAGGTCGATCATCCGCAGAATCGTCACCGACTATCTGCTCGTCGGGCTGGGCAGCCTGGCCGTGGGGCATTTCGTGCTGTCGCTTTTCGGGCTTTCGCTCCCGGTCATCCAACTGGGCGGAGGACTGCTGATCTGCCGCACCGCCCTGCAATGGCTCGGCGATTCGGACTCCTCGGTGGGACGGACGCAGGGCAAGGACGTCAACCCCATTCACAAATCGGCCATCGAGTCGCAGATCTTCTACCCGATCACCTTTCCCATCAGCATCGGCCCGGGCAGCGTCTCGGTCATCCTGACGCTGATGGCGTCGGTCAGCATGAAGAACGGCTGGGCGCGGGGCCTGCTCTTCTACGCGATCATCGCGCTGGTCATCGTACTGATGTGCCTGATACTTTATCTGTTCCTGTCGCAGGGCGAACGGATCATCCGCAAAATCGGCAACAGCGGCAGCATCGTCATCAACAAGATGGTCGCCTTCTTCACCTTCTGCGTCGGCGTCCAGATCGTCGTGACGGGCATCGCCAAGCTGTTCAACCTGCATGTCTGACCGAAAACCGGCCTCCCCGTCCCGGCCGGTCACTCCATTTCAGTCAGATGCTTCCAGTAACGACGGGGCATCATACGGCGCTGCTGGCGTTCGTTGATGCGCCGGGGGATCGCCAGCGCCCGGAAATAGTTTTTCCACAGCAGCTGAAACTGCCGCTCGTCCTCGGCGAGCCATTCGTCGGCAAGTTTGTCGGCGATCATTCCCCGGTCGTCCTCCAGCGTGACGCACCGCGCCGTATGCCCGTCGTAATAGTAGCCGCAATCGCGCCGCCTGTCGTAGATCAGCCACCGCTGGTCGGCGAAACGGTCGGTGAAATAGTCCACCGCCAACGGCAGGGCGTCGTGCTCGGGCGTGACGGCGGCGAAATAGGTCCCGTCGGCGGCTTTCTGGAGGCGGACGAACTGTTTGAGACGTTCCCGCTCGTGGGAGACCTTGAGCGCCAACTGGAAAAGGGACTTCATGTCGGGATCGGCCTGGTCGGCCACGACGCCTCCGCCCTCGTCGAAAACACGGCGCAGACAGCGCAGCATCAGCAGGTCGCCCTGCGGCTGCTCCCCGTGCCAGGCATAGACGAACATCGAACGGGTGCGGGCGGTCAGCCGCCGTTCCAGTCCCCGCCACACACGGCCGGCATGCGCCTCGTCGGTCGCAACGTCGTGGACGCGCTCCGTAAAAAACGGTTCGGGTTCCCCGGGGCCGATCAGCGCCTCGGGAAACGCCCGCATCGAGTAGGCATCGAACAGAGCCGACAGCAGCCCGTCGAAGGATTTGTCGTATCGGAAAACCAGCATCGCGTCAGAAAAGGGTCAGTTGGCCTTCGTTATTACCCGTTTTCCGCCGCTGCGGAGCGGTCAGCAGGCGGCGCACCTGCTCGGGGCGCAGTTCGTTGACGCCCTGCCCCGCAGTAAGTTCCCGGCAGCTGATGAAATACTGCGCCTTCTTCATCACCACGCCGATCTGCCGCAGCGACTGCTGCGTCAGCGTCCGGTAGCGGCGCGAGGAGACGATCAGCCGGGCCGACTTGACCCCGATGCCCGGCACGCGCAGCAGAGCCTCGTAGTCCGCACGGTTGACATCGACGGGAAAAAACGCGGGATTCCGCAAAGCCCAGGCCAGCTTGGGGTCGATGTCGAGATCCAGCCGGGGCGTCTGCTCGTCGGCGATCTCCTCGGCGCGGAACCCATAGAAACGCATCAGCCAGTCGGCCTGGTAGAGCCGGTTCTCGCGCACGAGCGGCGCCTTGTCGAGCGCCGGAAGCCGCTTGTCGTAGGGATTGACGGGAATGAAGCCCGAGTAGTAGACCCGCTTCATCGTGGGCCGTCCGTAGAGGGCCGACGAGAGCAGCAGGATGTCGCGGTCGCTCTCGTCCGTGGCCCCGACGATCATCTGCGTGCTCTGCCCGGCAGGAGCGAAGCGGGGCGCATGGCGGAAGCGCGTACGCTCCTCGGCGCTCTGGAGCACCCCCTGCTGGATGTAGCTCATCGGGCGGTAGATGCTTTCGTAATTCTTGTCGGGAGCCAGCAATTGCAGGTTGCGTTCGGTCGGGATTTCGATGTTGACGCTCATGCGGTCGGCGTAGCGTCCGGCCTCGGCCACCAGTTCGCGGCTGGCACCGGGAATGCTCTTCAGATGGATGTACCCGTTGAAACGGTGCACCGTGCGCAGGTCGCGGGCCACGCGGACCATGCGCTCCATCGTATAGTCGGGATCGCGGACGACGCCCGACGAGAGGAAAAGCCCCTCGATGTAGTTGCGGCGGTAGAACTCGATGGTCAGTTCGGCCAGTTCGCCCGGCGTGAAGGCGGCGCGCGGAATGTCGTTGCTGCGGCGGTTGATGCAGTAGGCGCAGTCGTAGATGCAGACGTTGGTGAGCATGATCTTCAGCAGCGAGACGCAGCGTCCGTCGGCCGTGAAGGAGTGGCAGATGCCC
>OBAG01001727.1_pt1 | contig 12590 bp, 16 predicted proteins | sample 1517701 | NCBI WGS metagenome assembly OBAG01 (sample SAMN04571702, study PRJEB22368) | human gut metagenome | biome: human gut; material: stool | host: Homo sapiens | place: Luxembourg | collected 2012-09-07 | reverse complement strand
CCGTGGCGGTGGGGATCATTGGGCTGATGACCGCAAAAGAAGGTCAGACGGATGTTAGCAACATGGAAGGCTATCAGATGATTGCTGAATTGACGGAGTTTATGCTGGGCTTCTATGGAACGCTCCACTGTGTCGAGCTGCAAAGGCTGGAGATCGTGGGCTACGAAAACCCCTGCCACGCCATTGTGGAGGCGCTGGCCAAAAAGCTGGAGGAACTGTTGGCGAACCGCAGGATCTTTTGCCCGGCAAACGGAGGACAACTGAGCTGCTGATGTGCCGGAAAGCGAGGGATTACATGAAAGACTTTTCCCAATACGGAAACAGACCGGACAACCAGTGGGAGATGCTGCCCTGGATACCCGATCCGCGTCCGCCTTTCAAAATCTGGGTGAAGCCGGAGCAGATCGCGCCATTCTTCCTCATTCCCCACCACCCCTATGCCATCTCCCTTCTGCTGAAAATCAACGATGGATTCCGGACGGAAGAATTCCGTCGGCTGGGACTGACTGGAAGCAGCGGAGACTGGGAGCGGCTGGTCCGGGGCGTGATACGGGAGTTCGAGGAAAACAACAGCGGTGTGGGTCTGTTTCACTTCGACTCTGACGAGGATGTGTTCTGCGTCTATTCCCAATACATCGACGACCTGATAATGCTGGCGAAAATGATCCGGGCGGCCTGTGCCGATGAAAAAACGATGGGGATGTATCTGAACATGAGCGAGGCAGCGAAAGCATGAAAGAGCTGACCACGCAAACGGGGATTATCGTAAAATGCAGGAAAACGGCCATTGAATTTTTCCGAAATGCTCAGTCAGCGGATTTCTTTGCCGCGCTGGAGATCCCAGAGGAATTCCAAGGTATAGCGGTTGAGTTTTATGATTTGATTATGGAAAACGGTCACCCTGCGGCCCTGCTGGGTTGCCGGGGCGATTACGATATTGCGATACAGGTCGATGAGGCCGCCGGCACCATGACGGGGTGGCATTGGTTCAAATGAGGGAAATGGAAAGATGGAGTACATCAGGCTCTTTTGGGAGGATGCGCCGGAGGGAGAACCGGCGGTCATCCTCTATGAAGTGGATACCGAAAATGAGCGGCTGGCCCTCCGCTCCATTGACATTTTTGCGGATGGCCGCACCCGCAACATCCCCGACCTTTACGACGGTGCCATCGAGATCACTCCAATCCCCGCCGTGGAGGAATTGAACGCCCATGTCTGGGGCGAGGAGTTCCGCGCCTGCGCAATAGAGAAAGCGGAATTTGAGGCCATCTGGGAAACTCATACCTATGATGGAGTGCCAAAGTAGCTGTAGGAGGACTTGCTATGAACGAGAGACTATTTCGCCCCCAATTCAATCAAATGGAAACCACCGAGAAGCAGGCGCTGATGGAAAACCTGGCTGTTCGTTATACTATGACCTTTCTCGGTCTGCAACCCTTTGACCGCTGGGGTCAGAGCTGCACCACCGGCGTGTTTGAAAAGGACGGCCGGGAATTCGTCTTTGTCCCCGGCGACACCGTCACCCTGGGCTGGGACCACTTTGCCGTGGGGCTCAATCCCGACAGCCGGTGGGAGCTGGACTATCTGTTTCAGGAATGGGAAATGGAGCCGCGGGACCCGGAGGAGATGATCCAGGAAAGCATGGCTTCTGTTCGGCAGGCATCTATTGGCCCTATGCTGGTGGGGCGAAAGTTGGAGGAACTATGCTGGGAGCCAGTCAAGATGAACGATCCCAGAGTGACCGCCCACCCCGACTGGCTGAAGAAGTTCCGGGAGTTTGCCTGGAGCGACCTTGACAGCCTTACCTTGCACAAGTCAACACGCATTGAGCGGACGGAAAAGGGCTTTCAGATTTGGATTTATAACCGCACAGATTACGATGAACTTCTTGACGGGCTGGAAAAGCAGGGCCTCTCTCTGCCCACGGCGGACGAGTGGGCCTATCTGTGCGGCGGCGGGTGCCGCACCCTGTTCCCCTGGGGGGATGGGCTGGATTACTCCATGCGCCTGCACCATTTTGAGGATATGGAGGAGGCCGGGGACAGGCCCTACGATATGGAGGAGCCCAACTTCTTCGGCCTGTCCATCGCCTATGACCCCTATATGCGGGAGATCGTGAAGGCCGAGCAGTTTACCACTTGCGGCGGCGACGGCGGGTGCAACATCTGCGGCGGACTTGGAATTTTCCTCGGTTTCCTGCCCTGTTCACCGCACTGCAAGCCGGAAGTGCAGGAGGATAAGGAATTGAACGGTGACTATGACTTCTATCGGCCCATTATCCGGGTGGAGATGGACGGATAATGTTCCCATAACGGATTGAAAAAGACTGAAGGAGGCGTCAATATGGATGTCATCAAACTGCCCAAAAAAGTCCGTATGGTCTGCTATGAGATCATGGACGGCAAAGAAGGGGCCTTGGATACCCTGGAATCCTTTTCCGATAAATACCCCCATCAGGTAGCAGCGGTCAAGGCTGAGGTCGCCTATTTCAACCTGGACTATGAAAAGGCGCTGGCTTTGGATCTGACCATCCTTCCCTGGCTGGAGGAGTGGTATTACAGCAATGTGAGCGATGAGCACATGATTGCCATGACGGTGGCCGCCATCCAGCTCCACCGGGAGCAGGAGCTGATTGAGGCGCTGACGAAGGAACAGACGCGCATCCGGGCTGAGAACGGCCTCCCCCAGCGGGATCGGTTCTGTGACATCCTGATGGACTACCTCAAACGGGGCCTTAGAGGGACATCTGGTAGAGGTCACAAAGGATGTTTATCTGACCTATTACCGAGTGGAACGTCACACCAAAACATTGGATGAGAAAGATGTCCGAAACGGAAAGGTCTCATACAGTGATTTGGATACGGAAGAAACCCTTGGAGAAGAAATGGTTCCAGATCCTAATGCTGAGAGCGTGGAAGACAAAGCGGTTGGCAATATCCTACTGCAGGAACTGCGTCAGTGTTTGGCACAGCTCCCTCTGGAGGAGCAGAATCTGATCCGTGCCTTGTATTTCGAGGAGCTGACGGAGCGTGAGTATGCCAAACAAATCAATATCTCGCAGAAGGCGGTGAATAAGCGCCGCCATAAAATTTTGAGTAAACTCCGGGCTTTGATGAAAATAAAATAATTTTTTGGTTCTCAACCCCCTCACGAACTCGGCTTAGTAGTGAGGGGGTTGAATTATCTCCCCCCTCGGGTTCCTTGAAAACCGAATACCCAACCATCTGAATACCTTCCTGACGGGGCCCTTTGAAAAAGGGCGAGCGACTCCGGAGGATGCGCCAAGACCACCTGTAGATGCACAGCGCAAGGTTGCGAACGAAGACACCCATACATTTCTGTTCGGTTCTGACAACCAGGCTGACCTACATCTATCAACGACGGCCAAATAAGGTGCCGAGCGGTTCCATCCGTCCGCAAAACAGCCGATGGCAAACTGTTTCGCAATGACTCCGTCAGGGACAATGATACTTCCGTCCAGTCCCAGCCCCCACCGGAATGGGGATCAAGCAAGGAGGGCGGCCGACAGAGATCCTGCCGGGGGTGAGACTCCCATGACGCGGTGGAGCCAGCCGCGGTTCAGATGATTGCCCTGAAGAGCCGGTGCCGGCGGCACAGGCTTTTGCGCTTGGGGAAGTAGTGTCGAATACGAGCGCAGCCCGAGAAAGACAACACAAATGTGAAGTCTTAATATCAGAAGCCATGGGGACCGCTCTTGCCCCCTGCTTCAGTCTCCGGTTAATGAGGATCTTTTTACGATACGAATTCTAAATGAACACAGGAGAAATTGGAGTTAGTCAAGGGCGGGAGCGGTCCCTATTTTTGTGGTATTAAGCCGCAACTTATTAAGGAGGTGTATCTCATGAGAACATATTTCCCACACGAGATCCATCGGGGCGAGCTCTATTATGCGGATCTGAGGCCAGTAGTTGGATCTGAGCAAGGCGGCATACGCCCTGTGCTCATTCTGCAGAACAATATGGGCAACCGGCATAGTCCTACAGTGATAGCTGCTCCTGTTACAAGCAAGATGGGGAAAGCGAGGCTGCCCACCCATGTAAGCCTAAACAAGCACTCGAGTGGCCTGCACTGTGGTTCTACAATTCTTTTGGAGCAACTCCGTACCATTGACAAGTCCAGGCTCAAGGGAAGAATTGGGATGTTAAGTGAGCCTGAGATGAAACGGATCGACTGGGCGCTCGGGATCAGCATTGGTCTGGCAGAAGGGTATGATTAAAATATAAGCTGTGTGATCGTCAACCTACTGTGGCAGTCCTTTTGCAACAGCCAGTAAATTTTCTCAGTTTGACGCCATAATGATGGAGTGTCACACTTTTGCCCAATTTTTGCGGAGGTTTTCGTTGGGCTTGATGAATAGATAATACAGAAGTTTCGTGGCATTGTAGTATAACAGACGAGGAGGTGGTATGATGGAATACAGAGAAGTGTACTTTCGGATCCGCAGCTCCTATCGGTACGACAGTGGTTGGCCGGATAAAGGCGTCGAGCACGCCTTCCGGGATGAGACACGCACCTTGTTTCAGTCGGCAGGCTGGGAGCTGCATCCCGCCAGGGAAGACAGCAGTTCCAGCGACATAGTCACGAAGGGTCAGCAGGATCTGTATCTCCACCCCATGAATTTCAGCGGGGTGATCCAGACCGATGAGATTCCCCGGCTCCAGGAACTCTTGGAGGGTGCGCAAACCTTCCAATGCCAGGGGGTGGACTGCTACGAACGGTACTGGGAACTCACAGACGCGGAGTATCTGAAACAACTGGAGGACAGACGCGATGAGATCATAGAGGCCATTCTGGAGCGGTACCAGACGAAGCGGAAGAACCTGTATGTCACAGGCCCGGCCGAGCTGAGCATTGCGAAACAGTTCTCCGTCCATAGGCTCTGCGACAAGGATGGAAAAAACAACTTGGCAAACCGCTATGTGGGGGAGCTGGTGGAGCGCCTCATCCGAGAGGGCCGCCTGGTGACGGCGGAGACCCGAAATGGCCTCGGCATTCGCACGGCGGCCGGCGAGGAACTCCGGCAGCGGGGAGAACCCCTCCCGGGACAGCAGCAGATGACCCTGTAGGCGGGGAGAGAGGTGATCAGATGTCGGTTTATATTACAGGCGATACCCACGGCGGATTTCAGAGGTTTGGGAGCAAATACTTCCCTCAGCAGAAAAACATGGGTCGTGAGGATTATGTGATCGTCACAGGCGACTTCGGAGGGCTGTGGGACGGAAGTCCCAAAGACCAATACTGGTTGGACTGGTTGGAGGAAAAGCCCTTTACCACCCTGTTTGTGGACGGGAACCATGAGAACTTCGATCTCCTGAATGCCCTTCCGGAAAAGCGTTGGAACGGCGGACGTGTTCATGTGGTGCGGGAGCATGTCCTTCATCTCATGCGGGGGCAGGTCTTCACCTTCGGCGGTCTGACCTGGTTCACTATGGGCGGCGCGTCCTCCCACGATATCCAGGACGGCATCCTGGACCCAGCCGATCCGGACTTTGAGCGGCAGTATTGGCTGATGCGGAGGCTGCGGGCCATGTTTCGGGTGAAGGGCGTGTCCTGGTGGTCGGAGGAACTGCCCAGCGCGGAGGAATACAACGAGGCGCTGGCGAATCTGGAGCGGGCAGGCTGGGCGGTGGACTGCATCCTGACCCACTGCGCCCCCAGCAGTATCGTCAAAAAGCTCGACCCCGGCTACGGAACGGACGAACTGACGGACTTCCTGGAAACAGTGAAACAGCGGTGCCAATTCGCCTACTGGTTCTTCGGGCATTACCATAAGAACCAGATCGTGGACGAGCGGTACATCCTCCAGTGGGAGCAGATCTCCAGGCTGGAGTTTTAAGCGCAGAAGTGAGCAAGAGGAGGCTGATTGCCTGCCTCTTGTTCGCTTTCAATATGAGTATTCGCTGGGTCGCCCCCACGGTGAACCGCGGTAGAAACCATAGAACTACTGTGCTATAATGGCATCGTAAGGGGGCGGTACAGTGGCCATCGAAAACGGAGAGTGGATCATGCGGGGACTGGACTGGGATGACCCCAGCCGTGTCCAGACGTGGGAGGACCTCATTGATCTGATCAACGAGGTCGGTTTCCTGCCCTTGTTCAAAAACGAGGTGGACGGTTTCTCCGTGGAGGAAAACACAGGAGACCTCTACTGGTGGACTGGCGACGAGGAGCAGGACCCGTGGGAATGGCGGTGCCTCATGGCCCGCAGCGGGAAAGTGGCCTATGGAAAGTTTTTCGGCAAAAAGGCCGGCTTCATCTCCAGAGCTTGGTTCCCCCACTTCGCCAACTGGCGGCGGGATGGATACGACTTCGACAGCCGCTGGGACGAAGAGCTGGCCCCCATGCGCCAGAAGCGGATCATGGACTGCTTTTCCATCCGAGAGGAGTGGTTCTCCTTTGCCCTGAAACAGCGGGCCGGCTTCGGCAAGGGCGGTGAAAAGAACTTCGAGGGTACCGTCACCGACCTGCAGATGGGTGGTTACCTCTTGATTCGGGACTTCCGGCAGCGAATCAATAAACGGGGCGCACCCTACGGCTGGCCCCTCTCCATCTACACCACCCCGGAGGCCCTGTGGGGCTATGACCACATTTCTTCCGCCTATTCCGTGGATCCGGCGGAATCCAAAACCATGATTTATGAACAGGTAGGGAAGAACTTTCCGGACGCGGCCCCGGGGGAACTGGACGCCGTGCTGGGTTGGACCCGATAATGGGACAGCGATTGTGAGATACTAATTAAAATGGAAGGAGGGAGCGGGCATGAAAGAACGGACCTATATCTGCTGTGACCTGAAATCGTTCTACGCCTCGGTGGAGTGCGTGGAGCGGGGGCTGGATCCCATGACCACCAACTTGGTGGTGGCAGACAAGCGGCGCACGGAGAAGACGATCTGCCTGGCCGTCTCCCCCTCTCTGAAAGCCTACGGTATCTCTGGCCGGGCCCGGCTGTTCGAGGTGGTACAGCGGGTGGCAGAGGTAAACGCCAAGCGGAAATGGGACGCTCCAGGCTATCAGCTCACCGGCGCCTCCTGGAACGATCCTGAAGTACAGGGGAACCCTGCCTTGGCTCTGGACTATATCGTGGCTCCGCCCCGGATGGCTCATTACATCGACTGGAGTACGAAAATCTACAGCGTCTATCTGAAATATATCGCCCCAGAGGACATCTTCCCCTACTCCATCGACGAGGTGTTCATGGACATCACCAACTACCTGGACACCTATAAGATGACGGCGCGGGAACTGACCCGCACCATTATCCTGGACATTCTGAAGACTACCGGCATCACCGCTGCGGCGGGAATGGGTACCAATCTATATCTTGCCAAGGTTGCCATGGACATCGTAGCCAAACACGTCCATCCAGATCAAGATGGAGTGCGGATTGCCAAACTCAATGAGATGACCTACCGCCGTCTTCTGTGGACCCACCGCCCCCTGACGGATTTCTGGCGGGTAGGCAAGGGCTATGCCAATAAGCTGGAGGCTCACGGACTATATACCACGGGCGACATCGCCCGGTGTTCCATCGGCAAACCCGGAGATTACCACAGCGAGGAACTGTTGTACCGGCTGTTCGGCGTCAATGCGGAGATTTTGATCGACCATGCCTGGGGCTGGGAGCCCTGCACTATTGCGGACGTGAAAGCCTATAAGCCGGAGAACAAAAGTATCGTCTCCGGGCAAGTCCTGCAGTGTCCCTACGACTTCAAGAAAGCCAGGCTGGTGGTGCGGGAGATGGCGGACGCCCTGGCCTTGGATTTGGTGGACAAAGGGCTGGTGACCAACCAGCTGGTACTCACCGTGGGCTACGACCGGGAGAATTTGGACGGCCCAAGCCGCCGTCAGAGCTACCGCGGCCCGGTGACCACTGATCGCTATGGCCGGAAGATCCCCAAGCACGCCGTGGGGACAGAGAACTTCCCCTACACTTCTTCCGCCAGCGATCTGCTGAAGGCGGTGAGTGCCCTTTACGACCGGATCGTGGACGAGAATCTACTGATCCGCCGACTGAGCATCAGTGCCAACAAGCTGCTCCCCGAGGTTGATGTGCCCAAGGATGAGGCAGAGCAGTTGGATCTGTTCACCGACTACGCCGCCAAGGAGCAGCAGGAGCAGGCGGACGAGGCCGCCCATGCCCGGGAGCGGAAGATTCAGGAGGCCATGCTGGGGATCAAGAAGAAGTTCGGCAAGAACGCCATCCTCAAGGGGATGAACCTGGAGGAGGGGGCCACTGCCCGTGAGCGGAATCAGACCATAGGAGGACATCACGAATGAGCGGGCCATACGATGACATCATCAATTTGCCCCATCCCACATCGACAAAGCATCCCCGGATGCCTATGTCGGATCGGGCTGCTATTTTTAGCCCCTTCGCCGCCCTCACAGGCCACGCCGCTGCCATCCAGGAGACTGCCCGTCTGACAGACCAGCGGATGGAACTGGACGAGGACACCAAGGCTATGCTGGACCTCAAGCAACAAATTCTGGCTGACAGGATTGCAGAGCGACCGGAGATCTCTGTGGTCTGGTTCCGCCCGGATGCGAGGAAGGAAGGCGGCCAGTATGTCACGACCGTGGGTCAGCTGAAAAAAGTCGATGACATTGCGAGAATCCTGCAACTTGCCGACGGCACAACGATCCCTCTGGACGAAGTTCTTGAACTCCGGAGCGACTGCTTCCACGGGATTTTTCAGGATGGGTAGATGTAAGAATGATGTAACCCCTTGTAACCCCTCCCCCATTTCCCAGAAAGAGGTTATATATGTACCGGCTGTCCCTTTGGGATAGCCGGTATTTTTCAACTCTTCTATTAGTCAACACATACGGGGCCGCCTGCTGGCCCCAGTAGGTGGCCTCCCAATGCAAGGAGGCAGAAAATGAAGAAACAGTCGATGTTTGAAAATTACCCGGATGTCGTGGAGGTGGATGACCTTCGAAAAATGCTCGGCGGCATCAGCAAGAAATTGGCCTACAGATTACTATCAGATCAGGAAATTCGGAGTGTACGTGTCGGCAGAACCTATAAGATTCCCAAAATCTGCGTAATCGAGTATCTGATGGGTGAGGAAATGTGTCACATCAACCTCTCCTAAAGCCCACAAATTTGCCTGTTCCCTCATCGGATAACGTAGAAAAGTCGAGTGCTTTTTCTACGTTTAAAGTATAGCTATTCGAACCCATCTGTGGTATGTTGGGGGTGTCAACAGCAGGCAAATTTATACTTGTTATGACAAAGGAGGACTATCATGATAACAGGATGCCTGCAGCAGAAAAATGGATACTACTATGTGCTTTTATACCTCAAGGTAGACGGAAAGCGGAAGGTCAAATGGATATCAACCAAATTGCCCGTGTCCGGAACCAGTGAGCGCAAGGCAAAAAGGGCGTTTGATGAGATCCGAAGCCAGTTTGAAAAAGAGTACGAGGAGCAGTTGCAACGTGAGGAACAGGAGCGCATTCTGGAGCAGACTGTTCCCCATGATGCACGGTTGGAGTTCTCGGACTACATGAACAAGTGGCTGAATAGTGTGCGCTCTACGATCGCCACCGCAACATACCAGAGCTATGCCAATATGCTCAAGGCCCGCATTATCCCCTACTTCGAACCGCGCGGAATTGCGGTGATGGATTTGACACCTCAAGACATTGAAGATTTTTATCAAAAGGTGCTGGCAGACGGATGCACGACAAATACCGTGATACATTACCACGCAATCATCCGAAAAGCTCTGCAAAGCGCAGTCCGGAAGGATACCATCGCCAAAAATCCCGCCGACAAAGTAGACCGGCCGAAGAAAAACGTTTATCATGGCACTTTCTACAGTGAGGAAGAAATGCTGGAGCTGTTTGATGCGGTGGAAGGCGATCCCCTTGAACTGTGCGTGAAGATTGCCGCCTATTACGGTCTGCGCCGAAGCGAGGTGTTGGGGCTGAGATGGAGCGCCATCGATCTGGAGCGCAAGACCATCTCCATCAGCCACAAGGTTATCGAGGCAGAGGTGAATGGGAAATTCGTCCCGGTTGGAGAAGATGTACTGAAAACCAAGTCCAGTTTTCGGACACTACCCCTCATCCCCGCAGTGGAAAAACTGATCCTGGCAGAAAAAGAAAAGCAGGAGATGTACAGAAGACTGTTCAAAAAGTCCTACTGCAGAGATTATCTCGAATACATCTGTGTAGATCAATGCGGCAGACTTCTACGTCCGAATTATGTGACAGAACACTTCAGCTGGATCATTGAGAAATACGGCTTGCGGAAAATCCGGTTCCACGATCTACGGCATACCTGCGCAAGTCTTCTGCTTAACAGCGGAGAAAATATCACAATGAAGCAGATCCAAATATGGCTGGGACATAGTACCTATTCCACAACAGCAGACATCTACGCACACTTGGATCACAACGCACAGCAGGCTCCTGCAAATACAATGAATGGTATGTTCATTCGCGGGGCCAAAGATTGTGCGGTGCAGCCAATATAAAAAAGCTGGCAGTGATTTCACACTGCCAGCTCTGGCGGAGGAGGTGGGGGTCGAACCCACGCGCCGGTCACCCGACCTACGAGATTTCGAGTCACGCCTCTTCACCACTTGAGTACTCCTCCGTATGTTTCAAACACCTGCTCCCGTAGATAAAGCAAAGTGTTAGAAAAAGCGTAGATATTCAATTTTCCAAAAGCGTAGATAAACCGGAATCCCAGTAAAATCAATGGGCTGCGGGGTCAGGCGGAGATATGGCCTACACGATTTCGAGTCAGCCCCGTTATGACCACTTCGATACCGCTGCGTATTCAGTTCGCTGTTATCAGCCAAACTATTATGCCATAACTTTTTGCGTCTTGCAAGGTCTTTTTTCGCATTCGGGGCATATTCTGTGCGTATGAAGACTGTCTATTTATCGGTACGCCTGAAAAATTACGAAAATGCGCTCGCGCTGGTCGGTGCGCCGCTCGCCGAAACGCCGGAGAACGCGGACGTTTTGCTGCTGCCCGGCGGGGGCGACATGCACCCGCGCTTTTACGGTCAAGCGCTGGACGGCTCGAAAGATCTCGACGAAGCACGCGACGCGCGTGAGCTCACGCTGATTGACAACTTCCTGTGCGCGGGAAAGCCTGTCATCGGCATCTGCCGCGGGCTGCAAGTCCTCAACGTCTATTTTGGCGGCACGCTGCGTCAGCACATCGAGGGCCACAGTCAAATTGACGGCGTTGATCGGCTGCATGCCATCAACACCGCGCCGGGCCTTCTGCGCGAGCTGTACGGAACGCGCTGCACGGTCAACAGTGCACACCATCAGGCCGTCTGGCGGCTGGGGACGGGGCTTCAGGTCTTCGCCTGCGCGGAGGACGGCACGGTCGAGGCCGTCGGCCACAGGACGCTCCCCGTCTTTGCCGTGCAGTGGCATCCCGAGCGGCTGTGCGGCGCGTTCGCGCGGCCGGAAAGTGCTGACGGTGCAAGGCTTTTGTGCGCTCTACTCAGATAACATAAAAAAGTGCAGAAAAATTCTGAAAAAACGTTGACAAAACGGGACACTGATGCTATTATAACAGAGCTGACGATTTTTGCGGAGGGCGCATGCAGGTGTAGCACAATGGCTAGGGCACCAGCCTTCCAAGCTGGGGATGCGGGTTCGATTCCCGTCACCTGCTCCATTCAATTTGCGCCAGTAGCTCAGTTGGATAGAGCAACTGCCTTCTAAGCAGTAGGCCGGGGGTTCGAATCCCTCCTGGCGTACCATTTACAAGGCGTCCCTCAGCAAAGCAGCAAATATCGCACGGATACAGAATATGTGGTGGGTGTAGCTCAGTTGGTTAGAGCACCGGATTGTGGTTCCGGGTGTCGAGGGTTCGAGTCCCTTTACCCACCCCACAAAAAGAGAGGGATGGGATTTGGTCCCAGCCCTCTCTTCCCAATAGGGGTGTAGCCAAGCGGTAAGGCAAGGGACTTTGACTCCCTCATTCGCTGGTTCGAGTCCAGCCATCCCTGCCAGATTTTTACCGCTTCGGTGGTTTGGAATAGAATATGCTTCGTTAGCTCAGTTGGCAGAGCACCTGCCTTTTAAGCAGGGTGTCCGGGGTTCGAATCCCCGACGAGGCACCAAAAAAGAGATGGCTTTAAGCTGTCTCTTTTTTTGGATTCCGTTAGAAATTAAAATACTCGGGGCAAATAAACACCTCAGGGCAGCTTCTCTTGCCGCTCTGCGGCAATTCACCTTCTGTCGCGGCAGAAAACGAATTTGAATTTATTTCGTGCCGTGCGCGGCACGAAACTCTACGAGGCTTTTCATTCTACGCCGCCCGCAAAGAACCTTTGCTTGTCTGCTCGTAGCTTTTTTGCTATGATGTGAGCAGCAAGGGAGGTCGATCTATGTCTGATTTCAGTTCCAACCTGCGGCGGCTGCGGAAAAGGGCAGGCCTTTCGCAGGACGCGCTCGCGGAAAAGCTCTCCGTCGCCCGCCAGACCGTTTCAAGCTGGGAGCGCGGGGTATCACTTAGATAAAGATACCACACCAATCCCACGCTGACTTTTGCTCAACCGATACAGCCGGAGGGCTGGATAACAAGAAAA
>OBAG01001719.1_pt1 | contig 12629 bp, 8 predicted proteins | sample 1517701 | NCBI WGS metagenome assembly OBAG01 (sample SAMN04571702, study PRJEB22368) | human gut metagenome | biome: human gut; material: stool | host: Homo sapiens | place: Luxembourg | collected 2012-09-07 | reverse complement strand
TTCCGAAGCCGACAGTATAGTCTGGATGAAAGAAGATAAACGATTTGTGAATGTCAGAAAACCCTGAGTATCTTTTTTTGGTACCCAGGGTTTCTTTATTTTGGAAAGGAGGCTGTTATGACAAATCAAGATTACATGAAACGTGCCCTGGAACTTGCAAAAAAAGCGATGGGATATACTTCCCCGAATCCGATGGTCGGCTGCGTGGTTGTGAAGGATGGCAGGATTGTCACCGAAGGATATCATGAGCGGTGCGGCGAATATCATGCAGAGCGCTCACAAAATGCAGCGAAGATTTAACAGGAGCCACAATGTATGTGACGTTAGAGCCGTGTTGTCATCAGGGAAAGACGCCTCCGTGTACGGATATTATATTGGAGCGTGGCATTGGAAAAGTATATGTTGGCTCGATGGACCCGAATCCGAAAGTGGCAGGAAAAGGTGTACAGATTTTAAGAGACCATGGCGTAGAAGTAGAGACCGGTCTTTTAGAAGAAGAGTGCCTTTCGTTAAATGAAATATTTTTTCATTATATTACAACAAAAATGCCTTATGTGGCGATGAAGTATGCGATGACGTTAGATGGTAAAATTGCTTCGTTTTCCGGCGATTCCAAATGGGTGACCGGAGAAAAGGCGAGAGAACATACACATTTTTTGCGAAAAAAATACCGCGGAATTTTAGTGGGAATCGGAACCGTGCTTGCAGATGATCCGATGCTCAACTGCCGCATTGAAAATGGTGTGGACCCGGTTCGGATTGTATGTGATTCGCATTTGCAGATTCCACTTGAGTGCCAGCTTGTGAAAACGGCAAAGGATATCGAAACGATTGTCTGCTATGCCGAAGAAAATGAGGAAAAGCAAAAAGCACTCATGGAGGCGGGTGTTCAGTTAATTAAGGCTGAAAAAGATGGACAAGTGGATTTGGAAAAGCTGATGATGGAATTAGGCAGTATGGAAATTGACAGTGTTTTAGTAGAGGGCGGCGGCGCCATCCATGGTTCCTTTTTGACATCCGATTTGGTGCAGAAAGTTTACTGTTATATTGCACCGAAGATGATTGGCGGCAAAGATGCATTATCGCCGGTTTTGGGAAAAGGAATTGAAAAAATGAGTGACGCCGTGGAAATTACGGATGTTACGGTACAAAACTTTGGCGGTGACATCTGTGTGAGCGGGCATGTGAAGCAAAAAAAGGAGGGATAAGCGGTGTTTACAGGAATTGTAGAAGAGATGGGAACTATTCAGAAAATTGAACGGGGAAGCCAATCGGCGGTCTTATCAATTCGCTGTGAAAAAGTGTTAGAGGGCACGCAGATTGGTGACAGTATTGCTGTGAACGGCGTGTGTTTGACCGTGACAAGCCTGCGAAGTGATGGTTACAATGCCGATGTGATGGCGGAGACGATGAACCGGAGTTCCCTCGGTTTCCTGCAGCCGGGAAGCCGTGTGAATTTAGAGCGTGCGATGCCGGCGGATGGACGATTTGGCGGACATATCGTGGCAGGGCATGTGGATGGGACCGGAACTATTGTCAAAATAGAAAAGGACGAAACGGCGGTGTGGTACCGAATTGAGGCGGCACCGGAAGTGCTTCGCTACATTGTAGAAAAAGGCTCCATCACAATTGATGGAATCAGTCTTACCGTGGCGACAGTTTCCGATACGGATTTTCAGGTGTCAATTATTCCACACACTCAGGCAAATACGGTGCTTTCTGACCGGAAAACCGGTGATGTGGTAAATCTGGAAACAGACATTATTGGAAAGTATGTGGAAAAACTTTTGCAGCCGCAAAAAATTCCTGAAAAAGAAAGTAAGATTACGTTAGAATTTTTAGCAGAAAACGGATTTTAATACAGAAAGGAACGAGAATAATGGCAGGATTTGCAACGATTGATGAGGCATTACAGGATTTAAGAGATGGAAAATTAATTTTAGTAATTGATGACCCGGACCGTGAAAATGAAGGCGATTTAATTTGTGCCGCAGAATTTGCTACGACAGAAAATGTAAATGCGATGGCAAGTCTGGCAAAAGGATTAATCTGTATGCCAATGAGTAAAGAGATGACGAAAAAACTGGGACTTGACCAGATGGTAGCGGTGAATACGGATAACCATTCAACGGCATTTACCGTTTCGATTGACCATGTGGACACAACGACCGGTATTTCTGCGGTAGAGCGTTCGCTGACGGCAATGAAGTGTGTCGAAGATGACGTGAAACCGGAAGATTTTCGAAGACCGGGACACATGTTCCCTCTTGAAGCAAGAGAAGGCGGCGTGTTAAAGCGTGCCGGACACACAGAGGCAACGGTGGATTTGATGCGGTTAGCCGGTCTGAAAGAATGTGGTCTTTGCTGTGAGATTATGCGTGAGGATGGTACGATGATGCGTACAACCGAACTTTTAGAATTTGCTAAAGAGCATAATCTTCATGTAATTACAATCGAGGATTTAATTAAGAAACGCTTGGAAAAAGAAAGTCTTGTAAAAAAAGAAGCCGAGGCAAAACTTCCAACGAAATATGGAAATTTCCGGATTCACGGATATCAGAATATTACAAACGGTGAGCATCATGTAGCCCTTACGATGGGGGATGTGTCGGACGGTGAACCGGTGCTTTGCCGTGTTCATTCAGAATGTCTGACCGGTGATGTATTTGGCTCTTGCCGCTGTGACTGCGGCGAGCAGTTAGAAAGTGCCATGCGCATGATTGCCAAGGAAGGCAGAGGGATTCTTCTTTATATGAGACAGGAAGGCAGAGGAATCGGCCTTTTGAACAAATTGAAAGCTTATGAACTGCAGGAACAGGGATATGATACGGTAGAGGCAAATGTAAAATTGGGATTTGCTCCGGACTTAAGAGAGTATGGAATCGGTGCCCAGATTTTATATGATTTGGGCGTGAAAAAACTTCGTCTTTTGACGAATAACCCGACTAAAATTGCAGGACTTGCCGGCTATGGAATTGAAATTGTGGAGCGTGTTCCGATTGAAATTGCACCAAAGCCGGAGGATTATAAGTACCTTGTGACAAAGCAGGAAAAAATGCAGCATATGACGCACTATGATGTAACACGTGCGAAAAAAGATAAATAAAAGAAAGTGAGGAAATGAAAATGAAAACATTAGAAGGAAACGTAATTGGAAAAGGACTCAAAGTTGGTATTGTGGCAGCAAGATTTAACGAGTTTATTGTAAACAAACTGATTGGCGGTGCAGAGGATGCCTTAGTACGTCATGGCGTGGATACAAAGGATGTGGAACTTGCTTATGTGCCCGGCGCTTTTGAAATTCCGATTGTTGCACAGAAGATGGCAGCAAGTGGAAAATATGATGCAGTAATCTGCCTTGGTGCCGTAATCAAAGGTTCAACTTCTCATTATGATTATGTCTGCGCAGAGGTAAGCAACCGTTGGTTTAAATACCGGAGTACCGACTCTGTTTGGTGTATTGACAACCGATAATATTGAGCAGGCAATTGAGCGTGCCGGTACAAAAGCAGGAAATAAAGGATATGATGTTGCATGTTCTGCCATTGAGATGGTAAACTTAATGAAAGAGTTATAAAAAGAAATAACAAAAGGGGGCAGCAGGGGTGATGGATTTTCATCAGATTAAGTCGAACATGGAGAAGGTAATCGTTGGAAAGTCTGAGACGATTGATTTGGTTCTTACGGCACTTTTAGCAGGTGGTCATATTCTGCTTGAGGATGTGCCGGGAACCGGAAAGACGATGCTTGCAAAAGCGTTAGCAGCATCACTTTCACTGGATTTTCAGAGAATCCAGTTTACACCGGATTTACTTCCGGGGGATGTGACGGGAATCCACTTTTTTAATCAGAAAAATTCAGAATTTGAATTTCGTCCGGGTGGTATTTTCACGAATATTCTGCTGGCAGATGAGATTAACCGCGCGACGCCGCGTACGCAATCAAGTCTGTTAGAGAGTATGGAGGAACATCAGGCAACGATTGACGGTGTCACCATGGAATTACCGGACCCGTTTTTTGTAATTGCGACGCAGAACCCGGTAGAATCTTCCGGTACATTTCCACTTCCGGAAGCACAGCTTGACCGTTTTATCATGCAGATTCCGATGGGATATCCAAACCGCGAAGGAGAGCGTGAAATTCTGCATCGTTTTGCAGCAGATAATCCGCTTTTGACACTTGAGTCTGTCTGCACAAAAGAAGAATTGGCGGCGATGCAAAAGCAGTGCGAAGAGGTTTATGCGGCACCCGTGATTGAGGATTATATTTTAGATCTTGTGGAAGCTACCCGCAAGCATAATAACATTGCACTCGGCGTAAGTCCGCGTGGAGCACTTGTATTTTTGCGTGCAGCAAAATGTTATTCGGCATTAAAGGGTGAGCACTTTGTGACACCGGAGACGGTGAAGTATCTGGCACCATTTGTGCTTTCACACCGGCTGATTTTGGAAGACGTGTACAGCACAAATAAAAAAGCGTCCGATTACATTGAGGAAATCACGCATTTTGTAACAGCACCGACGGAGGATTTTGCCAAGTGATAATCATGTTATTTCTTGCCCTTGTGCTGTTTATCGTTTATTTCATTCATACGTTTCATTACAGCAGACATTGGATGGAAAACTTTGAAGTGACACTTGCCTTTTCGGAGGAACAGGCAGGAGAGGGCGATACGTTGTTTTTATATGAAACAGCAGTGAATAAGAAAAAAATGGGTCTGCCGATTATGTGTGTGAAGTTTTTATCCTCCCGCTTTTTGCAGTTTGAGGGGGCGGAGAGCGGAACGGTTTCAGACCATTTTTACCGGAATGATGTCATGAGTGTGGATGGCTTTGAGAAAGTGCGCCGAAAATTAAAATTTACCTGCAAAAAACGTGGATTTTATCAGATTCAAGAGGCAGAACTAGTCAGTTATGATTTGTTCTGCCGTCATACGTTTGTCCACAAAATTCCGGTGGAAGTTTCGCTTTTGGTATACCCGTCCCGTATGAATATTCGAAAATTGATGCCGGTGTTCCGGCACATGACAGGTTCGTGTAAAACGAATGTGCCACTGTTTGAAGACCCGTTCTTAAGTGGTGGTGTCCGAGAGTATACGCCGGAAGATTCGATGCGTAAAATTCACTGGAAGGCGTCGGCGAGAATGGGAAACTGGCAGGTGAAAACAGCGGAATATACGGCTTCTACTCCTGTTGTAATTCTACTCAACCTGGAGTCGCCCGGTGTTTTTATCTCCGTTGATTTGATGGAAGAGAGTATTCGTCTTGCGTATTCCTTTGTTTATTATTTAAGCAAAGAAGGTGTAGAAACAAAGTTAGTTATTTCCGGTGATGAGAAATATTCCATGGAAGGAACCGGAAGAACCCAGATTGCGGCGGTACGTCGTGCTCTGGCACTGATTTCTTATGAGCACCCGCTTAGCAAAGGGGAAGATTTTGTGATAAGAGAGTGCGAAAAAATCCGCAGGGAGCAGTATGTGATTCTCATTTCTGCGGCAGGAAAAAAGCCAATGCAAAAGGCAGTTTCCGATATGCTGCACCGGAACGAATCTTTGACGTGGATTGCTCCAACTTTTTCGGAGTATGGAGAGGATAATGAATTTCGGGAGATACCTCCGTCAATTGCAAAATGTCTTGTGAAATGGAGGGGGATGTAGTGAAGATCCGCAGGCGGTGCCGTTTTTTGGCATTTCTTTATTATGAGCTGTTAATTCTTGGGGGTTTTACCTCTTTGGTTCATTGGTTTGATGCCGGCGATGTGTATTCTTATGGGCGTTTTGTCTTTTTTGTTTTTGTGCCAATATTATTTTACCGGCATTTTTATCAGAAAGAAAAGCGGGAGGAAAGAAAAGTTGCGTCCTGTCATGTGGGGGTACTTGTGTTAGCCGGACTCTTTATGATGCCGGGAACTATTTTAGAGGCGGCCGATGATAGTTTCTGGCTGTGCAGCATTTTCTATCTGGCGGCGATTGTTGTTGGATTTGCCGGTGAATACTGGCGTGGGCAGTATCTTGTAGTAGGCTGCAATCCAAGTGTTTCTAAGGAAACGAAACGCCGCATAAATGTGAATCGCAAAAAGGACTGGATTCCTTTCTATGCCGCGGGAATTCTTACGGTTTTGCTTTTATTTGTGGCGGCAGGATATAAACCGGAATGGAATTTTGAAAGGGATTCAAAAGAAAAGGCTGCGGTAGAGGAAACAAAAGAGAAGGAAGAGCCGGCAGCGGGACCGGAAAGCCAGTCAAGAGAGTCTGTGGTACGGCAGCAACAGGAAGAGCAAAAGGGTAATTTCTGGCTTACACTACTGCGGTATACTGTATTGATTGTACTGATTGTGGCGGTAGTTATTCTGGCTGCTTATGGCATTTTTAAATTGATTTGTTATCTGGTATTTCACCGCAAAAAGCCTTCCTATGAATTTGTGGAACAGGTGACCATTACAAAAGAGGATGAGGAACATATACGGCTTGTACCGGTGGCAAAACGGGAAAAGAAGTTCCCGGCAGGTAACGATGGATTTGTCCGAAAGGCGTTTTACAAACAGATTCAAGCTGGTGCACAAAAGAATTCGGTTCCGTGCTCACAGACGCCGCAGGAACTAAAGGAGACTTATTTATCCGGGGAAAAGGCGGATGAATATTTGACTCAATTATATGAAAAGGCAAGATATGCGAAAGAGTCGGTTGAGACAGAAGAAATTCGCAAATTACATGAATTGGAGGAACAGAAATGGAAGAAAAATGGAAAAAAGTAAATCCGGTGCTCCCGTTGGATTATCCGGACCCGGATGTAATTCGGGTAGACGACACGTATTATATGGTAAGTACCACGATGCATTTTATGCCGGGATGTGTGATTCTGCGCTCCTATAATCTGGCGGACTGGGAAATTTATTCTTATGTGTATGAGACACTTGAACTTACGGATCAAGAGTGCTTAAAGAATGGAAAAAATGCTTATGGACAAGGAATGTGGGCTGCCACACTCCGCTATGAAAAAGGTATGTTTTATCTGATCTTTGTTGCCAATGACACGGGAAAAACGTATTTGTTCCGCGCGCCGGACTTAAAAGGTCCATGGCAGAAAAATGAAATTGAGGGCTTTTACCATGACTGCTCGCTTTTGTTTGATGAGGGACGTGCTTTCCTTGCCTACGGAAACCGCCAGATTTATGTGATGGAATTGAATGAAGAAATGACGGCGCCCAAAGAGGGCGGTTTACATAAACTTTTGGTTGAGGACCTGGACGAAGTGTATCTTGGTTATGAGGGAACCCATTGGTACAAAATCAATGGGAAATATTATTTGTTTTTTATCCATTACCGCAAAGGGGACAATACGAGACGTTCGCAGGCTTGTTATGTAAGTGATTCGCTCGCAGGTCCTTATACCGGTGGAGAAGTGCTTGACACCGACGGCGGTTACTGCAATCAGGGAGTTGCCCAGGGAGGAATTGTGAGCACAACAAGTGGAAAATGGTATGCTATGCTGTTTCGTGACAGCGGTGCCGTGGGAAGACTGCCGGTTCTTGTTCCGGTTCAGTTTGAAAATGATTTTCCGGTATTTGGCGTAGATGGAAAAGTAGAAGATAAACTGCTTTTAGAGGATACAAAACCGGCTCACAAATATGCACCTTTATATGGAGATGAAGATTTTTCTTCTCTTCATAATTACTGGCAGTGGAATCATGTGCCGGATGACAGCAGGTGGAAACTTTTGAATCACCGGTTGATTTTGCAGACCGGAAAAATATGCAATAATGTAACACAGGCACCAAATACGCTGACTCAGAGGATGCCGTATCCGGGAGGTGTTGTAACAGTAACCGTAGATGGTTCGGCGTTATCCGATGGAGATATAGCGGGACTTTGTATGCTGCAAAGTGACTATGCATTAGCCGGAATTACGAGGGAAAATGGAAAATATTTTCTTGTGAAACTGGCAAAAGACGGTGTGGCAGATGGACAGATGAACTCGAAAGAAGATGACAGTCTGCCGGCAGTACAGGAGAAAATTCCGCTTTCTTCTGCCAAAGTTACACTTCGTGTGAAAATTGATTTTACTAGAATGAAAGATACGGCAGTGTTTGAGTGGAAGCAGGATGGTAATTGGCAGATTCTTGCAGAGCCATTTTCTCTGTATTTTAAGTTGGATCATTTTTGTGGTGTGCGTCCGGGACTGTTCTGTTATGCGACGAAAGAGCATGGAGGCCAGGCAGCATTTTCGGATTTCACAATGAGAAAGGAAGAGACTGATGAATAAAAAAGAGGGCATTAAGTTATGCGAATCCGAACTTAAGGTGATGGAACTTTTGTGGGAGGAGGGTGAACTCCGCGCGGGTGAAATTGTTCCGATTTTGTCAGCGCGCGTTGGCTGGAACCGCAATACGACTTATACAATTATTAAAAAGTGCGTGGAAAAGGGTGCCATAAGGCGGATTGAACCAAAGTTTGTCTGTCAGCCTCTTGTGACGAAGGAGCAGACGCAGGTTTATGAAATAAATGCATTGGCAGAGCGGCTGTTTGATGGGAGTTTGGAAAAGTTGCGGAAGGTTGTGGAGGAGATCATGTAAGGTGGCGCTTGTAAAGTGGATTATTGAAACATTACTTGATATGTGCTAGTATATGACATATACAGCATGGTAAATTTTGTAAACGTAATTTGCCAATTTGTTTTGACGATAGAACGTAAATCAAATGAAGTAAAAATAGGAGGAATCATTATGAAGAGAAAAACAAAACGCCTGTTGGCAAGATTGCTGGCATTGGTAATGGTGCTATCTCTGTGCGAGATTACGCTGGGGCAATCCAAACCGGTGAAAGCAGCGGTTGGTTTGCAAAACCCAACTACCAATGAAAACGGTGTAACAACATGGGATTGTATCTATTTTGGAAACTATTATCAAAGTAACAGTTCAACAAAAGAACCAATTAAATGGCGAGTTCTTTCCGTGAATGGAAATGATGCCTTTTTGCTGGCAGACCAAAACTTGGATGATAAACCGTATAATGAGGAATATACGGATGTAACATGGGCAACGTGTACTCTTCGTACCTGGTTGAATGATACATTTTTAAATACGGCATTTACATCGGCAGAACAGGTGGCAATCAAAAATACAACAGTTGTGAACGATGACAATCCATATTATGATACAGAAGGTGGAGAGAATACCACAGATAAAGTGTATCTTTTGTCCATTGCAGAAGCAAGTAATACGGCTTATGGATTTAATGGCGAGTTTAGAACCGAAAGTGAAACAAGAGAAGCAAAAAATACAGCATATGCAAAAGAGTGCGGAGCGTGGACGTCCGCGAGTACGGAGTACGAGGGGAACGGCGATTGGTGGCTGCGGTCGCCGGGCGATGGTAGTGGTGATGCGTCCGATGTGGGTAGCAATGGCTACGGCAGTAGCACTGGCTTTAGTGTCTACTTTGATGGTGATGCGGTTCGACCCGCTTTGCATTTAAATCTTTCATCTTCTAATCTTTGGAGTTATGCAGGAAAAGTTACCGCGGAAGGGGGCAGCGGCTCGTCACAGGCAACATCAACACCTACGCCGACATCAAAACCTACTCCAACGCCTGTTATTAGCACTGAAGACAAAAAATACATTACCAATATTGAAAAGTCTCTGCCTGATTTTTCAAACCTTGGCTCTGCCGAATTAAAAGGACCGGAAATCAGTATTGGCAACAATACATTCAATATTTTCAAACAAAAGATGTCGATGGATTTATCCTTTTTCGATGCTGCTAACATGACGGTGAATATTGATGCCAAGAATAAGACGGCGGAAGTGTTATTAGGAATCAAGTCAAAAAATAGTGCCACTGTGAAAAAAGACCCGAATGACACTTATTGGCGTGAATCGTATCAGGAAGTAAAATCACTGGTTAAATCTTGTGGTGGGAAAGTTAATACGACGAAATTATGGAATCAGTTTTCCAAACTTCGAGGAAAGTTAAAGAAAGTAAACGGAAGTGCGGCATTTCATGTGAACGGTAATGCGGCAGGTTATGTAAAACTAAAATTAGATGATAATGGCAGTGTAATCGGTTTTGAAGAAGGTGGCATGACAGCGGCACTGGAAGCCGGCGGAAGTGTAAAAGTGCCGCTTTGGTGGATTGTGTATTCGGAATTTGGTGTTTCCGGAAGCGTCGATGGAAAAATCTGTCTTACGATGAATCCGCAAAAAGTCATTACACCAAGTGGAGAGTTAAATCTTGCAATCAAGCCGCATATCACCTTGGGCGCAGATGCGGTAGTTGTTGATATAAAAGGCGGTATTGAGGGAGAAATCGGCGGAAAAGCCTCTTTTCCATGGAAGAGTTTTTCGAATTCCGTGTCGGCTTATCTGACCGGAAAACTTTATATTCAGGCAGATACGATAGTGCCGGGATTGTCAGGGTATAAAGACTGGAAGTTTTCCCGATTGGAGTTGTATCCAAACTTAGGTAAGACGACAAAAAGTATCAGCAAAATGACGTATAAGAGAAGTGCGCCTGTGACAAAAAAAGAGATTCAATCGGTTAAAAAGAGTCAGAATCTCCTGGATTCGGCACAGGAATCGCTTGTTTATGAAAATGCAAAGCCGACAATAACGACGTTTGCGGATGGAACAGCAATTATGACATATTTGGATGATACCGAGGAAAATTCCGGTGGTCAGACAACACTGATGTACCGTTTATATCAGAATGGAGCATGGAGTGATGGCAAACCGGTTGACAAGACGGGACGGCTGGATACGGCAGCACAGATGTTTTCTCACAATGGATTTACTTATGTGATGTACGAAAACAGCGATGTGGCAATTACGGAAGATATGTCCGAGGAGGAAATCCTGCAGCACTTGACATTAAAAGTTGCAAGATATGATGAAGAAAGCCAAACTTTCGATAAGGTTGTTACATTGCGTGAAGCGGGAAAAAATTGGAGTTATAAATACCAGTTTGCGTCAGACGGAACAGATTTGTATGCCGTTTGGGGCGAAAACTCTTCTGGTGATGCATTGTTAGAAGAAGGTAAGACAAAGATTTATCGAAGTAAAATGACTGAGGACAGTTGGTCTGCTCCGGAAGAATTATACCGTACTGATGATACAATCAGTGACTTTGCGTATGGTTATGTTGGAGACGAATTTTCACTGGCTATGGTTCAGGGGGAGACCCTTTTGGTAAATGGTGAAACAATCGCAACTGCGGATACCGGAATGCAGGCAGTAAAATGCATCGATGGAAAGATTTACTTTATTCAGGACGGAACGCTTATGTGCTATGCCGGTGGGGAGACAGAAAATTTGAGGATTGCCTGCAGTTCTTCGTATGATGTATATGAAGATGCCGTTTACTGGATTGGGCAGGATAACTTTAATAGCGAAATTTATAAACAAAGGCTAGGAGAGGAATCCATTGCTGCTGCACTTACCGAAGATGGGGGCTATGTCAGTGGCTTTGCGCTATTAGAAAATAGTGAAGAACCGGGAGTTGTTTATACGGAGCAGGAAGTGGATACTTCAAAAGAAAATCCATATGGTGCGACGGTATTAAAATATAAATATGAGACCAAACGGAGTCAGGCGGAGGTTACCAATATTGCTTATGATGTTCTAAGTTTTGGTGCGGACAAAGAAAATCCGATTTTGATTACTGTATCAAATACCGGTACAACCGATTTGAACCATGTGAAAATCACAGTAAAGGATGCTTCCGGTAATGTGTTGTATGAGGGACCATTTGTAGATAAATTAGCTGCTGGTATGCAGAGTGAGCAGGAGATACTGGTTTCTGTTCCGGCAGACTTTACTACTTCGGATATTACGGCTTCCGTTACATCGGATGAAACATTCGAACAGCAGTTGACAGCGAAACAAACGATTGAAACGACAACAAGTGATCTTGCTGTTACAGCGAAAAATAATGATTTAATAACAGTAACCAATAATGGTGGTAATGAGGCAGAAAAGGTATCTTTTGTTGTTAAAGATGGTGGAGAAAACGGTAATGTAATACATACAGAAACATTGGGAACATTATCATCGGGACAATTGAAAGATATTTCACTTGTGGAGATATGGAATAAAGCCACAAGAAATGATATATCCGGAACGAAGATATTGTATTTGGAAGTGAGTCAGGAAGAAACGGAATATGAGCTTTGGAATAATAGCATTGTGTTGGAAAAGGAAGTGGCACCAGATGCCACACCAACACCAACCATATCACCAACGCCAACACCGACGGTAACGCCAACTGCTGTGCCAACGAAACAACCGACGGCGACGCCAACAGTCAAGCCGACTACTGTCCCAACTGCAATTCCAACTTTAAAGCCGACCATAGCACCAACGGTAACACCTTCGGTTACGCCGGATAACTCGGATAAGATATCAGGTAAGAAAACATTATCAAAGGTTATTTTGCGAGTGCCAAAGAATAAAAAAGGCAGAAAACTTGTTGTTCGCTGGAATGCGGTTAAAGATGCCAAAGGCTACCAGCTTCAGTATGCCCTAAACAAAAAGTTCAAAAAGAAAAAGAGCATACAGACAAAGAAAACCAAGTACACCATTAAGAAACTGAAAAAGAAGAAAACGTATTACATTCGAGTTCGTGCCTATAAAATGAATGG
>OBAG01001715.1_pt1 | contig 12677 bp, 5 predicted proteins | sample 1517701 | NCBI WGS metagenome assembly OBAG01 (sample SAMN04571702, study PRJEB22368) | human gut metagenome | biome: human gut; material: stool | host: Homo sapiens | place: Luxembourg | collected 2012-09-07 | reverse complement strand
TATCGGTCAATACCGGAAGAATTACATTAACACCAAGGAATCCAACAGAAAGGGTATCTTCTGCCATTCCCTCACGGATTGCTCCGCCTTCATTGTGAACATTTGCCAAAAGGTTCTTCACCATTGTCTCTTTCATTTCATCACTGGTGTACATTCCGGTCTTTAATGCCCACAGAAGACCTGTCTGTGCATTATCAATGATCGGATATCCCTGAAGGCTTGTTGCAACCTCAGTCTCATTATCTGCTGATGAGGAAAGAAGGTTGCCTTCTTCGTCCACATATTTTTCCATGAAGGCAGCTTTCAGTTCGTCATAGCTTGCTGCATATTTGGAAGCCATCTCCTCGTTTCCAATTACGTTAGCCATTTTTTCCATCAGCTGTGTTACATAAATACGATAAAGCGCATTCATACAACCAAGTGAAGTTCCTGAGTAAGCCAGCCAGTCACCAAACATTACACTGTTATATCCACTTGCCTCATCTGTCATATCTGGAACAGAGTTGACAGAACTCATATACAGATCCATCTGCTCGTAACCTTGTTCGATCAGTCTGGCATCTCCTGTTTCCTGATAAACCACCCACGGAATGATTACGCCTGCATCACTCCATCCACAGTTTTTCCATCCTGCAAAACCGGATTCTGGCATAGTCGGACCATAAACGTTGTTGTTTTGCTGTGCATAATCATTCATAATGTCAATATAATTTTCCAGAAAACTGGTGATATCGAAGTTCAGCATTGCAGTCTGTGCAAACAGCTGCGCATCACCAGTCCAGCCTCCACGTTCGTCACGCTGCGGGCAGTCTGTTGGAATAGACAGATAATTTCCCATTTGGCTCCATAAGGTATTCTGGAACAACTGATTTACTTCCTCATTGGAAGTTTCCAGTGTACCGATCTTTTCTCCTACAGAAGTAACCACACGGCCTCTTACACTATGAACGGTGATATCACTTGTTGCAGAAACTTCTACGTAACGGAATCCACGGTAAGTAAATGTCTGCTGATATTCTTCCTGCTCAGCGCCTGTCATCACATACTCGTCGGTACACTCAGCTGAACGAAGGGCAATGCGATACAGAGTTCCTTTCGGGCCATCACTTCCCATTGGTCCATTTCCGTCCTCTTCATCAGAAACGTAGTCGGCATCACGCCCATCATTTAATGCTTCTGCGAATCTTAGAGTAACTGTGGTATCTTTTTCACCAGACAAAATCATATCAGTAAGACCAACCATATTCTGTCCCATATCCAGAATAAGTTTGTCCCCAGCCTTCAGTTCAATATCGCCGTTTACATCGACCTCATGCTCTACAACCTCACCATAGCAAAGACCTTCTGAGGTTCCGGTGCCTTCGATATTTTCGCTTTCATTGTAAGTATAGCCACTGATTGGTTTCTGCTCATAGGAATCGTCAATACGTGCCTCTGCCCTTGCACTTGGATTTACGGTTCCTTTATATTCAGTCGTTGTTACTGCTTTCCATACATTTGTATCCGATACGTCATATCCAGCTTCATTCCAACCTGTAATCTCGTCTGCAATATTTGCATCAAATGTTTCGCCGTTAAAGAAATCATCTTCTACATATGGACTGTGTGTAGACGCTTTCCAATCATCTGCATTAGTCGTTATTACCTGCTCGCTGCCATCCGCATATTTCACTACAATCTTTGCAAGAAGTCCACGTTCCTTTGCAGTATCATCATCGCCAAAAGCATCTGAATAATCCGTATTATAGCTTGTCTGATACCAACCACCGCCAACAGCAACACCAATTGCATTGTCTCCCTGTGTCAGAAAATTTGTTACATCATAAGTCTGATAATTTACATTTGTATAGAAGTTTGTCCAGCCAGGATTAAAAATATCATTTACATCTGACAACACCCGCTGTCCATTGATATATGCATCATATACACCCATAGAGGTAATATACAGTCTTGCACTTGCAATTTCTTTATCCAGATTTGCCTCTGTACGGAATAAAGGAGCGCTCTCTCCTTCTCTTCCAGCTACAATCCACTGTGCATCAGACATATCCGTTGCAGTCTCAAAATATGCCGGTTCTGAAGTAGCTGTATCGCCATCTTTGTCTGTAACTGTCACTGTCCAGTAATATCTGGTCTCATTCTTCAATGCATCTCCATCATAGTAAACAGCTGTGGATCTGTCATCTTCTACAATGCCGCTGTCCCATATTACCTCTCCATCTGTACTGTCCTTTGTCACTACAATCCGATAAGATTTCTGGCCTGCACCAACTTCTGCGGATGTCATTGCCCAGGAAAATTTTACATCAGAAGCATCCATACCTACTGGATTTTTCTGATAATCCACTGCGGTATCCGTTACCGCAAGATCTGCTGCTGCACTTACCGGAACTGCCAGTCCGCTCATGTTGCTCCCTGCTGTAATTGTTGCTGCCAGTAATAATGCTAGTACTTTCTTTTTTTTCATGTAAAAACCTCCCGTTATGTTTGTAAACTTAGTATATCGAATCGAGAGTGACATTTGGTTAAAAAGGTTGTGACAAAATGTTAGGTTTTCTCCTAATATTCTTCTTTTCCATTGATTTAAAATATACTTGTTTTCATAACAAAGGCACAGGATAGTATCCTTATCCTGCGCCTTCTAATAACAATTTTTACATTATTAAAGAATGTTATTTACAAAAATTCTTCTGTAATTTCCACAGCATTTTTTCTTACTGCTACTTACTCGTTCAGTGCAATCTCTTTCTCCACGTACGGCATCAGAGTCACAGAAGATAAACCATTCTTGAAGTATTTCACTTCATAATCTGTGAAACCAACCGGACCTTCTTCCATTCTTCCAACGGAAAGCAAATAGTTGGTTAAAGTTGACGTTACTGTAACTTTCAAAGTATTTTCTCCATCTGCCAGATATTCAGAAATATCCACAATTGCGTCATTTACATTGACTGGTGCAGTCTTCTGACCATTTACTTCTACAGTCACAGACTGCGGGATAGTTCCAAGATCCAGATATGCGCCATCTGCCTTTGTGCTGTCCCAGTCAAATTTAGTTTCATAATAACCGATACCGGATACACTCTGACCTACTTCCTCGATTTCATCCCAGGTCTTCAGTTCAGAGAGTTCTACATCGATGTTGGTCTTCTTGGTATCATATTTCACTTCTGTAGTAGTTACTTCCTTCTCCACAAGTTCTCCGTCTTCCATTACAGTCGTATTTCTTGTCTCGGATCTGGTCAGTTTATCGCCTGGTTCCCAGCTTTCTACAGTCAGCTTCCAGTTGTTAAGCGGCTGTGCTTCCGGAACTTCTGCCTCCACTGTAGTTTCATTTCCTGCATTGTCCACAGCTTTATAGCTTCCACTCTCTGTTACATGCATTACAGTTGTGCCATCTGCTTTTGTGAGAACTTTTCCATCTGCCTCTGTCACATGATTTTCTTCCTCTTCTGCCGGTTCAAATGCATAAAGTGCAACATTGCAGTAAGCAATATCAACAGTGATAATAGTTCTTCCATTTTCATGACGATAATTTGCCACTTTCTCCACATCACCAGTCCAGGAATCAATGTAATACGGAATGTATTCACCCTCCAGACTGATCTCCTGTGTTGCATTCAGGCCATGATCAATGCCGCACTTGGAACCATCGCAATAGTTATAAACATACAGATAACGATCTCCATCGTTCTCTCTTAACTGTGTCATAAGCTGAGTATTTCCACCAGTCAGCTCTGCTCTTGGGCGAACGTCCATTTCCTGTAAAACAGTCATAGCTTCCGCCTCAGACGCAGCTGTTTTTACATTATCCAATGCCTTCAGCTCGTCCATAACACTGTTCAATTCTTCTGCTGTATCATCATTATATGGAGATTTGGTACCTGCGCCATTCAGTACAACCACTTTCAGCCCCTGTTTTGCAAACTCCAGAAGAGTCTTTGCATCTTCCACCGGAAGCACTTCCTGCTGCACGATAATTGCCTGATATCCAACATTTTCTCCAAGTCCATTCTCTGTATCATAGGTCATGTTGTCCAGATAATCCGGTGAGAAATAATCGTAAGTATATCCATTGTCCTGTAAAGAAGTATCAGACCAGGTAAGACCTTTATGCTCTCTGAATGCATTCATATCAGCAAATGGATATGCTGTATTTTCGCCATATCTTAAGTGAAGGATTCCGATATCTGTACGGGAAACACCTTCTCTTAAAAGTTCCTGAACTCTTCCAAGATGGTTATTCATCTCTGCATAATCTTTTGAGTTCGGCTCACGGCTATCCAGTCTTGTGGAAATACCTGCATACATGCCTTCATATCCCGGCCATGCAGTAGTATCTTCCGGTCCCCAGGAAGAAGCATGTCCATGCCAGATAACACGATTAATGCCAACTGCATACTGATCATAGGACATTCTCAGATAGTCTTCCTCACTTAACGCATAGTTCATTCCGCCGATTGCGCCGGTCTCAGAAGAATACAGCTTGTTCATGATATGTGCACTGCCGCTCCACAGACGATACAGATCTGGCTGATCTTTCATGTTCAAAGTCTCTGTTTCTGTATAATCAGTAGCTTCTGTCATCTCAGAAATTTCCATATAAGTTCCATATGGATTCTGTGCACGAACAGTCATATTGTAGTTTTCATGTGCCCACTCTTTTAACGGAGTAATCATCTTTTCCTGAATCAGCTGTGTCTGAACATCATAGAAATCATTCATGATCTGCCAGGTCAGTTCTGTGTTTTCTTCCTCACCGGAGCCAAGAACATATGGACCTGTTTTCTCTGTATTAACAGTATCTCCTGGTATAATTCCAGTGAAGCAGGAACCAACATTGATTCCAATGAACAGCGGAAGATATGGGCTGATATCATATCCTTTTCTTGCAAGGAATTCTTCTTTCATATCTTTTGTCCAATACATACTTCTAGTTCCGTCACTATTATCAATTTCCAGAGAATCCAGGAAGAACTGTACATTTCCATTCTTAACTGCTTCTACCAGTTCCGGATCACTTAAGATATTATTCTTGATAAAGTCTTTCAGTGCATCCACACCCGCTTCATTATAATAATTAATAGCATATGAGGTGGTCTGTGCTGGATCACAAGCCTCAAAGGTTCCCTGCTGGCAGAGAACATACAGCATGTAATCACCGTCATCTGGTGCTGTCCAGTCTAATAACCACTCATTGTCATCGTTTACAGTCACCTGATCAGACAAATCAATCATACTGCTCTGATTCAGAATAGTTGGATCTTGCTGACTTGGGCCTTCATCCTGTCCACCGATTCCATCGTGATCTATCTTATATGCATACACACCGATCAGTGTCTGGGCAACTTCTCCCTCACGGCCTTCTCTTACCTTTGGTTTTGTCAGTGCACCACTTATGCTTTCTCCAGCTGTCACACGAGTCATAGACCATCCAGCTTCCTGTCCTGCTGCTTCGCTGTTTGGATCCAGTCCTGGAATATTTGCACACTGCCAGTGTGTACCGCTAGTAAGACCTACAGACATTCCAAAGCTTGTAGCTGTTTCAATTGCAACTTTCACATCATGGCTCCAGGATTCAGAACCATATGCATAAATGCTGTCATCTGAACCAGCCTCGTCCAGCATGCAAAGTTCGAATCCGGTAAATCCCTGATCATGCATTGCCGTGATTTCTTCAATAATAGTCTCATCTGTATGAGAGCCTTCTGGAAGCCACCATCTTGCCTCTGTCTTATACTGCTGCGCCGGTTCCCCATAATTCTGCTGAAGCATTTCCAAAAAAGATGTTGCAGCTGTCTCCTCAGATGCAAATACATTTACAGGAAATCCTGCTGATAACAACATTGCAGGTGTCATAATCCCTGCCATTACCTTTTTCCATTTTCCGTTCATATACATTTCCCCCTGTTATTCTACATTGTATCTTTAGTATACTGGGGTTCCTGTGACATTTTGTTAAAATAACTGTGACAAAATGTTAGGTATTCTGTTTTCATCTATAAAATGCAGATTTTCCCTGTCTTATTTTCGCAGTTCTTTCTCCATCGCTGTTGTAATCTCTTCTATCTGCAAAGGATAACCTGATAAATACTCTCCCAGCACACCTTCCATTATATGTTCCACATTATTATTCCATCCTTGATTGCATAAAGTCACAACATTTCCACTTTCTTTTGCCTGTTGGATTTCCGGAAAGAGATTATTTATATGCTTATCAGATTCTGCCTTGCTTTCTATCTGCGCTGTGTAAATATCATTTAAAAGTTCCTCACATAGCTCTTTTTTATCAGATCCAGAATACAGACTGATTCCGCCAATTTCCCCCATACAGCAAATCGCCGGCTCGTCTTTTTTTTCCACGGGTAGTAAAAAGAAGCCAAATTCGTCCATCTGCACATAGCTGTCTGCCTCTCCTGTTCCCGCAAACATCATCGCCGCACCATTATTCCTAAAATTTTCCGATGCCTCTGAATAACCTAACTCCATGACTTCATTTCCCATATATCCCCTGTCATATAAGTTCAGAAACCTCTTAAATACTTCATCCCAGGTTCCTTTATCCGTAAAGTGCACTTTTCCATCACGCAGTTGTTCGTCAAAGTCCGGATTCTTCCTGTAAATCTGATCTGCCGCTATTTCATAAATTCCATATTGCAACGTATTAGCATCTTTTCCACTCATCATAAGCGGCTGTACATTTGCTTGATAAAAAATTTCACAGCAATCCAGAAATTCCTGCCAGGTCTCTGGCACTGATACTTCATACTTTTGAAACAATCCCTTATTGTAAATAACACCAAGTCCCATGCTCCGAATTGATACACTGTAAATATGCGGACCATTAGACAAAAAATAACTGTCATCCTTCGTTTCTTTCGCATTTTTTATTGCAGCCAGTTTCTCCACCGGTTCCAGATATCCAGCCTGTGCCAAGGCTGCCACTCCATTGGAGCCGGCATATTCAGGCTGTACAAAAAACAGATCCGTGCCTCTTCCTGTGGCAAGCATGGTTTTCAGAGACGCATAATACTGGTCTTCTGAATAGATTCGTACATCAAATTTGATTTCCGGATGTTCTTCTTCAATCTGCTCAATCTGCTCTTTTCCTGCATAGGAATTGCTGCCATAGCCAGGAACCATATAGGTAATTGTGGTGTATTCCTTCGTTATATCTTCTTGTATTTTGGATGTACACCCTGTTAACAACAAAGTCGTTACTGTAAAAATAATTCCAACTGTTCTTTTTCTCATATGCACACCTCTCGTACAAGCATATCAAAATACAAATTTAAATACAAGCGTGACATCTTGTCTTTTCTATACTATACTCAAGATATGATTACAAATTTTTCCGTACACAACAAGATAAAACTCATTTAAAGGAGTCGCAATGCCTATGAAACTTCAGAAAAAATTTATCCTGATTTTTGTTTTGATATCCATGATTCCGATCACACTTTTTTCTTTTTATACATATTCCCGTTACACCAGCCTGGTAAAACGTCAGACTACTCAAACTGCTCAGCATCTTCTGAATGTGGCAGCAGCCCATATCAACTATAAATTGGATGATCTGGAACATATTGTAGAAACCATGTACCTGACCCAGGAAAACGGAGATTCTATGATCGATGATCTGAAAAAATATTCTGGAAAACATACTGCCTCATCTTATGAGAAATATCTGAGCAACCAAAAACTGAAGTATACCTGCCAGGATTTTATTTATTTCTCTAATTATATCAATGGAATTTTTATTTTTACCCCAAATGGAACTACCCTGGGCTATGGTTACGGAAACGGCGCAAACATTCGCACTGATTACAATCCTAAGAAAGATGACTGGTATCAAAAAACTTTGGAGCTGCAAGGTGGAACCTATATTTTTGGCCCTTCTTCCAAGGAATTTATAAGCAGAAGTTCTTCTTCCATTTCCTTTTGTAATGCACTGTACGATGTGTATTCCAAGGAATTTTTAGGAGTATTGTTCATAGACTGCAAACCTTCCATTTTTGATCTCGATGCCTTTAACAGTCTCCCTGGTACTGCTTTTCTATCAGTGAAAAACCAAGATACAATCCTCTATCAGACAGACAACACTCACATGGATACCAGTTCTCTTCAACTCTCTGAAAACCTCTCTCTTTCTGGTCTCTCTTTGCTGATTGACTTAAATGAGCAGAACTTGGCAAATGAATTTCAGGTAACCCAAAATACGCTGGTTGCACTGTCCCTTACCTGCATTGCCGGGATTTTAATTTTGTCCATTTTTCTGTCCAAAAACATTATCTCTCCCATTGTTCATTTAAGCAACCAGATGCTGAAAAGAGACGGAAATCAGAGCGTTACCAGTTCCCGCTATTTCCGTTATAATGATGAAATTGGAACCCTTTATACCTCCTATCAGGAAATGCTAGACGAACGAAATTATTATGTAAAACATGAACTGGAAAACAAGCTGATTGTACTGGATTCTCAGATGCGCGCTCTGGAAACACAGATTAATGCCCATTTTCTGTATAATACTTTGGAATCTATAAACAGCATTGCCATTAAAGAAAAAGTACCAGATATTTCTACCATGGCACTGTCTCTTGGAAGTATGTTTCGGTACAGCATTAAAACCAAAAGCGAGCTTGTACCGCTGTCAGCAGAACTGAAAAATGTAAACGATTATACCTCCATTCAGTTGCTACGGCATAATCATGCATTTGAACTTATTACACAAATTCCAGAAAAACTGCTATCCAGAAAAGTGCTGAAACTAATCCTGCAGCCTCTTGTTGAAAATGCTCTGATCCATGGAATTGACACCAGCCAGCCGGGTGGAAAAATCACCCTTACCGCCGAAATTTTCGATGCCTTTCTTCTTCTGAAAGTGCAGGATAATGGATCCGGAATTACCTCTGAGAAGCTTTCTGAACTGCAACAGGAACTAAAGCAAAAAGCCGAATTTACCAAACTTGGAAAACGAAAAAATACTAGCATAGGCCTGGCAAATATCAATACCCGTATTGCTTTATATTATGGAGAGTCTTATGGATTACAGATAGATAGTTCACCAGGAAAAGGTACCTGCATCATGCTTCACCTTCCTGTGATTACCTGAGAATATATAAGGAGAATTCAAATATCATGTACACCTACATTATCATTGACGATGAGGAACTTACCCGCATCGGAACTAAAGAAAAATTAAGTGGCATAACCGACCAGGCTCTCTGTGTTGGCGAAGCCGATAATGGAGAAAAAGGTCTGAGACTTGTGCAGACGCTTCACCCAGATATTGTAATTACCGACATGAAAATGCCAGTCCTTGGCGGAGAAAAATTACTCCCCATTCTGGCTGAAAAATACCCGAATATCTATATTATTGTCATCAGTGGCTACCAGGATTTTGAGTATTCCAGACAGGCTATCCGTGCCCGGGCAGTAGATTATATCCTAAAACCATTCAGCGCAGAAGATATCGTTCGCGCAGTAAAACAGGCAATTTCTGCTATTCAGGACGACTCCTTTACTGCAGACCAGATTCGGGAATCAGAAGCCTACAAAGAAGCCCTTCACTATGCACAGGATACCGAATTATTACAACAGATGATCCAAGGATATGAACCAGAAAATATAGAATTTACCTCCTCCCGGCTATCTTTTATTGGCACAAATTCTTCCTTGTATTTCGTCCTTTTGCAATCAGCTTCTCTTCTTTCAGAAGATGTAATCCAGAGCTTTTTTACCGATCATGAGTACAATGGACTGTGCCTGTATCTGCCCCATAAACATGCTGCTAACTTAGGTTTTCTCCTTCTATTTTTCCCGGAAAATATACCTTTACGTTCCAGAAATCTTCTGGAACACATTACAAATGAACTGGTATTTTTCCTTCATGCGCAAGGTGAAAATGTATCCTGTGGAGTCAGTCAGTTTCACCATACACTATTTCAGCTCCATCAGGCATACAAAGAAAGTATCCAGGCACTGAACCAGAAAACTCTTTTGGATAACCGCACTTTGTTTCTATCAGAGAATCCAACTACATCTGTTTCCGGCCCTGGAATCTGGTCGGAAGAGAACCAGCTTCTGTTTTATATCGAATCAGCACAAACAGAGAAAGTTCACCAGCTGACACGGGAACTTTTCACTTTTTACCGTACATTTTCCCAGGCTACGCTGGAAACGATCAAGTTCCATCTGCTTCGTTTCACCAGCCAGTTAAAACTGATGATGAACTTTTACGTGCCACAGATTTCTCCCAGTTCTAGAGATTCCAGCATACAGAATATGCTGGATACCATGTTCAGCTTGACGGAGTTAGAGGACTATTTTCTTCAGTTTTTTACCACCCTTGCTACATCTCTTCAAAAGGATAATATTTACTCTGATTCCGATATTGTAGTAAACGTAAAAACCTATATTGACCACAATTACCAGAAAGATATTTCTGTAGAATTTGTAGCCTCCTTGTTCCATATGAACCGCAGCTATCTTAGCCACATATTCAAGAAAAAACAGGGGCAGAGTTTCAAGGATTACCTGAATCTGGTTCGCCTTGAACACGCAAAAAGCCTGCTGAAACAAACAGATAAAAAAATCTACCAGATTGCAACTGCCGTAGGATACGACAATGTCCGCAGTCTGTACCGAGTGTTTAAGAAGATGGAACATACCACGCCGGAGCAATATAGAGGGGAATAAAACATTTATAAGCAATTTACTTTACAACACACCACTTTACAGCTTTTATTGATTCTGTTATGTATGATCTTGCACCTGTACGTACCGGTCGCAGGGGACATGCCACCAAACATGGAAAACGCCTTTCTGTTGAAACAGATTTTACGTTTTCCCGGTCTATGACAACTGAATTGGCAAAATATATCGCAAAATGGGGCGTGCAGATTGTGGGAATGATTGTGGGGGGCACGCTCTTAGCCTCAATGTTACTCTTCCTCAAACTCCAGATCCTTCCGGCTCATTTCCTCAATCAGCTCTCTCTTCATTTCAAAAAGCTTCGGAGAAAGATCTACATAAACCTTTTGCGGATTAGAAAAACGTCTGGACTCATCCCAGAGAGTATTCTGCTCCTTCTGGCAAATAGCACGAAGCTCCATAACAGATGGAGATGTATAAACACGTTTTCCTTCTTTAATAACCGGGACAAGAAGCTCACGAACCTCATAAGTTCCACCCAGAATTTTTGTTTTTTTCCAGGTATCTACCGGGTCAAATACCACCATAGTTTCATCTGGATTCATTTTCTCATCTGCCAGGCAAATCAGATCTGCCTTAATCTTACCTGTGGATTTGCTATAAATACGGTATACGGTCTTATTTCCCGGATTAGTTACTTTCACAGTATTCTCAGAAAGCTTAATCTTAGGAATAAACTCGCCTGTTTCAGAATCCTTCACAGCTGCAAGCTTGTAAACACCACCAAACGCCGGATTGTCATTAGCTGTGATCAGACGTGTTCCAACTCCCCATGAATTAATCTTGGCATCCTGCGCCTTCAGACTCTCAATCAGATACTCATCCAAATCGCTTGATGCGGAAATGGTGGCATCATCGAATCCGGCTGCAGACAGCATTTTATAAGCTTCTTTTGAAAGATAAGCAAGGTCACCGCTGTCAATACGGATACCATATTTTTTCAGCTGAATACCTTCTTCTCGCATTTCCTCAAATACACGGATAGCATTTGGAACGCCGGATTTCAACACATCATAGGTATCTACCAGGAGAATACATGCATCCGGATACATTCTGGCATAGGTCTTAAACGCAGTGTACTCATCCGGGAAGCTCATAATCCAGGAATGTGCATGGGTTCCCAGTACCGGCACGTCAAACATCTGTCCGGTCAGCACGCAGGAGGTTCCGATACATCCGCCGATCACCGCTGCTCCCTGGGCACGGCGAAGTCCAAATTCCATAATTCCGTCTCCCTTAGCAGCATAGCAAACACGGGCTGCTTTGGTAGCAATCAGGCTCTGATGGTTCATGATATTCAAAATAGCAGTCTCTACAAGCTGTGCCTCCATAATAGGCGCAACCACCTTCACCATAGGCTCTCTCGGGAAAATAACGGTACCTTCCGGGATTGCATAAATATCACCTGTAAAATGGAAAGCGCGAAGATATTCCAGAAAATCTTCTTCAAATATGGAAAGACTGCGCAGATATTCGATATCCTCATCTGTAAATCTCAGATTCTCAATATACTCAATCACCTGCTCCAGTCCGGCACAAATGGCAAAACCGCCTCCGCATGGATTATCACGGTAAAACATGTCGAAAACGACAGTCTGGTCAGTTGGGTTTTTAAAATACCCCTGCATCATGGTAAGCTCATAAAGATCCGTGAGCAGAGTCAGGTTATTTGCTCTCATGTTCATTCTCCTCATCAATAGGACCTGTCAGGCAGGTAATTATTTTGCTTGATTATATCATATTTCCCCTGAAATTCACAGGGCAAAGCAGTATTTTTTCCCGTAAAATCAAGGCTTCCAGTGAATTGAATAAATTTTTTTAAAAATTTTGAAAAAAGGGGTTGACTTTTATATATACGTTGATATATAATACAACATGTCGCAAGCGAGAAAACAACTTGCTAAAGCACATAGGGCTATCGCCAAATGGTAAGGCAACGGACTCTGACTCCGTCATTTCAAGGT
>OBAG01001707.1_pt1 | contig 12724 bp, 10 predicted proteins | sample 1517701 | NCBI WGS metagenome assembly OBAG01 (sample SAMN04571702, study PRJEB22368) | human gut metagenome | biome: human gut; material: stool | host: Homo sapiens | place: Luxembourg | collected 2012-09-07 | reverse complement strand
AACGACCGAGCGAAGGTAACGCACGCGCTCGCGCTCGTCGGAATGCAGGAGTTCTCCGCCAAGGGCATCGACACGCTCAGCGACGGTGAGAGGCAACGGGTGATGATAGCACGCGCCCTCGCGCAGGACACCCCCATCATCCTGCTCGACGAACCGACCGCATTCCTCGACCTGCCCAACAAATACGAAATCGGCCTACTCCTGCGCCGCCTCGCCCACGATGAAGGAAAATGCATCGTCTTCTCGACGCACGACCTGGCCATCGCACTGGAACTGTGCGACACAATAGCCCTGCTCGAAGGAGGACGGTTCCATTACGGCACGACCGACATGCTCGTCGAAAGCGGCGACCTGGGCAGGCTGTTCCGGGACACCGCCCTGACATTCGACCCGGATACCCGCAGCGTCAGGCTCCGCGGCGAATAGCAAGCCTTCCCCGCCGGCCTGCCCCCCGGCGGGGTTTTCATATTTGCGGGGAAATCGCTACATTTGCAGGCTACGAAACAAACAACACGGATAAACCATGTTCGAGAACTTAACCGACAGGCTGGAGAGGTCTTTCAAGATACTGAAGGGCGAAGGACGGATTACCGAAATCAACGTTGCCGAAACGCTCAAGGAGATACGCCGCGCGCTCATCGACGCCGACGTGAACTATAAGGTAGCCAAGACCTTCACCGACGAGGTAAAGCAGAAGGCCCTCGGCGCCAACGTGCTGACCGCCGTCAAGCCGGGGCAGATGATGACCAAGATAGTCCGTGACGAACTTGCCCTGCTCATGGGCGGTACGGCCTCGGACATCAATCTCGACGGCCGACCGGCCGTCATCCTCATCGCCGGCCTGCAGGGTTCCGGTAAGACCACCTTCTCCGGCAAGCTCGCCAACCTGCTGAAGAGCAAGCGAAGCCGCAGCGTCCTGCTCGTCGCAGGCGACGTCTACCGGCCTGCAGCCATCGAACAGCTGAAGATACTCGGCCAGCAGGTAGGCGTGGAGGTCTACACCGAAGAGGGCAACAAGAACCCGGTGGAGATAGCGGAGAACGCCATAAAATATGCCCGTGGCAAGAACATCAACACCGTCATCGTCGATACGGCCGGCCGCCTGGCGGTGGACGAAGCGATGATGGAGGAGATAGCGGCCGTCAAGAGAGCCGTCAAGCCCTCCGAGACCCTCTTCGTGGTGGATGCCATGACGGGACAGGATGCCGTGAACACTGCCAGAGAGTTCAACGAACGACTGGATTACGACGGCGTGGTGCTCACGAAGCTCGACGGCGACACCCGCGGCGGTGCAGCCATCTCCATCCGTTCGGTGGTCAACAAACCGCTGAAGTTCATCTCGTCGGGCGAAAAGATGGATGCCCTCCAAGTGTTCCATCCGGAACGCATGGCCGACCGTATTCTCGGTATGGGCGATATCGTGTCGTTCGTGGAACGCGCCCAGGAGCAGTACGACGAGGAGGATGCCCGCCGGCTGAAAAAGAAGATTGTCAAGAACCAGTTCGACTTCAACGATTTCCTCGACCAGATAGCCCAAATCAAGAAGATGGGCAACATGAAGGACCTGATGGGCATGATACCCGGTGTCGGCAAGGCCATCAGAGACATCGAGATTTCGGACGACATGTTCAAGCAGACCGAGGCCATCATCCACTCGATGACACCCGCCGAACGCAGCAATCCGGAAATCATCAACCCCAGCCGCAAGGAACGCATCGCCAAAGGGAGCGGAACGACGCTTGCCGAGGTAAACAAGCTGCTCAAACAGTTCGACCAGACGCGCAAGGTGATGAAGTCCGTCGCCACGATGAAGCCGGGTATGGCCAAAGGGCGCCGCAAGTAATCCGTACACGGAAGCCCGCCTGCCGCCGCACGGCGGAGTGCTGTACACACAACCCAACAGAACAATTCTCCATGGCGATATCGCCATGGAGAATTGTTCTATGAAGGCCGTTCCATCGGGCCACAGGCTTCCGGCGAAAACCGCCGTTTCCGTCAAAAACGCCTCCGCAGGTATCCTGAATCTGCGATAATTTGCTACTTTTGCCATAAAGGGAAGGGCACGATGCCTTCCGTAAAAAGAGAGCCCATGCAATTGACGGAAGAAGAACTGTTGGTGGAATCGGATGAAGACCTCGAGATAGGGGCGTCGCTTTCGGTCGGTCTCGACGACCGCAACCGCATGGTCGTTCAACTGGAGTACGTGTATTACGACGACCATCGGAGAGACAACACCCTGTATGCCCTCCTTGACCAGGAGGAGACGACAACGCTGGCGGACAGGCTGCACGTTTCGACCGCCGAGCTGCCGGCAACGCTGCGCAAGCATTTCGACGACCATCCCGTCCTTCCGCCTCCCTCCTATGTGAAAGGCCAGTTCAAAGAGGTACTCGATTTCCTCATCGACTGCGGCGCCCGCTACCGTCTGTACGAGACATAACGGTCCCTTACCGGCCACACCCATTCGATATTCGCAATAACTATGACAGACAAAAAAGAACGACCCGCACACGACGCATACGACATCGTCCCGGCCAAAGCGGCCGACTATCCGATGCTGGTCGACATTTGGGAGGCATCGGTCCGGGCGACGCACACGTTCCTCGCCGAAGCAGACCTGCAACGGCTCCGCAGCCGACTCGCTACGGACTATTTTCCCGCCGTCGAACTCCACATGCTTCTCACCGACGGCCGACCTGTCGGATTCGCCGGCCTGTCGGGCGACAACCTCGAAATGCTCTTCGTACATCCCGACTTTTTCGGCCGCGGACTGGGACGGGCATTGCTCTCCTTCGCCATCCGCGAAAAGGGGGTGACACGAGTGGATGTCAATGAACAGAACAAACGGGCGGAGGGCTTCTACCGGGCACACGGCTTCCGCACGACCTCGCGCGACGAAACCGACGCCGACGGACTTCCCTACCCCATACTGCACATGGCCCTGCGGCAGTAGCCGCAGTCCCCGGCCGCACACCCTCTGTTCTCCGGCGGCCGGCAAAGAGTTCCCGCCGCAACCGAAAAAAACGGATTCCGTGTACTCCGGTACATGCACCGTTACCGACACATATCCCCGAAGCCGCCCCTCCGGTCATTCCGGCACCGGACTGCAAACGGCAAAAACCCGCTCCGCCGTATCAATCTCCCGAAAATACGTTACCCTCTTCCGGTCTCCTGGTCGCACAAGGAGGACAACCCCGGCAATTAAACCGCTCGCCAACAGTATGTTCCATACATGAACCCGCATGGCACGACCGTTCCTTTCAAAAGAAAACTAAAAAATATAGTTTAAAAACTAAACATATTAGTTGCATACAAAATTCTTTTAGTTATCTTTGTTCCATACGACCGGGAACACCCGGGCTACCGGATTTCGACCGCATGAATTCCGGGGACAGGCCATCCGCCGGACACCGCTCCCGGCAAACCGCAAAAAGACGCACAGCCATGGAAAAACTGACACGCAGAGAAGAAGAAATCATGACCCGTTTCTGGGAACGGGGCGCCTTGTTCGTCAAAGAGCTGCAAGAGCTTTATGCCGAACCGAAGCCCCATTTCAATACGCTCTCCACCATGGTACGGGGGCTCGAAGCCAAAGGGTTCCTCTCTCACCGCGCCTACGGCAATACCTATCAATACTACCCGCTCGTCACCGAGGAACAGTTTCGCAGCGGCACGCTCCGGGGCGTCATCAGCAAATACTTTCACGACTCCTACTTAAACGCCGTATCGACCCTCGTCCGCGAGGAGAAAATCTCCGTGGAAGAACTGCGGGAACTGATAGAAAGAATAGAAAAAGGAAAGGAATAGCCATGCAAGCGTTTATTTGGTATCTGCTCAAGGTCGGCATTTGCCTTGCGGCATTCTGGCTGCTTTACAGGCTCCTCCTCAGCCGCGACACCTTCCACGGCCTCAACCGGGCGGTACTCCTCGCCTCGACGGTGCTCGCCTTCCTCATTCCGGCCGGATTCATCACCCTTCCCGCCGACGCCCCCGGCCCCGAACCCTATACCGCCATCACCCCCATCGGAGACGAATTCCGAACCGACCGTATCCGAACGGTTCCGACACCCGAACCGCTCGCGGAGCCACAGGCGGCGGAACCGGACAAGCCCGTATCCGCCGAACACCGCCCGCTCCTCCCGACGCTCATCGCCTGCCTCTTCTGGAGCGGTGCGGCGGTCTCGCTGCTGCGCATGCTGGCCTCCGTCACCGAAATCCTCCGAACGGTACGCGCCGGCGAACGGACGCGCCTCGACAGGCATACCGTGCTCGTACATACAGCGGACCATACCGTACCGTTCAGCTGGATGCGCTACATCGTCCTCCCGCGCAGCGACTGCGGGAACCACGAAGAACAGATTATAGCCCACGAACGGGCACACCTCCGCCTCGGCCACTCCTGGGATTTGCTTCTGCTCGACGCGGCGGGATGTCTGCAATGGTTCAATCCCTTCATGCGGCTCCTGAGACGGGAGCTGCAGGACATACACGAATACGAAGCGGACCGCGCCGTACTGCGGGCCGGATTCAATCCGAAAGAATACCAAATGCTTCTGATAAAGAAGGCCGCCGGCGCTGGCCGCTATTCCGTTGCCGACGGCCTCGGTCACAGTAACCTCAAAAAAAGAATTACCATGATGCTCAAAAAAGATTCCGAGTCACGCGCCCGCTGGAAAGTCCTCGCCATGCTGCCGCTCGCATGCCTCGCCCTCACCGCATTCGCCCAAAGGGAATGCGGCAAAGATAACATTATTTACACGGACGAATCCCATATCACCCTGGAGTATCCATCCGCAGAAGGCACCGTATCGAAGCAACTCCATGTTCTTTTCAACGATAGCAAAACCCCTGCACGATACCTTTGCGCCGATTTAAGTTTCAACCGTTTCGCCGACATACACACGGCCACACTCACTGTGCGACCGACGAATTGGACCGACCGGACCTACAACCCCAACCGTTTCTACATCGCCCTTGACCGAACAAGAGAACCGAAAGCGTACGACGATATCTTCGATATCGTCCGGGAATATGCGCCGGAACTCTATGCGACCATTCCGACCGAATATCTGCAATACCCCATCCCATCGGAACTGCGATTCAACAAAGGCTGGTACACCCTGCAGCTCCACATAGGAGGCGGAGATACCAAGAACACCCTGCAGCAATATAATAACATCATTACTCTCGAATCCGAAGCCAAAGAGGACGGAAATCCGGCGCTGCAATACACCTACGTAACCATTCCTACCCAGACGATACGCATGGATACGGAAGGAAACTCCTATATCGACGATACACCTATCCCCTTCGCACAACTGGAGAACGCCTTGCTTACCCGGTTTGCCGAACAGGGAGTGCTTCTCTCCGACGAAGACGTTTTCTTTAACAACCTTTATGTTATCACCGACGATAAGACCCAATGGAAAGACTTTCTGCGCATCAAAACAGCCCTTGAAAAGGACAGCGACTACCTATGGTCTGTAGGACTCGCCGATGACATGAGTTTTTGGGGTGGAGTCAACCAGCATATCGAAACCTCTCCTTATCTATCGTATCCGCAAGCTTCTGGAATACACGTCCCCTATTATGCCTATTTCAACCCTCAAGGGTCGGTTGAAGCAGCACGCAATCACCTGATAGAAATAACAGTCACAGGCAACGACATTGCCGTGAACGGAAAAAAGAGCCGCCTTCAAAGACTCTCCCGAGACCTCATGCGGGAAGCGGAACGGAACGGCTTTCCGATGAGCGAAATGACGATAGGCATTTGGCCTGCCCACAATGCGGAAGTCGGCACGGTGCAGGCAGCCAAATACGAAGCGAGCCGACTGGTGCCCAAATACCTCGTACTGGTCGTCGAGGATTACGGCAAGGGCGGAGAAATCGTCCGGGTAAACGGACAGTCCTGACCGTTCCCGCCGATATTCGGAACGACTTCAGTTTGTGTTGCCCCTTCAGGGAAGCGGTTTCCCGCATGACGCCGAGACGGCATATCGGGAACGAACGCCCCGGCGGATTGATACGGTCTGCCGGGGCGTATTTGCCGGGACAACCGTACGGTCGGCGACACACCCGAAGAGTGCACGTACTTACCCGTTCCGCGTCGGACCGACACGAAACACCGCACGGCAAGGAAATACGGACTCGGACCGCCGTACCGGCGACACGCAGTCCGTTCCGCATCGGCAAAACCTCCATGCAGGTCCCGCAGGACAATCGTGCGGAACGACCGCATCGCTCCCGGCAAATGCAGGATTCAGCGCTACGAAAGCATCCCATACCCCGTGCAGCTGAACCGATACGCGATACGCGTACCATCGGAACGCTACCGCAACCACAGTTGTTAACGGAACAACCCGGAACAATGACCGGAACGCAACAACGGCAGGCAAACGCTATATTCCGTGCGACAGCGGCGGCGGAACCGCACCCGAAAGGTCCGCTCCGCCCCACTCCTGCGCGATGTAATCGAGCGTGGCGTTGATTTCGTCCACATCGGTCAGCGTGACCAGCCGCAGCCGGGTGGGCTTGAAATCGGGCAGTCCCTTGAAATAATTGGACAGATGGCGGCGCATCTCCAGCACTCCGACCCGTTCGCCTTTCACCGCGACCGACTTGGCCAAATGCCGTTTGGCGATTTCCACCCGTTCGCAGACGGAGGGTTGCGGAAGCAGTTCGCCCGTATCGAGGTAGTGCCTTATCTCGCGAAATATCCACGGGCGGCCATAGGTGGCACGTCCTATCATCACCCCGTCCACGCCGTAGCGGTCGAACGCCTCCGCCGCCCGCTGCGGCGAGTCGATGTCGCCGTTGCCTATGACGGGTATCTTCATCAGCGGATTGTTCTTCACGCGTCCTATCAGCGTCCAGTCCGCCTCCCCCGTGTACATCTGGGCCCGCGTGCGGCCGTGGATGGTGAGCGCGGCGATGCCCGCGTCCTGCAAACGCAGGGCTATCTCCTCGATGTTCCTGTGCTCCTCGTCCCAGCCCAGACGCGTCTTCACCGTCACCGGTACCTTCACCGCCTCCACAATCCGCCGTGTCATCTCCACCATCAGCGGCACGTCGCGCATCATACCGCTCCCGGCTCCGCGGCCCGCTATCTTGCGGACAGGACAACCGAAATTGATGTCGATGACATCCGGACGGGCCGCCTCGGCGATGCGGGCCGATTCGACCATCGGTTCTATCAGATGACCGTAAATCTGTATTCCCACCGGACGCTCCCCGTCGCTGATATTGAGTTTCGCCACCGACTTCGCCCCTTCGCGCACGAGCCCGTCCGAGGAGATGAACTCCGTATAGACCATGTCCGCCCCGAAACCCTTGCACATGTAACGGAACGAGGGGTCGGTCACATCCTCCATCGGTGCGAGGAAGAGGGGCCGCTCGCGGAATTCTATCCCGGCTATCTTCATTTTCGCATGCTATTTACCGGTACAAAGATAATCCGCCGGGCGGTAAAAAGGAAAAATGCGTATCTTTGTCTTTCAATCCGCCGCGACAGCGGACGAACAGATTTCCGACATGAACATAGAAAACTACATCGAACAGGCCGCCGCCCGCGCAGTGGAACGCCTCTACCCGCAGGCCGCCGGCGCCCCCATCCAGATACAGCGTACCCGCAGGGAGTTCGAGGGCGACTATACGCTCGTGGTATTCCCCCTGCTCAAGACGAGCCGCAAGGCACCCGAAGCCACGGCAGCGGAGATTGGCGAGGCACTCGTTGCCGGCGACAACGGTATCGAATCGTACAACGTAGTCAAAGGCTTCCTGAACATGACGCTGCGCCGCAGCTTCTGGAATGAGAAAATTGCGGAAATCGCGTCGGACGACCACTTCGGATACGGAGAACCGACCGGCCGCACCGTCATGGTGGAATATTCATCGCCCAACACCAACAAGCCCCTCCACTTGGGGCACATCCGCAACAACCTGCTCGGTTATTCGGTAGCGGAGATTCTCAAGGCCAACGGCAACCGGGTCATCAAGGCCAACCTCGTGAACGACCGCGGCATCCACATCTGCAAAAGCATGCTGGCATGGCAGAAGTTCGGCGGCGGGGAAACGCCCGCCTCGAGCGGCATGAAGGGCGACCAGGAAAATACTACGTGGAATTCGACCGCCACTACAAGGAGGAGGTCCGAGAGCTCGTCGCACAGGGCCAGAGCGAGGAAGAGGCGAAGCGCAATGCTCCCATCATGCGCGAGGCGCAGGAGATGCTGCGCCGCTGGGAGGCGAAAGAGCCGGAAACCTATGCCCTGTGGGAGACCATGAACGGCTGGGTGTACGACGGCTTCGACAAAACCTACGCCGCGCTGGGCATCGACTTCGACAAGACCTATTACGAATCGCAGACCTACCTGCTGGGCAAGGAGCTGGTGGAAGAGGGACTCCGCAAAGGGGTCTTCTACCGCCGTCCCGACAACTCGGTGTGGATAGACCTCACCGCCGACGGGCTGGACGAAAAGCTGCTGCTGCGCGGCGACGGGACTTCGGTCTACATGACGCAGGACCTCGGCACGGCCTACCGCCGTTTCGAGGACAACCGCCTCGACGAACTCATCTACGTGGTGGGCAACGAGCAGAATTACCACTTCCAGGTCCTCAAACTCGTACTGAAAAAGCTCGGCTACGAGGCATGGAGCGACCACATCTTCCACCTCTCCTACGGCATGGTGGAACTGCCCGAAGGAAAAATGAAGTCGCGCGAAGGAACGGTCGTGGATGCCGACGACCTGATTGAAGATATGGTATCGACCGCCATGGAGATGTCGCGCGAACTGGGCAAGCTGGACGACGCCACCCCCGAAGAGGCCGCCGACATCAGCCGCATGGTGGGACTCGGAGCACTCAAATACTTCATTCTCAAGGTTGACCCCAAGAAGACCATGCTTTTCGACCCGCGCGAATCCATCGACTTCAACGGCAATACAGGGCCTTTCATCCAATACACCCATGCACGCATCTGCTCGGTGCTGCGCAAGGCCGGAGAGGCCGGCATCGTCTATGCGAACGACCATGCCGACGTACCGCTCGTAGCAGAGGAGACTGAACTCATCAAGACGCTCGACGAATTCCCGGCCACTGTGCGGCAGGCGGGCGACACCTATTCGCCCTCGGTCATTGCCAACTATATCTACGACCTGGCCAAATCATACAACGGCTACTATCACGACCACTCCATCCTGCGCGAGGAGAACGAGGCCGTCCGTGCTTTTCGGCTTCGCCTGAGCTGCGAGGTGGCCCGCGTCATCCGGCGCGGCATGCGCCTGCTCGGCATCGAAGTCCCGGAAAGAATGTAAAACACAGATGCCGTCCGGAAAAAGGCAGCCGGGGAACAGTTCCGTTGTTCCCCGGCTGCCTTTTTCGGTTCCGGACACCGGATGTCCGTTTCCCATTCTTTATTGTGAAAAAGCCCCTCTCGCGTCCTCCGGGAGACTCCGGCACGTCAGAATTCCCCGTTGAACGCCTTGGCCATCTGTTCGGCCATCTGGTCGAGTCCCTGCTGCAACTTGGACCCTATCATCATCTTCATCACCATGTTGAGCTTGGCATGCAGCACCAGCCGCATACGCGTATCGTAATCGCCCACCTGCTTGAGCTGTATCCAGAACGTAAAATCGAGCGGCGAACGTTCGTCGCCGGTCACCTTGACATAATCATTCGGTACCTTGTCCACCATCCGCAGACGCATCGTCATCCCCTTTACCTTGAACGAACAGCTCGTCTCGTCCGCCGTCCAATCCTCGACATGTCCCTGCACGACGGGGGTAAAATTGTTGAAGTCGCTGATTACCGAATAAATCTGCTCCGCCGGACGGCGTATCTGCTGTTGCCGGCTTTCGTATTTTTCCATAAAATTTGCAGTATTGCGCTTTAATGCGTTATTTTGCAACAGATTAAAAGCCCATGCAGATAATCTGGTACGAAAATAAAGCATTGGTATTCAAATCGGGTGATGCCGAAGCGGACATTCCCTGCGTTCGCGGCGGCACAGGCTCCGACTTGAGCCCCGCAAATTTGCTGCAAAAATTCGACAATAACAACATCCTCTACGTATTGTCGGAGAACCCCCGACACGCCTTCGAAACTTTCCTCAACCACACGACCGTCGTGGAGGCCGCCGGCGGAGTCGTCGAAGACGGCACCGGGCGCATCCTCATGATGCGGCGACGCGGTTGGTGGGACCTTCCCAAAGGACACGTCGAAAAGGGAGAAAGCCATGAAGAGGCCGCCCTGCGCGAAGTGGCCGAAGAGACGGGGCTGCGGCAGGTGCGGCTGCTCGGTCCGCTGACGACGACCCGGCACTTTTACCGCATGCACGGACGCTGGGAGACAAAATGCACCTGGTGGTACGGGATGCGCTGCGAGGGAGACGAAACGCCCGTTCCGCAGACCGAGGAGGATATCACGGAAACAAGATGGATGCAGGGTACGGAGCTGTGGCAGGCGGTTGCCGGCAGCTACGGAACGATACGGGAGGTCTTCGACGCCTGGACGAAAAAGGAGTGACTCCCCACCGGCGAACGGCGGACGGGACATGGGAAACAACCACAAAACGAACAACAAATACCAAGGGAAAATGAAATTCACAACGAAAACACTGGCGTTACTTATGGCAGCAGCGGTAACAGTATCCTGCTCGGGCGACGGTTCCCGCAAGAACCAAATCGTACCGCTCGACATCGACAGCAACATGACCGAAGCCGAAATCCGGGCGGGAATACTCACTCCGGAGGTCATGTGGAAAATGGGACGCGTGGGCGAGAGCGTACTGTCGCCCGACGGCAAGAGCGTGGTTTACAGCGTGACATGGTATAACATGCAGGAGAACCGCGGCCTGTCACACCTCTATCTCATGCCCTCGGAGGGCGGCGAGCCCCAACAGCTCACCGTCGATGCGGTCTATGACCACTCGCCCCAGTGGAGTGCCGACGGCAAGACCATCTACTTCCTCAGCGACCGTACCGGCGAAGGTCAGATATGGGCCATCGGTACCAACGGCAAGAGGATACATCAGGTATCCGATATAAAAGGCGGCATCGAAGGATTCGGCATCGCCCCGAAAGGCGACCATTTTTATTACGTACAGAACGTACACGTAGCCGACATCGAATCGAAGGACGTCTATCCCGACCTCGACAAATCGAAAGGCCTCATCTACAACGACCTCATGACGCGCCACTGGGACTATTGGGACAGGGGTTACTACAAACACGTATTCGTCGGCAAATTCGACGGCAAGGAGGCCCATGCCGGCAAGGACATCATGCCCGGCGAAGCATGGGACGCACCGCTGGCCCCCTACTTCGACATGAAGGAAATCTCGTGGAACAACGCCGGCACGCAGCTCGCCTACACCTGCAAGAAGATGACCGGTACGAAATACGCACAGTCCACCGATTCGGACATCTTCGTCTACGACGTGGCGAAAGGTACCGTCACCAACATCAACAAGGCAGGAACCCCCGACGACCCGCGCCTGAAAATCGCCCCGGCTTTCCCCGGCTACGACAAATACCCTGTATTCTCGCCCGACGACCGTTACATTGCCTTCCAGAGCATGCGCCGTCCGGGTAACGAATCGGACAAGGACCGTCTCTTCGTATGGGACAGCACGGACGGTTCGTTCCGCGACCTGACCGAAGCCTTCGATTACAACTCCTACAATCTCGTATGGAAAGATAACGGCACCATCCTCTTCCTTTCGCCCATCGAAGCCACCCGCCAGCTCTGCTCGGTGAATGTCGAGGGCATACCTGCCGTAGAGGTCATCACGCGCGGCGACCACGACATCACCGCCTTCACCTATTCCAACGGCGTATGCGTCGCGGAAAAGGTGAGCATCTCGCAGGGAACGGAGCTCTACCGCGTGGACAACGGCGCCCTCAACCAGCTGACCTTCGTGAACAAGCACATTTACGACAACGTGAAGATGGGCGAAGTACAGAAACGCTGGATAGCGACCACCGACGGCAAGAAGATGCTGACATGGGTGATACTTCCCCCCGACTTCGACCCGAACCAGAAGTACCCCACCCTGCTCTATTGCCAGGGCGGCCCGCAGGACGTGGTGAGCCAGTTCTGGAGCTACCGCTGGAACTTCCAGCTCATGGCCGCCCAGGGCTATGTGGTCGTAGCCCCGAACCGCCGCGGCGTACCTTCGTTCGGACAGGAGTGGCTCGACCAGATTTCGGGTGATTACAGCGGCCAGAACATCCGCGACTACCTCAGCGCCATCGACGACGTAGCCCGGGAACCGTGGGTAGACCGCGACCGTCTCGGATGCGTCGGCGCAAGCTACGGCGGTTACTCGGTATATTACCTCGCCGGGCAGCACGAAGGCCGGTTCAAGGCATTCATATCGCACTGCGGCATCTTCGACTTCGACAGCATGTACGGCTCGACCGAGGAGCTCTTCTTCATCAACAACGATTACGGCGGCCCCTACTGGGACAAGGAGAACGCCGTGGCACAGCGTTCCTACGCCCACTCGCCGCACCGCTTCGTACAGAACTGGGATACTCCTATCCTCATCATCACGGGCCTCAACGACTTCCGTATCCCCTATACCCAGAGCCTGGAGGCCTTCACGGGCGCACGAGTACAGGGCATACCGGCCCGCTTCGTAGCGTTCGAAAACGAAAACCATCAGGTTTTCCAGCCCCAGAATTCGCTCGTATGGAACCGCGAATTCTTCGGCTGGCTCGACAAATAC
>OBAG01001700.1_pt1 | contig 12764 bp, 14 predicted proteins | sample 1517701 | NCBI WGS metagenome assembly OBAG01 (sample SAMN04571702, study PRJEB22368) | human gut metagenome | biome: human gut; material: stool | host: Homo sapiens | place: Luxembourg | collected 2012-09-07 | reverse complement strand
CCCCCGCCAAAGCAAAAACCCTTTTGACAGTGTGTTTTCCTAATAGGAGTTAATCATATTAAAATCATCTTTAAAATATTGCTTTAGTTGGTTTTCTTTTATTGTTTCACCATCTTTATTTTTATTGATTTTTTCTTCTGTCCATTCTTCACCATTATCTTTAATTGCACCTGAGAATGCAACTAACACATCTAAATCATTGTAGTTATGCTCTTGGATATATCTTTTGAACTCAAACAGGTATCTTACTGCATGTAATCTTGATGCAGTAACAACCATCGCTTTTGCACGACCGCCAATTTTATTTTTTGTAACATCCATAAAATGCTCAATCATAATAGCTGTTTTTTGAGCAATATTATGAGGGTGAAGACTTTGGAACCTATTTACAGCCTTTGCCCCTTTTACCTTATCATATTCAGGATCACCTTTAATCTTTTTAGCGATATGATAATACTGCTTATAAGTTGTATAATTTGCTAACACATCATGGATAAACCCTTCTTCTATCGCCTGTCGCATTGAATAAATATGGAAAGCTCTGTATTTACTGTCTTCGCATTTATGTCCAAACACCTGCAAAGTTTTGTTTTTTGGAGTTGCGGTAAAAGCAAAGAAAGACAAATTCTTATGAGTTCCGTGAGTTGAAATATCTTTTACCAAAGCATCTTCATAATCTTCTTGTTGGCTTTCTTCTTGTGCTTCTTCTCTTGCAAACTGTTCTAATATTTCTTCATTATCTCCGAGTGCTTCTTTTAATTTTTTTGCAGCAGTACCGGTTTGAGAAGAATGAGCTTCATCAACAATAATCGCAAATTTTTTACCTGTTGATTCAACTTCCTGATAAATAAACGGGAATTTCTGCAACGTTGTAATAATAATCTTAACCCCGTCATTTATTGCATCTTTCAATTCCTTTGAACCTTTTTTGACAGGTCTTACAACACCTGCAACATGGTCAAATTGATAAATTGTATCCTGTAACTGACTATCAAGAATTTTTCTATCAGTTACAACAATGATTGAATTGAAAATTGCCTCATCATTTTTATCATGCAAACCCGAAAGTCTGTGAGCAAGCCAAGCTATTGAATTTGATTTTCCTGAACCTGCACTGTGCTGAATTAGATAATTCTTTCCGCTTCCGTTTTCTCTAACATCTGCTAACAGCTTTGTTACAACATCTAATTGGTGATAACGAGGAAAAATCATTGTTTCTTTATGCTTGATAACTTTTCCTTGCTTGTCTTTGACATCTTCTTTTTGCAAATGCATGTATTTATGCAAAATCTCTATTAAAGAATCTTTTGTAAGAACCTTTTTCCAAAGATAAGATGTTATATAATCATTTTCAACAGGAGGATTTCCTTTCCCTCCGACATTCCCTGCGCCATTTGAACCTTGGTTAAATGGTAAGAAATACGTTGCAGGTCCTTCTAATTTTGTTGTCATAAATACGTTATACAAATCAACCGCAAAATGTACCAAAACTCTTTGCTTAAACTCGAACAACTTGTCTTTTGTTGCCCTGTCAAACTTATACTGCTTAATAGCATTTGTTGCATCTTGTCCTGTAAATTGGTTTTTCAATTCCATTGATACAACAGGAATCCCGTTCAACAAAAGCACAATATCAATACTTCTTTCATCCAACAATGAAAACTTCATCTGTCTTGTGCAATGCAAAATATTTTGAGAATATAATTTCAAAGTGTCAGGATTAAGCGAGCTTTCAGGCTTGAAATAACATATATTGAATTTCACTCCTCTATCTTTAAACCCGTGTCTTAATACCTGCAACAAATCAGTATCTCTGATTTCATCTTGCAAGCGTTTTAAAAGAGCTTTTTCAGGCTCAACAGGGTAATTATTACAATGTTTTTCCCACGCACGAGGTTGCGTAGTCTTAATGAACCTTAAAAAAGTATCTTCATCTAAAGCGGTTGCACGGTTAAAAGCCTCAGGTGAGCCTTTTTCATAACCGCCCTCAGTAATCAAATAATTTTCAATCGCTTCTTCAAAATTCTTCTCTTTTAATAACGTATCTTGCATTTATTAATCCTTAATTTTTAAATCTTTTCGTATTGCTTCAATTAAAAAATCATTTCTTTTATCATAACCATCCTTATTAACACCTTTTAGCAAGTCATTTACAAAATTGTAAAATTCATCTGTAATTGACTGATTTGCGTAAATGTGTGCTTCGGGTCTTATATCATTATATTTTATTCTTAGTTCTTTACAAATATGACCCTGTTTAACCTCGTTCCAACGACCCATAAAATCCGTAATTAATTTTTGCATTTTAATATAAGTTTCTTCTTTTTTTCTCTTATAATAAATTTTTTCTTCACGTCTATATCTTAAAAAATCAAGAAACCAAGTTGTACCACAAGAAATAATTGCGCCAAGCAAGACTAACAAAAACTCTTTCATTTACGCAACCACCTTTCTTTTTCCTGTAACGCATTCGTAGATTAGTGATTTTTTGTACTCAACCAATTTTTCAATCAGTTTTTCTTTATCCTCAATAGTTTTGTCTATCTCGGAACATTTTTTGTTAAGGTAAGAAATAATTTGTTTTTGTTCGGTAACGTTAGGCAATATTACTAAAATTCTTTTTAGTGAATCTAAACCTATATTTGATTGTGTATTAGAGTTTACATATTGCATAATTTCGTTAGTAAAAATATCTGATTTTAAGTAATAAAATATAAATTTCCCTAACACTTTAGTATTTAAAGGTCTTATTGTAAGACAAGAATAAGAAACTAAAAATTCTTTAGAAATATCAACATAACATAGTGTTCCTATAGTTGCATATCTTGCAAAGATAATGTCATCTTTTTGTGGATGTATTTTTGTTGCCAAATCAATATAATCTTCTGAAGATATTTTTTTACAAATATCAAAATTGATTTGTGATGCACACTCTTTCAAATCACCAGTCATAAGATAAGGATATCCGATATCTACTGAATTAGGCATATAGTGGTCAACATCTGCTATTTTTGAAATGCAATTTTTAAACTTTATGATTTCCCAATGCTGCGGGATTTGTCCGATCCATTCGATGCCGGAATCTTTCATTGGAGCTGATTTATCCAAGCCTTTTGTAACAGATTGTGTAATTATAGATTGTTTGTATTCTTTTAATTTTTCAATTACCGACTTTTGTTTTTCAATCGTTTCATCAATCGCCCCACACTTCCGATCCAAATACCCAGCTATCGACTCTTGCTCTTTGACATTAGGATATGGGATATAAATATTTTTCATTGAAGACCATTTTGTTGACCATAAATCATCAACAATACCTGTCCCCCAACGATAAAACTCATCCGCAAAGCATTCTGATTTAAAAGTAAAATTATAATATTGATTAACCATGTTTTTACGAGGAGTTAGAACAGTGTTTATTAATGAAACCGACCCCGTATAATCTGAAATTCCACATGAACCTCTACGGTCAGAACGACTATTTATTACAAAATCATTTTGCCTAACTAATTTTCGATTATCTCCATTATCCGTTTTTGCAGCATTTTCTAATTGTGGAACTATTCCATTTTTAGTAACCGAAAGAGGCTTGAACTCTTTATCACTAACTTTTTCATTCCGTTCTTGGTAAATTTGCCCTATCTTATTAATATTCCAACTCTCGGGTATTTCCCCAATCCACTCAATACCTGAATCTTTATATTTGTCATATCGGTTTGTTGTGTTCATTTTTAGCATATCAACCTATTTCTTATTTACTCAATAATACATCTTGTGCTTTAAGTATTTTTATTGGCTTAGAAATTTTTTCAACTCGGTTCCATTGATAAAATTCAATGTCAGAATTGTTTTTTACTATTACACCTTTTGATATAGGTCTAATTAACAAGACTTGGCTATTATTATCTAAAGTTACCATAGTTACGGTATTATTAAAATTTTCTACAAATGCACAATGCCCCAAAATTCCACTAATTGTAGAAACAATAATTACACTCCAAAAAATTATATCAATAAAACATTTACTAAATAAACTAATTAAGCACCAAAAAGCATATAGCAAAATAATTACCCAAGATAAGAATAACGATATTCTATATAAATAGATATAAACTGGTATTATAGCAGTAATTAACATTAACAAATATAAAACAAATATTGTAATGTCAATAAAAGAAAAACGTTTAAATCTTTTATTTATACTGGAAATTTCTCGTTTTACATTTAATATTTCTTTTTTGGTACTTATTGAAACTGTTTTATATCTAAATGCAAATAAAATAAATTTTTTTATGTTTATTCTAACTAAGAATATCCAATTATTTATCGAAGCTTTAACAGTATTATACAGTTCATGATTCTTAATTAAAAAAATTAAACCAATAAAGAAATATGCATAAAAAGTTGTTAATGGTGCAGTTCCTTCATAGTAATCTTGTAACTCTAGTAATGAAGCGTATTTTATTCCAATATTCGAAAAATATCCTAAATTAAAAATAAAGTTTAATAAGAGGAATAAAAAAGCAGATATTGTAATTAATTTTAGAATTAAATCTACACTAATTTTATCTAGTTCTTTCATAATTAATTAAATATCTCCTCTTTATTTGTAAATTGATTCAGCGGATCTGCTAACTCTATTTTATATTCACTCAAATTATTTCTATCACAGAAGTTATTGAAATAATTTATAAACCAATCATGTTTTTGTTGAATCTTAGCATCCATATTCCGCTCTTGCTGCAAGTGATTTTCATAATTATATTTTGTCAATTTCAAATGTGCCTCTAAATCATCCGCAATATCAAACATTTGTAAAAAATCAAGAAAAGTTTTTTCGTCTGAATCTTTCATAAAAATATCTTTTAATACATAACCGTTTTGTAATTCTATATTATCAATTATTTTCAATAATTCCTTATCTTTAGTAATTACTCTTGGATAAATCGCTTCTTTACTTTCTTCAATGTATGTTTCAACTAAACCTTGTCCACAAGTAAAATTAATTTCTTTATCAATGTATAATTCACCAAATTTAATAGATCCTCTTAGGAAAAACCCCCTTGCTAAAGCTAGTGTTTGTAAACATAAAACATATAAAATTAAATAATGACACTTATTAATACGGTCTTCTGTAGATTTCGCATTTGAAGTATTGTAAGCAACTACAATATTATCAGAAAAGCATATAATATCTAAAGGAGCTTTTACCGCCATAGTTGCTTCAGATCCTTTTTTAGCCTCTTCTATAAAATCATGAAGTAAGGATAAATACATACTTCTTTTTTTCGGATCTAAACAGAGCATTTTATTCTTAATTCCTAAAACATCTAAATTGGCAATTAAATATTGTGAAGGTTTTATTAGTTTTAAAGAATTATTTTGCTGCATCAGCTACCTCGCTATTTTGATATAAAATATCGTCGATTTCATTTTGTGATATGAAGCTGTAATCAACTGAACCCATTTGCTGTTGTCGGGAATTATACAAATTGAAATATGATATTGCCCACATGATTTTTTGTCTTACTTTTTCATCTTTTGAATCTGTTTTTAGTTTTTTCAACAAATGGTGTTTATAAGAGACATTATCATAGACTCTACTAAAAATAAAACTATCCAAACACCAGACACCATCTTTATCTTGGTAAAAATACTGAGAATTTGCTTCTTTTATCGAATTTTGAACAACAATACGAGGATAAATTGCAATTTTTTCTTCGAGATTTATTGCTTCAATAAGAGCTTTTCCATAAACAAAAACATTGCTATCATCTTTATAAAACTCACCCTCTGATATACCACCTCTTATCAAATAGCCATGTCTTAAAGCATTGTTATAAATATTACCCGTTAAGTTAATAATTTTCTCAATTTTTGCAACTCTATTAGGATCATCTTTTTCTATTTCAACAGTGAGAAGAATATTATCAGAAAAAATCTTTATACCGATATCTTTTTGTGTAACAATATTTGTAAAGTCAACAGAATTAAGGGCATCATTGTATATTGATTTTAAATCTATTAAAAATGTGCCATCTCCATTTTTCATATATTGTTTTGCCCCTAAAAAATCAAGGTATGCAATGCAATAATTGGAGAATTTTATATCTAATACTAGGTTAATAAATTCATTAGGCACTAAAAATCTCCTCTAAACTTCCATCTAAAGATTTTTCCAACTCCAATATTTCAGACATTATTTCTTCTGATGGTCTTGGCGGAACGTATTTATAAAAATATCTTGTGAATGGGATTTCATATCCGATTTTGGTTTTCTTTTCATCAATCCAAGCATCAGGTGAATAAGGTAGAACTTCTCTTTTGAAATATTCTTGGATATCTTCTTTTAGCGGAACATTTTCTGTATCACGCAAGCCTGGATCTGCAACCGGTTTACCTGACTTTTTGATAATGTTTCCGTTTTCATCTTTTTGCGGACGTTCTACAACTATTTTAGAATAGCCAAACTCCTCATTATCAAAGATTTTGCTAACATCAGATTCTTTAAAATCGGCATAGATTCGAGTTATTTCATCTATATAATGTTTTGGGATGTCGTTTCTCTTATTTCCTAAAGATTTTCTACGCTTTTCATACATCTGATTAGCATTGATTAATTGGACTTTTCCTTTTCTAAAGCTTTCCTTTTTATTGTTTAGAACCCAAATATATGTCGCAATACCTGTGTTATAAAAAATATCGTTAGGGAGTGCAATAATCGCTTCTAAAAGGTCATTTTCAAGGATATAGCGTCTGATTTCAGAAGGGCCTGAACCTGCATCACCAGTAAACAGAGGAGAGCCGTTATGTATAATTGCGACTTTTGAGCCTGTATCTTTCATTTTATGAATTGCTGTTTGCAAGAACAGCATCTGTCCGTCACCAACCGCTGGAAGTCCTGCACCAAATCTTCCTGCTGCTCCAAGTTTGGCTTCTTTTTCAACTGCTTTTTTATCGTTTTTCCATTCTCGACCAAATGGAGGGTTAGACAAGATGTAATCAAATTTTTCACCTATAAACTGGTCATCGGAAAGAGTATTGCCGTTCTTAATCTTATCCGCATCATTACCTTTGATTAGCATATCCGCTTTGCAAATTGCGAAAGTTTCGTCATTAATTTCTTGTCCAAATGGTAACAGTTGAGCAGAACTGTTAATCTTTTTCAAATAATCTTCTGCAACAGATAGCATGCCACCTGTTCCGCAAGCAGGGTCATAAATCGTTTTAGCAATATTTTTTGTCAAAATATCACTATCGTTATTAAATAAAATGTTTACCATAAGTTCAATAACTTCTCTTGGTGTATAGTGTTGTCCTGCATCTTCATTGTGGGCTTCTGAGAAACGTCTGATTATCTCTTCAAAAATATAACCCATTTCAAGATTGGAAATTTTATTAGATGCAAGTCTGCCTTTGGTGTTGTAAATTCTTGGATAACGATAAACAAAAGATTCTTTTCTGCAAGAGTTGTTATCTCCTGATCAAACTTGAACTTCTCTATAATTTCTCGGACATTTTTTGAAAAACCGTTCAGATAGTTACGGAAATTCGCTTCAATACTATCAGGTGCATCAAGCAGGGTTTCAAATGTGTATTTGCTTGTATTATAAAACTCATAGCCTGCTGCTTTTTTAAGAAAAACTTCACGCATAGGCAAATCAGGAGCCATAGAATTATGTTTAGCAAGCACTGCTTCTTTTGTATCTGCTAAAATACAATCAAAACGTCTAATAACAGTCAGCGGAAGTATAACTTTCCCATATTCATGAGGCTTATACACACCTGTTAATTTATCAGCTATAGCCCATATCAAATTGGCTTTTTCATTTACATTTGCACTCAAACTCATACACCAACTCCTTTGATAAGTTTTATTTTAACATGAAAAATAACATTTATTGGTATTTTGCGTATTATTACAAGTATAAATTTTGAATTTATACTTGATTTATTTTTGGGGTTGAGTGATGAATACGACACCTAAAAAAGGAGGTCGTATGAGTAAAAGCAAGAAATACAAGATTAAACAAAAAGATTTCAAGAAGTTAGAAAAACTAGCTGAGCGGATTTATAATACAGTTACTGTTATTGATTATTTTTGCAGGACACAACAAGAGATTGAAGAGTTAGACAATCTTACTCCAATAGTTGAGAATTTAAGGCGAGATTCTGATACTATAAACGCTTATTTTATAAATTATCCTGACAACAAAAATTTTTAGATGGTATTTAACTCTTGTTTAAATACCGTTCAAAAAGTGTTCGAAAAATGAATTGTGTCTGAATGATACATTTAGAAAGAGTTTGCTTGATATTTTACTCATTAAGAGTGATGAATGTCATTGCTGATAAGAGGTAGCAATGATTGAATTAGGCAAAAAATTTGCGGAGAAAGGTTTGTGTTTATGAAAGAATTTTTAATTGATCCACAAAACCCTGATGATATCTATTCAGATTTGATACTTGAAAGGAGTGAAGAATGACAGAAAAAGACTATGCACTTTATGGAACAAAGGTTTTGAATTTAAAAACACAAGAAATCGGATTGCTGATTTGTATTTGGAAAAATAAGTTTGTCGATGCAGAGGTAGATTACGCAACTTGTGTTGATAAACAAGGCAAAAGGTACAATATAGAGCTTGATAATATAAGAGGGTTTGAAGATGATTTTGAAAAATAAGCTGACACGAGAAACTTTAGAAATAACTTATCCTGAATTTAGAAAAAAGTTTGTAAAAGAAATCAGGATAGCTTTTGAAAGTTATCGTAGAACACAGCTAAATAAGTATTCTTATAACTTTAAAGATGATAACTCTATGGAATACAATTTCTACTTCCAATTACAATGGAACTTCAATCACTTTGGAAATTCTAATTGGTATATTGAAAATATGTAATTTTTGAACATTTATTAAACAGTTGTTAAACGGTATTTAAATACCGTTTAAATTTTTTCAAAATCTTTTTAATAATAAGTATTTTTTGTCAAAAACTTTCCTACTTACATGTCAAACTCGCGATACTTTTTCTCAAAAACCATGACACATGACAGTCAAATTTGCGATACTTTATGTCAAAACTCCTGACACACAACATTAAGGATACAACGTAGAATGAGTTTATTCTACTCTAACTCCTGAACTCTTCTCAAAGCAACAAAAAAGACGACCTATGTCGTCTAATTTTTATAATGGTGGAGGTTAGGAGATTCGAACTCCTGACCCCCTGCGTGCAAAGCAGGTGCTCTACCAGCTGAGCTAAACCCCCACGAGTTCGTTTATTTATTTGTCACAATATTTATTCTACATGCTGATTTTTTTTTGTAAAGACCTTTTTTATTTTTTATAGCAATTTTTTTCTTGTTCTGGTTTTATGTTATTATAAAAATAAGGAGTTTTTATGATTAACAAAATTAATTTTAATAGTGCCAGACAGGTAAGATTTCAGGGAAATACAAATCTTTTAGAGAAATTTAAAGAAAATTTAAATAAACAAGAGGCATCACAGGTCAATCTCAGCGGCAGTGAAGCAATGGCTAATTATAACAAGCCGATTGTTAAAAATGATAATACTGCTTTTAAACCTCTTGAAAGTATAGATAATTTAATTTTAACCGATATTCCAAACCCTCTTACTTTAGAAGAAAATGCTGTTGAAACCCTATCTGGAGAAAAAATTCTAAATAGTGAAGGCAAACTTGAAGCTATTGTAGTTAAAGGAGAAAAAACAACAAAAGAATATAATATTGATACTGAAAACAAAAATATAACCTCTGTTGTTGAACGCGATAATACAACAGGAATGCCGGTACGCAAAGACTTTTTCGGGTATAAATTCAACAAATTTACAAGCGCCGTTACACAAGAGTTTATGCCGGGAACGAATAAACTTGCAAAAGAAACTACATTCAATGAAGGTGTTTTATCCTATACAAAGATGTTTGATGATGAAAAAGGTAAAATTATAGAAAATGGCTTTGAAGACAACGGAAAAATCAAATGGGTTAAGATTACAGATAAAAAAACAGGTATCATGGAAAACTACTATCTAAATGACAAAAATGAAATTCAATATGTAGATTTATATGATAGAAACTTTAACATGCTTAAGTCCATCGACTATGAAAATGGGAAAGTAAAAAAAATCCTTAATTATAACTATAAGCCAATAAAAAATATTTATGGAATTACTCCTGATAACATTGATGTAAAACCGGCAGAACTTGTAGAAATCCCTGATGCAGCATCACTTGACGGGGAAAAGAAACTGCGCTCTGATAATTCTATTGAATCAATTACCGTTAAAAACGGAGATAACAAAACTACATATATTATGAGTCTTGATGGTAAAAATATTCGGGAAATAAATGAATTTAACAAAGACCAGCAGACAAAAAGTGTATATTTTGACGAAACAGATGGATGCCATATCAGAGAATTTAAAGACGGAAAACCTTACCAGACAACATATTATAATTCTGACAAAAAATTGGAAGGCGTAATAAAATTCTCACAAGACGATGCGAACAAAGAGTCAAAAAGCATTGATTACTCATCAGACGGCTCTTATATAAGAAGATATAACGAAGAAAATCATCCTGAATACGGCAGATTAACTTTGGAATTTGACAAAGACAAAAATCTGGTCAGTGTAAACAATGAAAACAGAGAAGTCGTAGAAGAAAAACTAAAAGACTAAATGCTTGTCAATAAGTTCTAAAACAGCCGATAAACGACTGCTGTTATGAATATGCCACCAGCCGATGAGAGTTTCAAAGGCTGTAGCCTGCCTGTATTCGCACTGATTTTGGCGCCGGGCAACAGGAATAGACAAATTTCTGCCGCGGCGGGCAATTTCCTGCTCCTCTTCTGTAAGTTCAGATTCTAAAAAATGCAATAGCTCAGCCTGATAAGATGCCTTTACTTTATCAGTTGTCAGCTTATGAAGCTGCTTAGCATTATCTGTAAGCTTTATCGTTCTTTCACGTATAAACAGCTCCCAAACAGCATCTCCGATGTAGGCATAATTCTTTAAACTCATATTCTCCATAACTCAAATGTAACATGAAAACAGATGTATGTTGCATTTACAACACATTTATGTAACAATAGGTTCACGAAACCAACCGGAATTTTATTTTTTATAAGGAGAGTTTATGAAAAGAAGTTTAATATTATTGGGGTTGTGCGCAATATTAACTTCGCAGACCGCATTTGCAGAATACCCTGAAGGCTGCAACGGAAGCGATACCAGACAATACGAAGTAGGCACAACACAGAATTATAACTATTCTTACCAGCTTCTTATAAGAATAAAAAAACAAAGAGAAATTCTGTATAATGCACTAAACCTTACACAGGAACAGGTAAAGTGCAAAAACGAAATAGAGAAAAAGCGTTATGCAGAACTTGAGCCGGCACTTGAAAAATTATGTATTGAAGACAAAAAACTAAAAGATTTGAAAAAAAGATGTGCAAGCAAAAAAACAATCAGACAGCAGGAAAAAGCCTTAAACTGTGCACGAAAAAATATACAAACAATTTCAGAAAAATATGATAAAGAACTTTATAAAATTCTGACACATGATCAACGCACAAAATACAGTATGATAAGAAAGCTGAAAAAAGATGACCTGAAAAAATATCGCAAAATTCAGGAAAAGGGCAGAAAACCATCAGATTTACGTCCGTTCGGAGAAAAAATACTTCAGCCGGAATACAAACAGGAACAGCATGCTAAAAATTGTTTTTGGCATAAAATGATAAACAAAATGAAAAAGAATAAATAAAAAGGTTAACTAAAAAGTTAGCCTTTTTTATTGCACAGGGGTTGAAAATCTGCTAAAATCAAACTATGGATGAAATTATTGAAAGCCTCAAAGAAATAGGTCTTAACGGATATGAAGCTAAAGTATACCTTGCGCTTCTAAAAAAATATCCTGCAACCGGTTATGAAGTTAGCAAACTTGCAAATATTCCGCAATCGAGAGCTTATGATACATTAAAAGCTCTTGAACTTGCAAACATTGTTACAGGTTCAAACACCAAGCCGGTAACATATTCGCCTATAAAACCGAAAGAATTAACAAAAAGATATAAAAGAAAAATTACATCCACACTTGACTTCCTGGAAAAGAAGCTGCCAAATGTAAAAGACGATTATACAGAACCTATAATAACCGTAAGCGGAACAAATGCAATACACTCAAAAATTATAGAAATAATAAAAAGTGCATCAAAAGAAATTTTTATAGAAGTGTGGTCACAGGATTTCAAATACTTTGAGAACTACTTATTTGACGCCTATAACCGGGGTCTTGATATAAAGATTGTGGGCTATGACAATTTCAGTTGTAACTTTGGAACAGTATTCTGTCATGCGGGCGGGCGTGAGATTGAGTATTCATTGGGCGGGAAAATGATCTTTCTTGCAGCAGACAATACCGAGGGAATTTTTGGGAAAACTCAGACAAACAAAGGCGATAACAGTCATATCATCTGGACAAAGAATGAAGATATTGTATTTTTGATAAAAGAATTTATAGTTCATGACATGTATTTGATAGATATAGAAGAGCAGTTCCCGGAACAGTTGAAATACTTCTACGGCAAAGGAATGAAAAAGCTGAAAGACAAAGTTCTGGGTGGAAACGGATTTTACAAAATACACTAAAAAAGGCGGAAACAATTCCGCCTTTTTGTTACATATTTAACCAGCCAGAAAAGTATTTTCCGGCTTCCTCATAGTTGAACAGTTGAATT
>OBAG01001691.1_pt1 | contig 12795 bp, 10 predicted proteins | sample 1517701 | NCBI WGS metagenome assembly OBAG01 (sample SAMN04571702, study PRJEB22368) | human gut metagenome | biome: human gut; material: stool | host: Homo sapiens | place: Luxembourg | collected 2012-09-07 | reverse complement strand
TAGCCAGAACCAGAGCGCTCAGCAGCTGGTTGGCGGAACCGAACAGAGGCCAGATGTTTGCGTAGCCGATCTTGGTCAGCAGGAAGCCGAAGGCCAGAGTGAGGAAGGTGGAGAAGTAGACGTTGCAGAACAGCTTGCGCCAGCCCTCAGCGTGCTCCATGTCGTCCACACTGAACAGCTCCTGGAAGCTCATGCGGCCGATACGGGCCACAGCATCCAGACTGGTCAGGGCCAGAGCGGAAACACACATCGTCATAAAGACCGTTGCTGCATAAGCGGGAACGCCGAACATCTCAAAGAAACCGGCAACACCACGGCTGAAGATCTGGAACGGGGTACCTGCAGCGGGGGTACCGTCCGCAGCAGCGGCAGCACCGGCAACGCACAGGGCCAGAACAGCCAGCAGGCTCTCCAGAATCATTGCGCCATAGCCGACCTTCAGCATATCCTTCTCGTTCTCAACGGTCTTGGAAGAAGTACCGGAGGAGACCAGGCTGTGGAAGCCGGAAACAGCACCACAGGCAACGGTGACGAACAGGATGGGGAACATGGTGCCCAGCTTCTCGTTGGTGAAGCCGGTGTAAACGGGCAGATTCATGGTGGGGTGTGCAACGACCAGACCAACCACAGCGCCTGCGATCATGGCAACAAACATGAAGGTGGTCATGTGGTCCCGGGGCTGCTTCAGCAGCCACATGGGAAGCACGGCGGCAAAGAAGATATAAACGAAGGTGATATAGCTCCATGCGGCCTTGCCCAGGATGATGGGCAGATTTGCGCCAATGACAAAGGACAGCACGATGAAAACGATGCTGATGACGCTCTCCTTCCAACCGGAGAAGTTGAACTTCTTCTGGATCAGGCCAAAGACCACAGCGAAGACCATGAACATGATGGAGACCATGCCGGCAGCGCCGTTGGTCTGAGCAGCGTCCACCAGAGCACCGTCCGCGCCATAAGCATTGAAGGTGCCAGCGACCATGTCAGCAAACGCTGCAATAACGATGCCGCAGAACAGCCAGCAGAACAGCAGGAACAGCTTGCGGCCCGTCTTGCCGATATACTTTTCGATCAGCATACCCATGGACTTGCCGTCATTCTTTACAGAAGCATACAGAGCGCCGAAGTCGGTAACAGCACCAAAGAAGATGCCGCCCAGCAGGACCCACAGCAGAACGGGCAGCCAGCCAAAGGCAGCAGCCTGAATGGCACCGGTAACAGGGCCGGCACCTGCAATGGAGCTGAACTGATGTGCAAAAACGGTCCAGCCGTTGGTGGGAACGTAATCCCGGCCGTCCTCATGGACGACCGCAGGGGTCTTGGCGGTGGGGTCGATGCCCCACTTGTTTGCCAGCCAGCGTCCGTAGAGGGTGTAAGCACCAAACAGACACACGGCTGCGATCAAAACGATGACCAGCGTGTTCATTTCTTTTACCTCTTTCCTTTGCTTTTCATGCGGCAAAGAGGTCACGCTGTGGCTCCTTTGCCTGAAAATTGTGTATACTTTATCCCCATTTTCATAATTTGTCAATATATTTCGGAGCAGTTCAGAGGATGTGCTAATTCGACAGAAAATCAGGCAAAAAATTTTAGGTGATTTTATTTCACTTATGAAGAGAAGAAAACTGTGGACACGTTGAATTGAAAACGATTCACGCAAAAGGCTTGACTTTCACACTTTCGTGTGCTAAAGTGATAACATGATATGATTCTTTCTGTCAGAAGTTCCGGCGTTTGCCGCAGAGGAGACCGCAATGACTGAGAAAAATTCCAGAAAAAACGAGACCGTAGATGCACTGTTCGATGCCATCCTGAGCCTTGAGAGCCGGGAGGAGTGCTATGCTTTTTTTGAGGATCTGTGCACAGTAAAGGAGATCTCCGATATGGCACAACGGCTGGAAGCGGCAAAGCTGCTGCTTGGCGGCCGTACCTATGACCAGATCGTGAAAGAGGTAGAGATCAGCACGGCGACCATCAGCCGCATCAATCGCTGTATCCAATACGGAACCGGCGGTTACCAGAGCGTAATTGAAAAGATCTCTGCACAGGAGAAAAAGCAGTAACGGCTGCACGGCAGGGGACATAGGATGGGGTACACCTTATATAGAAAGGATGAGTCCCCTATGGCAACGATCAATTGTCCCACCACGCTGGAATGTCCGGCCCTGCCCCGTGTTACCCTGAGTCAGGCTGTGATCGATCTGATGGAAAGTATCGCGCTGCAGGAAAGTGCTCTGAGCCACATCCTCTGCGCCGAGAGCCAGAAGATGAAAACCGCACTCGCCATGAACGAGATCGACCTGTGCAAGCTGCTGGAAGTGAACGATTCGGCCACCAACATGGTGCACGCCGTGGCAAATCTGGAGCTGGTGCTGAAGGAAAAGCTGGAATTTATCTCCAATAACCTCTATTATCCCTCCGCTGATAACGGCGCTGCAGCCCAATAAGCCTGCACGACCCCCTGCCTGTCCGCATTCTGGCGGGCAGGCATTTTGCGTTTTAAGGCCAGATTGTGACCGATTTGTATAAAAAGAATAAAAACGATTTGTTGGAATTGCTGAAAGCGCAATTCTGTGCTATACTATACCGTGTATATGTGTGAAAGAGAGGGAAACGAACTTGCAGCACTATGACGTGATCTTATTTGACGTGGACGGAACCCTGATCGATTCCGCCCCCGGCATCCTGAATACACTGGAAGAAGTTTTTACCAAGATGGGCGTGGATGTCACCCATGTGAACCTGCGGCGCTATCTGGGGCCGCCGCTCCGCAAGAGCTTTGGAGAGCATTTTTCTGACCCTGCAAAAATCGAGGAGGCCACCGAGCTCTATCGGGAGAGTTACCGCGAAAAGGGCAGCCATGAGGGCACGGCCTATCCCGGTGTGGCAGAGATGCTGCGCCGCCTGAAGGAGGCAGGATTTGTGCTCTGCACCGCAACCTCCAAGCCGACTGTGGTCGTGACTCCCATTCTGGAAGAACAGGGACTGGCCCCTTACTTTGATTTCATCGGCGGCGCATCCATGGATGAGAGCCGGGATACCAAAACGGAAGTGGTGCGCTATGTTCTCACCCAGCCCTGTGTACAGGGCAAGCGGGTGCTGATGGTGGGCGACCGCAACGATGATATGCGCGGTGCTGCTGATTGCGGGCTGGATGCCGCCGGTGCCTTGTATGGCTACGGCAGCAGGGAAGAACTGGAGCCCTTTGGCCCGGTGCTGCTGGCGGAAAGTTGTGAAGAACTGACGGACAAGCTCCTGGCCTGCCGTGCAAACGGTTGAACGATAGGATAAGTGGTGAATATAACATGAATCATAAGAATCAATCGGACAAACAGTCTATGACATCGCTGCAGCGGCAGGCCGTTCTGGTCTGTGTGGTCTGCGCACTGGCGGCTTTGCTGACCGTAGGCATTACCCTGACCCTGCTCAAACGGGGAAAGCCGGAAATGCCCGGCACACCCGCAGACTCCGTGCCGACGGACACCACCGGGGACGGCGAAAGCACAAATCTTGCCAATCACTATCAGATCGATAACACCTCCAGCGCGCTGCTGACTGAAACAGCGGATGCGGGCACGGAATATCTGGACAGCACCCTGTTTCTGGGAGACTCCAACACCGTGCGTCTGTATAACAACGGCCTGATCTCCTTGCAGCAGCTCTGCGCCAAGGAGGGTATTGGCACCCAGGTAGCCCTGAACGAAGGAATCGTCACCTTTAAGAATGACACCACCCACTACACCATCGCACAGGCGGTGGCAAAAATGAAGCCCCGCCGTGTCGTGATGACCTTTGGCACCAACGACACCGGTATGGAGGTGGCTGATTTTATCAGTAACTATACCGCGCTGGTGCAGGCCATTCAGGAGGCTTACCCCTATACCGATATCATCGTGAACACGGTGCCTCCTATCCCGGAGAATCACTCCAATTACCCCCACATGGATCAGGCCAAGGTCGATGATTTTAACATGGCGCTGCTCAACATGTGTGAACAGCTGGGGGTCAAATTTCTGAATACGGCGGAGGTCCTCAAGGGAGAAAATGGCTACGGCCAGCCGGATTACTACACGGATGGTGATATTCACCTCAAAAGCGCTGGTCTCAAGGCAGCGCTGAACTATCTGCGCACCCACGCTTACCAGACCGAGGATCGCCGCCCGGACACCAATAATATCCCCACCCGCACGCTGGAATATGTATCCAACCCCAGCTCGGCGGTGCAGGCCCCCAGCTCGGAAGAACCCGCTTCTTCCGGCGAGAGTGAAAGCGTCAGCAGCTCTGAGACTGCCAGCGTTAAGTTTGAGGCCCGTTATCAGGTGGAAAAGAGCGGCGGCGGCACCCTGAGCTGTGGGAACGAGAGCGGCAAGACCAGCCTGACATACGGCATCACAGATGCATCCCAGTCGCTGACTGTCACGGCCACCCCTGCGGAGGGCCATGTGTTCGTCAAGTGGAGCGACGGCGTAACCAGCAAGACCCGTACCGATACCGGCTTTAAGCAGAATCTGGACGTGACAGCCGTGTTTGCAGCTGCTTCCGTTCACATCTCGGAAGGCAAGGCTTCCGCCGGCTCCTATGTCTTTAAGGCTGCGCTGGAGGGCAAATATGCCAAGAGTGAAAACCTGCATTGGTTCGCCAACGGCCAGGAAGTGAAGGAGGCCGCAGGCCGGACAACGGTCACCGTGTCCGCTTCGGCCATCACCAGCGGCAGCTATAAGATCTATGCGGTGGTCGTGTACAACGACTGCGCCGTGGTCAGTAATGCGCTGACCATCACGGTCAGCCCGGAGCCCGCTTCCAGCTCAAGCTCCGGCAGCTCTTCTACTTCTTCCGGCAGTACATCCGCGTCCTCTTCGGAGAGCGGCAAGTCTGAGAGCTCGAGCAGCAGTTCTTCCCACAGCACGGCGGAAAGTGAGAGCAAGAGCGAGAGCACCTCTTCTTCTCACAGCAGCTCGGAGAGCAAGGCAGAGAGCACTTCGTCCTCCAGCAGTGCTGCCTCTGAGAGCAAAACGGAATCCAAAGAGCAGACCAACAGTGAATCGGTCTCCGCTTCGGTTGAAAATGATATTGAACCCGCAGAGGGGGCTTCCGCTTCCACCGAAGCAGAAGCCAGCCGGTAAACCTTTTTCTGTCTGTCCGCATAGGCTGGGCAGAAGGGAGGGAGCCGGATGTTCTGTGAAGAGATCAAGATCCCCGGACTGCCCGGTGAGGGAACTGTGACCGATGGTAGTGTGGACTGGTATGAGATGGACTGGGAGAATGTGGACAACGGCGTGACCGAGGAGCAGATGCCCAGAAACGTTGACAAACCCTGCACCGCGCAAGATCCGTGCACGAACAATTCCCCGGTGCAGATCGATGACGAAACCTATGAGATAGTTCAGGAATAACCGGAAGCCAGCTCTGCCGGGGCGGGGCTGGCTTCTCGCTGTTCTTTTGATCTGGGAAAAATTTCCCGGTGATCGGGGACAAGCGTCCCGGAAAATGACACAAGTATGAAAGAGGGGTAACGAACCATGGCAAAATACTATTGTGTTCTGTTTGATGCTGATAATACGCTGCTGGATTTTGATACAGCGGAAAACAAGGCGCTGGCTGACACCCTGCGGGAGTACGGCATTGAGCCGGATGCCGAGACGGTGCAGACCTACCGCACCATCAACGAGGAGCTCTGGCGGCAGCTGGAAAAGGGTCAGATCCGCCGGGACAAGCTGATGGGGGAGCGGTTCACCCGCTTTCTGAAGGCAGTGAATGCCGCAGGCAACGGTGTGGAGATGAACAAATTCTATCTGGATCAGCTCTCTACCCACCCTGACCTGACATCTCCCAACGTGCTGGACGTGCTCCGGGAGCTTTCCGAAGTGGCAACATTGGCTGTGGTGACCAATGGCTTTGACCGGGTGCAGAGCCGCCGTGTGCGGGAATCCGGCATTCTGGATTTTGTGGAGGATGTGTTCGTTTCTGAAAAAATGGACAGCGAAAAGCCCAACCGCAAGATTTTTGATGCTGCGCTCCGTGCGCTGGGCGTGGAGAACCGTGAGCACGTGCTGATGGTGGGCGACAGCCTGAGCAGTGATGTGCAGGGCGGTGTGAACGCCGGGCTGGATACCTGCTGGTATAACCCCAACCACGCCGAGAATCCCGGCAAGGTCGTTCCTACCTATGAGATCAGCAGCCTGGAAGAGCTTTATCCGCTGGTGATGGAGCCGGAGGAACTGGCCAATGTGGGCCTGAAGAATCGCCGCCACCAGCTGTAATGCTGTGCGGCCTGTGTGAGAGATTGGAAAACGAACAATGCTGATACATTTGGAAAAGCTGGGCAAGAGCTTTGGCGAGAAGATCGTCCTGCATGATGTCACGGCCAGTGTCGAACGGGAGGACCGCATCGGCATCGTGGGCCAGAACGGCGCAGGCAAAACGACCCTGCTGAAGATCCTGACCGGCGAATATACGGACTACGAGGGTGAGTTCAGTGTGACCCATGGTGTGACGCTGGGTTATCTGGAGCAGAATGCAAAGCTCGACCCCACGTTGGATATCTATGGCGAGATGCGCTCCTGCTTTGCCCATGTGCTGGATGCCATGGCCCAGATGCAGATCCTGGAGCGCAGAATGGCCGCCAGCCCGGAGGATGCCTCTCTGCTGGAACAGCACGATGCCTTGCAGAACATCATTGATGCCGCTGATGGCTACAATATGGACGTCAACATCAAAAAGGTGCTGTCCGGTATGGGGTTTGCGCAGGATACCTGGACGAAGAATATCGCTGTGCTTTCGGGCGGTGAGCTGACGCGCCTGCGTCTGGCAAAGCTGCTGTTGGAAAAGCCGGATGTCCTGATTCTGGACGAGCCCACCAACCACTTGGATTTTGCCACCATGGAATGGCTGGAGAATTACCTCAAGGGCTATTCCGGTGCCGTGCTGGTCGTCAGCCATGACCGCTATTTCCTGGACAATATCTGCACTAGGATCTGGGAGGTCTCCTTCCAGACCATGACCACTTATAAGGGCAACTTCTCAGCCTATCTGCCTCAGAAGGAAGCTGCCGATGCCCTGCGCCAGAAGCAGCACGATGCAGATGTGGCGCTGGCCGAAAAGCTGCAGGATTATGTAGACCGCAATCTTGTGCGTGCTTCCACCACCAAGATGGCCCAGAGCCGCCGCAAACAGCTGGAAAAGCTGGAGATCACGGAAGCACCAAAGGATGAAACGAACCAGCTCAAGTTCCGCTTTGAGTATGATGTGGAGCCGTGGAACGAGTTGGTGCTGATGAAGAACCTGACCATCAGGATCGGGGAGCGCACCCTGTTGGAACCCTTTACCTACACGGTCTGCCGGGGTCAGCGGCTGGTGATCGCAGGCCCCAACGGTGCGGGTAAATCCACCCTGATGCAGGTGCTGGATGGTAAGCGCCGCCCCTCCGGCGGCATGGTGCGGCTGGGTACGGGAGCCCGGCCCAGCATTTTTGCCCAGCAGCAGAACCGTCTGGGACAGGGCCGGGTGATCGATGTCATCTGGAACAAGTATCCCCGGATGACGGAGCTGGAAGTGCGCAGCCATCTGGCAAAGCTGGGTTTCCGGGGCGAGACAGTGTTCAAGCCCTGCGAGGCACTTTCGGGCGGCGAGCTGGCCCGCCTGCGCTTTGCTGAGATCGTGCTGGAGCGGCCCAATCTGCTGTTTCTGGACGAGCCCACCAACCACCTGGACATCTATACCCGCGAGAACCTGACCGAGGCCCTGATGGCATACACCGGGACCCTGCTCATGGTCACCCATGACCGCCATCTGATGAACAGTCTGGGCTGTCCCATCCTCTATCTGGAAGATGGCAAGGCCACCCTGTATCCGAGCTACGATGCCCTGATGGGCCGTGCCGCTCCTGCTGCCGCTCCGGAAAAAGCCGGGGATCAGCCCGCCAAGGCCGGTTACGGCAAAGAGCAGCGCCGCCGCCGCGCAGAGCTGCGGGCCAAGATCAAGGCCTGCGAGGATGAAATGGAAGCCTGCGGGGCAAGGGAAGTGGAGCTTGACAATGAGATCAACTCCCCGGAGGTCTACAATGACCCCGATCTGCTCCGCCAAAAGAGCGATGAGCTCAGTGATCTGCGCTTCCATCAGGAGGAGCTGTTTGCTGCCTGGGAAAAGGCAATGGAAGAGCAGGAGCAGTACGAACAGGCTGTTGGTGAAGAATAATCCGCTGCAAAGGAGAACAATGATGCCTCATAACCGCCGCAATTACAACAAAACGCACAGCATCGCCCTTTCAGGCCTGCTGTTTGCTCTGGCGATGGCGCTTTCCTTCATCGAGGGCACATTGGTCATCCCCGGGCTTTTGCCAGGCATGAAGCTGGGTCTGGCGAATATTGTGGTGATGTATGCCCTGTTCTTCATGGGGCCAAAACAGGCCCTTGTGCTGGATGTGCTGAAGGCGTTCTTCGTCTTTCTGGTCTCCGGCTGGACGGCCGGTTTTCTTTCCCTCTGCGGCGGACTGCTCTCACTGCTGGTGATGTGGCTGCTCTACTATCATTGCCCGCTGCGGCCTACCTGGTTCATCCTGTCGGTCTGCGGCGCGCTGGCCCATAACATTGGCCAGCTGCTGGGAGCCAGCGTCATCCTTTCCACAGCAGTGTCCCTTTACTATGCACCGATTATGCTGGTGCTGGGCCTTGTGATGGGAATGCTCACCAGTGTCACCCTGCGGGCCATGCTGCCTGCACTGGGACGGCTGGGTTATAATATCCAGGAAAACCGCAAAGGATGAACTGCCCGGTTGCAACCGGGGCTGGAATCCGATATAATAAATCAAATCTGATTTTTTACCCAACAAAAAAACTGCCCACGGGATAGCACACTTTGGTGCAGGGCAGCTGGGAGGTATGAGTTTATGTCTGAAAAAGTGACTGTCAAGGTGGAGCGCAATATCCTCCATCTTCCCGCCATTGCCCTGCGTGGGCTGGTGGTGTTCCCCAACAACCTGCTGCATTTTGAGGTGGGTCGTGACAAGAGCATTGCCGCTGTGGAATGGGCCGTGCGGAATAAATCCGAGGTGTTCCTCATTGCGCAGAAGGATATGAAGGCTGAGGACCCCAAGGCAGAGGAGATGTACCAGTACGGCGTTGTGGCCGAGATCAAGCAGGTTATGCGTGTTTCGGATGATCTGGTGCGCATTCTGGTGGAGGGCAAGTTCCGCGCCAAGCGCACCGAGCTGGATACCGAAGGCAGCTTCCTGCTGGCATCGGTGCGGCCGGCTCCTGTGCGCCCCATCAAGGCAGAGGAAGAGACCGAGGCGGAGGCCCTGCTCCGCAACGTAAAAACGAGCTTCGACGCGGTGCTTTCCATGAATCCCCGTATCAGCAAGGACGTGGTGTTTGCTGTTACCTCGAATAACGACCCCGCCTTCCTGTGCGAGTACATCCCTGCCAATCTGCTCTTCCGCTTTGAGGATAAGCAGGCTGTGATGGAGGAAAGCACCCTCATCGGCCGTCTGCGCCTGCTGGTGGAACGCCTGCATCGGGAGCGCCGGATGCTGGAGATCGACAAGGAGATCGCCCAGAAAGTGGACGAGGCCATGGACAAGAACCAGCGCGATTACTACCTGCATGAGCAGATGCACATGATCAGCCAGGAGCTGGGCGAGGACGATGATACCACGGCAGAGGCCGAGGAGTACCGCCGCAGGATCCAGGAGCTGCATCTGGACGAGGAGCGGGAGAAGAAACTGCTCAAGGAAGTAGACCGCCTTGCCAAGATGCAGAGCAGCAACCAGGAGGGAACGGTTATCCGCACCTATCTGGACACCTGCCTGGATCTGCCCTGGAACAGCTTTACCGAGGACGACCTCGATATCGCCAAGGCACAGCGCATCCTTGACCGCGACCACTACGGCCTGAAGAAAGTCAAGGACCGCATTCTTGAGGTGCTGGCTGTCCGCAAGCTGGCTCCGGATGTCAAGGGGCAGATCATCTGCCTGGTCGGCCCTCCGGGTGTCGGCAAGACCAGCATTGCCCGCTCCATTGCCGAAAGCCTGAACCGCAAGTATGTGCGCATCAGTCTGGGCGGTGTGCGGGATGAGGCAGAGATCCGCGGCCACCGCCGCACCTATATCGGGGCCATGCCCGGCAAGATCATCAACGCCATGATCTCCGCCAAGAGCTCCAACCCCCTGATGCTGCTGGACGAGATCGACAAGCTGGCAGGCGATTTCCGGGGTGACCCGGCTGCTGCCCTGCTGGAAGCCCTTGATCCCGAGCAGAACGCCACCTTCAATGATCACTTTATCGATATGCCGTTTGATCTGAGCCATGTGCTTTTTATCACCACGGCAAATGATCTGAGCGCCATTCCCGGCCCTCTGCGTGACCGCATGGATGTCATTGAGCTGCCCAGTTATACCCGGGTGGAGAAATACAACATTGCCCGCAAGCATCTGGTGCCCAAGCAGCTCAAGGCCTGCGGTCTGGCCGGGAAAGTCACCTTCTCCCAGAGCGCGCTCTACGGCATCATTGACGGCTACACCCGTGAGGCCGGTGTCCGCACCCTGGAGCGTACCATCACCAGTGTCCTGCGCAAGTGCGCCCGCAAGATCGCGTCCGGTGAAGCAGAAAACGTTTCTGTGACCGGCAGCAGCCTGGAAGAGCTGCTGGGGCCCCGCTTCGTCAAGCCCGATTTTCTCAACCGGACCAATGCCATTGGCATTGCCAACGGTCTGGCCTGGACCAGCATCGGCGGCGAGACTCTGCCCATCGAGGTGCAGGTCATGGATAATGGCAGCGGCAAGATCACCGTCACCGGTTCGCTGGGCGACGTGATGAAGGAAAGTGCCCAGCTGGCCATTACCTATGTCCGTGTCCACGCCGAGGAATACGGCATCGACCCTGAGCGGCTGAAGAAATGCGATCTGCACATCCATGCCCCCGAGGGTGCCGTGCCCAAGGACGGCCCCAGCGCCGGTGTTACTCTGACCACGGCTCTGGTGTCCTGTCTGTCCGGCATTCCGGTGCGCGGTGATGTTGCCATGACCGGCGAGATCACCCTGCACGGCAATGTGCTGCCCATCGGCGGTCTGCGCGAAAAGAGCATGGCTGCCTACCGTGAGGGGATGAAAACTGTGCTCATCCCCAAGGATAACGTTCCGGACCTGTACGAGGTGGATGACGAGGTGAAGAAGAATCTGACCTTCCTGCCCATGTCTGACCTCGCACAGGTGCTCAATGCCGCTCTGCTCAAGCCCAAGAGCGTTTCTGCCCGTCATCCGCACCCCGCCAAAAAGGCAAAGCCGGTGGAAGCGGCCATCCCGCCCGCACCGGAAAAACCGAAGCCGGGGGCTGTCTGCTAATCAAAGGAGCAAACGATGAACTACAACAAAGCGGATTTTATTGCAAGCTACGGCATTTCCAGCCAGCTGCCCGAAAGTGACCGTCCGGAACTCAGCTTCTCAGGCCGTTCCAACGTGGGCAAGTCCAGCCTCATCAACAAGCTGTGCAACCGCAAGAACCTTGCCCGTGTATCCAGTACACCGGGCAAAACGGCCACCATCAACTTCTATGAGGTGGACAACTGCTATTTTGTGGATCTGCCCGGCTATGGCTATGCCAAGGTCAGCAATGCAGACCGTGAGCGCTGGGATGACCTCATCAACAGCTATTTTGAAGCCCCCCGGCATCATACCCTGCTGGTGCAGCTCATCGACTGCCGCCATGCCCCCAGCGCAGATGACCTGCAGATGCTGAAGTATCTGCACTACCATCAGATCCCCTTTGTTGTGGCATTGACCAAAGCTGATAAGCTCAAAAAGAGCCAGCTGGCCAAGACACAGGAGGATTTTGAAAAGGTCTGCCTGCCCTATGGCTGCCAGAAGGTGGTGCTGACCAGCGGCGAGAACGGCTACGGCATCCCGGAGCTGCAGGCGGTGTTGAACGAGGCCGTGGCGGCTGAGTTCACCGATGACGAGGAAGCGGAGTAAACCATGGCCTACAATGAATTTGCCTATTTCTATGATGAATTCAACGGCGAAGCCGACTATGATGCCCTCTATGAGCAGATCCGGCAGGAACTGAATGCCCACGATATCCGGGATGGCATTCTGGCCGATCTGGGCTGTGGAACAGGGGAGCTGACCTTGATGCTGACCCAGGCGGGCTATGATATGATCGGCATCGATCAGTCCGAGGAGATGCTCTGTGTCGTGCGGGATAAGGCGGAACAGCTGGGCCTTTCCGGCAAGCTGCTGCTTTTGCAGCAGGATCTGCTCAAGCTTGACCTCTACGGCACCATCCGGGGCGCGGTGTCTACGTTCGATACCTTCAACCACATCCCGGACCTGGATACCGCCATTGCCAACGCGGCTTTTTTCATGGAAGAGGGCGGCGTGTTCCTCTTTGATATGAACACCCCTTACAAGCACCAGAAGGTGCTGGGGGAGAATGTATTTACCTTTGAGGAGGAGGATGCTGCCTGCGTCTGGCGCAACCACTATCACCCTGCGGACCGCCGGGTGGAGATCACAGTGGACATCGACTACCGCGAGACCGGCGAACACTTCCATGAACAGTTCTATGAATATACCTACGACCTGGATACCATCCGAGCTGCGTTGGAAAAGCACGGCTTTGTGCTGGAAAAGGTCTGCGACGGTGAGAGCTTCGGCCCCCTGACCGAAGAGAGCGAGCGCTATTTCTTCTGTGCCGTCAAGCAGTATACCCAATTGGAGGAAAAAGAAAATGTCTAATCTGATCCGCGGTATTTCTGAAAACGGCGGTGTCGTGTTCTGCGGCGTGGACTCCACTGAGATCGTCC